>Ga0209237_1000159_pt1 | contig 34405 bp, 31 predicted proteins | sample GraSoi013_1_40cm_2_FD_185820 | JGI IMG/M metagenome (GOLD analysis project Ga0209237, IMG submission 185820) | Grasslands soil microbial communities from the Angelo Coastal Reserve, California, USA - Sample 10_02_2013_1_40cm (SPAdes) (version 2) | ecosystem: Environmental > Terrestrial > Soil >...
CGCCGCCGCGATGCGGTTCTTCATCAGCTTTACCACGGGGCTGCTGGCGTTCTGGACGACGCGCGCCACGGCGATCATGGACTTGCATGCCGGGGTGTCCCTGTTTCTCGCCGGGCGCATCGCGCCGCTCGCCCTGCTGCCGCCGGCCGTGGCCGGCGTCGCGGGAATGCTGTGGTTCCGCTCCATGCTGGCCTTCCCGGTCGACCTCCTCACCGGCGCGGTGCACGGCACGGACGCGATCGTGCGGGGGCTCGCAGCGCAGCTGGTCTGGCTGGGTGTGTGGGTCGGCGCATATCGACTCGCTTGGATCCGCGGCTTGCGACGCTACGGCGCGGTGGGGGGCTGACGAGTGCGGAATGCGGAATGTGGAATGCGGAATCGAAGTGGAAGGTCGAGCGACGAAGCAAGCTCCGAGGCACGAACCTGCCCATGACATTCCGCATTCCGCACTCCGCATTCCGCATTCTGGTGGCCTTCTGGCGCCTCAACGTCGCCGAGGAGCTCCAGTACCGCGCCAACTTCGTCGCGAGCGTGCTCGGCACCCTGTTTTCCATGGCGACCGCGCTGCTCACGCTCGCGCTGTTCTTTCACCACACGACCACACTCGGCGGATGGGACTATTGGCAAATCGTGGTGCTGCTCGGCGTGTTCAACGCGCTCACCGGTGTGATCGAGGCCGTGCTGCGCCCCGGGATCGGCCAGCTGGCCGGCGAGGTGCGCAGCGGTGAGCTGGACCTGGTGCTCGTGAAGCCGGTGGACGCCCAGGGCTTCGTCTCGTTCCGCCGGCTCGACATCTGGCGCTTCACGGATGTCGTGCTCGGGCTCGGCCTCGCAGGATATGCGCTCTTCCGGCTAGGCCACACGCCATCGCTCGCACAACTTGCGGCTTTTGGCTTGAGCCTTGCGGCTGCAGCCGTCGTCGTCTATGCCATCTGGGTCGTCCTGATGAGCCTGGCGTTCTGGTTCGTGTCGGTCGAGAACATCGCCGTGCTGTTCGACGCGGTGTACGAGGGTGCGCGCTATCCCGCCTCGGCGTACCCGGGCGCGTTGCGGTTCCTGTTCGTGTACCTGATCCCGATCGCGTGGACCACGACGATCCCGGCGTCGGCGCTCACGGGCCGGCTGCGGCCGGAGATCGCGCTCGTGGCCGCGGGGGTCGCGGCAGTGGCGTTCGCCCTCGCGAGGGCGTTGTGGCGCGCGGCGCTCAGGCGATACTCCGGCGCGAGCGGATGAAGCGCCAGCACCAGGTTCGTGAAACGGGAGGGGTGAAAATGAGCCAAGAACCGCACCTCAGCACCTGGATCGCCCGGATCCTGGTGCGCGACCTTCGGGCGCTACGACGGGAAGTGGAGTCGTTCGCCGACGAGCGCGATCTCTGGCGCGTGCCGCCGGGGATCAGTAACTCGGCCGGCACGCTGGCGCTCCATCTGGCGGGAAACATCCGGTACTACATCGGCACCGTATTGGGCGGGACCGGCTACGTGCGCGATCGCGACGCCGAGTTCGCGCTGCGCGACGTGCCGCGAACGGACCTGCTGGGGGACATCGACGCCGCGCTGGTCGCCGTGGAACGCGGCATGACACACGTGAGCGACGCCGATCTGGCCAAGCCCTACCCCGACCCGCCGAGGGGACTCGCGGTCACAACGAGGGATTACCTCATCCATCTCATCGGCCATTTTACCTACCACCTCGGCCAGGTGGACTACCACCGGCGCCTGCTCACCGGCCAACCGGGGCGGATCCACGCCGTGGATTTCGGCGACCTGGTCACGACGGGAGACGATACGAAACGGGCCTAGGCCGCCGCGTCGTCTTTCCCCTTGTCGTTTCTCTTGAAGCACCAGATCGCGAGCATCACGAGCGCGACGATCGTCGCTACTTTGAACGCCAACACGAGGAACGGGAGCAAGAGGATCGACGCAATCTTCCAGAGGGCGAAGCCCGCGAAGCCGAGGGCGGCGAGCTGCAGCAACGGTTTGGCCATGGTGCGCTCTGTCGAATTGAAGGGGTAGGATCCGTACGAGGGAAGCGACGGCGCGGTGTCGCGCGCCGCCCCCCTCACCAGGCGAGGGGCCGGCCGTCGCGGAAAAACCCTCCCGTCGGCCCGTCGTCCGGCAGCATCGCGGCCCAGACGACGCCCGCGGCCCCCGTGGCAGGGCAGCACCGTACGCTTTCCCGTGCCAAGATCCGCGGCGGCGCGCTCACCCTTGGCCGCGTCGCGCGACCCGAGCAGCACCGTAACCCCGCGCTCGGCGAGTTGACCGCACACCTCGAGCCAATCCCGCGGTTCGCGCCGGTGACCAGTGCCACCCGGGGGCTCTCAGCGCTTCTTCTTGCCACGGTGGCGACGGGGCCGGATGCGCACGGCCGGCTACCGGTCCGTCCACACCGCGAGCTCGTTCCCGCTCGGATCGCTGAAGTGGAACCGGCGGCCGCCTGGGAACGGGTATGTCTTTCGGACGATCTTCCCGCCCGCCGGCTTGATCTTCGCTTCGATCGCTTCGAGCTGGACGGCGTAGATCACCACCAGGGGATTGGCGGGCCGGACCGGCGCGTCCTTCGTGAAGCCGCCGCTCAGACGACCATCCTGGAAGCTCGTGTAGTCCGGTCCGTAGTCCTGGAACTGCCAGCCGAAGACCTGCTGGTAGAATTGCTTGGTCCGGCCCACGTCGGCCGCGCCGAACTCGATGTAGTCGACCCGCCGATCATGATCGGTCTGTGTCATCCGGCCTCCTTCGCGAAGAGAGACGCGTCGCTCATACCATCACGGACCCACCCGCCACGTCCAGGACGATGCCGCTAATCCACGCAGCGTCGTCGGACGCGAGGAACCGGGCCGCGCGGGCCACGTCTTCCGGTGTACCCAGACGCCTGATGGGGTGAAGGTCAACCCGCCTTCCGTTCCTTCATGCCGGGCAGAATGCTCTTGATGGTAAGAAACGTCGCCGTGAGATTGCCGTCCAGAGACGCGTGCCACCCTGCTTCGCTCGTTGCTTCGAGGGGACCGGGGTGCGTGAAGCTGCCTCCCGCGTTCGCCACGAGGATTTCGATCGGACCGAGCTCCCCTTCGATCTGGCGGCGCATGGCTTCGATCGCCGCGAACTTGGTGATGTCTCCCGCGACCTTGGCGCCTTCACCCGCGAACAGCCGGGCGATTGCCGCCCCGATGCCGCGCGAGCTACCGGTGACGAGCGCGACCTTCCCTGCGGGATGTGGGACCTCGCGAATGCCTTTCGCCAGGCCGATCCCGACGAGCGCTGGCGCTGTTCGTCGCCACGTTCGGTCGCTTCTGGACGGCGCACCGGCCGATTCATCGGCGGCTGCTGGCCCTGGGCGCGCTCGATGCCGGGCTCGACCGCACGCTCGCCGCCCGGCAGGAGTGGCGGCGGCAGGGGCTACGGGTGATCGTGGGGCGGATCCGCGAGGCGCGGGACGAGACCATCGACCTCCTGTTCGCGCTCACGAGCTTCCAGACGTTCGACGTGCTCGCCGGCCCGACGCGGACGCCCGCGGAGGTCGCGCCGATCGTGCTGCGGGTCGCCCGGACGATCCTGGAACTTCCCGTTTGACTTCGCCCGGCCCGACCGCTAGCCTTCATCGAGCGTTGTACGTCAAGGCGGGACTTGGCCAATGCGCCGGTCCCGCCTTGTCGTTCCCCCCCTTACGCGGGCGGACCGATGGCGAAGGAAGAAGCGATCGAGATCAATGGCACCGTCGAGCAGGTGCTCCCGAACACCACGTTCCGCGTCCTGCTCGAGAATGGCCACTATGTGCTCGCAACCATCGCGGGCAAGATGCGGCGCTTCCGGATCCGCGTGCTCGCCGGCGATCGGGTCACCCTCGCGGTGTCCCCCTACGACCTCACACGCGGACGTATCACCTACCGGTACAAGTGAACCGGGCGCTGGCGCGGACGGGCCTCGTCAAAGACGGCGGCCCGCCCCGCTGCCCCCAATGTGCTCAGCGTCTCGCATTCGGGACCGATCGGCTGGGTCGAACGACGGAAGCCTGCGGATGCGGATACCGGGCGTACGTTCAGGTGCGGGAGAGCGAGCCCGCCGGCTCGGCCACTAGTGGCGGTCCGGCTCCTGCGGGGTCCGAAAATGCAGGGGGTCTCTCAGGCTCTGTAGCTCCCGGTAGTAAAAGAGCGGTGTAGGCCGCTTGCCGGTGAACCGCGGGCGCTTGAGAGACGCGATCTCCTCCGCGGTCGCCGTGCCGCTGAGGGCAGGGTCCCGCAGGAACTCCGTCAGCCCCCGCTCCTCCATGACCGAACGTCGCGAGATCCACGTCCCAAGACTCGATCAGCGGCTCCAGAAAGGAGACGCAGTTCTCGGCGGACACGCGGAAGATATCCGTGTCGAGGAACTCGAGCTCGAAGATCGCCCGAATCTCGGCTGCCTTGTCGGGGGCGCACTTGCGCAAGATCAACTCTCGGACTCCCCCGAGGAGAGCGGTGGGCTCGTCGCCCAGTTCCCGCTTCAGCTGCTCCTTGCGCTGGAGCTCCGCCAGCTTCGCCAGCTCCCCGCTGGGCAGCCGCAGGAACTTGTCCATCCTGCGAACCGGGGCGCTTGATGTCACTCTAGCGCGCCCTCTTCAGGATCCTCATAGTTGCGCTTCGCTACCGTCGTCGCGATCATCGCCGTCCCGTTCGCTGTTCACCCACAAGTCACCGCACAAGGTCCCCATGGCCCCCAAGGCCCCCGGGTCGAGATCACCGTGCCGGTGGCGCTCCGCGGCACGCCCGTGACCGGACGCATGTACGTGTTCGTGACGCGGCACGACGACGTCGAGCCGCGCCTCCAGGTCCGCCACGAGAGCGATTGCACCCCGTTCTTCGGCGTCGACGTCACCCAACTCGTGCCGGGCGCGCCCGGGGTGATCGACGGCACGACCCTCGGCTATCCGGTGTCGAGCCTCGAGGAGATCCCCGCGGGCGACTACTACGTGCAGGGGCTGCTCAACGTGTACTCGGAGTTCCACCGCGCCGACGGGCACACGCTGTGGCTGCACGACGATCAGTGGGAGGGCCAGCAGTTCAACAAGGCGCCGGGGAATCTCGTGAGCGCGGTCCGGAAGGTGCATCTCGATCCCGCCCGAGCCGACACGATCCGCCTCGAGCTCACGCGGGTGCTCCCGTCGATCGAGCTGCCGCCCGACACGAAGTGGGTCAGGCACATCAAGATTCAGAGTAAGCGGCTCACGGCGTGGTGGGGGCGTCCGATCTATCTCGGCGCGACGGTGTTGCTGCCGCGCGGGTACGACGCGGATACCGTCCGTCGCTATCCTAGCGTGTACGACCAGGGGCACTTCAATCTCAACCCCCCGTTCGGGTTCTCGACCGACACCAGCTCCGAAACCCCCGAGCAACGGGCGGCGCGCCTCGCGCGCAGCGCGCGCGAACCCGGGTTCGAGTTCTATCGGGCGTGGAGCGCTCCCAATTTCCCGCGCATGATCGCCGTGACGTTCCAGCATCCGACGCCGTACTTCGACGACTCGTACGCCGTGAATTCCGCGAACAACGGCCCGTACGGCGATGCACTCTTGCAGGAGCTCATTCCGTATCTCGAGCAGCATTTCCGGATGATCCGGCAGCCGTGGGCGCGCGTGCTCACGGGCGGCTCGACCGGCGGTTGGGAGGCGCTGGCGCTCCAGGCGTACCACCCGGACTTCTTCGGCGGGACGTGGGTGCTCTACCCGGACCCGGTGGACTTCCGGCACTACGAGATCCCCGACATCTACAGCGATACGAACGCGTTCGTGCATCCGGTGGCGGAATGGATGACCGCGGAGGTGCCGGCCGAGCAGGAGGTCACCGGCCAGCCGCGCATCACCATACGGCAGGAGAGCCAGTTCGAGGCGGTGCTCGGCAGCCGCGCGCGCTCGGGCGAGCAGTTCGCGATCTGGGAAGCGACGTACGGTCCCGTGGCGTCGGACGGCTACCCGGCCGAGCTGTGGGACCTCCGCACCGGAACGATCGACCGGAGCGTGGCGGAGTACTTCCGGGCTCACGACTACGACCTGCGCGACTATCTGGAGCGGAACTGGGCCACCCTTGGGCCCAAGCTCAAAGGCCAGATCCACGTCTTCACCGGCGACATGGACACCTTCTACCTGAACCTCGCCGTGTACCGGCTCGAGGAGTTTCTCACGCGCGCGCGGCCGGCGGCGGACGCCGAGTTCCTCTACGGGCGTCCCATGAAGCCGCACGGCTGGCAGCCGTGGACCAACGCCGAGCTCATGCGGATCATGGCCCGGCACATGGAGCGCCGCCGGCCGCGGCGCTGAGGCCTACGCGGTCGGGGAGAACGCCCGCCGTGCGTCCAGGCTCAGGGGGCCCGCGCCGAAGTGCGTGATCAGCAGCGCGGCGCCCAGCATGGACACGTTCTTCATGAACAGCGCCGTCTGCATCCCCCGCATCATCGGGTCGGTCACTGCCCAGAAGTTGTGCATCAGGAGCGTGACGGGCACGAGGAACAGTACCAGCAGCCATGCGCCGATTTTCGCCTTGTAGCCGAGCGTCACGCTCAAGCCTCCGAGCGTGGCGATCACGCCGGACAGCGGGACCAGGAGCCCGGCGGCCGGAACGCCCTGCTGCGCGGCGTACCCGATGTATGCTTGCGAGAAATGCCCCATCACGGTCATCAGGAAGATCGCCGAGTAGAAGAATCGACCTACGGGGACGAGGTAGACCACGGGAATCCCCTTTCTATGTTGGGGAACGAGTCAGGAGGTCAGCGCGCTGAGCGCGCTCTGGAGGCTCGTCGCCTCACCCGGCTTGAGCGCGCTGACAATGGCGCGTTGCGCGTCCGCGAGCGCGCGCACGCCCTTGGCATGCGCCTGCTCACCCGCAGGAGTGAGCTCGGCCAGGACACTGCGACGGTCGTCCGGATCGGCGCGCCGACGGACCAGGCCGTCCTTCTCGAGGCGGTCCATCAGCTGGGTGATGTTGGAGCGCACGCAGTGCTGGCGCGCCGCCAGATCGGAGAGCGGCAGCGGCTCCTTCGCATCCGCCAGGAAATGCAGCACCGCGAGCTTCGCGAGAGACAATCCGGTCGGGCTCAAGGCGGCTTCGAGGCGTGCCTCGACCGCGTCCGCCGCGCTCAGGAACGAGAACACGAGAGACTCGGCCGCCGGGCGGCGTGCGCGCTTCCGCGACCGCTTGGGCACCGCCTCATTATGGCTCACTCCTTGGCGCCCGGCCACCCGGCCCCCACGGCACGATACAGCTGCACGGCGGCGACGAGCTGGTCCCGCTCCGCTTGGGTGAGCGCCAGCTCGGCACCGAACAGGCCGCGCTGTGCGTCCAGCACGTCGAGGTAGCTCGATACCCCGTTCCGATAGCGCATGTCCGCGAGCTCGAGCGCCCGGCGCAGCGCGATCGCCTGACGCTCTTGCGCCGCGCTCCGATCCTGGGCTGTGCGCAGTCCCACGAGCGCGTCTTCCACTTCGCGCAGCGCCACCAGCACCGTCTGCTCGTAGCGCGACCGCGCCTGCGAGGCCCGCGCCCGCGCGATGTTGACCTGCTCGCCCGCCCCCGGCCGGCCCTGGGTAAAGATCGGGATCGAGACCCCGGCGAACGCCTGCCACACGTTGGTCCCGGACCCGAACCACTTCGACCAATCGGTGCTCTGGCTGCCGTATTGACCGGTGATCGTGAAGGTCGGCAGCCCGGCGGCCTGCGCTACGCCGATGCGGGCCGTGGCGGCGCGGAGCGTCGCTTCGGCGCTCCGGACGTCCGGCCGGTTCGCAAGCAGCGCGGACGGCACACCGGCGGGGACCGGGATCCGCGCCGCCATCTCGGTGAGCGCGCGGCCCCGGGCGATGGCGCCGGGGTTGCGCCCGACCAGGACGCTCAGCGCGTTCTCCTGCTGCGCCACCTGCCGCTCGAAGTCGGCGACGCTCGCCGCCGGACTCGCCACATCGGCCTCGAACTGGCGGACGTCCAGCTCCGAGATCAAACCCTGGTCGAGCCGCCGGCGGGCGAGCGCGAGCGTTTGCCGCCGCGACTCGAGGGTGCGGCGTGCGATGGCGAGGTTCAGGTCGGCCGCGCGCAGGTCGAAATACGCCGTGGCCACGTCGCCGATCAGCGACAACTGCAGGGCGCGCCGGTCTTCGTCCCGCGCGACGAGGTCCGAGCGCGCGGCGCCCATGCCGCGGCGGAGCCGACCCCACACATCGAGCTCCCAGCTCAGGTCAGCCGTCGCCTTGTACACGTCGAACGTCTGCGCCCCGAAGGTGCCGAAGACCGCCCGGCTGCGGCCGGCCTGTCCATTAGCGCTCACCTCTGGCAGGAGCGCACCGCGCGCGGCCCGATACTGCGCGCGGAATTCGTCGATCACGCCGAGCGCGGTCCGCATGTCGCGGTTCTCCCGCAGGCTCGTGTCCACGAGCTGCCGCAGCACGGAATCCTGAAGCAGGTCGAGCCACCGGAGCGCGGCGCCCGAGTCCGTACCCGGGCGTGGGGGAAGCGGCGTGGTGTCGTACGTGAAGGGCACGCGCGCCGTATCGGTCCCAGCCGGCAGCAGGGTATCGCGGCTGTTGCGCAACGAGTCGTAGAATGGCCGGAGCGAGTCCTCGGACGCCGCGCGGGGCCGCCAGCCATCCGGCATGCCGAGGGAGGACCGGCGATATCCCGGTCCCACCGCGCACGCCGCCGTGAGAGCGATCAGCGCAAAGAGCGCGAGCAACACGAGCCGTCGCATGTCAGTCGCCCTCCACCGCGACGGGCACGGCCTGCGGCGCGACGGCATCCGCGCCGCGACGGAACAGGCCCCGCTCGCTCAAGGTCCGGATGGCCGTGAAGAACAGCGGGATGAAGAACACGCCGACCAGCGTCGCCACGAGCATCCCGAAGAAGACGCCGGTCCCGATCGAGTGACGACTCGCCGCACCGGCCCCGCTCGACGTCAACAACGGCGCGACACCCAGGATAAACGCGAACGAGGTCATGAGGATCGGCCGCAACCGCTCGCGGCCGGCCTCGAGGGCCGCGTCGCGAATCGAGCGCCCTTGGGCGCGCAGCTCGTTCGCGAACTCGACGATCAGGATTGCGTTCTTGGCGGCGAGCCCGATCACCACGATCAATCCGATCTGCACGTAGACGTCGTTCGCCATGCCGCGCAGCCACACGCCGAGCAGCGCACCGAGCGTGCCGAACGGCACACCGAGCAACACCGCGAACGGGATCGACCAGCTCTCGTACTGCGCGGCGAGCACCAAGAACACCATGATGAGCCCGAGTGCGAACACGAGACTGCCCTGACCGCCCGAAGCGCGCTCCTGATACGATTGGCCGCTGAAGGCGTAGCCCACGCCGCGGGCGGCATACTTGTCCTGGGCGAGCCGTTCCACCGCGGCGAGCATTTCGCCGGAGCTCTTCCCGGGCGCGGGCGCCCCGACCACCAGCGCCGACGTGAACCCGTTGAACCGCGTCAGGACGCTCGGGCCGGGCCGGAATTCCGTCCGGGTGAGTGCCGACACGGGCACCATCTGTTGATTGGGCCCTCGGACATAGAGCCGCCCGATGTCCTCGGGCGTCTGGCGGAATCGGGCCTGCGCCTCGGCCTGCACCCGGTAGGTCTTTCCGTACCGGTTGAAATCGTTGATGTAGAGCGTCGACAGGGACGCCTGCAGCGTCTGGAACAGCTCCGAGAGCGAGATCCCGAGCGCCTTCACCTTCTCCCGGTCCACCTGCACGAACAGCTGTGGCGTGTTCACCCGGATGGTCGGGTACACGCCGCGCAACTCGGGCAGCGCGTTGGCGTCGCCCGCGAATTCGCCCGTCAGGCCGGCGAACCTGGTCACGTCGTTCACACCCCGGTCCTGGAGATTCAACTCGAGGCCCGCGGTCGTGCCCAGGCCGATGATCTCGGGCATGTTGAACGCGAAGCCGCGCGTCTGTGGAAGCTGGAAGAGGAAGCCGTTCACGGCGCCGAGCACCGCCGCGAACTGGTCGCGCGGGGCGGTCCGCTCCTCCCACGGCTTCAGCATGACGAACATGATGGCCGCGTTGGTCTGGTTCGCGTTCTGGATGAAATTGAGGCCGACCAGCGAGACGATGTGATTGATCGCCGGCTGCTGCTTGAGAAAGCCCTCGACCTGTTTCACGACCGCCTCCGTGCGCTGACGCGAGGCATTGTCGGGGAGCTCAATCAGCATGCCGAAGTACCCTTTGTCCTCGTTGGGAATGAAGCCGGTCGGTACGGACCGCACGAGAACGAACAGCAGGGCGACCGCCACCGCGAAGGCGGCAAAGAACGTGCGGGGGCGATCGATCACGCGACCGGCGGCGCCGAGGTAGCGCTCGGTGATGGTCCGGAAGCCCCGGTTGAAGCGGTCGAACAACCGGCTCAATATCGCCCCGGACTTGCGTCCGGGGTCAGTGGGCTTGAGCAGCACGGCGCACAACGCCGGCGTCAGCGTGAGCGCGACCATCCCCGACAGGACCACCGACACGGCGATGGTGATGGCGAACTGCTTGTACATCAGTCCCGTGATGCCCCCGAGGAACGCCACCGGAACGAACACGGAGCAGAGCACGAGGACGATGGCGATCAGCGCCCGGCTCACCTGGTGCATCGCCCGATCGGCTGCGACGGCGGGTGGGACCCGTTCCTGGGCCATGATGCGCTCTACGTTTTCGATCACGACGATCGCGTCGTCGACGACGATGCCGATCGCCAGCACCAGGCCGAACAGCGTGAGCAGATTGATCGAAAAGCCGAGCACCTGCATCCCGAAGAAGGCGCCGATGACCGAGACGGGCACCGCGACTACCGGGATCAAGGTCGCCCGCCAGCTCTGCAGGAAGACGAACACGACCAACGTCACCAGCAGCAGCGCCTCGAACAGCGTCTTCACGACCTCTCTAATGGAAGCGGTGACGTACGGCGTCGTGTCGAACGCGATCGACCAGTGCACCCCCGCGGGAAAGCTCTTGGCGAGCTCGGTCATGCGGGCCACGACCTCGCGCTTCACCTCGAGGGCGTTGGCGCCGGGCCGCAGGAATACGGGGGTCAGCGCCGTCGGCGCGCCGTCGAACCGGCCGGCGAGATCGTAGTTTCGCGCGCCAAGGTGCGCTTCACCGATGTCCGCGAGGTGCACGAGCGAGCCGTCGGGTCGGCCCCGCACGATGATGCGGTCGAAGTCGCTCGCGTCCTTCAGTCGCCCGCTGGTGATCACGGGAATCGTGAGCTGTGTGCCGGGCGGAGCGGGCTCCCGCCCGATACGCCCGGCGGGGTTCGTCGTGTTCTGCTCCTGCACGGCGGCGGCGACGTCCGACACGGTGAGGCCGAGCTGCGCCATGCGGTCAGGATCGAGGCTCAAAAGCATGGAGAAGTCGAGCTGGCCAAACGTGCTCGCATCGCCGACGCCGGGGAGGCGCTTCAGCTCGTCGTCGACGTAGATCTTCGCGTAGTTGTTCAAGAACTCGGTGTCGTACCGAGGGTCCTCGGAGGAAAGCGCGAGCACCACTAGGAAGGCGGTCTGGCGCTTCCGCACCGTGATGCCGTTGCGCACCACTTCCTGCGGCAGCTGCGGCTCGGCGAGCGCGATCTGGTTCTGCACGTCCACCGCCGCCAGGTCCGGGTTGCGCGAGACGTCGAAGAAGACCGACAGGTTCATGACCCCGTCGCTCGAGTTCGCCGACTTGAAGTACAGCAAGCCTTCCATGCCCGACAGCTGCTGCTCGATCGGGGCGGCCACCGCATCGGCCACGTCCTGCGCCGTCGCACCCGGATACACGGCCTGCACCTGAATCTCGGGCGGCGTCAGAGGCGGGTAGCTTTCGACCGGGAGCCGCGTGAGCGAGAAGAGCCCGAGCAGCACGATCACGATCGAAATGACGCCCGAGAAGATCGGGCGCCGGATGAACAGATTGCGGATCTGCGGCGCGTCGCTCACGGGCGGCTCCTGATCCGAAGGGGTGCGGCTGGAGGAGCGATCAGCGCGCTATCCTGCGCCGCGGTCGCAGCGCTGTCGGCCGCCGGCCGATAGGCCACCGACCTCGCCGGCTGTCCGGGTGCCACCTTCTGCACCCCGTCCACGATCACGCGGTCGCCCGCCTCGAGTCCCTGCTCGATACGCCACGATCCGCCGTCCCAGGATGTGGCCACCACGTTCCGCGCCGCGACCTTGCCGCTGTCGCCCACCACGTACACGTACGCCCCGTTCAGGCCCTGCTGCACGGCCCGCTGCGGGACGAGGATCGCGCTCGGCCGCTTGAGGCCGAGCAGGCGTACCCGCACGAACTGCCCGGGGAGCAGCACGTGCTGCGGGTTCCTGAGCTGCGCTCGCATCTGCTGGGTGCCCGTCGCAGGCTGAAGCGCCAGATCGGCGAAGTTCAGCTCGCCCGTGGCCGGAAAGAGGCTGCCGTCCGCCAGGGTAACCTGAACGGCGAGGGCGTGGGGCGCGGGCGGCAGGAGCAGCCGGCCGTCCGCAATGTCGCGCCGCAGGCGCAGCAGGTCCTCGTCGGATGGACTGAAGTTCACGTAGATGGGGTCCACCTGCTCGACCGTCGTCAGCAGGTCACTCGGACCGGTCACCCGCGCGCCGAGCTCCAACGCGGCGCGACCGGCGCGGCCCGTGATCTCGGCGCGCACGAACGTGTCTTCGTAGTCTTTCCTCGTCTGATCGCCCGCCGCCTGCGCCTGATCGAACGCCTGCTGCGCGTCGTCCACGTCCTTCTGGGCGACCGCGCGCTCGGCGAGCAGGGGCTTCAGACGCGCCAGGGTGCGGTCCGCGTTGGCGAGCCGGGCCTGGGCGCTGCGGTAGGCGGCCTCGTACGTCGTGGGATCGATCCGAAACAGCAGCGTTCCCTTCGCGACGTCGGTGCCTTCGGCGTACGGCCGCGCGACGATCACGCCCGTGACCTGCGAGCGGACCTCGACCGAGCGGGAGGCCGCGGCTTGCCCCACGTACTCGAATCGCGCGGTGACGGTCTCGGGGACGACGGTGAGAACCGTGACTTCCGGGGCCGGCGGAGCGGCGCTCGCGACGGGCGCCACCCGGCGCGCCGCTGCCGCACCGACAAGGAACAGTGCCACCGCGATGGCGGCGGTCCAGGCGACTGGTCTGATCAAACGCTTCATGCGAACACCCACTGGTGAAGGTGATGACAACCGAGCCGATAGTGCAGGAATGAACTATGCCGCTCCAGGGTTCCCGCGCATGGGTCCGGCCAGGCTGGGCTCCCCCGTTTGGGTGGGCCCACACCACCCGGCTGGCGGATAGCTGCACCGAGGCGGTCAATGCCCTGCGACCGCGATGTGACGGGTTGGTAAACACCGCCGGCGCCACGCGGCGCGCCGGCCAGGGTGACGGAGCGTCAGATGGAATACAGGCCACGAATGAACTGTATCGGGCGAAAGTTCCGGGGAACTTGCCGACCATCCAGACCATTGCTTCATTTATGAACGATTATCAGAGCCTGGGGAGGACCGCCGCATGACGCCACCGTTGACACACGACCCTGCGAACGCCCCGCCGGACGAGGGGCCGGCGGTGTCGGGCCTCACGGCGACGCAGGCGCACGAGCTCGTGGCGGCCGGTCGGGGTGTGTTGGTCGACACCCGCGACGGGCGGCTGTTCGACAACGCGCACGCCACGGGTGCGCTCTCGGTGCCGCTCGCGACGATCGAAGCCGCCGACGGGCATGTGCCGGAGGGCTCGCTGCCGCCCGATCGCACGCTCATCTTGTACTGCGCGTGAGTGGATGAGCGCACAAGCGCCCGGGCGGCGCGACTGCTGATCGCGGCGGGATATGAGGAGCGCAAGGTCGCCGTGCTGCTGGGCGGCATTCGCGCCTGGCATCAGGCGGGGTACCCGCTCCAGAAGTGGACCGATGGCGCATGAGGCGCGCCGTCGCGGTATGACCGTCGCCGCGATACTTTGCCCTCTATGCTCGACGTCCTAGGAGCCCTGCGCGAGGGCCTTGCTCCCCATTACACCGTCGAACGGGAGATCGGGGCCGGGGGCATGGCGCGCGTGTTCCTCGCCGCCGAACGCCATCCGCCACGCAAGGTGGCGGTGAAGGTGATGAACCCCGAGGTCGCGGGCTCCGAGTTTCGCGAGCGCTTCATCCGGGAAGTCGAGCTCACGTCCCGGCTCAGCCACCCGCACATCGTGCCGATTCTCGCCGCGGACGAATGCCTCTTCGTGCCGGATGGGCCCGACGGGCTGTGCTACTACGTGATGCCGTACATCGAGGGCGAGTCCTTGCGGGCCCGCCTGGAGCGGGAGCAGCGCCTGCCACTCGAGGAGGCGTTGCGCATCGCCCTCGAGGTCGGCGATGCGCTGTCCTACGCACACGCGCACGGCATCATCCATCGCGACATCAAGCCCGAAAACATCCTCTTGTCCGGAGATCACGCCTGGGTGGCCGACTTCGGTATCGCGCGCGCGATCAGCGCCGCGGGCGGCCACACGCTCACCGGGGGCCACCCCGTAGGGTCGCTGGCTTATATGAGCCCCGAGCAGCTGATGGGGAGCCGCGCTATCGATGCGCGCACCGATGTGTACAGCCTGGGGGGCGTGCTGTATGAGATGCTAGTGGGCGAGCCGCCATTCCTGGGACTCGCCGGCGGAACGCCGCGCGGCGGCACGGCCCTCGACACGGTGCTGCGTGCCCAACGCGTAAGCCACCGGAGCGAGCGGGCCGTCAAGGAGACCGTCGCCCGCGCGCTGGCGGCAGAGCCCGACGACCGTTTCGCGTCCGTGAACGAGTTCGCAGCCCGCCTCCGGGAAGCGGCGGGCCGGCGGCTGGTCCCGCGCCTGCGGCTGCCGCAGGTGCCCTGGAAGCCGGTGCTGCTCGGTGGCGCAACGGTCGCCGTCCTCGTAACGGCCTTCGCGGTGTTGCCCGGCCGGCGCGCTCCGGCGCTCGACCCGAGGCGCGTCGTCGTCGCGGGGTTCGAAGACCTCTCGGGGGATCCGACCCTCGCCCCACTCGGCCACATCGCCGCCGATGAGCTAACGCAGGCACTGGCCCGCCGCGGCGGGCTGGAGGTCGTGCCGGGCGCCGCCCCCGGCCATGTCGACGCTGCGGACATTCGAGCCCTCGCCGCCCAGACCGGCGCGGGGACCGTGATCTCGGGATCGTACTACCGGGATGGGGACTCGGTCCGCTTCCACGTCCAGATCATCGACGCGGCGCAGGGCACGGTGCGGCGTGGCGTGGAGCCAATCGGCGCGCCGCGGCGCGCGCCGACCCAGGCAGCCGAGGCGCTACGCCACCGCATCACCGCGCTGTTCGATACGCTGTTTCCCCCCACCAACCGGTGAAACCGGTGGGGCTCGGGTCACAGGGTGAACCCGACCCCCACGCCGACGGACGAAACGTGGTCGCGGTAGAATTCACCGTACGGCGCCGGCCCGGTGTAGGCCTTGAGCAAGACGCTCCAGCGCCAGCCGGATTCCGGGGCGGCCGACGGATCGCCCAGCTCGAGACCGGTCACCATGCTCCACCCCAGCTGCCACCCGCGGTCTTGGGTCGACTTGACGTCCAGCCCCGCCACGAGGCGGCCGGTGGTCACCCGACCGAGGCGCAGCCACGAGCGGGGCTGACGGAATTCTACGCCGCCGTGCAGCACGCCAGGCTTCAGATCGGTCGGGGAGTGCGCGAAGACATAATCTCCACCACCATACACCCGCCATCGGGACGTCTCGCTCGCGACGAGCAGCTCCACGGCTTGGAACGTCAAGTCGATCCGCCGGGCGTTGGCGTGGACCATGTATTCGTCGCCGAGGTGCGAGCTCTGGTGAAACAGGCGCAGCCGCGTGGCCAGGGAGCCGTGGCGGTATGTGAGCGGCAGCCCGACGAGATAGTCGGTGTTCAGCAGGTCGGTCGTCGAGGATTGCATGTTGAACTCGGAAAACACGCCGGCAGCGATCGCGAGCTGCCAGTCCCGCCCTCGCACGAGGCCGATGGTCTGCCCCAATCCAACGCTCCCGAGCCGCGACGCCAGACGAGGGGACCGGGCCCAGAGATAGCTGGCGAAGAATTGCGGCTCCTGGGGATCCGCGAGGAGCGGCGCGAACACGACTGTCTCGGTCCGCGTCCCATCCATCGGCGCCTGGGCGCCGATTCCGCGGTAACTGACGAGCGCCGCCACGAGCAGCGCGCGGACGAGTTTCGTCTCCATGTGATGGTTCAGTAATGAACTATGCCGCGCGCGAGTTCCCGCTCCGTCGGGCGCGCCAGGGGGGACGAGCCGCCGACCACCGATCGCGTGCGGTGACGGCGTGGCTCGGGGCCCGGGCAGCATGAGGTAACACAAAGTATTGCAACAGGTTGCCGTGGATGCACCGGGCGCAAAGGCTGCTCTCTTGTGACACGGCACACCGTGGTGAATCCTGTGGGGCCGCATACTGCTCGATGCGGGCGCCCATGACCTTACGCATCCTGCTGCTCGAGGACGTGCCGGCAGACGCCGCGCTGGTGGAACGCCACCTGACCAAGTCGGGATTGGTGTTCGTCAGCGAGCGGGTCGACACGCGCGCCCGCTTCGAGGAAGCGCTGCGGGACTTCGGGCCGGACATCATCCTGTCCGATCACGGTCTCCCCGGGTTCGACGGGGCCGCGGCGCTCCAGCTCGTCAAGGAGCGATTCCCCGCCCTTCCCGTCATTCTGGTCACGGGCTCGCTCAACGAGGAAAAAGCGGTCGCGTTCATGAAGGCGGGCGCCGCGGATTACATCCTGAAGGACCATCTCACGCGACTGCCCGAGGCGATCCGCCGGGCGCTGCTCGAGCAGCGCCTGCGCGTGGAGCGCGAGCAGGCCGTCGCCGCGCTGCGGGAGTCGGAGGCCCAGTACCGCTCGCTGTTCGAGAGCACGCCGTATCCCATGTGGGTCTTCGATCTGGAGACGCACCGCGTGCTGGCGGTGAACGGTGCCGCGATCACGCACTATGGTTACTCGCGCGAGGAATTCCTTGCCCTGCGGATCGAGGATCTGCGGCCGGCCGAGGATATCCCGGCGCTCCATCGACACCTCGCGACCATGCCCGCCGACTACCACGCGGCCGGCACCTGGCGGCACCGCAAGAAGGACGGGACGCTCATCGAGGTGGAGACCAGCGGTCACGGCATCACCTTCGCTGGCCGGCGGGCGGAGCAGGTCGTGATCAACGACGTCACGGAGCGGAAGCGCCTCGAGGAGCAGTTCCGCCAGGCGCAGAAGATGGAGGCGGTGGGTCGTCTCGCCGCCGGCGTGGCGCATGACTTCAACAATCTCTTGACCGCGATCCTCGGCACGACCGACCTGATGCTCGAGGACCTGGCGACGGACGATCCGGATCGCGAAGGGCTCCTCGACATCCGGAGCGCCTCGGAGCGGGCGGCCGTGCTGACGCGGCAGCTGCTCACGTTCAGCCGCCAGCAGGTGGTATCGCCACAAGTGTTGCGGTTGAACGACCTCGTCCTCGAGCTCGAAAAGCTGCTGCGCCGCCTCCTGGGCGAGGACGTGGCGATCCGGGTCGCGGTGGCGCCCGACTGCGGCGGGGTGAAGGCCGACCCGGGTCAGCTCGAGCAGGTCATCGTGAATCTCGCGGTGAACGCGCGCGACGCGATGCCGAACGGGGGACGCCTCACGCTCGAGACGAAGAACGTCGATCTCGACGCCGACTACCCCACCGATCGCGTCACCATTCCCGCGGGGCGCTACGTCATGCTGGCCGTCACCGACACCGGGACCGGGATGGATGCGCCAACGAAGGCCCGGATCTTCGAGCCGTTCTTCACGACCAAGCCCGTCGGCAAGGGGACCGGGCTCGGGCTCGCGACGGTGTACGGCGCGGTGCAGCAGAGCGGCGGATTCATCTGGCTGTACAGCGAGGTGGGGCAAGGCACGAGCTTCAAGATCTATCTGCCGCGCGTGGACGCCGGGGAGGCGCAGGCTGCGGCTGAGGAAGCGGCGGTGGTGCTCGACGGCTCCGAGACGGTGCTCGTCGCCGAGGACGAAGACGCGGTGCGCCAAATCATTGAAGAAGCGCTGCAAGCCCGCGGGTACCGGGTGATGGTCGCCCGGGACGGGAACGAGGCCCTCGCCCTCGCCGGCCGCCACACCGGTCAGATCGACCTGCTCGTGACCGACGTGGTGATGCCGGACATGAACGGCCGGGAGCTGTCACAGCGCCTGACGCAGGTGCGTCCCACGATCAAGACGCTGTATCTGTCCGGCTATACCGACGACGCGATCTTGCATCACGGTGTACTGCAGGAGGGCGTCGCCTTCCTGCAAAAGCCGTTTTCGCTCGGAGTGCTGGCACGCAAGATCCGCGACGTCATCGAGGCCCGCCTCTGACAGAACTGCCCCTCGTCGCCCGCGCGCGGGGGCACGGTGACCGGCCGGCGATCATCGCCGGAGACGGCACCTTCAGGTATCGCGATCTGCTCGACGCCTCGGCGCGCGTCGCCGACTGCCTGCTCGCCGGGCGCGACGACCTCGCGGAGGCCCGGGTCGCCTTTCTCGTCCCTCCGGGCTTTCATCACGTAGCGGTCCAGTGGGGGATCTGGCGGGCCGGCGGCATCGCCGTCCCACTCGCCGTCTCCCACCCTCCCGCCGAGCTCGAGTACGTGATCCGCGACGCCGATGCCGAGACCGTCGCCATGCAACCCGATTTCGCCGGGGTCATGCAGGCGGTGCACCTCCCCCCGGCGGTGCGCACGATAACGACCGATGAAGCGGTTGGTACTGCTCCCCGCTCCCGGCTCCCTGGTGTGGCGGCGGGGAGGAGGGCCATGATGGTCTACACCAGCGGGACGACGGGCAAGCCCAAGGGCGTGGTGACGACGCATGCGAACATCGCCGCGCAGGTGACGAGCCTCGTCACCGCGTGGGAATGGCGGGCGGACGACTGGATCCTGCTCGTGCTGCCGCTGCACCATGTGCACGGTATCGTCAACGTCCTCACGTGCGCGCTGTGGGCCGGCGCGCGCTGCGAAATGCCAGCGAAGTTCGACGCGGAACAGGTGTGGGCCCGGATCGCCGCCGGCGATCTCACCCTCTTCATGGCGGTGCCGACCATCTACGGGAAGCTGATCACGGCCTGGGAGGCGGCCGCGCCGGAGCGCCGCCGCGCCTGGTCGGCGGGCTGTGCCCCGCCCCGGATGCGGCTCATGGTCTCGGGCTCCGCCGCGCTGCCGGTGCAGCAGCTTGAGCGGTGGCGCGGGATCAGCGGCCACGTCCTGCTCGAGCGCTACGGCATGACCGAGATCGGCATGGCGCTCGCCAACCCGCTGCATGGGACGCGGCGGCCGGGATTTGTGGGCACGCCGCTGCCCGGCGTGGAGACGCGGCTGGTAGACGACGCTGGCCGACCCGTGCCTCCAGGCAAGACTGGCGAGATCGAGGTGCGTGGGGCGGCGGTATTTCTCGAATACTGGCGGCAGCCGGAGGCGACGGCCGCGGCGTTCCGAGACGGCTGGTTCCGCACCGGCGACGTCGCCGTCATCGAAGATGGCGCGTACCGGATGCTCGGCCGCTTGAGCGTGGACATCATCAAGACCGGCGGTTACAAGGTGTCGGCGCTCGAGGTGGAGGAGGTGCTGCGGACGCATCCGGCGATCGCGGAGTGCGCCGTGGTGGGCGTGGAGGATCCCGAGTGGGGCGAGCGGATCTGCGCGGCGGTCGAGCGGCGCGGTGAGGCGGAGCTGACCCTCGCCGCACTGCAGGCCTGGGCCAAGGAGCGGCTCGCGCCCTACAAGATTCCGCGCGCGCTCCGCTCGGTGCCCACCCTGCCGCGGAACGCCATGGGAAAGGTCACGAAGCCCGAGGTCGCGAAGCTCTTCAGCCCTTGAGTGTCAAGGAGCTGTCAAGGTTCGGCGGATCCTCTTGTGGCCTCCCCGGTGGCCCGGCATGTTCGGCCTCCTCAGGGAACGTTCCGACCCCCGGTCGCCCGCCGCCAGCGTTCACCTACACTCCCCACATCGGAGGCGACGATGACGTCTGTCCGTCACGCGTCCGTGCCTGCGGCACTGGTGCTGGTGCTTTGCAGCTCCTACGCCGGCGCCGCGGCGCAAGACTCGCGGTCCGCGCTCGATCCCGTCACCAGTGCGGTGATCCAGCACCCGATCACCACGTCCTCGGCGGCGGCCCGAGCCCACTTCCTCGAGGGTCTGCGGGAGTTCGATCTCGGCCGGTTCATCGACGCGAACGTCCACTTCAAGGCGGCGGTCGCCGCGGACCCGGACTTCGCGTTCGCCTACCTGAACGTCGCGAACACCGCCAACTCGCTCGCCGACTTCAAGACCAACCTGGCGCTCGCGGAGCAGCACGCTGCCGGCGCGTCCGACGCCGAGCGGCTCCAGATCCAGATGGCCCGAAGAGGGTTCGACAACGACCTGGCGGGTCAACTGGCGCTGGGGCAGCAACTGGTGCAGCAATACCCCAAGAGCCCGCGTGCCTGGCTCGCTCTTGCCGGAGCCCAGATTGGCTTGAACAAGAACGAGGACGCGCGTGCCTCGATCGCGAAGGCCCTGGAGCTCTCGCCCAAGCTGTACGTGGCGCACGCCACCATCGGGAACGACTACATCTTCGGTGAGCCGCACGACTTTACGAAGGCGCTCGCGCACATGCAGGAGGCCGAGGCGCTGGCGCCCGATGAGTCCAATGCGCACCTGCTCGTCGGCGATGCCTATCGGGCGCAGCGCAACCTCGAGAAAGCACGCGACGAATACCTGCGGGGCCACGAGCTCGAACCCCGCAGTGCCGTGCTGCTCGTGAAGGCGGGACACGCGAACACGTTCCTGGGCGATTACACGGCGGCACGCGCCGACTATGATTCCGCCATGGCCGTGGGCCGGGCGAACGAGAAGGCCGCCTACGCGCCGTTCCGCGCCTACGTGAGCGTGTACGGCGGCGATCCCGCGGCGGCAATCGACGAGCTCAATCGGCTGGTCGCGTCCGTGGACGGCTTGGGGGTCCCCGATCCCAAGGCCAACAAGGTTGCCGCGCTCACGAACGTCGTCGTCATCGCGACTCACACTCGTAACCGCGCGGCCGCGGAGCAGGCGTTGAAGCAGCTCGAACCGTTACTGATCCAGCAAGCGGACGAGGCGGGGAACCCAGCATTCAAGCGGGGGCAACAGGCACAGATCGCGTACCTCGAAGGGTGGACCGCGGCGCGCCGCGGGGACTATGCGTCGGCCCAGAAGCAGGCCGATCGCATCACCCAGCTCCTCGCCCCCGACGCGAACCCGCGCAAGCTCGAGCCGATGCACCAGCTGGAGGGCTTCATCGCGCTCTATCAGGGCAAGTACAATGAAGCGGCCGCACACCTGCGGCAGGGCAATCTGTTGGACCCGTACATCAAGTATCAGTTCGCCGTCGCGACGGAAGGCGCCGGCGACGCCACGGGGGCGAAGAAGCTGTTCCGAGAGGTCGCGGACTACAACTTCAACGTCGTGGGCTTCGCGCTGGTGCGAAAGGACGCGCTCCAGAAAGCCAACGGCACGCTTTAGCTGAGCGGCGGACGGCCGATGGGGTGAGGAGCCGCCCTCTTGCGGGGGCGTGGACGCCGGATCATGTTCACCGCCGTCCGTGCGGACGCTCCCGACCGCTGGTCGCCTGCCGCCCGCCTCCACCGCTGCAAGCCCGCCAAGGAGGCGACGATGATCGCGAACCATTATCGCGTGGTCCTACCCGCAGCAGTTGTTGCCGCGTTACTGACCGGATGCACGCGACAATCCGCGAAAGGCGCCGACGCCCGGGCTCCCCTTGACGCGGTCACGAGCGCCGTCATCAAGCTGCCGATCACGACCTCCTCCCCGCAGGCGCGCCATCACTTTCTGCTGGGCCAGCGAGAAATGGACCTCGGGCGCTTCATCGAGGCGAACGCGCATTTCAAGGAGGCGGTCGCCCAAGACTCGGGCTTCGCGCTCGCTTACCTCGACGTCGCCAACACCGGGAACTCGCTCGACGAGTTCAAGAACAACCTCGCCCTCGCCGAGCGGCACGCTGCAGGTGCTTCGGACGCCGAGCGACTGCTCATCCAGGCGACGCGGAAGGGATTCGACAACGATGTCGAAGGGCAACTCAAGCTCGCGAAGGAGCTCACGGAGAAGTACTCCGACAGCCCACGGGCGTGGCTCGCCCTGGCCGATATCCAGTCCAACATGAATCGGAACGCGGACGCGCGGGCCTCGATGCAGAAGGCGGTGGGACTCGCGCCTCGCTTATACGTAGCGCACACGGCGCTCGGTAACTCGTATCTGTTCGGCGAGCCGCGCGATTTCGCCGTAGCGCTCGAGCACATGCAGCAGGCGGAGGCGCTGGCGCCCGAGGAACCTTGGTCGCACGACCTACTGGGCGACGTTTATCGGGCGCAGGACAACTTGGAGAAGGCGAGAGAGGAATACACCCGGGGCCACGAGTTGAATCCCCGCGAAGCCGGGCTGCTCGAGCAGCGCGGGCACGTGAACTCGTTCCTCGGGAACTACGTCGCTGCCCGCGCGGACTACGACTCCTCCATGACGCTAGGCCGAGCCAACGAGAAACCAGGCTTCGCCGAATTCCGGGCTCTGGTGAACGTCCATGCGGGCGATCCGGAGGGTGCGATCACGGAGCTCAACCGGCTCGTCGCGGCGATCGACACCATGGGCGTGCCGGAACCCCGCGGAGCAAAAATCGACGCACTGACGCTCGTGGCCGCGATCGCGACGCACACGCGTAACTTCCCGGCCGCAGCGCAGGCGCTCAAGCAGCGAGCCGCGCTGGTACGGCAGCAGGTCGACGAGGTAGGCACGGATGCATTCCGGCGCGGCCAGGAAGCCACGATCGCCTACTTCGACGGCTGGCTTGCGGCGCGGAGAGGGGATTACGCGACGGCCCGGAGACTCGCCGATCAAGTGGCGAAGCTCGTGGAACCCGACGCGAACCCCCGCAAACTGGAGCCCATGCATGCGCTCAAGGGGTACGTCGCGTTGTACCAGGGCCACTTTAGCGAAGCCGCGGGCCATTTCCGCCAGGGGAACCCGTTCGACCCGTACATCAAGTATCAGCTCGCCCTCGCGGAAGCAGGCGCCGGGAACGCCGTGCAGGCCAAGAAGCTGTTCCGGGAAGTGGCGACCTACAATTTCAACGACGTGGGCTTCGCGCTGGTGCGAAAGGACGCACTACAGAAGGCGAGCGGAACGCTCTAGGCAAGCGGCGGACGGCCGATGGGGTGACGTCGCTGGACCTGGGCCGCCAGGGCCAGCAGCGCCTCTTCCCCGAACGGCCGGCCGACGATCTGCAGGCCCACCGGCAGCCCGTCGGGATCGAGCCCGCAGGGCACCGAAGCGACCGGGAGGCCGGTGAGACTCAATACGAACGTAGGCGCGATCCAGTCCACGTATGTCTCCATTTTCCTGCCGGCCACGGTCTCGGGATAGTTCTGGTCCACCGGGAATGGCGGGACCGCCATGCACGGCGTGACCAGGTGGTCGAATTTCCCGAAGAACTCACGGAACAGATGCCACATCCTGCCGCGCGCCGCTTCCGCGGCGCCGAGCTCCCGCGTGGTCGTGTCGAGCCCGGCGCGAATGTTGCCCGCGACGTTGGCCCCGAAGCGGTCGAGCTGCTCCATCCGCGGAAACATTTGCGCGACGAACCACAGCCCGCGCAGGCCGAGGAACGCCGGCCGCCCGAACGACAGGTCGAGGTCGATTTCCTCGACCGTGGCGCCGAGCTGACCGAGCCCGAGCGCGGCGCGACGGCACACCAGCTCGATGGCGGGATCGATCCCAATCCCAGCGATATCGGGGCAGTAGGCGACCCGCAGGCCTTGCGGGATGCCGCGGGCCGCCGCGGCCACGAAGTTGCGGCCGGCGGTGGGCTGGGAGAGGGGAGAGAGCGGGCTCGGACCCGCCACGGCTTGCAGCATCAGGGCCACGTCCTCGGCGGTGCGTGCCACCGGGCCCTCGACCTGGAGCGTGTCCCACGCCCAGTCCGCCGGATACGTCGGCACGAGCCCGACCGACGGCCGGAGCCCGACGACGCCGCAGAACGAAGCGGGAATGCGGAGCGACCCGCCCAGGTCCGTCCCTTCGGCGAGCGCGATCATTCCGGTGACGAGCGCCGCCGCGCCACCGCCCGTCGAGCCGCCGGCGCTGCGCGTCGGGTCCCACGGATTGCGGGTACGGCCGAACACCTCGTTGAAGGTGTTCCCGCCGGCGGCGAACTCGGGACAGTTGGTCTTGCCGAGGATCACCGCGCCCGCTTCCCGCAGCCGCCGCACGACCAGCGCATCGTCGGCCGGTACGTGGTCCCGATAGAGCGGGGAGCCGTACGTCGTGCGGAGTCCCGCGACCGGCGTCACGTCCTTGATACCGACCGGCAGGCCCGCGAGCAGACCCACCTCCTCGCCGCGCACCAGCCGCAGCTCGAGCTCGCCGGCGTCGTCGAGGGCCCGGGGATTGAGCGTCACGACGGCGTTGACGGCAGGGTTGTAGCGCTCGACCCGCGCCAGGCACGCCTCGACGACCTCGACCGGCGAGACTTCGCGCGACGCCACGAGCCGCGCGAGCTCGGTGGCGGAGTGATCCGCTAGATCTTCCATTCTCCCAGGAACGCCACGGCGCGGCAGAATGCGGCCTCGCCTCCCTTGAACTTCCAGGGGAAGCAGCCGACGATGAGGCGCTTGTTCTGGAGCTCGGGCGCCTCGATCTCTCCGCCCAGGTTCTCGATATGGATGCAGTCCTTCGGGAACAGGGCGTTATGGGTGAGCTGGTAGGCCGAGTCGGGGAACATCTTATCGACCGCCGCTTTGCCGCCGAATTTCTGCTCGGCCTTGGCGCGCACCTTGTCGCACTGGCCGTGGGCGCCCTTCCCGAGAAAGCGTCCGATAGGAAGGTTCATCGGGTGGTCGGTGGACACGCAGTCCACACCCCACACGTGGATTTGTTTCTCCAGCAACCACGGCACGAGATCGGGATGCGCGCCGGGGTGATAGTGGTAATAGCGCTCCTCGTCCGGGGTGGCGCCGAAGTCCGCGTAGCGGTGCCATCCCGTGTGCAGCAGCAGGAGGTCGCCCACCTTCACCTGCACCCGCTTCTCGATCATCTGCGGGGTGTACACCGCGAGCTCGTCCATCTCGTCCCGCAGGTCCACGATCACCCCCGGGCCGCACAACCACTCGAGCGGCAGCTCGTCGATCGTCTTGCCGGCCGTGACGAAGTGGCGCGGCGCGTCGAGGTGGGTGCCCATGTGGTTCGAGGTCATGATGTACTGCGCGTTCACGCCGTGCTCGGCCTTGCGCTTGATGTACTTGACCTCGAACGGCGGGTAGTAGGGCCAAAAGGAGCTCCGCTCGTTGAGCGGTTGAGACAAGTCATAGATCTTCATCGCGGGGAAGCCTCCGAAGAAAGAGAATGCGGAATGCGGAATGCGGAATTGCCATGTGAGGTCGAGCCCGGTGATCGACGCTCGCAAGTCTATTCCGCATTCCGCATTCCCCATTCCGCACTTCGATCATTCCGCATTAGGAACCAATACACGACGAACGAGACGCCGGTGGCAGAGAACCACGCTCCGTCGAACAGAAACCGCAGCGCCGGATGCACGAGTCCCGCAAGCGCGACCACGATGCCGGCGACCAGGGCCACGACCGCGTGCCGGTTCACGCCGCTCACGTAGGTGTAGGCGCCGCCCTCGGTATAGAGATCGCGTAGCGACAGCACGCCGCGCCGGATGACGACGTAGTCGCAGATGATCACGCCGCCCACGGCACCGAGGAGCCCGGAATACGTGATCAACCACGCCTGGTACATGTCGAGCAGCTTCCAGGGGAAGATGACGATCCCGATCACGGCGGCGATCAGGCCCCCGAGCTTGAAGCTGACGCGCCGCGGGGCCAGGTTGGCGAAGCCGTTCGCGGGAGCGACGATGTTGGCCGCAATGTTGGTCGTGAGCGTCGCGACGAGGATCGCCACCATCGCGACGACCCCGAGCAACGGGCTCCTCGAATCGGCGGTGAGCCGCGCCAGCAGGTCGACGGGGTTCCAGATCGCCCGTCCGTACAGAATCAGCGTGGCGCTCGTGACGGCCACGCCGATGAACGCGAACAGCGGCATCGTGGTGAGCAGGCCGAGCGCCTGGCCCACCGCCTGGTCGCGCTGGCTCTTCGCGTAGCGGGTGAAGTCCGGGATGTTGAGCGACAACGTCGCCCAGTAGCCGACCATCGCCGTGACCCAGGGGACGAACACGCCAAAGAATGACGCCCGCGCCGTCGCGGGACGGAGCGCATCCGCCCGTTCGAGAATCGTGCCGATCCCACCCACCCTCGCCGCCGCCCAGCCGAGCAGCGCCAGCCCCGTGACGATGAGAAAGGGCGCCGACAGCGTTTCCAGCCACTTGATGCTCTCCGTCCCCGCCAGGACGAAGTACAGATTGATGGCCCAGAAGAGCAGGAAGCTCCCGTAGTGCGGCAGGCCGTACCCCATGAAACGCCAGTGGGCGCCCAGCGCCCGCCACTCCGGCCAGAGGATTTCGAGCAAGGCGTTGATCGCGAGCCCACCGATCCACGTCTGGATGCCGAACCATCCGCAGGCGACCACGGCGCGCAACAGCGCAGGGATGTGCGCGCCGCGCGTGCCGAACGCCGCCCGGGCGAAGACGGGGAACGGAATCCCGTAGCGTGTCCCGGCGTGCGCGTTGATCACGAGCGGGACGAGCACGATCGCGTTGCCCAACAGGATCGCGACGAGACTCTGCCACCAGTTCATCCCGGCGTCGATCATGCTCGCGGCGAGCATGTACGTGGGAATGCACACGCTCATCCCGACCCAGAGCGACGCGATGTGCCACAGGTTCCAGGTACGCTGGCCGATCCCGGTGGGCGCCAAGTCGGCGTTGACGAGGGGCCCCGGGGGCAATGGGGCGGTGAGCTCGACCATCCCCGGTCCCCGGCTGGGCATGGTCATGGGGTCGAGCTTGCGTTTGTTCCCACGCTGCAGCGTGGGCTCGGCAGGGCACTGTGCTGAAGCACAATGTCCTTTAGGACAGCGCTGGGCCGAGTCCAGGCTTGAGCCTGGGAATACGACACGCTCATGAGGGATTTTCACCCGCGCGCGCGAACGCGCGCGCCAGCGCGCGGCGCGTGAGCACGGCCACCAGCTGACGGCGGTAGGCGGCGGATGCGTGGATGTCGGACGGGGGATCCACGTCGCGGGTGGCCGCCGCGTCGCCCGCGGCTCGGAGCAGCTCCTCCGATGGCGTCTGGCCGGCGAGGACGCTCGCGGCTTCCGCGAGCAACACGGGCCCGTCGCCGACACTGAAGCAGGCGATCCGTGCCGTGTGGCAGCGCCCCTTCGTCTCGAGCGTCACCACCGCAGCGACGCCGACCAGGGCGTAGTCGCCGTGGCGGCGCGCCATTTCGAGGAACGCGGTTCCGGTCCGGGCGGGAAGCGCCGGGACCGCGATTTCGACGAGCAGCTCGCCCGGCGCGAGCGCCGTCTCGAGCATGCCCTTGAAGAACTCGGCCACAGGGATCGAGCGCTCGCCGGTGGCGCTCTGCGCCCGGAACCGGGCCTCGAGGGCGAGCATCACCGCCGGAAGCTCTGCTGCCGGGTCCGCGTGAGCGATGCTCCCACCCACAGTGCCGCGGTTCCGGATCTGTGGGTGGGCGATCGACGGCAGCGATTCGGCGAGGAGCGGCACTGCCCGCGCGACGACGTCACTCCGCTCCACAGCCCGCTGGCGGGTCATGGCCCCGATCGTGATACCGTCTCGCCCTGACCGGATGTAGGAAAGCTCCGCGATGCGATTCAGGTCCACGAGCGCAGCGGGCCGGGCCAGGCGAAAATTCATCGCCGGAATGAGGCTCTGGCCGCCCGCCAGCGGCTTCGCGTCGCCGCCGTGCTCGGCGAGGAGCGCCAGGGCCTCGTCCACCGTGGCCGGCGTGAAGTAGTCGAAGGCTGCGGGCTTCATCGGGACCTCACCCGAGACGCGCTGATCAATTCGAACAATCTGTTCGGGCTGAGCGGGATCTCGCAGATCTCGAGCCCCGCGTCGGCGAGCGCGTCCTCCACGGCTTGGGCGAACAGCGCGCCGGTCGGGATCGCGCCAGCTTCGCCCACGCCCTTCACTCCCATGGGGTTCAAGGGCGAGGGCGTCTCGCGGTGGGTGGTCTCGACATTCGGCACGTCGGTCGCGGTGGGGAGCAGGTAGTCCATGAAGGAGGCGTTGAGCAGCTGCCCCTCGTCGTCGTACACGAGCTGCTCGTAGAACGAATTGCCGATGCCGTGCGCCACGCCGCCGTGGATCTGGCCTTCCACGATCATCGGATTGATCACGCGGCCGCAGTCGTGCACCACGACGTACCGCTTGATCTCTACCTGCGCCGTCTCCGGGTCCACTTCGACCACCATCGCATGGACCCCGTTTGCGGTGCTGCCGCGGTCGGGCCCGAAGTACGCGGTGGCCTCGAGCCCGGGCTCGGCGCCGGGCCGCACGGCGCCGCGCAGCGGATTCGCCTTCAGCGCCAGCGTGCCGAGTGCGATGCCGCCCTTCGAGTCGCCGCGCAGATGCACCCGCCCGCCAGCGAGCACCAGATCGGCGGGCGCCGCTGCGAGCTCGCGGCTCGCGAGCTCGAGGATCTTCTCGCGAACACGGACGGCGGCCGCATGGCAGGCGCTACCGGCCACGACGGCGCCGCGGCTGGCAAACGTGCCCGTGCCCCAGTGGAACTCCCGCGTATCGCCCGTCACGACGTGCACCTCGCCCACGTCCACGCCGAGCACCTCGGCCACGATCTGGGCGAACACGGTGAAGTGGCCCTGCCCCTGCGTCCCCACGCCGGTCGCCAGGCGGACGCGCCCGCTCGGCTCGACGGTGACGCGCGCGCCCTCGTAGGGCCCGATTCCCGTCCCCTCGACGTAGCACACCACGCCGATCCCCACGTGCCGGCCGGCCGCCCGCAGGCGCCGCTGCTCCTCGCGCAGGAAGCGTTTGTAATCGATGGCCTCGAGCGCCTCGTCGAGCGCCGGCTCGTAGTCGCCGCTGTCGTACGTGAGCGGCGCGGAGTCCTGGAACAGGATCTCGTTGTTGAACGGGAACTGGTCGGGCCGGAGCAGGTTCTTGCGACGGATCTCGGCGCGGTCGAGCCCAAGCTCCTTGGCCGCGAAGTCCAGGAGCCGCTCGATGACGAACACGCCGTGCTGGCGCCCCGCGCCCCGCACGGGGGTGACGATCGTCTTGTTCGTGAAGATCGCGGTGAACTCGCTCTCGTAGCTCGGGACGTCGTAGGGACCGAGGAGGGTGCACTGGCTGTTGATCGGAACCGTGAGCCCGTAGGGATCGTAGGCGCCGGTGTCGTGCAGGAACACGTCGCGCACGCCGAGGATCTTGCCGTCCTTCGCCACCGCGAGCTCGGCGTCGTGAATCTGGCCCCGCTCCTGCGTTGTGGCGAAGAAATTCTCCTGACGATCCTCCGTCCATTTGACGGGGCGGCCCAGCCGCATGGCCGCCCACGGCACCAGCACTTCCTCCGGGTAGAACATCATGATCTTGGGCCCGAAGCCGCCGCCCACGAACGGTGCGACGACTCGCACCTGCGATTCGAGCAGGCCGAGCCGCTGGGCGAGGCCGTTCCGGATGGGGATCGGCGCCTGCGTCGTATCCCACACCGTCAGCTCTTCGGCGCGCGCGTCCCATTGGGCCGCCACGGCGCGGTTCTCGATGGCGGCCGACGCGCCGCGATCGTAGCGGAACCGGCGCCGTATGACCGCATGGGCGCGGGCTTTGGCCCGCGGGTAATCCCCTTTTCGCTGTACCGCGTGCGCCGCGAGGTTCGACGGCAGGTGCTCGTGCACGCGCGGCGCCTCCGGGGCGAGCGCGGCCTCGAGCTCCACCACAGCGGGAAGCGGGTCCGCCTCCACCACGATGTCGTCCAGCGCGTCCTCCGCCAGGTAGCGGCTCTCCGCCACGACCATCGCGATCGGCTCGCCCACGTGGCGCAGTTTGTCCCGGGCGAGGGGGACCTGGGTGCACGCGTTGAAGACGAGGCCAGGGATGGGCGGGGGCGGAACGAGCAGCGGGCCGGGGCGCCAATAGGCCCCCAGGTCCGCCGCGGTGTATACCGCCGCGACTCCCGGCCGGGCGCGAGCGGCGGACGCGTCGACGCTCGTGAGGCGGGCGTGGGCGTGCTGGCTGCGGAGAAAGGCGACGTGCAGCGGCCCGTCGAGCGGCACGTCGTCGACGAAGAGCGCGCGCCCGGTGAGGAGCCGCGCGTCCTCGTTGCGACGCACCCGCGCGCCGATCCCGCTACGCGCGCGGGGAGGGGGGGGTGCCACAGGCGAGTCTCACGGCCGCGACGATGTTCTGGTAGCCGGTGCAGCGGCACAGATTCCCGGAGAGCGCCTCGCGGATCTCGCGCTCGTCCGGATCGGGATGCTCGCGCAGGAACGGGACGAGCGTCATGAGGACGCCCGGGGTGCAGAAGCCGCACTGCAGCCCGTGGGCCTCGCGGAACGCGGCCTGGAGCGGATGCAGCGCATCGCCCCCCTCCGAGCCGTCCGACAAACCCTCGACCGTCGCGACGTCGTGCCCATCCGCCTGGACGGCGAACATCAGGCAGGAGCGCTCCGCCTCGCCGTCCAACAGCACCGTACAGGCGCCGCACACGCCGTGCTCGCATCCAACGTGCGTGCCGGTGAGACCCAGCTCGTGGCGCAGGAAGTCGGAGAGGAGCAACCGCGGCTCCACCGCGCGTTCATGGCGTACGCCGTTGACCGTCACAACCAGCGTCATTCTCAAGGTCCGCAACGTTACGCCCTGGCCGGGAGCGCAGCAAGACGACAGAATTGCACCATGAAGCGTCGCGAAGCACTCGCCAAGCTCACCGGCCGCGAGCGGTACGTGGACGACCTCCCGCTCCAGGACTTCCTCTGGGGCATGACGGTGCGGAGCCCCCCCCCACCGCGCGGGCGCGTCACTGCGATCCGGTTCGGCAAGGACATCGACTGGTCCCAGTTCGTCGTCGTGGACCACCGCGACATCCCGGGACCGAACGTCGTGGCCCTGATCGAGCAGGACCAGCCGGTGCTCGCCGCCGGCTACGTGCGGCACGTGCACGAGCCGGTGCTGCTGCTCGCTCACCCGTCGCGCGAGGCGGTACGGCGCGCCGTCCGCTCGGTCGAGGTCGTGGTCGCCCCCGAGCCGCCGGCCCTCGACTTTCGCATCACGCCCACGCCCGAGCGGATCCAGTACGGCACGGACAACGTCCTCAAGCACTTGCAGATCGTGAAGGGCGATGTCGAGCGCGCGCTCGCGCAGGCTCCGGTCGTCGTCTCGGGCACGTACGAGACCGGCGCGCAGGAGCACGTCTACCTGGAACCCCAGGGGATGATCGCCTATCTCGAGGGGGACGTGCTGGTTGTGAAGGGCTCGATGCAGTGTCCGTATTACGTCCTCAAGGCGCTGCAACACGCCCTCGCGCGCGAGGAAGCGCTCGTCCGCGTGATTCAGACGCCGACCGGCGGCGGCTTCGGCGGCAAGGAAGAATTCCCCTCCCACATCGCGCTGCACGCCGCGCTGTTGGCGCTGAAGGGCGGCCGGCCAGTGAAGCTGATCTACGACCGCGGCGAGGACATGGCCGCGACCACCAAGCGGCACCCCGCGCTGGTGCGGCACCGCACCGGGCTCACGCGCGACGGCCGGCTGCTCGCGCAGGATATCGAGGTGGTGATCGACGGCGGTGCGTACGTGACGCTGTCACCGGTCGTCCTGTCGCGCGCGATCATCCACGCCGCGGGGCCGTACGCGTGCGATCATGTGCGCATCACCGGCCGCGCGATGTTCACGAACGCCGTGCCGTTCGGGGCATTCCGCGGATTCGGCGCACCCCAGTCCCAGTTTGCGGGCGAGCGCCACATGGACGTGATCGCCCGGACGCTCGGGATGGATGCCGTCGAGCTGCGGCGCATCAATCTGCTCAGAGACGGCCAGACGACCGCCACCGGCCAGGTGATCCGCGACGGCACCGACCGCCTGGCCGTGCTGGAGCAGGCGCTCGCGCTCTCCCGCTACCGGGAAAAAGAGCGGGAGCACGCTGCGTTCAACGCGACCCACGCCACGCTGCGCCGGGGCTCGGGGCTCGCCACGTTCTATCACGGCGCCGGCTTCACCGGCGGCGGTGAGGTCGCGCTCAAGTCGCGGCTTCGCGTGGCCGGCCGCCCGGACGGCAGGGTCGAAGTGCTGAGCGCCAACATCGAGATGGGCCAGGGCACCCTGACGGTGTTCACCGAGCTCGCGGCGACACGGCTGGGCTTGGCGCCCGAAGACGTGACCATCGCGGAAGCCGACACCGCGCGGGTCCCGAACTCGGGTCCCACGGTCGCGTCGCGCACCACGATGATCGTGGGCGGCCTAGTCGAGCGGGCGGCGGACGATCTGCGGCGCCGGGTGGGGCTCGACGACTCGGCCCGCGGTGCGGCGGTGACCCAGGCGATCGAACGGTGGCACCGGGAGCACCTCGGGGAGGGGGAGCCGCTGTTCGGCGAAGCGACCTACGAGAAGCCGCCGGGAATCGCGTGGGACGACACGACGTACCGGGGCGACGCCTACGGTGCGTTCGCATGGGCCGCGTACGTCGCCGAGGTCGAGGTGGATCTGCGGACGTGCGCCACGCGCGTGATCGACTTCATCGCGGTGCAGGAGGTCGGCAAGGTGCTGAACCCGACGCTCGCCAAGGGACAGGTCCAGGGGGGCGTGGTCCAGGGGATCGGCTGGGCGCTCATGGAGGAGTGCAAGTGGCGGGACGGGGCGATGGCGAACAATCAGCTCACCAACTACCTGATCCCCACCTCCGACGACGTCCCGGCGGTGCGCGTCGCGTTCCTCGAGAACCCCTACCCGCACGGTGCCGGCGGGGCGAAGGGACTGGGCGAGCTGCCGATCGACGGCCCCGCGCCCGCGATTTTGAACGCGGTGGCCAGAGCTACCGGTGCCGACCCGCGGGCGATCCCGCTGACGCCGGAGAGGCTGATGGAGCTCATGGATAATGCGGAATTCGGAATGCGGAATGCGGAATAGCAAGGGGAGTTCGAACCGCGGATTCGAAGCACGTCGCTCAATTCCGCATTCCACATTCCGCATTCCGCATTCGGGGGGGGGATGACGACCCTCACTGTGACTTTCACCCTCAACGGAAAGCCCGTGTCGTTGGCGGTGGATCCCTCCGCCCGCCTGCTCGACACCCTGCGCTATCAACTCGGGCTCACCGGAACCAAAGAGGGCTGCGGCGAGGGCGAGTGCGGCGCCTGCACCGTGTACCTGGACGGCTTGCCGGTGAACTCCTGCCTCATCCCCACCTACCAGGTGCGGGGGCAGCGGGTGGAGACCATCGAGTCCCTCGAATCTCTCGGCCAGGACGCCCTCGAGCCATTCGAGCGATGCGGCGCCACCCAGTGCGGGGCCTGCACTCCCGGCGTCGTGATGACCGCGTGGTGGATCCGGGAGCATCCCGAGCTGCTCGGCACGCACAGCATCCGCGAGCTGATGGCCGGGAATCTTTGTCGGTGTACGGGATATGACGGCATCGTGGACAGTGTGGCTGAGGCCCTGCGGGAAACGGCAAGTGGGAGACGGGAAACGTGAATGTCATGTTGCCGGGAAGCCTGCCTGAGGCTCTCGACACGCTGGCGAGCGACGGCGCGGCTATCCCCATCGCTGGGGGCACCGACTTGCTGGTGCACTGGCCCGTCCACGTCGAGGCGCACGAGCGAACCTACGTGGACCTGTCCCGGCTCGACCCCCTGAAGCCGTTACGCTGGACCGCGGACGCGCTGATGCTCGGGGGGCTCACCACGTATTGGGACGTGATCCGGGACGAGCGCGCCCGGGACGAGTTGCCGCTCCTGGTGGACGCCGCGCGCCAGGTGGGAGCGATTCAGATCCAGGCACGCGGTACCTGGGCCGGGAACATCGTCAACGCCTCGCCCGCCGCCGACGGCGTGCCGGTCCTCATGGCCTACGACGCAGTGGTGGTGCTCGAGTCGCGGCGTGGCCGGGAGGAAGTCCCGCTCGACCGCTTTTATTCAGGCTACAAAGAGATGCAACGCCGTCCGGACCAGCTGGTCGTGGGGATCCGGGTCCCGCGCCGCCGCTACTCCTACCAGGTGTTCGAGAAGGTCGGGGCGCGGCGCGCCCAGGCGATCGCGAAGGTCGGTCTGGCCATCACCCGCTCCGGCGCCGGCTGGCGCGTGGTGGCGGCAAGCGTCGCGCCCACCATCCGCCGCTGCCCCGCGGTCGAGCGACTGCTCGAGACCGGCACCCCCATCGGATCCCCGGCAGCTCTCTTGCCCGCCATCGCTCAGGATGTCGCTCCCATCGACGACATCCGGTCGAGCGCCCAGTACCGCACGCACGTGATGGCGCGAGTGCTGTATCACGACCTGCGGGACTTCTGGGGAAGGCGGGCGTAACGCTCCCCCC
>Ga0209237_1000160_pt1 | contig 34343 bp, 30 predicted proteins | sample GraSoi013_1_40cm_2_FD_185820 | JGI IMG/M metagenome (GOLD analysis project Ga0209237, IMG submission 185820) | Grasslands soil microbial communities from the Angelo Coastal Reserve, California, USA - Sample 10_02_2013_1_40cm (SPAdes) (version 2) | ecosystem: Environmental > Terrestrial > Soil >...
GAGCTCGAGGAGCGGATCTTCGACATCGTTCATCATTTGAATCTCGGGCGCGGCCTCATCGCGGACGCTGCAGAGCGCGTCGCCCTCGCACGGCTCAACCTCAGCGCCGGGCAAAGAGCCAAGTCCTCGACCGCCCACGAAACAGCGCTGGGCTATCTGAATGCCGGCTTGAGCCTCGTGACGGACGAGTTGTGGGACTCCGATTACGACCTAGCCTTCGCACTGCGTCTCGAGGCCGCCGAGTGCCAGTATCTTTGCGGAAATTTTGACGCAGCGGAACAACAGTTCGCCTTGCTCCTGCAGCGCGCCGCGACCCGGCTGGATAGGGCCAGGGTCTACCGCCTGCGAAGCGTCCAGTATGAAACCATGTCGCGCTATGCGGATGCGCTGGCGAGCGCCCGCGAAGGCCTGACGCTCTTCGGTGTTTCATTCCCCAATTCCGCGGAGGAAAAACAGGCCGCGCTGGAGAGCGAGATCGCCTCCATCCAGTCCCTGCTCGGCGCCCGCAGCATCGCCTCGCTCGTTGATCTGCCCGTCATGACCGATCCCGAGGTCCGGATGGTCATGAATATTCTGACGGACATCTGGTCTTCAGCCTACATCGTCGGAGATGCGGTCCTGGCACGCCTGATCTCCGCCACGATGGTGCGCCTCTCGCTGGTCCACGGCAACTTGGAAGAGTCGGCCTACGGCTATGTCACGCATGCGATCACCGTCGGGCCCGTGCGTGGAGACTACGAGTCGGCGTACGAGTTCGGCCGGTTGGCCTTGCGTGTGAATGAGCGCTTCAAGGACTCCAGGCGGCGGGCGAAGATTTATCAACAATTCCATGCGCATGTGAACCTCTGGCGGCAACCGATGCGCACCTGCGCTCCCTACGCGCGTGAGGCCTGCCGCAGCGGGCTCGAGACAGGGGATTTCCTCTACGCAGCGTATGGCGCCAGCACGGAAGCCTGGCCGGCGATGGTTTCAACCCAGGACCTCGCGCAGTTTGTCCGCGATTACGAGCCCAATCTGGCGCTGATCAACAAGCTCAAGGCGACCGGCTTTGCCGATTCCCTCAAGATCATCTTGAACTGGGCGCGGGCGTTGCAGGGGAAAACCGCAGCGCCCCTCTCGCTCTCGGATGAAGCCATCGATGAGAACGAATATGCCGAGACGTACCGCGGCAACCCCTTCTTCACGACGTTTTATGCCGTAGCCAAGCTACAGCTCTGTTACGTGTTCGGGGATTATGGAAAGGCGCGGCAAGCGGCCCGGATCGCACGCGAAGTCGTGTATCATCTGTCGGGGACGATCTGGCCCGTCGAGTTCGATTTCTGGAACGGTCTCACGTTGGCCGCGAATTACGCCGACGCCACGGAGGAGGACCGAAGGACCTATCGCGAGGAGATGGCAAGGGCGCAGCAGGCGTTTGAGATCCTGGCGAAGAGCTGCCCTGAGAACTTTCTCTGCCAGTCGCTGTTGCTGTCGGCGGAGATCGAGCGCATCGCCGGCCGGCCACTTTCCGCCCTGGACCTCTACGAGCAAGCGATCCGTTACGCCGGGCAGACGAGCATGCTCCAGCACCAGGCGTTGGCGAACGAATTGTGCGCCAGGTTCTGGCTGCAGCGCCAGCAGGCGAACGTCGCCGCCGTCTTCATGGCCGAGGCCCGATACGCCTACATCCAATGGGGGGCGTTCGCGAAAGCGAAGCACCTGGGGGAGCAGTATCCCGAGTTGATCCACCGCCGTCCGGAAGAGCTGGCAGGAGCCGGCGTGCTCGTCACCAGCGAAGCGGCGCCGGCGACCCTGGACTTGGTCACGGTCATGAAGGCGGCGCAGGCCATCGCCGGGGAAATCGAACTCGAGCGCCTGCTCGCCAAACTGATGCGGATCCTGATCGAAAGCGCCGGCGCCCGCAAAGGCTTCCTTATCCTCGAGCGCGACAGCCAGCCGCTCATCCAGGCCCGCGGCGCGGTGGACATGCCGGAGGTGAAGGTGCTCCAGGGGGTGCCAGTCGCGGCCAGCCGCGATCTCGCGCCGTCCATCGTTAACTACGTGTGGCGGACCTCGGAGAGCGTGGTGCTCGCCGACGCCGAGAACGATCACACCTATCGCGGCGACCCCTACATCGCGCGCAACCAGTCGAAGTCCATCCTGTGCACGCCGGTCCTGAACCAGAGCCGCCTCGTGGGTGTCGTCTACCTCGAGAACGACCTGATGACCGGAGCGTTCACGCCGGACCGGCTCCAGGTCCTCCAGATGCTGTCGGCCCAGGCGGCGATCGCGATCAGCAACGCCCGCCTCTTCGCCGAGGTCTCACAGCTCCGGGACCGGCTACAAGCCGAGAACGTCTACCTGCATGAAGAGATCAAGACACAGCAGGGGTTCGAAGACCTCGTCGGCCGAAGTCCCGCGCTCACGGCCGTGCTCCGCAAGGTGGAGCAGGTCGCGCCGACCGACACGAGCGTCCTCATCCTCGGGGAAACGGGCACGGGCAAGGAGCTGATTGCGCGCGGCATCCACCGCCTTAGCCGCCGCCGGGAACGGCCGCTCGTGACGGTGAACTGTGGGGCGATCGCCCCAGGCCTGGTGGAAAGCGAGTTGTTCGGGCACGAGAAGGGTGCGTTCACCGGCGCCGTATCACGCAAGATCGGGCGCTTCGAGCTCGCCGACGGAGGCACCATCTTCCTCGACGAGATCGGCGACCTGTCGGTGGACCTGCAGGTCAAGCTGCTGCGGGTCCTCCAGGAGGGAGAAATCGAGCGCGTAGGCGGCTCGCGAACCATTAAGGTCGACGCCCGCGTCATCGCCGCGACGCATCACGACCTCCGCTCGGCGGTGCAGTCCGGTCGGTTCCGCGCGGACCTCTTTTACCGCCTCAACGTCTTCCCGATGGAGACGCCACCGCTACGCGATCGCAAGGAGGACATCCCGCTGCTCGTCCGGCACTTCGCCATGCAGTACGGCGTGAAGCTCGGCAAACGGATCGAGGCCATCCCCAAGCGCACGCTCGACGCACTCATGGCCTACAACTGGCCCGGGAACATACGCGAGCTGCGCAACGTCATCGAGCGCGCGCTCATCATCACGCAGGGAACGACGCTGGAGCTGCGTGACTGGGCCGCCGGCGAGGCCGCCGCCAGCGAGGCCAGGTTCCGGAGCCTGGACGACGTCGAACGGGAGCACATCATCGCCGTGCTCGAGCAAAAGGGCTGGCGCGTGAGCGGGCCCAAGGGCGCCGCCAGCCTGCTCGGACTCAAGCCCACCACGCTCGAGGCGCGGATGAAGAAGCTTGGCATCGAGCGACCCCGGACCGGAGCTCCCAATATGTCGTGACGGTCCCAAGATTTTGGGAAAACCTGCGTCCCCGCCCGCTGGTGCGGTTCACGACCTCCATCTCCAACTCTCCTGCTACAAACGACTTATCCAGGATCCGAGAAGACCATAGTCCACGGCATGGTGCCTGCTTCTTGTGGCGGCCGACCCGCACGATGGAAGAGCACGATTCTGCGACTGACGCGCATTCCAAGGAACGACCCCGGAGTCACCCTGCGAGCGGAGGGTCGGGTCGTTGGCGAGTGGGCGATGCTGCTGGAGCGGGAGTGCGCAGCTGCAGCCAGCGAGTTCGGAGTCGTAGATCTCGATTTGGCGGCGGTGGCGTATGTAGACACGAAGGGCGTCGCTGCACTGAGGAGGCTCATGCGGAATCACGTCACGATCGGCAACTGCCCTCCGCTCATCCACGAGCTGCTCGGAGAGGATTACAAGCCGTGACGCACGCCGCCACACCCCACGCAGTCGATCGGCCTGGGGAATCTCACGCGCATCCGTCACGCCCCGAGTTTGACGCCCTGCTGACGCCCCTCCTGCCGACGGCCTACCGCGCCGCGATATACCTGACCAGGAACCAGGCCGATGCAGAAGACGTCGTGCAGGAAGCAGTGCTGCTTGCGCTGAGAGGTTTCGACGGATTCCAGCCCGGCACCAACTTCAAGGCGTGGTTCATGCGCATCCTGACGAACGTCTTCTACGCGCGAGGGCGTCGCGCACACGTCACGGGCGACACCGTCTCGCTCGACGACACGCCGCCCCTCTATCTCTACTCGAAGACCGCAGCGGCAGGGTGGCATTCGGGGGACACGAATCCCGCAGCGACCTTCTTCAGCAAGCTGGAAACCGAGCAGGTCCTGGAGGCCCTACAGGCCCTCCCGCTGGAGTACCGGGCGGTCGCCACGATGTACTTCATGGAGGACCTTTCGTACCAGGAGATCGCCACGGTCCTCGACTGTCCCGTGGGCACCGTGCGGTCCCGCTTGCACCGCGCGCGACGGCAGCTCCAGCGGGCCCTTTGGACACTCGCAGAGGACCACGGAATCGTGGACGTCGCCTGAGCTCACACCTCGGGCTTCGGCTCTTGCCACGGCCAGCGGCCGTTGACCTCGAGCTCCAGTGAGAAGCTCAGGAACGTGCGGATCAGGACGATGAGGCCGAGCACGCCGAGGTTCCGGAAGGTCGGGGCCACCGCGACCGTACCGATGATGTCGGCGGCGACCAGGAACTCCAGGCCAAGCAGAATGGCTCGGCCGAGGTTCTCACGGTAGCCGTGATAGGAGCCGGCGAACCCCTCCGTCCGCGAAAGCCGTCGCACGAACAGGGCGGTCGCGACCACGCCGCCGAGCACGATGATGCCGATCCCGGCCGCCTCAATCGCCTGCGCGATCCAGAGAACCGTCTGGTCAAACAAGAGCCGCAAACAGGTTGTTGAAGGACTCAGCGAGAGTCGGGTGCGCGAACACAGCATCCCGGAGGGCGGTGTAGGGGAGCCTCCCCATCATCGCGACCTGCAGCCCTGCCATGATCTCCCCGCCTTCAACGCCGAGCACGGCCGCGCCCAGGATCAGGCCCGTATCCGCGTCCACAACGGCCTTCATGAAACCCCGCGGCTCATCCATCTCGAGCGCCCGCGCCACGTAGCTCATCGGCATCTTGGCCACCTGGATCTTGCGCCCTTGCTCGCGGGCCTCCGCCTCGCTCAGGCCGATGCGACCGAGCTGGGGATCGATGAAGACCGTATTGGGCACCAGGCGGTCGTGGATCGTCGCGCTGCCGCCTTCCAGCAAGTTGGCGCGGATGATCCGGAAGTCGTCGTAGGAGATGTGGGTGAACGCGGGCCCGCCCTTCACATCGCCCAGGGCGTAGACGCCCGGCACGCTGGTTTCGAGCCGCTCGTTGACCTTGATGAAGCCGCTCTTGTCGGTCACGACGCCAGCGGCGCCGAGGTTGAGGGCCTCAGTGTTGGGTGACCGGCCCGTCGCGAGCAGGATGTGTGAACCGAGCAGGGCGTGCTCGGTCCCGCCATTCTGCGCGGTGAGGCGGAGCTCCCCCTCGCTCGCGCGCTCGACCGATGCCACCTTCGTATTGAGCAGCACTTCCACTCCGTCCTCGCACAGAATCTTGCGGATCTCCTCGGCGATGTCCGCGTCCTCGCGTGGCACGAGCTGCGGGGCGCGCTGGACGAGCGTCACGCGGCTGCCGAGGCGGCGGAACATCTGCCCGAACTCGAGCCCGATGTATCCGCCTCCCAGGATCAGGAGGTGCTCCGGCAGCTCGGCGAGTTCCATGATCGAAGTGGAATCGAGCGTGGGAACGGCGTCGAGCCCTTGCAGCGGCGGGCGAGCGGGGCGGCCGCCCGTGTTGATGAAGATGAGCGGCGCGGTCAACGCCATAGTCTCGCCCGCGCTGCGCACCTCGACCGCGTTCGGGCCGATGAACCGCGCCTCGCCCATCAGCAGGTCCAGCCCGGCGGTGGTCGTGAGGCGACGCTCACTGCCGGAACGGAAGGTCTCGACGATGCTGCGCTTCCGCTGGCGTACGGCTGCCATGTCTACGGCGACGGGGCCCACCCGCACACCGTAGTCGGCCGCGCGGCGCGCGAGGTACGCTACCCGGGCGCTCGCGACCATGGTCTTGGTCGGAGTGCAGCCCTCGTTGATGCAGGTGCCGCCGACATGGACGCGCTCGATCAGCGCGCTGCGCCGGCCCGCCCGGGCCAGCGCCCCCGCCAGCGGTCCTCCGGCCTGGCCGGCTCCGATGACGATGGCGTCGTAGTGCGTCGCAGAGTCCATGGCGTCACGCACGAATGCGCGGACTCGCCAAAAGGTTCCGAGTCGCGGTGAGCGTGCGCTGGGAACCGTTCTCCCCGCAAGCGCATTCTAGCCGCGACCGCCGGAACCCGAGGAGCTGCCCTAATGGAGGTCCATGCACCGTGAGTGCCGCGACGATGGAGCAGACACGGCGAGGCGGAGCGCGCGGGCGGCGGTCGGGTCGGCCGATGCAAGTCCTGATGTTCGGGTGGGAGTTTCCGCCGTACCAGGCGGGCGGTCTCGCGACAGCCACGCTGGGCCTGGTCAAGGGACTGCTCCAGAGCGGCTTGCAAGTGACGCTCGTGGTGCCGTTCCCAATCGATGGCCGCGTGCTATGGCGACGGAGGCGGGGCTCGATACGGAAGCCGAACTGATCGGCGCGTCGACTCGCTGACGCACCGCGAGCGCAAGGAACGCTGGGGAGGAACATGCGAATCGCGACTATGGCGGACCGCTTCGAGTCGTACCTGCGAGAGATCGGATACTGCATGCTCGACCTCGGGACGTGCGGTACCGATCCAGAGGACGTCGCCGCTACCGCCGCGCTGGCTGCCGCACTGCGCCAGCGGCTCGTGTGATAGCCCGTTGCGCGGCCCCGCATGGAGGCGCACAATAGGAAATGCTCACCGCCGTGAGGAGCGCGTATGAGCGCCGTTGATCGCTATACCTGCGAAGAAGTGCTCCGGAGGCTGAACGACTATCTCGACCGCGAGCTGTCGGAGGCCGAGATGACGATGGTGAAGGAGCACCTCGACACCTGCGCGCAATGCGCCAGCGAGCACGCCTTCGAAGACAGCGTCCTCCGGGAGCTGAAGGACAAGCTGCGGCGGATCGACCTCCCGCAATCGCTGGTGGACAAGGTCGCGGCGATCCTCACCGGCGCGCAGCGCCGGGATCGCTAGGCCGCCACCAGTCCCACCGCGTCGCGCACCCCCTTCGTGCGGTCGCCGGGAACCAATCGGTGACCGGGTGCATTTCCAGCCCCCGGGGGGCCACACCACTCGCACATCCGGAGACCGAGGCGCATGCCCGCAGAAGAGTTGGTCCGCCTGCAGGAGGCCGTGCAGCAGAAGCCATGGAAGCGTTGGGGTCCCTATCTATCCGAGCGCCAGTGGGGAACGGTGCGGGAGGACTACTCGCTCGACGGTAACTGCTGGGACTATTTCTCGCACGACCAGGCCCGGAGCCGCGCCTACCGCTGGGGCGAGGACGGCCTGCTCGGCATCTCGGATGAGCAATGTCGCCTCGCATTCGCGCTCGCCCTGTGGAACGAGCGCGATCCGATCCTCAAGGAGCGGCTCTTCGGGCTCACGGGACCCGAGGGCAATCACGGGGAGGACGTCAAGGAGGTGTATTACTACCTCGACTCCACCCCCACCCACTCGTACTTGAAGGCGCTGTACAAGTACCCACAGGCGGCCTACCCCTATCGGTGCCTCGTGGAGGAAAACCGGCGCCGCGGCAAGGACGAAGCCGAGTTCGAGCTTGTTGACGCCGGAGCGTTCGATGACGATCGCTACTTCGACGTGCTCGTCGAATACGCGAAGGCCTCACCCGAGGACATCCTGATCCGGATCAGCGTAGCCAATCGCGGTCCGGACACAGCGCCGATTCACGTGCTGCCGTCGCTCTGGTTCCGCAACACCTGGGACTGGGGACGCGAGGGCGACAACTTTCCCACGAAGCCGTCGCTCTCGCGCACCGGGCCCGCGGAGATCCGCGCTGAGCACGCGACGCTCGGCGCGTATCGCCTCGCGGCGGACCTCGCCTCCGACGACACAGCGCCGCGGCTGCTCTTCACCGAAAACGCGTCCAACCTGACTCGGCTGTTTGGGATCCCGAACCCTACGCCGTACGTGAAGGACGCCTTTCACGCGCTCGTGATCGAGGGCGACGAGCGCGCGGTCAATCCAGACGAGCGCGGCACGAAGGCAGCCGCGTGGTACCGCGTCCCGATCGGCGCCGGGAAGGAAGTCGTGCTGCGCCTGCGGCTGCGCGCCGCAGGCGAGGCGCGGGGTCCGGCGTTCGGAGCTGAGTTCGACCGCACGTTTGCAGAGCGGATCGTCGAAGCGGACCGTTTCCACTCGGGCGTTACGCCCCCGGCGGCGACGCTCGAAGAGCGCGCGGTGCTGCGGCAGGCGCGCGGCAGCCTGCTCTGGTCGAAACAGCTCTACTACTACGACGTGCCCGAATGGCTCGCCGGGGATCCGTCCCAACCCGCGCCTCCGGCAGCGCGGCGCTCGGGACGCAACGCCGACTGGACGCACCTCAACAACCTCGACGTCATCTCGATGCCGGACAAATGGGAGTATCCGTGGTACGCCGCGTGGGATCTGGCGTTTCACATGATCCCCTTCGCGCGGCTCGACCCCGAGTTCGCGAAGCACCAGCTGGTGCTGCTCTTGCGCGAATGGTACATGCATCCCAACGGGCAGATCCCGGCGTACGAGTTCGCGTTGGGCGACGTCAACCCGCCGGTGCACGCGTGGGCCTGCTGGCGCGTGTACAAGATGACCGGCCCGCGAGGGGGGCGCGACCGGCTCTTCCTGGAGCGCACGTTTCAGAAGCTGCTACTCAACTTCACCTGGTGGGTGAACCGCAAGGACCCCGAGGGGAAGAACCTCTTTGCCGGCGGCTTCCTCGGCCTCGACAACATCGGGGTGTTCGACCGCTCGCGCCCGCTGCCCACGGGGGGCCACCTCGAGCAGGCGGACGGGACCGCGTGGATGGCGTTCTACTGCGCCACGATGCTGTCCATCGCGCTCGAGCTCGCGAGCGAGGACGCGGCGTACGAGGACATCGCGACGAAGTTCTTCGAGCACTTTGTGGCGATCGTCGACGCGATGAACACGCTCGGCGGCACGGGGCTGTGGGACGAAGCGGACGGATTCTACTACGACCAGCTTGCTGCCGATGGGATGAAGACCGCGCTACGGGTCCGCTCGCTGGTCGGCCTCGTGCCGCTCATCGCCTGCGAGATCGTGGAGACCGAGACGCTAAAGCGGCTTCCGGATTTCACCGCGCGGATGGACTGGTTCATCCGCAACCGCGCCGACCTCGTGCGGCACATCTCGATGTGCGAAGCGACGCCCGACCAGAGCCACCGGCACCGCCTGCTAGCCCTGCCGCGCCGCGAGCGGCTGGAGCGCGTGCTCCGCTACGCGCTGGACGAAAGGGAGTTCCTCTCCCCCTACGGCATCCGGTCGGTCTCCAAGGTGCACCAGGAGCGTCCGTACGTCCTTCAGGCCGGCGGCCAGGAGTACCGCGTGGATTACGTCCCCGGGGAGTCCAACACCGGCTTGTTCGGCGGGAATTCGAACTGGCGCGGACCGATCTGGTTTCCGCTCAACTACCTGCTGATCGAGGCGCTGGAGCGCTATGGCCACTTCTACGGCGACAGCCTGCGCGTCGAGTGCCCGGTCGGCTCCGGGAAGATGCTGACGCTGGCCGAAGTAGCGCGCGAGCTGCAGGGCCGACTGGCGCGGATCTTCCTGCCCGACGCCGCTGGTCGGCGCCCGTGCCACGGCGACGACTCGCGCTACGCGACGGACCCCCATTGGCGCGACCTGGTGCTATTCAACGAGTACTTCCACGGCGACTCCGGTCGGGGGGTGGGCGCGAGTCATCAGACCGGATGGACAGCGCTCGTCACTCGGAGCATCGAGGACCTCGCGCACGCCCGCGCGAGCCAGCGCTCGGCGCCCGAGCCCGCCGCCAAACCAACTCCAGGAGCATCCCGTGGATCACGCCGCCGAGTGGCTCGAAGCTGATGGCCTCGGAGGCTTCGCCTCCGGAACCGTGGGTGGCGGGCGGACGCGGCGGTATCACGCCTTGCTGCTCGCCGCGACGACTCCACCCACGGGGCGCTACACGCTCGTGAACGGATGCGACTGCTGGATCGAGCGCCAGGGGCGGCGCTTCCCCTTGAGCACGCAGTGCTACTCGCCCGGCGTCACGTCGCCGGACGGCGAACGCCGGCTCAAGACGTTCTCCCCGACCCCGTGGCCGACCTGGCTGTTCCGGCTCGAAGACGATACCGAGGTCGAACACCAGCTATTCGTACCGCGTGGGTCGGCCCGTGCGATCTTGTCGTGGAAGCTCAGGACGCCGGCACCCGGCGTGCGCCTCGTGGTACGCCCCTTCCTTTCGGGCCGCGACTACCACGCCCTGCATCACGAGAATCCAGGCTTCCAGTTCGACGCCCGGCGCGACGGCGACGCCGTGACGTGGCGCCCGTATGACGGCGTCCCCGGGGTGCTGGCTAGGAGCAACGGCCTGTACACGCACGACCCGCAGTGGTACCGCGGATTCCTGTACACCGAGGAGCGCGACCGGGGACAGGACTTCCTCGAGGATCTGGCGTCGCCCGGCAGCTTCACGTGGGATCTGTCGGGTAGCGAAGCGCTCTGGAGTCTCGAGGCCGAGTCCGGCGCCGAAGCTGGCGCGCGCCCGGCGCTGCCCAGCGACATCGCGCAGCTCCGGGCAACCGAGCGCCGCCGGCGGGAGGCCTTTCCGTCGCCCCTGCACCGCGCGGCGGACGCGTACCTGGTCGGACGCGGCGCTGGCATGACAATCGTCGCGGGCTATCCGTGGTTCACGGACTGGGGTCGCGACACCTTCATCGCGTTGCGCGGGCTCTGCCTCGCGGGGGCCCGCCTGAACGACGCGCGTGGGATTCTCCTCCAGTGGGCCGATGCCGTCTCCGAAGGGATGCTCCCCAACCGCTTCCCGGACCGGGGCGACCAGCCGGAGTTCAACGCCGTCGATGCGGCACTCTGGTACGTCGTCGCGGTCCACGAGTACTTCGTCGCCGTGGCAGCCGCAGACGGGCACGTTCCGGAGTCGGAGCACCGCACGCTCGATCAGGCCGTGCAGCGCATTCTCACCGGCTACGCCACCGGGACTCGCTACGGTATTCACGCGGATCGGGACGGATTGCTCGCGGCGGGTCAGCCCGGGGTGCAGCTGACGTGGATGGATGCGAAGGTGGGCGATTGGGTGGTGACCCCGCGCATCGGGAAGCCGGTCGAGGTACAGGCGCTGTGGCTCAACGCGCTGCGCATTGGAGCAGCGGGGTCTCCGCGATGGGGGGCGCTGCTCGAGCGGGGCACGGCGGCGTTCGCCGCCCGCTTCTGGAACCCAGGCGGCGGCTACCTGCACGATGTGGTGGACGTCGATCACATGCCCGGGACTGCGGATGCGACGTTCCGGCCGAACCAGATCTTTGCCGTCGGGGGACTGCCCTTCCCGGTGCTGAATGGCACGCAGGCGCGCCAGGTTGTAGACGCGGTGGAGCAGCGACTCCTCACGCCGCTCGGGTTGCGCTCGCTCGCCCCGGGCGAGCGGGGCTACACGGCCCGCTATGAAGGGGACGTGGTGTCGCGCGACGGCGCCTACCACCAGGGCACCGTGTGGCCCTGGCTGCTGGGCGCCTTCGTGGAAGCGTGGGTGCGGGTGCGCGGCGACACGGTCGCGGCCAAACGCAAGGCGCGCCAGCGGTTCCTCGAGCCGCTGCTCGGGCACCTGCACGAAGCCGGCCTCGGACACGTCTCCGAGATCGCCGACGCCGAGGCGCCGCATCGACCGCGGGGCTGTCCCTTCCAGGCGTGGTCGGTCGGCGAAGCGCTGCGGCTCGACCGGGTCGTCCTGGCCACGGCCGGCCGGCGCGCAGCGCGCTCCGGCCACGGCGCGCTCGCCTCATGACCGTGCGACCGCCCGTCCGGGTAGTGATCCTCGGTGGGGGATTCGCCGGGCTCACCACGGCGATCCACCTGCAGAAGGCGGTGCCCCGGGGCGTGCCGCTCAGCATCACGCTCGTGAACCGCGACAACTTCTTCCTGTTCACGCCGATGCTGCACGAGGTGGCAGCGAGCGATTTGGACCTGACGCACATCGTGAACCCGATCCGCAAGCTATTGACGCGCGGCGTGGTGTTCGTCGGCGAGGTCGAGCACATCAACCTCGACACCCATCGTGTCACGGTCGCCCACGCGCACGGGGCGCACCGGCACGAGCTCGAGTACGACCACCTCGTCATCGCGCTCGGCAGCGTGACCAATTACTTCAAGATCCCGAGGCTCGAACAGCGAGCGCTGCCGATGAAGACCCTGGGCGACGCGATCGCGCTCCGCAATCGGCTGATCGAGCTGCTCGAGGAAGCGGACTTCGAGTGCGCCGCGCAGCAGCGGCACGACTTGCTGACGTTCCTGGTCGCCGGGGGCGGGTTCGCGGGCGTCGAGACCGTGGCTGCGGTGAACGACTTCCTCCGCGAGGCGATCCGCTTTTACCCGCACCTCACGGGGGACCTAGTGCGTGTGGTCCTCGTCGAGGCGGGACCGGCAATCCTTCCCGAGCTCGGGGCCAAGCTCGGCACGTACGCGTGTTGGCCCGGCGGAACGTCGACGTCCGAGTCGACACCGCCGTGCGCGCGGTGACGCCGCGGGGCGTCGAGCTCAGCGACGGGACGCTCGTGCCCGCGAGCACGATCGTGTGGACCGCCGGCACGGTCCCCAACCCCCTGCTCGCCGCCCTGCCGTGCGCCCGGGAGCATGGCCGCGTGGTGGCGAACGCGTTCATGGAAGTCCCGGAATGGCCGGGCGTCTGGGCGCTGGGCGACTGCGCTCTCGTGCCGGACCCGGAGGGCAGGCCCTATCCCCCGACCGCGCAGCACGCACTGCGGCAGGCGAAGGTGTTGGCTCGCAACATCGCTGCGAGCCTGCGCGGGCGCCCCAAGCGGCGGTTCACGTTCAAGACGATCGGCCAGCTCGCGGCCATCGGCCGCCGTACCGGTGTCGCACGGATCTTGGGGGTCAACTTCTCCGGATTCGTCGCTTGGTGGCTGTGGCGATCGATCTACCTCCTCAAGCTGCCGCGGTTCGAGCGCAAGGTGCGCGTGGCACTCGACTGGACGCTCGACCTGTTCTTCTCGAAAGACCTCGTCCAGTTCCAAACCGCGCGCTCGAGCACAGTGGCCGAGGGGGCGGCGCTGGCGGTGGCAGAGCAGGCCTCATGATCGACGCGCTACGACGGCACTGGCCCGAGTACGTCATGGAAGCAGCGTTGCTCGGCGCCTTCATGATCTCGGCCTCCCTCTTCGGGTCGCTGCTCGAGTTCCCGGGCTCACCGGTCCATCGGGCGATCCCCGACCCGATAATCCGCCGCGCGCTCATGGGATCGGCCATGGGCCTCACCGCGATGGCCCTGGTGTATTCGCCCTGGGGCAGCCGCTCGGGGGCGCACTTCAATCCCGCACTAACCCTCGCGTTCCACCGTCTCGGCATGGTCGCCCGTGCCGACGCGATCTGGTACACGGGCGCCCAGTTCGCCGGCGGCGTCGCAGGCATGCTGGTGGCCCTTGCCATCGTGCGCATGCCGCTCGGGCACCCGGCGGTTCACTACGTCGCGACCCAGCCCGGCAACGACGGGTTGGGTGCCGCGTTCGTCGCCGAAACCATCATCTCGTTCGGCTTGATGTTCGCGGTGCTCACGGTGTCCAATCGGCCGAGCATCGCCCGCTGGACGGGCGTCTGCGCCGGACTGCTCGTCGCTCTCTACATCGCACTGGAGTCGCCGATCTCGGGGATGAGCATGAATCCGGCCCGGACCTTCGGGTCGGCGCTCGTGGGGCGGACCTGGACCGGCTGGTGGATCTACTTCACGGCTCCTCCCCTCGGCATGCTCGCTGCGGCGGAGGTGTATCGCCACTGGCGGGGCGCACGCGGCTTGTTCTGCGCCAAGCTGCACCACGCCGCCGACGTGCGATGCATCTTCTGCGAGCACCGCCTCGCCGCTGCACCCTCCCAGAGCTGAGATCCAGCGGGAACCATTCCCCCGCCTCCCGCATTATCGCCACCGCATGAACGGCCACTACGACGTCATCATCATCGGCACGGGCGCTGGCGGCGGCACGCTGGCCTACCGGCTCGCGGCTTCGGGCAAGCGCATCCTCCTACTCGAGCGCGGCGACTACGTGCCCCGAGAAAAGGACAACTGGGACAGTCTCGCGTCTCAGGTGAAGGGCAAGTACCAGACGAAGGAGGTCTGGTACGATCGGAACGGCAAGGAGCTGCACCCCCACACGAACTATTGGGTCGGGGGCAACACGAAGTTCTACGGCGCCGCACTGTTCCGGCTTCGCGAACAGGACTTCGGAGAGATCCGCCACCACGGCGGCGTCTCGCCCGCCTGGCCGATCACGTACGACGAGCTCGAGCCCTACTACACGAAAGCCGAGCAACTCTACCACGTGCACGGGCAGCGCGGCGGCGACCCCACGGAGCCGTGGGCGAGTGCGCCGTACCCGCACCCACCGGTCAGCCACGAGCCGCGCATTCAGGAGTTGCACGACGACCTCACGAAGTGCGGACTGCGGCCGTTCCATGTGCCGCTCGGCATCATGTTGGATGAGCAGAACCCTCGGAAGAGCCGCTGCATCCGTTGCTCCACGTGCGACGGCTATCCGTGCCTCGTCTGGGCCAAGTCCGATGCGCAAGTCGTGTGCGTGGACCCGGCGCTCGAGCATCCCAACGTCACGCTCCTCACCAGCTCGTGCGTTTCGCGGCTCGAGACCAGCCCATCGGGACGGGAGGTGACCAAGGTGCACGTGGGGCGGAACGGCGGCACGGAGGTCTATTCCGCGGACATCGTGGTCGTCTCCGCCGGGGCGATCAACTCGGCGGCGTTGCTGCTGCGCTCCGCCAACGACTGCCACCCGCGGGGCCTCGCGAATGGCTCCGACGTCGTGGGCCGCCACTACATGGGCCACGTTAACTCCGTCGTGCTCGCGATCTCGAAGCAGCCGAACCCGACCGTGTTCCAGAAGACGCTCGCGGTGAACGACTTCTACTTCGCGTCCGACGAATGGAACTACCCGATGGGGCACATCTCATTTGTCGGGAAGTTCGATGCCAACATCCTGTCGGCCGGCGCCCCCCCGATCGTGCCGGGCATGACGCTCGATCTGATCGCGAAACACTCGCTCGACTTCTGGCTCACTTCGGAAGATCTGCCCGACCCGGACAACCGCGTCACGGTTACGAAGGATGAGAAGATCATTTTGAGCTACAAGCCGAACAACGAGGAAGGCCACAAGCGCTTGATCGCGAAGCTCAAGAGCCTGATGAATTCGCTGGGGTGCGAGCATCACCTGATCCCGCGCAACCTGTTCGTCGGGGAGCGGGTGCCGCTCGCCGGCGTGGCGCACCAGAACGGCACGATCCGCTTCGGCGACGATCCGAAGGCGTCGGCGCTCGATCGCAACTGCAAGGCGCACGAGCTGGACAATCTCTACGTCGTAGACGGGAGCTTCTTTCCTTCGAGCGGCGCAGTGAACCCGGCCCTCACAATCATGGCCAATGCGTTGCGCGTCGGCGACCATATCCTGGAGCGCTTGCGGTGAAGCTCACCCGCCTGGCGGTCCTGACGCTGGCGCTCGCCGCTCCTGCGCTCCGGGCGCAGCAGATGCGGAGCGCGCCGGCCGTCGTCCACGCAGCGCGCCGTGCTGTCGTCGCTGCCGTGGGCGCGATCGCTCTCACCGTCTCCGACATGGATCGCTCGGTCGCGTTCTACTCGTCGGTGCTCCGGTTCCAGATGGTCGGGGACACCGTCGTGGCTGGCGAGGGCTACGACCGCCTCCAGGGCGTGCCCGGCTCGCGCATCCGCGTCGTTCGCCTCCGGCTGGGCGTCGACACGCTGCAGCTGATGGCCTGGGGCGGGCCGCCGCCGGGCCGTCCGGCCCCGGCGGACGCGCGCAGCAACGACCGCTGGTTCCAGCACGTGGCGATCATCGTCAGCGACATGGACAGCGCCTACGCCGTCCTGCAGGCGCACGGCGTGCAGCGGGTGTCGCCAGCGCCGCAGCGCCTCCCCGACTGGAACCCCAAGGCCGGCGGAATCCGCGCCTTCTACTTCCGCGATCCCGACGGGCATCCCCTGGAGGTGCTGCAGTTTCCGCCCGGCAAGGGCGACCCGAAGTGGCAGCGAGCGGAGGGACGACTGTTCCTTGGGATCGACCACACGGCGATCGTCGTGGCGAGCACCGACGCGAGCTTGCGCTTCTATCGTGACCTACTGGGGCTCCGGATCGCCGGCAAGAGTCTCAACTACGGCCCCGAGCAGGAGCGGCTCAACAACGTGCCCGGCGCGCGGCTCCGGATCACTAGTCTGCGCGCGCCGACGGGGCCCGGTATCGAGTTTCTCGAATACGTGAGCCCGCGCGACGGCCGCCCCGCCCCAGCCGACGAGCGCGCGAACGATCTCGTCCACTGGCAGACAATCGTCGCGAGCTCGGCCCCGGAACCCCTCGCCGCACGCCTGACCGCGGCGGGTGCCCGGCTCGTTTCGCCCGGCGTCGTCCGGGTGGAGGATCGCGCGCTCGGCTTCGACCGGGGATTCCTGGTGCGCGATCCCGACGGCCATGTCGTCCAGGTCGTCGCTCCCTGACCGGTGCTATCCCACTCTCACGGAGATGCCAGATATGGCCAGCAGCCTCGCCTCGACCCCTGCGGCTTCGCCGTCCACCGAACCACGCGGCCCCCGAATGATGAAAGCGATCGCCGTGTTCCCGGGCCAGCCCGGATCGGTGCACCTCGCGGAGCTCCCGATGCCTGCCGTGACCGACATCCCGGGGGGACGGGGCGTCCTCGTCCGGGTCTTGCGGGTCGGCGTCGACGGCACGGACAAGGAGATCAACGCGGCCGAGTACGGTGAGGCTCCCGAAGGCAGTCCGTTCCTGACCCTAGGTCATGAAAGCTTCGGCGTCGTCGCCGAGATCGGCGCGCGGGTGACCGAGCTCATGGTAGGCGACTACGTGGTCGCGACGGTTCGCCGGCCGGGAATGAGCATCTACGACCGCATCGGCACCTCGGACATGACCACTGACGACGTGTACTTCGAGCGGGGCATCAGCCGGCGTCACGGCTTCCTGACCGAGTACTACGTCGAGGATCCCGAGTTCCTGGTCAAGGTGCCGCAGGAGCTGGGGGACGTGGGGGTACTGCTCGAGCCCACGACCGTGGTGGAGAAGGGCATCGCTCAGGCGTTCGAGATCCAGCGCCGGCTCCGCGTGTGGCGGCCGAAGAAGGCGGCCGTGATCGGCGCTGGTACCGTCGGGCTCCTCGCCACGCTCGCGCTCCGGCTGCGGGGGCTCGACGTCACGACGTTCGCCCGGCAGCGCCGCCCGTATCTCAACTCGGATCTCGTCGAGGGGTTGCGTGCTCGCTACGCGTCTGCCGAAGAGGGCTCCTTCCTGGACGTCGCGGGGAAGTACGGACCGTTCGACCTGATCTTCGAGGCGTCCGGGTTCGCGCCGCTCGTGTTCGACGCGATGCAAGCGCTGGCGAAGAACGGCGTGCTGGTGCTCTCGAGCGTGACGGGCAGCGATCACAGAGTCGAGGTGCCCGCCGACCGAATCAACCTCTCCTTCGTGCTCGGCAACAAAGTCATGGTAGGGACGGTGAACGCCAACCGCGAGTACTTCGAGACTGGCGTCAAGGATTTGTCGCAAGCGGCCCTCGAGTATCCGGGGTGGCTGAACCAGCTGCTAACGCACCCGGTAAAGGGGCTCGAGAACTACCGTCAGCTGTTCGAGTACCTCGAACATGGCCAGGGCGTGATCAAAGTGTTCTGCGAAGTCGCGCAGGACTAACACAAACGGGAGGAGCACAGTCATGTCGTCATGGAAAACATTGGGGGTCGCGGCCCTGTTGCTGAGCGCGGCGGCGCCGCGCGCCTGGGGCCAGGGCGGCCAGGGGGGCCAGGGAGGCCAGGTAACCGACAAGAAGACCATCAACCTGGAGGGCGCTAAGGCCGTAGCGAGCGCGGCAGCAGCGGAAGCCCGCCGTAATAACGAGGGCGGCTCGATCGCCGTCGTGGATGACGGCGGCAACCTGGTCTATCTCGAGCGCCTGGAGCCGACGTTCCCGGCGTCCGCCGAGATCGCCATCCACAAAGCCCGCACCGCGGCGCTGTTCCAGCGGCCCAGCAAGGTCCTGGAGGACGCCATCACGAGCGGGCGGACCTCGCTCCTCAAGGTCGCGGAGGCGCCGCTGCAAGGCGGCGAGCCGATCCGGGTCAATGGAGTCATCGTCGGCGCGATCGGTGTCAGCGGCGCGGCGAGCGCGGCGCGCGACCAGGCCATCGCCCTCGTGGGCGCAGGTGCCCTCGTCACTGTGACCGGCAGCCGCTGAGCGGGAAGGAGCAACCCATGCGATTCGTATCGAGGCTGTTGCTGTCAGGCATCGTCATCCTGCCGCTCGGCGAGGCGCGGGCTCAGTCCGCGATGAGCTCCGCGCCCAGCGTCACCTTCTTCGACAGCAACGCCGTGGCCGCGGCTTTCGCCAAGGGTAAGCCGCTACTTGAGGTCGACGCGTACAAGATCCACGCCAGTCGGCGTGAGGCCTCCGGTCAGGCCGAGGTCCACACTCGCGACACCGACATCATCTATGTGCTGCAGGGGCACTCGGTGTTCATCACGGGCGGGAAGGCTCCCGACTTGCGGACCGTGGCGCCCGACGAGTTGCGCGGGCCCGGGATCGAGGGTGGCGAGACCCACCACCTGCGGGCCGGCGACGTGATCGTCGTGCCCAGCGGCATCCCGCACTGGTTCAAAGCGGTCGATGGACCGTTCCTGTATTACACGGTCAAGGTGACGAAGGGGGGCATGTGACGATGCGCGCGCTCCCCGGGCTGCTCTTGGTGGCGGCCGGTTTCGCACCGATGGCAGCACAGACGACCGGCGACGCGCCGGCGGGCTGGCGGCCCGAGGCGATCGTCGACCTCCGCACGCCGACGGGCGTGGGGCTGGTGCGCGGCGAGTGGCGTTACCGCGACGCGCAGATCGTACAAGTTGACTTCCGCGCGCCTGGCCCGGACCTGAAGCCGAGCGGGGCTCCCAGTCGCACCTACGACGTCAGTCCCCACGCCGGCGCCGCCCGCTTCGACGACTCCGGTTGGCCCGTGATCGGGCCTGCCACCCTCGAGGCGCGCCGCTCTCCCGGTCGCCTGTCGTTCGGCTGGTACCGGCTCAAGGTCACGATTCCGGAGCGGCTCGGAACGTTCGACCCCGCTGGGTCGACCGCGATCTTCGAGATCGCCGTGGACGACTACGCCGAGATCTGGCTCGACGGCAAGCTGCCCCTCGTCCTCGGCCAGGCAGGGGGTCAACTGATCAAGGGATGGAACGCGCCGAACCGCGTCGTCCTCGGGCACGATGTGAGACCAGGCCAACAGTTCCAGCTCGCGGTTTTCGCGATCAACGGCCCGTTGTCCGACCCACCTGCGAACTACCTCTGGATCCGTTCGGCGACACTGTCGTTCTACAAGCAAGGTGAGGTCGGCGGGGTCCAGCCAGTCGCGGACGAGATCGTGCGGCTCGATCCAGCGCTCGATGCCATCATCGACTCGACCGCGAAGATCGAGAAGATCGCCGGCGGCTTCCAGTTCACCGAAGGGCCGATTTGGATCCGCGACGGGGGTTACTTGCTCTTCAGCGATCCCAACGCGAATACGATCTACCGCTGGACCCCCGACGGCCAGGTCTCCGTGTTCCGGTCTAAGAGCGGGTATACGGGCGTGGACATCGGCGAGTACAACCAGCCCGGGTCGAACGGGCTCACCCTGGACCGCGACGGGCGGCTCACGATCGACGAGCACGGCAACCGGCGGGTTACGCGGCTCGAAAAGAACGGTGTGCTGACCGTGCTGGCCGAGCAGTATGAAGGGAAGCGGCTGAACAGCCCCAACGATCTGGTCTATCGGTCGGACGGCGCACTGTACTTCACCGATCCGCCGTTCGGGCTGCCCAAGTTCTATGACGATCCACGCAAGGAGCTGCCGTTCAGTGGGATCTTCCTGCTCAAAGACGGCCACTTGAAGGTTGTGAGCACCGACCTGCTCGGGCCGAATGGGCTCGCGTTCTCCCCCGACGAAAAATACCTGTACGTGGACAACTGGGATGTGAAGAAGAAGGTGATCATGCGCTACGAGGTGAGTCCCGACGGCACGCTGTCGAGCGGCACCGTATTCGTGGACGCGACGCCCGAGCCGGGCGAGCAGGCGTGGGACGGCCTGAAGGTGGACCAGCGGGGGAACGTGTACGCCGCGGGGCCAGGCGGCCTGTGGATCATCTCGCCCGCGGGCAAACACCTCGGCACCATCAAGGCTCCGGAGCAGCCGGCCAACATGGCGTGGGGCGATGACGACGGCCGTACCCTGTACCTCGCCGCGCGAACGAGCGTGTATCGCGTGCGCCTGAAAGTGCCGGGGATCAGACCATGACCGCGCCGAGCCACGCGGATCCCCATGCCATGGAGCGCGCCCGCTTGCGCGCGCTCCCTCGTCCGCGGCCGGACCACATCGTGGTCCCTGGACCGGGGCAGGTGTCGGTGTGGGACTTCCCTCGTCCCCCGCGGGTCGAGCAGGTACCGCTCCGCGTCCGCATCGAGCTTGGCGGCCTGACGATCGCGGATACCACCGCCGCACTGCGTGTGTGCGAGACCTCGAGTCCGCCCGCGTATTACATCCCGCCCGCCGACATCGCAGCGGGGTGTCTCGAACCCAGCGAGCGCACGTCGTTCTGCGAATGGAAGGGCGTGGCGAGCTACTGGACGGTGTTGGCCGGGAGTCGGCGGGCGAAGGACGCCGCTTGGAGTTACCGCGCGCCGGATCCCGGCTATGAGGTGATCACGGACTACGTCGCATTCTACCCGCGCCGGATGGATGCCTGCTGGGTCGGCGAGGACCGGGTCCAGCCGCAGCCAGGGCTCTATTACGGTGGCTGGATCACGCCGGAGCTCGTCGGACCGTTCAAGGGGGCTCCGGGAAGTGAAACCTGGTAAGGGAGACCACCCCTTACGCGCCACGCCGGGTCCCCATAGCGTCAGGACAATCGGAGCATCCATGAGCGTGTCCACTTCTTCGCCGCCGTCAGTCCGCCGCCACCACTGGATCGTCCGGCTCTCCCATTGGGCGACCGTGATCGTGCTCGCCGGCCTGATCGCGAGCGGTCTCCAGATCTACGAGGCGTACGCCCGGTTCGGAAACCGCGGCGGGCCGTACTTCGTGAGCCCGTTCGACGGCGCACAGTTCCCGCATTGGACCCGGCTCGGCGGCTGGCTCGCGGGCGCGCTCAACTGGCACTTCGCGCTGGCATGGCCGCTCGTCGCCTTCGGCCTCCTGTATGTCGGATACCTGGTGCGGAGCGGCGAGTGGCGCGCCCTACTGTTCCGGCCGCGAGACGTTCCGGGGGCGATCGAGATGACGAAGTACTACCTCCATCTCCGCCGGGAGCACCCGCCGCAGGGCAAGCACAACCCGCTCCAGAAGCTCGCGTACACGGGCGTGATCGGGTTGGGCACGCTCGCGGTGCTCACCGGCTTCGCGATCTACAAACCGACCCAGCTCGCCTGGCTGACGGCGTTGTTCGGCGGGTTTCAGGCGGCGCGCTACTGGCATTTCTGGATCGTGTGGATCTTCGTCGGGTTCACGATCATGCACGTCATCCTCGTATTCGTGGTGGACCCCGCGTCGCTGCGCGCCATGCTCACCGGCTTGTACCGCGGGAGATTCCCGAGCCATGACTGAACGACGGACGCCACGACGCCACGACCCCACGTTGCACGACTTGGACCGGCGGGGGTTTGTGAGGCTTGGCGTCGTCGCGGGGGTTGGGACTCTCGCCGCGGCGTGCGGGTGGGACGGGGGTCGGTTGCTGCGGCCCGGGCTGCTCGACATCAGTCGCGTGAACGACTGGGTGGGCGAGCAGATCCTGTTCTCGCCCACCCGCCTCGCCCCGACGTACACCACCGCCCAGCGCAGCGCGATGCTGCCGAGCTACTTCATCTCTACCATGACGCCGATGCTCGACGACCCGGCCGCCTGGCGGCTACGGGTGGACGGATCGGTGGCGCAACCCCTCGAGCTGTCCCTCGACGACCTGATGCGGCTGCCGCGCGTGTCGTACACGGTGAAACATCATTGCGTGGAGGGGTGGTCGGCGATCGCGAGCTGGCACGGCGTGCCGGTGTCGGCCATCGTGGAGCGCTGCCGCCCGCTCAAGGCGGCGCGCTACATCAGTTTCGCCTCGTTCGACGCGGGCTACTCGAACGGCTGGGACCTGGCGAGCGCCATGCACCCACAGACGATCCTCGCGTACGGCATGAACGACAACCCCCTACCGGCGGCCCACGGCGCGCCGCTCAGGCTCTATTCGCCCACCAAGCTGGGGTACAAGCTGACCAAGTACTTGGTCTCGATGACGTTCACGGATACGAGACCGGGCGGGTACTGGGAGGATCAAGGATATCCCTGGTTTGGAGGGATCTAACCGATTGCCGCCAGCGCGTCGTGCATTTGCGCCGCGGTCTGGAATCGGTCCGCCGGCTCCTTCGCCATCGCCTTGAGAATCACCTGCGCTAGCGCTTCGGGCACGTCCGGATTGAGAGCTCGCGGATCGGGCGGCGTCCCCTCGAGCTGCTTCGCGATCAGCGCGTATGTCGTGGCCGCCTCGAACGGCAGGCGGCGGGTGAGGCACTCGAACAGCACCACGCCCGCCGAGTACAGGTCGCTCCGCGCGTCGAGCTCCATCCCCGAGAGCTGCTCGGGCGACATGTAGTCCGGCGTGCCGATCGACATTCCCTCCTTGGTCAACCCCTCATCCTTCGACCGGTTCGCGAGCCGGGCGATGCCGAAGTCCATCACCTTGAGCACGCCGCTCGGCTCGACCACGATGTTCTGGGGCTTGATGTCGCGGTGGATCACCCCCTGCTCGTGGGCCACTTCGAGCGCGCGGCACAGCTGCTTGCCGATCGTGAGGGTGACGGGCACCGGCAGCGGGCCGCGGGTCCCGATGAGCTGCTTCAGCGACGTCCCCTCAACGTATTCCATCGTGAGGTAGTACATCCCGTTCACCTCACCCAGGTCGTACGTCCGCACCACGTTGCGGTGGGCGATCTTGCGCGCGAGGCGGATCTCCTGCTTGAAGCGCTCCAGCGCGACACCATCCCCGGCCAGCGCTTCGGGACGGAGCGTCTTGATCGCCACCGCCTCCTGCAGCTCGCGGTCAAACGCCCGGTACACCACCCCCATCCCGCCCATCCCGAGGAGGTCCTTCACCTCGTAGCGGTTGGCGAACAGCGTGCCCGGGCGCAGCGTAGTCCCGGGAGCACCCGCGAGCGACGGCCGGGCGCTCTTGAGCTGCTCGGTGGGCGCGGCTCCCGACGCGGCCATCATGTACTCGACGAGCTTCGCCTTCTCCCTAAGGTCCTCCACCAGGCTTTGGAACGCCTGGGACAGCATCCCGATCTCGTCGCCGGCGGGTACGTCAATTTCCACGCTGTAGTCCCCGTCCTGCACTCGGCGCGTGGCGAGCGCCAGCCGCCGGATCGGGCCCGCGATCTGACGCGCCAGCACGTAGGCCGAGGCGAGCGCGAGCAGCAGGCCGAGCGCGAGCGCAAACCCGATCGTGTGCTGCAGCGCCCGGAACGCGCCGAGCTCGCGATCGTGCGAGCGGAACGCGACGAACCCCCCGAACGCGTCGCCCCCGGCGGAGCGGATCGGGCTCGCGAGCCCGATCAGACGCTCCCCGTCCACGTCCGCGGCCAGCTCTGTCCCCGCGGAGTCGCGCGCCAGCGCCACCAAGGCCGCTGTGTCCGCCACCAGCGCCAGCTCGACTGCGTCGCGCGGGAGTGTCGTGCCGACGATATAGGGGCGGTTGAGGCTGTCGAGCGCGAAGAACACCACGTCGGTGGTGGTCGCCTGTTTGATCTGGTGCGCGAGCGAATCGTCGATCGAGTAGGCGGCGACGAGAGAGCCCTGAGGCGCCGCTTGCGATGACGCGCGCAACGGCACCGCCACCGCCATGAACAACTTGCGCCGGCGCTCGTCCAGCCACGCGCCACTCGCCGCGTCCCCCGAGAGGGCGTTGGCGATCAGGGCGCCGCGCGACAGGTCGATGTCGGACTCGGTGGGGTAGTCCGTCCGGGCGACCAGGACACCATGCTCGTTGGTGATCAGCACCCACGCCGCGCCCAGCAGCCGCCGGTGTTCCTCGGCCTGATCGAGCACGTTGCTCCGCTCGGAAGCCTTGAGCAGCCGCTCCCGGAACTGCGGCACCTCGGCGCTCACGGCGCTCATCCCCGCGAACGTCGCGGTCCGCCCGGCGAGGAAAGCCTGCACCCCCCGCCGCACGCCCGCGAGCGCGCGGCGGATCGACTCGTCGGCCGTCCGGTTCGCCTGTAGCGACGTGAGCCCGAGGGTCACGCCCAGCACCCCCGCGACCGACAGCGTGGCGGCGATGAAAATCTTGGCCCCGAGGCCGAGCCGCGTGGGCCTAGTAGCGCTCGCGTCCGGCATTCGTCGGGTAGTCTTTGCCGTACTTGTTCTTGTGGGGCATCCAGCGGAACCCGCGCGCGTCGAGCTGCAGCTCGATCCCCGAGGCGCCGGCCGTCGTGACGCTCACCGTACGCTCGACTTGCGGGCTCCGCTCGTGCCAGGCGTGCAGCACCCACGTGCCCGGCGGCACGGCGGCGACTTCGAACCTGCCGTCCGCCGCGGCTTGGGTGAAGTGGCTGCCCGCCATGACCTGCACGAACGCCACCATCCGGGGATGGATGTTGCAGAAGACGCGGACCAACCCAGGATTCGTGAACGTCCAGGTCTTGGCCTCCCCGCGGCCGTACTGCCCGAGGTCGAAGGGGTTGGGCTCGGAGGCCGAGAACACGTTGTGGTCGAAGGGATCGTGATTCTGGAAGCGGACCGTCGAGCCGGCCGGGACGACCACGACGCGGGGCACGAACTCCTTATCGTTGATCGCGAGGTCGACGGTGACGGGGCGCGCGGCTCCGTCAGCGGCGCCGCCGTCGAGGTACACGACCGCGGCCCCCAGGTCGGGAGACGATTTTCCACCCTTCTCGAGCAGCGTCACCCGGCCCGCGACCCGCCCCTGGGCGATCCCGAGCTGCACGGCCGTGATACAAGCCACGCTCACTTGAAGTGCCATACATCGCATGGCCTGTTCCCGGTTGCGCTCGAGGCGTTGCAGCTTACTGTAGTCCTACCGAAACCGCCAGGAGCCCGAGATGCGGGCCACGCTGCTCATTTCGCTCGCCGCCGTCGCCGTTCCGCTCGCGGCGCAGACGCCGCCCTCCCCACCCGCGCCCGCGCCCGCGCCAGCCGTGAAGCGCACCCTCGAGCTCACGGGGCTCGTGCTCGTGAACGGGTTCTTCACGAACGCCCGTGTGAACAACAGCGACGTGCCGCAGTTCGCCGACTCGCTCGCGCCCGCGAGCGCGGTCGGCGGCACCATCCGCCAGACACGGCTCGGCCTCCTCGTGACCGAGCCCGACGTGTTGCGCGGCAGCTTCTCAGGCGAGGTGGATCTCGACTTCTTCGGCGGCCAGCAGCCGTCCTCCGGCGGCCGCACCTTCCCGCTGGTCCGGCTGCGTCGGGCCGTCGGCATCGTCTCCTGGGCACACGCCCAGCTCCTGTTCGGCCAGGAGTCGCCGCTCGTTGCGGAGCGGAGCCCACGCTCCCTCGCCTCCGTGGGCTTCCCCGATTTTGCCGCCGCGGGCAACCTGTGGCTGTGGCTGCCGCAGTTCCGCGCCACGCTGGAGCAGGGATACACCCTGCGGCTCGCCGAGCAGGTGGCCGTGCTGGCTCCGACGTCCGGCACGGCGCAGGGGCTCTTCAACACCCAGCCCGACTCGGCCGAGCGGAGCCGTCGCCCCTACCTGCAGGCGCGAGTGCGGCTCGCGTGGGGCCCGACCGACGATCCGAGCGAGATCGCCATCGGCGGCCACCTGGGCTGGCTCGCCTCGGCGGACACCCTGTTCCAGTCGCGCGCCGTCACGGTGGACGCGCGCGTCCAGGTCGGCCGGGTCGAGCTCCTGGCGGAGGCGTTCAGCGGGAAGGCGCTGGCGGGATTGGGCGGCGGCGGGATCGGCCAGAGCCTGGGGCCGAGCGGCCTGGAGGTCCGTACCAAGGGCGGCTGGGGTCAGCTCAACGTCCGGCCCAGGCGGGAGGTGGTCGTCGGCGCCGGCTGCGGCATCGACGATCCCGATGACGGCGATCTGTCGGACGCGCTCGGCAACCCGCAGGGCCGGCTCAAGAACCTCGTGTGCGCAGGACACGTGGAGGTCCGCCCCCGCGGGCCGTTGGTGTTCGGGGTCGAGGTCCGGCGGCTCGAGACCACGTACCCGAGCGGCAAGTTCACGGCGAATCACTTCAATGTTGCCGCCGGGTACCGGTTCTAGGCTCTCAAAGGCTCTTCAAGAACTGCACCAGATCCGCTTGCTGCTGCGGCGTCAGCCCCAGCCGCAACGTCGTGTTGTAGTGGGCCACCACGTCGGTAAGGGTCGCGGCGCTGCCGTTGTGGAAGTACGGTGGGTGCTGCCACGCACCGCGCAGCGGCGTGGTGCGGTAGCGCCCCGTCGTGCCCCGTCCCGCGAGCACGGGGTCCGATCCGGTCTCCGCGGGCGTGTGGAGCAGCGGCGCATCGGTGTAGGTCGGCGGGAGGTGACAGCTCGCGCAACGCCCGGCCTGGTTGAACACCACCTTGCCCCGCTCGGCAGCGGCCGGGTCGAAGCTGCCGGGAGGCGGCGTCGGCGGGTCGAGCGTGAACTGGTACCTCCGCAACACGGGCAGCTTTGGCGTCACGAGATCCGGCTGCGCCACGATGGTGATCCCCAGGCGCGGGTCGCTGAAGGAGCCCTGCCCGTGCATCTGGGTGACGGCCACGTAGCTGTTCCAGTAGGAGATGGGGCCCTCGCCCGTGTAGGTCTCGAGCGCGACGTCGCGGAGTCCGTACGCCGGTGGGATCAGCACGGCGTCGTTCTTACCGTCGTGATTGAAGTACGCGTCGTAGCGGCCCGGTCCCCACGATTGAAACACGGCTTTCGTCGCTCGGTCGAGGACGGGCGAGAGGGCTACGATGGCACCAACGTTCAGGTCGCGGTTCGGCCAGCCGTCGAGCCGCCGGCCGACGCCCGGTGCCACCGCGTTGTCCACGGCCGAGTGGCAAAGCGCGCACGTGATCCCGAGCTGTGCGATCCGTCCCCCGGCCGTGACCTTCGCCTTCACGCCGACCACGGCGTCGCGTCGCAGCACCTCGACCGTCGTGGCTGGGCTCGTGAGGTCGGCTCCCGCGAGGAAGTCCGGGGGCAGCCGCGCAGCGTCCACCTTCAGGCCGACCGCGAGGGCGGTGACGGGAGCGATGGCGCGCTGCACGACGTCGTGGAGGTGCAGGACGTCTGTCCAGAAGGCCTCGTCGCCCACGTTTCGTGACGAAGGATCTCGCGTCCACGAGCGACGACGTCGCCGCCCACACTCGCTGGGGCGCGCTGCACCAGAGCGACGGCCGACGGCTTCGGCTCGGCGAGCCGCTCGTCAGCACACCCGGCGACGCTGAGCAGCGCGAGCCCCAGCAACAGGGGCTTGGAGTGCGGAACGCCGGTCACCGGTTCAGGCCGGCAGTCGGCCCTTCAGGTCCTGTGGCTTGAACGGGCCGGGCTCGGCGATCAGCGCCCGCGCGTGGTCCACCTGTCCCCACGTGTTCCAGAGGAGCACGCCGCGCACCCGTCCGTCCTTCAGGTAGTAGACCACGCCTTCGCGGAACCGCTCTTTCCAGTCGGCGACCGTCTCGAGACGGGCGTCGACGTCACCCACCGCTTCGTAGCCCAGCTCGAACAGGTCGGAATAGAAAAACGGCAGGTGGTGATAGGGCGTCGCCCGACCGGCCATGTTGAGACCGGCGGTGCGCCCCATCGTGTTGGCGTTGTCTTCGTGCTCCACGCGCAGGCGCGCGCCCAACGCGCGATTCTCGAAGCTCGCGACGTCGCCCGCGGCGTAGATGTCGGGCTGGCTGGTGCGGCAGGCCTCGTCCACCACGATCCCGTTCTCCACCCGCAAGCCGGCCTGCTCCGCGAGCTCCACTCCCGGCACGATGCCGAGCCCGGCGACCAGCACCTCGGCCACGAGCTCGCCGCTCACGGTCGTGCGCACCACGCATGAGCCGGCGCGCCGGTCGAGCCCCGCCATCCCCTCCCCCATCCGCATGGTGACGCCCTTCTCGCGGTAGTAATCCACCAGGAACGCCGCCAGGTCCGCAGGGAAGACGCGCGCGCCGACCCCCGCCTCCGGGACGAGCATCGTGACGTCGCGCTGCTGCATCCGGAGCGCCGCGGCGACCTCGCTGCCGATGAACCCCCCTCCGATCACCGCGAAGCGCACGCTCTGGCTCGCGAGCGCGCGCAGCCGGCGGTAGTCGTCGAGGGTGCGGAAATAGATGATCTGGTCGGTCTCGAGGGGCAGGCGCCGCGGGGCGCCGCCGGTGGCGAGGAGCAGCTTCTTGTACCGGTACACCACGCTCCGGTCGTCCGTCGCGCTGCGGCCCCGCGGATCGACCGCCGTGATCCGCCGCCCGAGGTGCAGCGCGGCGCCGCTCGCCGCCGTCTTGCGCCAGATCTTCTCTTCGGGCTCCCCTTTCCACAGGGCTTTCGAGAGCGGGGGACGGTCGTAGGGCGGATGCGGCTCGGCGCTGATCAAACCGACCGAGCCCCCGGGGTCCGCCTCGTGGAGGGCTTGGGCCGCGGCGTCGGCGGTCATGCCGCCGCCCACAATGAGATAGGTGAAGTCGGGCATCGGGCTCGGGCGTGGTCGTCTATGCGCAATATACGCTGCCGTTAGAGCAATTGGATCGAGAGCCGCGGGCGGTGTAACTTTCCGGCGTGCCAGGCACCGATCTCGAGCGCCAGATCGCCGCCATCGCGTTGCTCGACGAACCGATCAGGAGGGGTCTTTATCTCTACGTCGCCGAGCGGCGATGCGAGGTGGGGCGCGACGAGGCGGCCCGCGCGCTCCGCATCTCGCGGGCGCTCGCCGCGTTCCACCTCGACAAGCTCGTCCAGCAGGGGTTGCTCGACGCGAGCTACCGCCGGCTGACGGCCCGCCGGGGGCCGGGGGCGGGCCGGCCGGCCAAGCTGTACCACCGCTCCTCCCGCCAGCTCGACCTCACGCTCCCCGAGCGCCGGTACGAGCTCGCCGGCCGTGTCTTCGCTCGCGCGTTGACGGCCGTCGCGCCCGCCGCTCGCAGCGCCCTGGAGCGTGCGGCCCGCGCCGAAGGCCGGCGGCTCGGCGCCGACGCACGCCGCCGCACCGCCGCGAATGCCGGCACGGATCGCCTGCTCGCCAACACACTCGCCGTGCTCGATGAATGCGGATACGATCCCGCACGCGTCAACGGCGAGGTGCGGCTCCGGAATTGCCCGTTCGACGCACTCGCCAACGAGTGCCGGCCGCTGGTCTGCGGGATGAACCTCGCCTTGTTGCGCGGCCTGCTCGCGGCGGCCGGCGCGCGCGGCACCCGGGTCGAGCTTCGGCCCCCGGAGGCCGGGTCATGTTGCGTGGTCCTGAAGACCTCGGCCCACGCGAAACGCTGACACCGTCCCCCCATCCCACTTCCCCCTCCCGCCTCCCTCGTCCTCCGGTCCTCGACTCAGTCGTAGTCCGTCGGCCGGCCCGGATGCTTCTCCCGCCGGCGATACTGTTTCACGGACTTGTGCACCTTGTGCGGCGGCGTCTTGAGCCGCCCCTTCACCGGCGCCTTCGGATTGGGGACGCGGATGGTGAGCTTCCGCTTGTCCTTGCGGCTCACGACGCGAGGCGCGCGCGGATCTGCTTCGCGTGATGCGCGCAGTGGCGGATGTGAAACCGCAGCCATTCGGGCAGGGTGAGATCGCCCAGTGCCGGGTTCTTCACGAACAAGTCGTCTCGACGGCCGGGAAGCAGATCGCGCCCCAGCGCGAGGAAGCGCGCCACGCCATCCCGCAGCTGCCGCTCCACTGCGCGGGGCTCGGGTCGCTCGGCAGGTCGCGTCATAGCCGGGGCTTCGCGGCCCGAGGGCGTCCATCCAATCTGCAGGACCAGGAAGTAGCCGACCCGTTCCCGCACCGTGCGGGGCCGGCGCCGCATCGGTGGCTTGGCGCGGCGCTCCTCGAACACGCGGCCGCTCGTTTCGAGCGAGATGGCGAGGTGGTGGACGATCTGGGCCGGCGTCCATTTGCCGGGCGGCGCGCGGTGCCAGTCCGCCTCGGGCCGGCCTGCCAGCGGCCCGAGCACCACGTCGGGAATCGCAGTGAACCGCTCCAGCCTCATGGCAGCACCACGTCCGCCATCTGTCTCGCCTGCGCCGCCGCGGGCGACCCCGTCCGCACGCGGCCCACCAGCGTCCCGGCGCTGTCCACGATCGCGAGGTCGGCCTCGGCCAGGGCCGCGCTGTCGGTGCGGATCGAGAGGGCCCATTGGCGCCGGGCGGCGAGGCAGCACGCGAGCAGGCGCGCGACTGTAGCGGCGAGCACCCTCATACCCAAGATTGTACGAGTGAATCTGCTGCGTCGCCACCCGATCGCGTTCGTGCTCATCGCGCTCGTCCTCCTTTCCGCGCTCGGCCCGCTGCCGCCGCTGGTGGACGCCGTGAGCGGCGCGCCCCCAGCAGACGTGGACCTCGTCCGTCCCATGCTCTATACCCTGCTTGCGCCCATCTCGAACGTGCTCGACGCCCTCACGTTCCTGAGTCTCGAGCGGGCGAAGGCGTTGCTGCTCGGGTGGACCGCCGTCCTCGCCCTGTGGGGACTGCTGCGGCGCGGCACCCTGCGGCGGCGGCTCGTCGTCGCGGCCCTCGGCCCCGTCGCGGTGGTTGTGTTGGGGGTCGCGGCGGTCGTCCTCCCGCGCCCCGTCCCGAGGCTCGTCGCCGCGGACTCGACGCTCACCGTCATCGACTACCACGCGCACACCGCGCAGTCGCACGACGGCCGCCGCGGCTGGACCCTCGCGGACCTCGCCGCCTGGCATGCGGCCCAGGGATTCGGGGCGGCGTACGTCACCGATCACAACGTGGTGTTCAACGGCGGCGTAGACGACCCGATCCGCCTGCTGCCCGGGGTCGAGTGGAGCGTGTACGACCAGCACATCGTCGCCCTCGGCGCCGTGGCGCCGGTCGAGCGCGGCGTGTACGGACGCGACACCCACGCCATGCTCGGCCTGTTCGGCGCGCTCCACCGCCAGGGCGCGATCGGCATCGCGTCGCTTCCCGAGTATTGGCGGAACCACTGGGCCGAGCTGGACGACTTCGTGGCAGCCGGAGCCGACGGCTTCGAGATCGTGAACTGCGCGCCCAAAGCGATCGGCTTCCCGGCGGCGGCGCGGGCGCAGGTCCTCGAGGTCGCCGAGTCGCGCGACCTGCTGGTGGTGGGCGCGAGCGACAACCACGGATGGGGCAAAGTGACGTGTGTCTGGAACCTCTCGAGCCCGAGCGCGCACGGGTTTCGGTCGAATCGCGTGATCGCCCGCCCGATCGCGCTCGCCCAGGGCGAGTGGCAGCCGTGGACAGCTGCCTACACCCAGCCGTGGCTGATGCTCGCGGGGCTGTCGTGGAGCGAGCGGTCCAGCTGGGTCACCTGGATCCTGGTGATCCTGATCTATCGCGCCGTGCCGCGACGGGCGGGGGACCCGGCCGGGATCGGGATCCTGGCGCGCAGCCTGTCGCTTAAGATTCTCCGGCTGCGGCGTCCCCTTCCGCCTCCGCCTCCCCCGCCCGCGACCGGCTGAGCGGTGCCCGACCTTCGTCTGCTCCGCCCTGGCGACGAGGCCGCGCTCGACGCGTTCCTCGCGCGCCACGCCGACACGTCCATGTTTCTCCGGTCCAACGTGCGCTCGGCGGGGCTCACCGACCGGGGCCAGCCGATGCAGGCCACGTACGTCGCGGCGCTCGAGGGCGGGCGGATCGCGGGCGTCGCGGCGCACTGCTGGAACGGCATGGTGCTGGTGCAGGCTCCGGAGGGGGGCCATGCCCCCGCGGTGGCCCGCGAAGCGGTGCGGCGCTCCGGCCGCACGGTGACCGGGTTTTCCGGACCATGGGACCAGGTCGTGGCCGCGCGTGAGGCGCTCGGGCTCGGCACGGCGCCGACCGCCAAGGACAGCCGCGACGAGCTGTACGTGCTCGACCTCGCTCGCCTGGTCGTGCCGCCGGAGCTCGCCAGCGGCGCGCTCCGCTGCCGTCATCCGGCGGAGCGCGAGCTCGAGCTGCTGGTGGACTGGCGCGTGCGGTTCGCGATCGAGGCCCTCGGCGCGACCGACGGCCCCGACCTGCACCAGGCGAGCACGGATGACGTGCGGCTGCAGCACGAGCGGGGAACCGACTGGCTACTCCTCGCCGGCGCGGCCCCCGTCTCCTACTCCGTGTTCAACGCCATGCTGGCGGATATCGTGCAGATCGGCGGCGTGTGGACGCCACCCGAGCTCCGGGGCCGCGGCTACGCCCGCTCGGTGGTCGCCGGCTCGCTCCTCGCGGCGCGCAAGCAGGGGGTCGCGCGCGCGGTGCTGTTCGCCGATCCGGCGAACGAGGCCGCCCGGCGGGCGTACCTGTTCCTCGGGTTCCGGATCGTGGGCGACTATGGGCTGGTGCTGTTGGCTCCGTAGCTCGCCGTTTCGGGGAACCCGATGCGCCGATAGACGCGCTCCATCCGCGGATCGTTCTGGAGCAGGCTGAAAAAGGGATACCGCTTCGAGTAGACGAGGATCCCGTCGTGCTCATCGCACGCCCGGTCCAGGAACTCGAACGCGACATCCATGCGCCCGAGGCTCGCCGCGATGATCGCGAGAGTGGACGACTGCACGTACTCCCGCCGCGCCCGCGCGAGGAGCTCGTCGCTAATCGCGTCCACCTCGGCCAGCTTCCCAAGCGAGCTGTAACACACGGCCAGCGCCGAGAGGGTCCAGGGGTGGCGTCCCGACGCGGCCACCGCCACTTCCAGCGGCGCGATGGCCTCTTCGCTCCTGCCCAGATGGTTGTACAGCAGTCCCAAGTGGATGGTGGGGAGGAACATCGTGGGCGCGAGGTCCGCCGCCCGCTTCAGCGGGGCGGCGGCCTCCTCATAGCGCCCCGCCCCCATCAGCGTCATGCCGAGCTGCATGACGAGCAACGGCGCCAGCGGGTCGAGCTCCACGGCACGCCGGGCCTGCGCGACCCCCTCCTCGAACCGGCCCTCGATGAAGACCAGATAATAGGACAGCCATTGCCGCGCGGCGACGTAGCGCGGATTCAGCTCGACGGCACGCCGCAAATCCCGCGCGGCCCGAGGCCAGTCCCAGTCGCAGATGAAGCCCACCGCTCCCGAGGCGCAGTACACCTCTGCGAGGTCGGGCGCCAGGCCGAGGGCTCTCTGGACCGCCGCGCGTGCTCTGGGCCGGAGTACGTTGGGCGGCGCCAGCCCGTACTGCGCGAGCACCGTGCAGGCATCGGCGAGGCCGGCATAGGCCAGCGCATAGTTCGGATCGAACGCCAGCGCCTGATCGAAGCACTCGAGCGCCTTCTTGAGCCCGAGCCCCCGCTGCGCCAGGTAATACCGCCCTTTCAGGTAGAGATGATAGGCGTCGAGATTCCCGGTGGCCGGCATGACCAGTGGCATCGCCTCACCGCCGAGGGTGACCTGGAGCCGGCTGGCGATCGCCTTCGCGATTTCGTCCTGGATCGCGAAGACGTCCGTCATCTCGCGGTCGTAGCGCTCCGACCAGAGATGGTAGCCGTCGCCGACCTTCACGAGCTGGGCGCTGATCCGCAGCCGGTTCCCCGCCTTGCGCACGCTTCCCTCCAGCACCGTCGCCACCTTGAGCTTCGACCCAACCTCGGCGAGTTCGATCGCCGGCCCGCGGAACGCGAACGACGAGGTACGCGCGGCCACGTGGAGGCCGGGCAGCTGGGTGAGGGCGTTGATGATCTCTTCGGCGATGCCCTCACTGAAATACTCGAATTCGGGATCGCCGCTCAGGTTAGCGAACGGCAAAACCGCGATCGACTCGCCCTCCGCCCCCTCGGCTGTCGGTTCCGCGCGCGCCGCGAGGGCGTCGGCGAACTGGGCGGCCGTCGCAAACCGATCCGCCGGCACCTTGGCGAGCGCGGTCAACACGGCGCGCTCCAGCGCGTCCGTCACGGTCGGCCGCACGCTGCGGATCGGGGGCGCGATGTCGATCGAGTGACGCGCCATCACAGCCTGGGCCGTCAGGCCCGTAAAGGGCACCGACCCGGTGAGCATCTCGTACACCACGCATCCGAGGCTGTAGATGTCGGACCGGCCGTCGAGCTGCCCGCTGCCCGTCGCCTGCTCCGGGCTCATATAGGCGGGCGTGCCGACGATGGCGCCGGCGGCAGTCAGGGGCTCGAGCGTCGCG
>Ga0209237_1000163_pt1 | contig 34182 bp, 34 predicted proteins | sample GraSoi013_1_40cm_2_FD_185820 | JGI IMG/M metagenome (GOLD analysis project Ga0209237, IMG submission 185820) | Grasslands soil microbial communities from the Angelo Coastal Reserve, California, USA - Sample 10_02_2013_1_40cm (SPAdes) (version 2) | ecosystem: Environmental > Terrestrial > Soil >...
GTGCTGCCGGCGGTGACCGATACGGTGCGCGACGTGCCGCCGCTCACCGTACAATTCGCCGCCACGCCGCTCAGCACGACCGAGTGGCTGCCCGGCGTGAGCCCCGTGAAGGTCACGCTCGCGTTGATCCCGATCGCGCGGCTGGTCGCGCCGTCCAGGGTGACGGTGTAGCCGTCCGGATCAAGGTCCCCGCTCGCGCCGCTGGTGGCCGTGGTGACGCTGAGGCTGCCGGTGGTGGGCCCCGTAGGGGCGCAGCTCACTGAGAACGTCGTGGTTGCGGTGCCGCCTGCAGGCACGGTCACCGTGCGGGGGTTCGCGCCGCTCACGGTGCAGTTCGCCGCGACACCCGTGAGCGCGATCGAGTGATCGCCCGCCGGCCCGGTGAAGGTGACGCTACCGTTAGCCGGAATCGGCTGGCTCGCCGCACCGCCGTCCACCGACACCGTGTAACCGTCGGGATCGATGTCCCCGCTCGCCCCGCTCGTGGCGGCCGTGACGGTGAGGCTGCCGGTGGTCGGCCCCGTGGGCGCACAGCTGACTGAATAGCTGGTGCTCGCCGTGCTGCCCGCGGTGACCGATACGGTGCGCGACGTACCGCCGCTCACGGTACAATTCCCCGCCACCCCACTCAGCACCACCGAGTGGCTGCCCGGGGTGAGCCCGGTGAAGGTCACACTCGCGTTGATCCCGATCGCGCGGCTGGTCGTCCCGTCCAGGGTGACCGTGTAGCCGTCGGGATCGAGATCCCCGCTCGCCCCGCTCGTGGCCGTCGTGACGCTGAGACTACCGGTGGTCGGCCCCGTGGGCGCACAGCTGACTGAATAGCTGGTGCTGGCGGTGCTGCCGGCGGTGACCGATACGGTGCGCGACGTACCGCCGCTCACGGTACAATTCGCCGCCACGCCACTCAGCACCACCGAGTGGCTGCCCGGCGTGAGCCCCGTGAAGCTCACACTCGCGTTGATCCCGATCGCGCGGCTGGTCGTCCCGTCCAGGGTGACCGTGTAGCCGTCGGGATCGAGATCCCCGCTCGCCCCGCTCGTGGCCGTGGTGACGCTGAGACTACCGGTGGTCGGCCCCGTGGGCGCACAGCTGACTGAATAGCTGGTGCTCGCCGTGCTGCCGGCGGTGACCGATACGGTGCGCGACGCACCGCCGCTCACGGTACAATTCCCCGCCACCCCACTCAGCACCACGGTGTGGCTGCCCGGCGTGAGCTCGGTGAAGGTCACACTCGCGTTGATCCCGATCGCGCGGCTGGTCGTCCCGTCCAGGGTGACCGTGTAGCCGTCCGGATCGAGGTCCCCGCTCGCCCCGCTCGTGGCCGTGGTGACGCTGAGACTACCGGTGGTCGGCCCTGTGGGGGCGCAACTGATCGAAAAGGTGGTGCTGACGGTGCCGCCGACCGGAACCGTGACCACGCTGAGATTACCCCCGCTCACCGTGCAGTTGGACGCCACGCCGCTGATCGACACCGTGGCGACACCGGGCACCACCCCGGTAAAAGTCACGCTCCCGTTTGTTGGGATCGACTGGCTCTGGGCGATGACGTCCACGGTGACGGTATAGCCGTCGGGGTCGAGGTTCGAGCCCGTGGTCGCCGCGGTGATGGCGATGTTGCCGGTGAGGTCGCCGAGCAGGTACGACGGCTCGGTATTGGGGGCCGCTGAATCGCGGCACGCGGCTCCGATCCACAGGATGGCGGCCGTCGCCGCCCAGACACTCCGCCCAAACGCGCGTACCATGGTGCCCCTCCGCCTGCGAGTTCACGAACTTCTGGCTGTCGTCCAGGAGTCGCTTGGGCAAAACGCGGACCGCGTTTCTCCGAAGCGAATGGAGAGTCGGTTTGCAGCAGAGTGCGGCGAGAGCGCTGTAGCGGCCGCTCGGCGCGGCGGAGAAGCGGCGCCGTTGCCCGGACGCAGCATGCGCCCGTGACTTATGACCCCCGGAGGGCGGCGATCACGCCTAGGACGGCGATCACGACGCCAAGCGCGATCTTCGCGGCGGCGGCGGTCGCGCGGCCCACGACGGCGCCCCACCCCGCCCGCACCGCGGTGTCGGGTGTGCGGGAGAGCGAATACTCGAACAGCGCCGCCCCGGCGAACGATCCGAGGAACGCGCCGATCACGCTCCCGACGATCGGCACGGGCACGCCCATGACGGCACCGACGATCCCGCCGACGAGCGCGCCCCACGCCGACCGGCGCGAGCCGCCGAACGTCCTCGCGAACCGAAATCCCAGCCACGCCTCGATGATTTCACCCACGAAGGCGAGGCCCAGGACGACTGCGATGGTGGCGACGCCGACCGAGCGGAAACCCGTGAGCCAGCCGTAGCCGGCGACGCCGGCCACCATGACCCACAACCCGGGGAGGCCGAGGGGGACGAGCACGAGCCCCAGGATGGTGCAGATGCCGAGCACCAGCGCAGGAAGGGCGTGACTCATGGACTCCTATGCCGTATCATCTTCTCATGGCCGACAAGCATATGGAACAGCTCCGCTCGCTCCTGAAGAGCTACGAGGAGCGCACCGCGAAGTTGCAGGTCGACGTGAAGCCGGCCCAGGACGAGGGAGAGCGACGCCGGCGGACGTGCGGCGATCGTCTCCGGACCGTCGTGCGAGCGGTGCTGGACCGGTTCATGGACGCGCTCAAGAACGCCGGCCACGAAGCTTCGATCGAAGACGAGATTGCAACCGCGGGTGCGTACCCCAGCGTCGCCCTCATTATCACGCCGCGCACGCCCGGCGGTACCGCGCTCGCCTCCACGCTCACGTTCAAGTGCGATCCCCGGCGCGGCATCGCGGTGGCTCGGGACATCAAGCCGTCCCCGACCAAGGGCCGGATGGTCACGAGCAGTACCGACCGCATCGGGACGATGAAGGTGGAAGCCGTGTCGGTGGAGTGGGTCGAGACCAAGACGCTGAGCTTCATCGAGGCGGTGCTCAAGGTCAACTGAGTCACTGCACCATCCCGAACCGCCTGTTCTGGGCGGTCATCTTGAGGAAGTGCCGCAGCCGCTGCCGGAAGGTCTCAGGCCGGGTTCATTTCCGAGAGCCGGCTCGAGGGCCGGCGCGGCGAGAAGCGCTGCGCCCAGCGATCCTCGTCCACCGGCTTCGTGATACTGTCGATCCAGCCGTAGCACAGCGCCTCTTCCACCGCGTCGTTGTAGGGGATGCGCGGCTTGCCGCTGTGCTTCTTATAGTAGATCAACCAGATCTCGGGCGCCGTCTTGTGATGCTGGGCGAGCCAGGCACGCCACTGCCGGCGGTCTTTGGCGTACAGGGTCCTGCCGATCTCCATAGGGCACGCAATCTACAGTCTTGACCGGCTGTGGCTCCCGCCCTACCGTGGACCGTCTCCAACCCCTGAGGCGACGATGGGCATGCGGTCCGGCGGGCTTTCCGCCTTGCTTGTCTTGCTGGTGGTGTCGGGCTGCGGCGGCGGCAGGCGCAGTGTCCTCGTGCCGCCGCGGCTCGACCTGCAGCCCTACGGACGGCTCGGTCTCGTCACATTCACGGTGGAGAACGCCAAAGGCTCGCTGCATGAGTTCGCGACCGAGCGGTTCGCCGAGGACATGCTGGCGGCGCAGCCCGGCACCGAGGTGCTCGAGCTCGGCACGCAGGACTCCCTCCTGCAGCGTGTCGGTGAAAAGGAGCTGGGCATCGCCGCGGCCCAGGAGCTGGGCAAGCAGCGCGAAGTCGGCGCCGTGTTCGCGGGCCATCTCAAGGTCACAAATCCCAAGGGGACGGGCGGGCTCACGGGGCTCGTGACCCCGCATCTCGAGGCCACGGTGAAGGTGGAGCTCGCCGTGCGACTACTCTCGACTCGCTCGGGAGCGACCCTGTGGCGCGCCAGTGCCTGGGCGACCGAGCGGGTCGGTCATGTGGCCCTGGTGGCTGGCCAGCTGGACTTCTCTGCCAAGGATCCCAAGGAGGCGTACGGGCCGCTGGTGAACACCCTCATTCGCCTGGTGACGCAGGACCTGCGCTCGACGTGGCAACAGCAGTGAGCGGATAGACTCCGGTCAGGACGCGTGCGCGATCTCTTCGAAGTCGCCCGTCGACAGCTCGAGCAGCGCCGTGGCCACGTTCTCTTCCAGGTGCTTCACGCTGGAGGTCCCCGGGATGGGGAGCATCACGGGGGAGCGCCGTAACAGCCACGCGAGCGCCACCTGTGCGGGCGTCGCGTGGCGCCGCGCCGCCACCCTGGCCAGCGGGCTCCCCGGCCGCAGCGCCGCCCCGGCACCGAGCGGGTACCACGGCAAGAAGGCCATCTTCTCGCGCTCGGCGTGATCGAGTACGCTCTCGTGCTGGCGGTCGGTCGGGCTATAACGGTTCTGCACCGAGACAATCGGCACGATCTTCCGCGCCCGCTCGATCTCGCCGACCGAGACTTCCGACAGTCCGACGTGGCGGACCTTACCCTCTTCCCGCAGCCGTTTGAACGTGCCAAGTTGGTCTGCGAACGGCACCTTGGGATCGATGCGGTGCAGCTGGTAGAGGTCGATTCGCTCGAGCCTGAGCCGGCGCAGGCTGCCCTCGCAAGCCGCGCGCAGATGCTCCGGTCGCCCGTTCGGCTTCCACCGGTCGGGCCCGGGACGTTCGAGGCCAGCCTTGGTCGCGATCACCAGGCCCGGCGGGTAGGGGTAGAGCGCCTCGGCGATGATCCGCTCGCTCACCTCGGGGCCGTAGGAGTCGGCGGTATCGATCAGGTTGACACCGAGCGCGACGGCGCGGCGCAGCACGGCGATCGCTTCACGGACGTCGCGCGGCTCGCCCCAGATCCCCTTCCCGGTGAGCCGCATAGCCCCGAAGCCGAGGCGGTGCACGGGCAGGTCGCCGCCCAAGAGGAAGGTGCCGCTCCTGGCGGCAGAACGAGCATCCACGCCGGCGTTGCCGGCGAGTTGCGTACCGAGGGAAGGCGTCATGGCGACGTTAACACCCCCGAAGCACGGCTGGTTCCGCCCGAGGAGAGCCTTGGCACATCCGGCTCTCACGACCTCTGTGGCGCGCCGTTTGCACGCCTGCGCAGACGTGAAGCGCGCCGGGTTCACTCTCATCGAGCTGATGACGGTCGTCGCGATCATCGGCCTCCTGGCCATGATCGCGATTCCCAAGTTGACCAGCCTCAAGGGGCGGGCGCAGATCGCCGCCATGAAGTCGGATTTACGGAACCTGGTGACGGCCGAAGAGAACTACTTCGCTCAGAACCTGAAGTATGCGACCCCGACCGACCTTGCAGGCGCCTACACCGTGTCGGCAGGGAATTCCATGCCGACGATCACGCTGACGGGTGACGGTTGGACCGCAACGCTCACGAGCGTCAGCACGGGACAGACCTGCGCGGTATTCATGGGCTCGACGCCCGCCAGCCCGGCGACCAAAGAAGGCGCCCCCGCGTGCACGGAGAGCGGGAGCGTGACGGTCACGCCGTGAAGTAGGGCCTGTCGCCAAGGTTACTTCACCGCGCGCCCCCCCGCGCCGCCGCGAGCTTCGCCTGCTGCTCGGCCGACAGCGTGTTCTTGATCTGGATCAGCAGCGAGATGTGCGCGCGCTTCACCTCGCGCTCCACGCCCAGCACTTCGTCCACCTGCGCCAGCGCCGCGGCCTGATCGACCGCCGGCTTCTCGAGGAGGGTGGCGAGTCGCTGCGACTGCTCCTGCATGCGCCACTGTAGGTCCACTACCTTGCTCTGGAAATCCTGAATCGCTTTGGTGATGGTGGCACGCTGCTCGGTGCGGAGCCCGATGTCCTGTTGGTGTTGCATCACGAGCTCCGGAGGAAACAGGACGCGCGCGAGCGGATCCTCGGGAGCTTGAGCCGGCTGCTGCGCCCCCGCCGTGGCGACCGCGAGCAGCGCAAGAGCCGAAACCAGCCAGATACGGAGTGTTTTCACAGAGTCCTCCAGTCGAGGCTCCGGGGCCCGAGCTGCGGGACGCTGCGCAGCAGCTCGTCGCCGGGGAGCTTGAGCAGGAAATCGGTGGGCGCTCGCCACCGCACGGTCGCGAGATCGATCTCCAGGCGGACGCCATCCCGGTGACGCCAGGTCGAGACGACAACCACCGCCACCACCGCGACGACGACGGCGGCGAGCCCCAGGGCGCGGTATCCCGGTGCAGCCGTTTGGCGGGCGCGTGCGGCAGCGACGGTCGCCCGGAACGACGGCGTGCCGGCCGCATCCTCCCGGCGCAGCGCCTCGAAGGCCTTCTTCAGGGGGTGATCGTGGGGCTCGATCATTCTCGCTCGTTCTCCAGCAGCTTTTTGAGAGCGGCCTTCCCGCGCTCGTAGTGGGTGCGCGCGGTGCCCACGGAGACGCCCGCGACGGCGGCCGCCTCGGCGATCGTCAGGTCCTCGTAGAACACGAGATGCAGGACCTGGCGCTGGCGCGCCGACAGCCGCCCGAGTGCGCGCACCAGCCGCGCCGTTTCGTCGGCCCGGGCAAGCGCCGTCGCGGGATCGGGCCGGCCGTCCACCCCCTCCGGGCCGAGCACCATCGACGCCAGCGGAAGCCAGCGCCGCAGCGCCGACCGGCGTCGTGCTTCCCGTGCCGTCCACACGATCACGCCGAACACGAACGTGCGGAAGCTCGAGCGCCCGTCGAAGCGCGCGCGGCCGTCGAGGAGCTTCAGGTAGCTCGCCTGGAGCACGTCCTCGGCCGCGGTCCGATCCCAGCCGCAACAGCTCAACGCCCAGCCGAACGCCGTGGCGTGCAGGTGCTCGAGCTCGGCCGTCAGGTCGGCAGGTGACATGTAGGCTCGGTATCGACTAATGAGTGTCTTTTGGGGCTCGACTATATGACGCTCGGCTGGCCTCGCTCTTTCAGCACGCGCCGGAGAATCTTCCCCGAGGGTGACTTGGGAATGGCGTCGATGACTTCGACCGCGCGGATCTTCTTGTAGGGCGCGACCCTCTCGGCCACGAAGGCCATCAGGTCCGCCGCCGATACATCGCCCCGCAACACCACGAAGGCCTTCGGCACCTCGCCGCACTCCCGGTCGACAAGGGGCACCACCGCCGCGTCGGCCACGGCGGGATGGCTCCGCAGCACGGCCTCCAGCTCGGCCGGCGGCACCTGGAAGCCCTTGTACTTGATCAACTCCTTCAACCGATCGACGATGGTGAAGTAGCCGTCCCGGTCCACGTGCCCGATATCTCCCGTGTGCAGCCACCCGTCGGCGTCGAGCGTGGCCGCCGTAGCTTCCACGTTGTTCAGGTATCCCCGCATCACCTGCGGGCCGCGGATCAGGAGCTCCCCGTCTTCGTCCGGCCCGCGGTCGGCACCGGTCGTCACGTCGACGATCCGGCACTCGGTGTTCGGCAACAGCTGGCCCACCGTTCCGGGCTTGCACTTGCCGGGCTCGTCCGAATTGGCGTGGGTCACCGGGCTCGCCTCGGTGAGCCCGTAGCCCTGAATGAACCCACATCCCACACGTCGGGCGCACGCGGTCTCGAGATCGGCGTCGAGAGGGGCTGCGCCGGACATCATCGCCCGCACGCTCGATAGGTCGTAGCCGTCCACCGCCGGGTGCTTGGCCAGCGCGAGCACGAGCGGTGGGACCACGAACGCCCGGGTGATGCGATGCTGTTGCAAGGTGGCGAGGAACGGCTCGAGCTCGAACTTGGGCATGGTGACGAGCGTCGCGCCACGCCACAGCGCCAGGTTCAGCACCACCTGCATCCCGTAGATATGGAAGAACGGCAGGACTGCGATGATGCGATCCTGCTCCGCCACATGGTGCACCCAGGCCGTCTGGAGCAGGTTGGCCACGAGATTGCGATGCGTGAGCACGACGCCCTTGGGGAATCCCGTGGTGCCGCTCGAGTACGGCAGCACCGCGAGGTCCTGCGCGGGGTCGACGAGAGCCCGCGGAGCAGCCGCGCCGGTCTCGAGCAGCGCCGCGAACGGTGTGGCGCCCGTCGCATTCCCCAGAACGAAGATCTCTTCGATCCCCACCTGCCGTGCCGCGGGCGCCGCCCGCTCCATGAACGCCGGGACCGTGACCAGGAACCGGGCGCGGGCGTCGCGCAGCTGGTACGCCGCGTCCTGCACGGTGCAAACGGAGTTAACCGTCGTCACGACGCCAGCGGCGGCGAGTGTGCCGTGGAAGGCGAGGGCGAACTCGGGGCAGTTGGGCACGAACAGGCCGAGCACGTCGCCCTTCTCGAACCCCCGTTTAGCGAGACCCGCCGCGACGCGGTCGACCCCTGCCCCCAGCTGCGCATACGTCAGCGTCCGCCCACTCGGCCCGTCGATCAGTGCGGGCTTGCCGCCGAGCTGTGCTGCCCTCGCCAGCACGAAGCGGTGCAATGCGATGTCGGGCACCGTGATATCGGGATGCGGGCTTCTAAAGGTCACAGCGCGCCCACGGGAGCAGTGGATCCATTAAAGTGCAGCGTGCCCGCAAGGGCCGCTGTCCGCGGGGAAGGCTCCTATCGTACTTGGCTCCAATAGCATACGCCACGCGTCCGATACCGTCGCCGGCGACGTTGATCCAGATCACCGATCCCGAGAAAGGCTGAGGATAAGTTGCGGTCCCGCGACGGCAGCCGCCGCAGGACCGGCCCGTCACGGACAACACGCTGCTCAGAGCAAACCCGCCGAAAGGCGGCGACGCAGAGCCACGGGGCTAACGTAGTGCGCCGCTACGCCCGCCGGGCCGCCAGCGATTCGACACGTGTCGAGCGTTGGCGGCCTATTCGTTTTCATGGATCCATGAAGGAGCCGTCGCACTCGACTGGTTGCGCCCTAGGCCTTCTCACCAATTACGGACGGAGGAACCTAGTATGCGCAGAGTCATTGCTCTTTTGGTCGTCGTGGCGGCCGCGGTCGCAGCAGCGTGTATGCAGATACCAACCGAGTACCGGTTGGTGGTGTGCGTCCAAAGCGGCGACTCCCTCGGAAAACCCAACGTGCCCTGCGCGGTGGTGGACACGGTACACCCGTAGGACGAGGGCGGCCTTGTTCAGGTCTCTCCTCGATGCAGCGCACGGACGGTGGCGATCGTGTCGGCGAGATCCGGTCCTTTGTCGGGGCGGTATCGCACGACGCGCGCGAAGCGCAGGGCGAGCCCGCCCGGGTACCGCGGGCTCGCCTGGATGCCGTCGAAGGCGACCTCCACCACGAGCTCGGGTCGCACGTGCACCACGTGCCCCTCGCGGGCGGTCTCGAGCTCGAGGAGCTTCGCGGTCTGCCACTCGAGCATCTCATCTGTCATCCCCTTGAACGTCTTTCCGAGCATGACCCAGCCGCCCGTCGTCGGGTCGCGGGCGCCCAGATGGATGTTCGAGAGCCGGCCGCGGCGGCGGCCATGCCCCCACTCGGCGGCGAGCACGGCGAGATCGAGTGTGTGGGCGAGCTTGACCTTGAGCCACGCGGCGCCACGCGCGCCCGCGTCGTACCGCGCGTCGAGCCCCTTCGCCACCAGCCCCTCCTGCCCCGACGCGATCGCCCGCTCGAAAAACGCCGCTGCAGCCGCCGGGTCCGCCGTCACCAGCCGGGGCACCCGCTGCGCATCGGGGACGGCCGCTGCGAGTGCGGCGAACCGCCGGGCGTACGGCTCGTCCAGCAGCAGCGCGCCGTCGGCGTAGAGCAGATCGAAGAAGAACGGCGCGACCGGCAATTCGGCGCGCAGCCGCTCGACGTCGAGCTTTCGGCCGAAGCGGCGCATGGTCACCTGGAACGGTAACGGAGTCCCGTCGGGCCTCAGGGCGATCGCCTCACCGTCGAGGATCGCGTCGGCCAGCGGCAGCGGGCGGACCGCTTCCACCACTTCGGGCACCGCCTGCGTGACGTCGTTCAGCTGACGGGAGAACACCCGCACCTCGTCGCCCGCCTTGTGGACCTGGATGCGCGCGCCGTCGAGCTTGTACTCGAACGCGGCTCCCCCCTCCCCCTCTCCCAGCCGCGCGAGCGCATCCCTCACATCATCGGCGGCCTGCGCGAGCATCGGCTGGAGCGGGCGGAACAGCTCCACGCGAAAGCGCGCGAGGCCCGCGGCCCCCTCGGTGAGGGCGGCGTGCGCCACGCGACCCAGGTCGGCCGCGAGCATCGTCGCCCGGCGGACGGCCTCGGCCTCGAGCCCCGCCGCCCGGGCTACCGCCTCCGTCACGAGCCCTTCGAGCGCCCCCTGACGCAGCTCGCCCATGACCAAGCGGAGCAGGAATTCCTGCTCCTCGGCCGTCCCCCGGGCGAACAGCTCGCCCAGCAGCCGTTCTTTCGTGTGGGCCGAGCCCTTACCGGTGGTCGTCGCGAGGCGTTCGAGCGCCGCGTCCACCGCGGTGAGCTCGAGGGTCGGAGCGTCGGCCGCACGCTCGGGCTTCGAGGCCTGCAGGGTGGCGTAGCCGATCCCGATCCGCCCCTGCCGCAGGGAGCCCGATAGGAAGGCGATCGCGGTCGCGATCTCTTCCGGGCCCGCGCGTTTCAGGAGGGCGGCGACGAGGTCGATCTTCGCGAGCCGCCCGCTCGTTTCCGCGACGCGGCGCGAGGTCTGGACGAGGTCATTCAGGAGCAATATTTCGGTCCCCCCGGCGAGGAAACGAGACCCGCGCCCTGCACTCTTGGTCCCAGTTTGGGACCGTGTTGCTCACTTGCCAATCCCAGGCCGAGGACTCGATCATATGGGCATGGCGGCGCCGATCTACCATACGGCCGACATGGTGCGCGCACTTCCCGACGACGGCAACCGGTACGAGACGGTGCACGGGGAGCTGCTGGTGACGCCGGCGCCCCGGGCGTGGCACCAGGAGGTGTTGGACCGCCTGCGCGATGCGCTCAAGCCGTACCTAGCTCGCCACCCCGACTGGCACCTGTTCTCGGCGCCTGCCGACATCTCCTGGGGACCCGACGTGCTGGTGCAGCCAGACCTATTCGTCGTGCCGATCGACGAGGCGCGCACCTGGGATTGGGCACGGATGCGTCACCTCGAACTGGTGGTCGAGGTGCTCAGCCCGACGACCGCCCGTGCCGACCGCTTCACCAAGCGCCGGCTGTATCAGGAGGTGCACGTCCCCGCCTATTGGATCGTGGATCCCGACGCGCATCTGGTGGAGGTCTGGACCCCTGAGGCGGCCCTGCCGGCGATCGGGCGGGAGCGAGTGACGTGGTTGCCCGGCGGTGCCGCCGAGGCGTTCACGCTCTCCGTCCCGGACTTGTTCCGGCCGCTCTGAGCGGAGCCGCGCGCTACAACACGACATCGCCGCCGGGGTCGGTGCCGCGCAGCCGCTCGAGGCGGTCGCGGGCCTCTTGCAGGCGTCGCTCGCGCTCGGCGTCATCGATGACGGCGCTCGACCAGTCGGGCTTGCTGTCGGCGTCCAGCCGCACCCGCAGCACGACGCCCTCTCGCACCTTCACCGGCAGCGTCTTCTTGAGCACATCGAGCCCGACGCCGTCGTCCCCGACCAGCACGGCGACCGCTCGCTCGAGCCGATCGACCGAGTAGAACGCTTGCCGCTCGCTCATTCGCTCATGGCCTCGCGCGGCGCGACTCTCGTCGGGCCGGAGTATTCGTGAGCACGATATAGCTGCCGTCGCGGTTGGCTTCAATGATCACCGCACCGTCCCGGTCGGTGCGGTACACCCGCGCGCAGCGTGCGTTGGTACGTGGCGGAGCTATATGGACCGACGCTTCAAGGCGGGAGGAGCTTTCGGAGGTTCGAGAGGATCGCTTCGAGCTGGCTGTTCACCCGGCGCTTCTCGAAAAGCCGGCCGCGGAGCCAGGCCACCAGTGACCGCGGGGCCCACACGTCCCGCACCGTCACCGCGGTCGATGCGGCCGTCCGGTCGAGCCGGAAGAACGTCTTCCAGCCGTTCCGCTCACCGCGCTCCACCCAGCCGAAAGTCGTGGGCGGGGTGAAGTCCACGACCTCGAACTCGGTCGTGCGCTCACCGAACCGCACCTTGAAGCGGACGCCCTTCCTGAGCGGCTTGTCGCTCTGGGTCCCGGCGCATCCCGGGAGCCACTCGGCCATGCGACCCGGATCGGTCAGCAAGGCGAAGACCCGCTCGATCGACACGGGGACGGTCTGGATGACGGTTCGGCTGACAGGGCGCATGGGCTCGACGGTCGATGGTAGCGTGGCACCGCGGCGCCGCGGTGTCAACCACCTAGCGCGTGAGGACCGGGAGATAGGCCTTCCACGGCCCCACGGCCGCCGTGTACTGCTTGGCCATCACGCGCGAGATCTGTGCGATGTGGCCGAGGTCGTGAACGACCCACGATGCGAGCAGCTGCGAGAGCGTCACCTGGCCCAGCTCGGGATGCCGGCCGCGCAGGGCCAGCTGCTCCCGGGTCAGGTGCCAGCCCCGCAACGTCGCGACACCTTCGGCACGCAACTCGCCAAATCGATTCAGCAGTCGCTCGAGCGACCAGCCCGCGAATCGCCGGCCTTGTGCGAATCGGTCGAACGGCTCAAACGCCTGCGATTCCCCCTTGGTGAGGATGATCTTCGCCCGTGGGATCCAGTCGGTCTCTTCGCCGTGAATCAGGTGGCCGACTACGTCCTGGGGACTCCATGTGTCGGGGCCCTCTTTCCCGCTCGTCCACGGGGAGGGAAGCCCGCTCAGCATGGTCCGAAGCGTACCCGGCGTGCGGGTCAGGACTTCGACTGCCGCGTCGACCGAGAAATCCATTGCGTCCGCCTCTCTTCCCGTCGCGTTGCCCGAAGTGCATGTGTAGGGGCGCAGCATGCTGCGCCCCTACATCACGCGTGCCCCTTGGTCAGCGACATCTACAATTTCATTCTCCGCACGAACTCCGCGAACCGCGGGTCGTCTTTCACGGGGTCGAATATCGGGTCCACCTTGAGATACGTCAGCCAGCCGCGCCGGTCCTCGTAGGCCCGCTCGAGCCAGAAGAACACCTGGTCGATGTTGCGGAGCCCCAGGTGCCCGATGCAGAACGCCACCGGTGACACATAGCGGTCCCGCGCCCGGGCTTCGAGCTCGGCGAGCAGCGCCTCCGCCTCGCGCCGCCGTCCCCGGAGCGCCAGCACGTGGGCCACCCCGGCGGTGGCGTAGGACAGATCGGGCGACAGGGTGATCGCCTCCCGGAAGGCGCGCTCGGCCTCGTCGTAGGCGCCCGCTTGCGTCAACACCAATCCCAGAATGCGATAGGTGTCTTCCGCGGTGGGGTTCATCGCGATGGCGCGCTGCAGGTGGTACTGCGCCGACTCGTAGCGGCGCGTGTAGTAGTAGAGCCAGCCAAGGCCACGTCGGACCGAGAGCGACGAAGGGTCGAGCTCGAGCGCCGCGTGCGCTTCCACGAGCGCCTGCTCCGCCTGGCCGGTGACGAGCAGCACGAACGAGTACCAGTGATGCCCCGTGGCGTAGCCGGGGTTCAACTCGAGCGCCCGGCGGTAGGCGCGCACCGCCCCATCCCAATCCCAGTCGAAGGCGAACAGGACCCAGGCGAGCGAGGTGTACGCCTCGGGCAGGTTGTCGTCCAGCGCAAGCGCCTTGAGGGCATACGTCCGGGCCCGCTCGTATCCCTCGGCGACCGGCACGCTGCGGTAGTCGACCTGGAGGGCGTAGGCATCGGAGAGGCCCGAGTAGGCGAGCGCGTACCCCGGGTCTTGGTCGATGGCCTGCTCGAAATACGCGATGGACTCGAGCACACCCTCCTGGCTCCGCTTGTTCCAGCAGAAGCGGCCCTTCAGGTACAGCGAATACGCCTCGAGGTTGTGGGTGTAGCGCTGCGGCGTCGGGTCGGTGATGTCGGCCAGGAAGGTGGTGCGCAGCGTGCTGACGATGGTGCGGGCGATCTCGTCCTGAATCGCGAACACGTCGTCCAGCGTGCGATCGTAGCGCTCCGACCACAGAGTGCGCCCATCGTCGGCGGCGGTGAACTGCGCCGTGATGCGCAGCCGGTCGCCCGACTTCCGCACCGTCCCCTCGAGCACGGCCGAGACCCCGAGCAGCGCGCCGATGCCGCGGATGTCCTGCGGCTTCCCCTTCAGGGCAAACGCGGACGTGCGCGAGGCGATCCGCAGGCCGTCGACCTTGGTGAGCGCGTTGATCAGCTCGTCGCTGATGCCGTCGCTCAGGTATTCGTTCTCCGGATCGGCGCTGGCATTCACGAACGGCAGCACCGCAATGGAGCGCGTCCTGCCGACGAGCGACGGTACGGCCCCCGGTCGCGTCTCTTCCAGGGCCGCCGTGAACTCGGCGACGCGCGCGAACCGGTCCGCCGGATCCTTGGCGAGCGCGCGCGCGAGCGCCTGCTCGACCGCGGCCGGCGCGTCGGGACGACGGGCGCGAAGCGGTGTGGGCGGCTCGCTCAGGTGCCGCGCGACGATGGCGCGGGCGCTGTTTCCGGAGAACGGCGGCTCCCCGGCCAGCATCTCGTAGACGACGCAGGCCAGGGCGTACACGTCGCACCGCCCGTCCAGCTCGCGATCGCCCGCGGCCTGCTCGGGACTCATGTACTCGGGCGTCCCGATGGCGAGCCCGACCTCGGTGACGTGCTCTCCACCGGCCTGGAAGATGGCGCGCGCGATCCCGAAGTCGGCGAGCACGGCGTGACCGTCGGCGAGGAGCACGTTCTCGGGCTTGACGTCCCGGTGGACGAACCCCTCGCGGTGTGCATAATCGAGCCCCGCCCCCAGCTCCCGCGCGATGCCCAGCGCGTCCTTGAGCGCCAACCGCCGTTCGCGCACCAGGCGCTCCCGCAGCGTTTCCCCGCGCACATATGGCATCACGTAATAGAGGGATCCCGCCGCCTGGCCGGAATCGATCAGCGGGAGCACGTGCGGGTGGGTCAGCCGTGCGACGATCGCGATCTCTCGCAGAAACCGCTCGGCGCCGATGGCGGCCGCGACGTCGGGCCGCAGCACCTTGATCGCGACCTGGCGGCTGTGCCGGAGGTCCTCGGCGACGTACACCGTCGCCATGCCGCCGCGACCCAGCACGCGGTCGACCGTGTAGCGGTCGGCGAGGGCGGCCGACAGGGCTTCCTGCACAGACTGCATAGAGGGAAAACTATCCCCTTGAAGGCCTCGATGGAGTTCAGCCGGTTGCGTGATCCCCGGGCTTGCGCGGAGGACGGATTACCACAGTGCCTTCGCGCCTCCGATGACGTGCCCGAAGGCGCCCAAGCCGATCGTCACGCCTGCGAACCAGTAGAGCACCGAGTAGATTTTTCGTTTCATGACCGCCAATTCTACCACTGTCGCCCTGATCGCACTGATCTCGACGGTCCCGTGCGGCGTCGGTTCCGCACAACAAGGCGCGTGCGTTTCAAAGCGCGCCGGGAGCGTCCCTGCGGCATTCGCGGCCATCGTGGCACGGGAGCGCACGCTCGTGTGCGAGCGGCTCGCGACCCGCATCCCCGGGGTGCAGGTGGCCGTCGCGGTGAACGGGAAGCTCGTCTGGTCGGAGGGGTTCGGGTACGCCGACGCGGAGCGCAAGAAGCCCGTCACGCGCGAGACGCAGTTCCGCATCGGGAGCGTATCGAAGCCACTGACGGCCACCGCCGTCGCCCTCTTGTACGAGCAAGGGAAGGTCGATCTCGACGCACCGGTTCAGCGCTACGTGCCGTCGTTCCCGGACAAGGGCTACCCCATCACCACTCGGCAGCTCGCCGGTCACCTCGCCGGCATCAGGCATTACAAGGATCAGGAATTCTTCCTGAACCGTCGATTCGCCACGGTGCTCGACGGGCTCGCGATCTTCCAGGACGATTCGTTGCTGTTCCCGCCCGGCACGCGATTCTCCTACTCGAGCTACGCCTGGAATCTCGTCTCGGCGGTGGTGGAGGGCGCGTCGGGGGACAACTTCCTGCACTACATGTCGGCGCACGTGTTTCGCCCCCTCGGCTTGACCCACACGGCGCCCGACCGCAGTGACAGCCTCATTCCGGGCCGCACGCAACCGTACGATCGTGACAGCGCGGGGGGCTACCGCATCGCGCCCGCGGTGGACAACAGCTACAAGTGGGCGGGAGGCGGGTTCGTGTCGACTGCCGAGGACCTGATCAAGTTCGGGTCGGCGCTGCTCGCGCCCGGGGTGCTGAAGTCCGAGACGCTGGACCTGCTGTTCACGTCGCAGCGCACCAGCGCGGGCGAGGAGACGAGCTACGGGATCGGGTGGTTCTTGCGGACCGACAACCTGGGGCACCGCTGGGCGTTCCACGGCGGCAGCGCGGTCGGCGGGACGGCGGCGTTGGGCCTGGACCGTGATTCCCGCGTGGTCGTCGCCATCCTCACGAATCTGTCGAACGCACCGCTCGAGCCGGCCCAGGAGATCCAGACGGCGTTCGATCGGTAAGGCGACATCTCCGTCGCCCCGCTAGTCGCGGCTAAGGCCGCGACTCGGCAGTACCGCTGAAGCGGCAGCGCCACGCCCGTTCACGGGTAAACGCCGACCCGCCCTAAAGGACTCCCTGACGGTCGCGAGTCTACTCGCGCTCTCCGGGCGCGGATGCGCCGACGCTGGACCGGTGATACCAGGAATAGCCGCCGATGGCCAGCAGCACCAAGAGCGCGACCGCAATCACGGAACGATAGTCGCCCCGCGACACGCCCGCGCCGATCAGGACGCTCGCGAGCAGAGCCGGCGCGCGTGCCAGGCCCGACAACACCACGAACTCGAGGATCCTCATACCGGAGAACCCCGCCGCGTAGCACAGGATGTCCTTCGGCAGGCCCGGGAGCAGGAACAGGAGGAACAGCGCCGACTTGCTCTTGGCGCTCGCGAGCGAGCGGTCGATCTTGGCGAGCGTGTCCCGCCCGATGAGCCGCTCCAGCGCGGGCCGACCCACCACGCGGGCGAACCAGAAGTTGAAGGCCGAGCCGAGTGTCACGCCGACGGCGGAGTAGAGGAACGCGCGCCACGCCCCGAAGACGTAGCCGGCGGCGAACGACGTGATCTCGCCGGGGATGACGGCGATCACGACCTGTACGAACTGGACGGCGATGCACAGCAGCGCTCCGGTCGAGCCGCCCGCTCGCAGCAGTGCGATCAGGTGGTCCTTGCTCGACATGCGGTGCAGCATTCCCGTGTGCCAGAGGAACCCGCCGCCGATCACCAGCAGGGCGATGAGGCCGACGGGGGTGAGCCATTTCCCCTTCATCGTGCGGAATCTTAGCCACCCGAATGCTTCGACGCTCCGTCCCGTTTGACACCGGTCGCATCCGCAGGTATGTCCCGAAGGGTGATTCGGCGGTCTTTGCTTCACGCTCCAGGAGGTCGCATGGCGCGTCAGTCTCGCGTGGCCCGATGGGTTTCGTCCACGGCAACCCTCGCCTTGCTCACGACACAGGCGGCCGTGGGGCAGGCGCCATCTCGGGCAGCAGTGGCCGCTCCGCCAGTGGCGCCGATACGCGCCGTCACGGACGACTACTACGGAACCACCGTGGTCGACCCGTACCGCTACATGGAAGACCTGCAGAACCCCGAGGTGCAAGGATGGCTCAAGGCGCAGAACGATTACACTCGTGCCGCGCTGACCCGCATTCCCGGACGCAACGACCTGCTCGCGCGGATCCGGCAACTGGACGAAGCAGCGACCGCGAGAGTGTTTGACGTGCGCCGTCTCCCGGGCGGGCGCTACATGTACCAGAAGCGCCTGGCAACCGAGGACGTGGCGAAGCTCTATGTGCGTGAGGGGCTCACCGGCGAGGAGAAGCTGCTCGTGGACCCCGTGACGCTCAGCGCACCCGGCGGTCCTGCCCATGTCATCAACTACTATGGGGTCTCGTTCGACGGATCCTACGTCGCCTACGGCGCATCGCCGGGCGGCTCGGAGGACGCCGTGATCCACGTTCTCGAGACTGCAACGGGACATGAGACCGGCGAAACGATGGACCGGGGATGGTTCGGCAACCCATCGTGGCTACCGGACCAACGCTCCTTCTTCCACACCCGCATGCAGAAGATGGAACCGGGCATGCCGCCGACGGAGCGCGAGTTGAAGAGCAAGGTCTACCTGCATGTCGTGGGCACAGACCCGGAGTCCGACCCGTTGGTGTTCGGCTATGAAGTCTCGCCCCGCGTCAGGATCGACCCGACGGACATCCCGTTTGTCGTGACCTACCCGGGTTCGCCCTATGCCTTCGGCCTGGTTGCGCACGGCGTGCAGAACGAGATCACGCTCTACGTCGCGCCCCTCGACTCCGTGGGGAAGCCGGATACCCCGTGGCGGAAGGTGTGCGACGTGGAGGACGAGGTCGTCGACTTCACCCCTCGGGGCGACCAGATCTATTTCCTGACGCACAAAGGCGCGTCGCGATTCAAAGTCGTCCGCACCAGCCTGACGGATCCCGATCCGGCGCACGCGGACGTCGTCGTGCCGCCGGGCGACGCCGTGGTTCAGGGGATCAGTCTCGCGCAGGACGCCCTGTATGTGCAGGTCCTCGACGGGGGCGTCGGCCGCCTGCTCCGGGTTCCCTTTGCGGGCTCAGGGGTCGGCACTCCGGAGCGGGTGCCGCTGCCGTTCGACGGCACGGTGTGGGTGGCGGCCGCTGATCGTCGACTGTCCGGCATCTTCCTGGGTCTCACGTCATGGACCAGGGCAGCCAGAATCCTCGTGTACGACGTGGCGAGCCACCGGGTGAGCGATACGGGGCTGCAGCCTCGCGGGCCGTTCGATGATCCTCGGGACATGGAGTTCGAGGAGGTGAAGGCCAAGAGTTACGACGGAACGCTGGTGCCGCTCTCCATCGTGCACCGGCGCGGTCTCGCGCTCGACGGATCACACCCCACCCTGCTGTACGGGTACGGCGCCTACGGGATCACGCTCGATCCGTTTTTCGACCCCAAATGGCTGGCCTGGATCGAGCAGGGCGGCGTGTACGCGGTGGCGCACGTCCGCGGCGGCGGCGAGTACGGGGAGGACTGGCACCTGGCCGGCAAGCTGTTGACCAAGCCCAATACCTGGCGGGACTTCATTGCGTGCGCCGAGTATCTCATCGAGCACAAGTATACGGGGGCGGCGCGGCTCGCGGGGGACGGTGGCAGCGCCGGTGGCATCACGATCGGACGCGGCATCACGGACCGGCCGGACCTGTTTGCCGCCGCGCTCGACGAGGTCGGCATGTCGGATGCCGTTCGGGTGGAGCTGTCTCCCAACGGGCCACCCAACATTCCGGAGTTCGGCAGCACCAAGACGGCGGACGGATTCAAGGGTCTGTACGACATGAGCGCGTACCATCACGTGACGGATGGCACCGCCTACCCCGCGGTGTTGCTCACGACCGGTATCAACGACCCCCGCGTTACGCCGTGGCAGCCCGCGAAGCTGGCGGCGCGTCTGCAGGCCGCGACCTCCAGCGGCAAGCCGATACTGCTGCGGGTGGACTATGAGGCGGGGCACGGCATCGGGTCCACCAAGAGCCAGCGGCAGGAACTGCTCGCCGATCAGTGGAGCTTCCTCCTGTGGGTGTTCGGTGCGGCGGGATTCCAGCCGCGCGCGCCGGCGGTCCCATGACACCCGCTACGAAAAAATAGCGCGCGTCAGCGCTCCTTCGTGCTCGAGCAGCCAGCGCTTGCGGTCCAGGCCCCCGCCGAACCCGGTGAGCGCTCCGTTCGCGCCGAGCACGCGATGGCAGGGGACGATGATGGGGATCGGGTTCTTCCCGTTGGCGGCGCCCACGGCGCGCGTCGCGCGCACGTCGCCCAAGCGGCGCGCCAGCTCGCCGTAGCTCAGGGTCGTCCCGTACGGGATGGCGCGCAGGGCATCCCACACGCGCCGTTGAAACGCCGTGCCGGGCGGGTCCAGTGGGAGGTCGAACGTCGTGCGCGTCCTGGCGAAGTACTCCGCCAGCTCCTGTCGCGTCCGAGCCAGCAATTCGCCCGCGGGGCCGCGGCCGTCGTCCTCCACCCATCCCGCCCGCTCCAGCGGGGGCGGCCCATGGCGGGAGGTGCTGAAGTAGACCCCCGTGAGGGCGGCGCCCGAGGCTGCGAGCACGAGCTCGCCGACGGGGCTAGGGACGCGGGTGAACGTCGCGGGCATGCCTCAGAAACTGAGCCACCACTCGCCGTCCAGGTGCGACAGCAAGGCGTCGCCCTGCTCGATCGCGCGCAGGATTTCGGGTCGCCGTGAGTGCAACAGCGTCCACTGGTGGAGCCAGCGGAGGATGGCCCAGTTCGCGCCCCCCAGCGCGTCGACGAGCCACGGCTCCACACGGCCCGCGACCGCCCACGCCCCCTGGCGCCACGCGTCCCACAGCAGAAAGCGCAGCACCACTCTCTCGGCGGATCGCCGCGCGGCCACCTGGATCACCTCGCTGGTCCCGCTTGCGTGCAGGCAATACACAAACCACCCCACGACCTGTCCCGTCGGGCCGCGAACGAGCATTTGCCGGAGCGCGCCGCATATCGCCTTCTCCGCGAGTTGGGCGAACAGCCACTCGAGCGACCCTGCGTCGTACACCGGGCGCAGCGCGTGGCCTCCGACGACGTCCTCGAGGTGCGCAACCATGGTCGGGGCGTCCAGGGGCTCGAGCGTGCCCGGCGGCGGTGCCAGTCGGGTCGGGCCAGGCAGGCGGACCGCGATCGCGTCGGCGGCGGCGAGGAGCGGCCGGGCGGCGAGCACCACACCGCGCCCGAACGCGCCGCGGGCGAGTCGCCGGACGGCATAGCCGCAGGGCCGGAGCGGACGGGTCCAGCGCAACCCGTAGATGGGGGAGCACTCGCCGCCGAGACTCTCCCACAGCCGCCGCGCGGCATCGTTGGCGTCGTCCGTGATGCTCAGCTCCTGGGGTCCGGAGAGGACCTGCCTCATCAGCCGGCGCCCGACCTGCCCACCGTACCGCGGGGCGACCACGAGCTGAGTCGTTACGGCCACGCGGATCCGCTCGCCCCGGAACATCATGCGACGCGGCACGACGCCGACGAACCCGCCTACCCGTCCCGTCTCGTCCTCGTACACGAGCGAAGGGAGGTCGGGATCGATCCAGGGATTGTGGAAGAAGATCCGCTCAAAGTAGGCCGCCATGGAGTCCCCGGCGCGTTCGCTGTCGAGGAAGGCCTCTTGAGTGAGCGCCACAAGCTGGGGGATGTCGCCGCGTTCCAGGGTGCGAATCCGCCCAGGCCCGGCGTCAGGCGGGGTCAGGGACGAGGGCTGCACGCTAGACGGTCTTCCAGGCGCCGAGCAGGCGTCTGAGCAACACGAGCTGTCCCAGGTGGTAGGAGTTGTGGTCGGCGAGGACGAGCGCCTCGCGCAGCACCGTTTGTCCGGTGCCGTGCGGGATGCGGGCGAAGAGGTCCGTGCCGGGGTGGCGCACGAGTCGCCGCATGGCCCGGCGATCGCGGTCCACCTGGGCGACGCTCTGGTCCCAGGCGGTGGCGTCCGGTGGTGTGTCACTCACAGGCCAGTAGCCCGCCGGCCACTCCGGGGAGACGTGTTGCGCGGTCTTCGTGAACTCGACGATATCCCACTGTGAGATGCGGATGTGCTCGAGGAGACGCCACGGCGTGAAGGGTTGCCCCGCGGGCTTCGCGCCCCGGAGCTCGGGCGGCCAGTCGGCCATCGCGTCCTCGAACGTGACGTGGGCGTGACCACCCTCGAGCAGCTCGATGAGATGGTCCCGGAGCGAGCGGTGGGGATCGGAGCGACGAGGTTTGCGCTTGACCGCCATAAGGGGGGCCCGGTCAGCCGGCGTCGTGCTTGCGCCGCTTGTCCCGGTACAGCGCGCGGTCGGCCCGGTCGAGCAGGCCGGCCACGGAGCCCAGGGTGCTCGCCTTGTGCGTCGCGAAGCCGAGGCTGATCGAGAGCTGATAGGGTCGCGCCGCGCGGCGGTTGAAGTCGCGCACCTGTCGCTTCAGCCGCTCGGCGAGCACCTCGGCGCTTTCGGGCCCCGCGTGGCGCACCAGCACCGCGTATTCGTCGCCGCCGATCCGGGCCACCAGGTCCGAGTCGCGGAACGTCTGCCGCAGAAGGGCGGCGGTGTCGCGCAGCGCGCGATCGCCCACCGCATGGCCGGCGGTGTCGTTCACGCCCTTCAGGTCGTCCAGGTCGGCGAATGCCACGAGCAGCGTTTCATTGCCGCGGCGGGCGAGACGGAGATCCCGGGTCGCGAGCGTCAGGAAGCCCCGCCGGTTGTACAAGCCCGTCAAATCGTCGACGAGGGCGAGGTCCAAAAGCGCGGCGTGGAGCCGGTTCCGCTCGATCGCGAGCCGGAGGGCGTGAGCCAGGACCGGACCGTCGACGTCACTCTTCACGAGGAAGTCCTGCGCCCCGGCGCGCACGGCTTCGAGGCCGTTGCGCTCGTCCTCGGCATCCGAGAGAAAGAGGAAGGGTACGGCGGGCGCCAGCGCACGGAGCTCCGTGAAGGTCGCGAAGCCGCGCCGGGCGGAGAGCGACATGGCGAGGAGCACGACGTCGATGCCGCCCCGCGCCAGCCGGCCGACCGACTCCTGCGGTGCCGTGGCTGCGACGCCGAATCGGTCGGGATCGGCGCCGGCCAGGAGGTCTCGCACGCGCCGTGCTTCCTCCTCCTGATCGCTCACCACCAGCACGACGAGCCTGTCGCCGGGCGCCTCCACCTGGCGCCGGCCGGTGGGGTGGCGCCGATCGATGGCCCGGCGTCGCTCGGCCTGGTCGCGCCGCTCCTCGTCGAGCGAGATGACTTCCACACGGCGCGCGCCCAGGCGACGCTCGCTGTCACTACGACGGGGCGGCAGGAGCCGCCGGTCGACCCTATGGTGCTCGCGTGCGACCATGCCGTGCCTTTGTGGCCGGTGCATGGAAGATGGGGGGCGAGCCCCCCGCTACACAATCGACCTTACCGCTTCACGATCTCGCCTGGCCCACGCGCAACATGCGACGCTCGCGCTTCGAGCCGGCGCCGTGCAGATTCGGAGCCCATGACCACGCAACGCAAGAATCGCCGCAAGAAAGCCGATCGGCGCAGCGGCGCCGATCGCCGGACCGAGCAGGCGCCCCCCGAGGTCGAGCGTCGCACGGGCGGCCAGCGCCGCACTGGGCTCGAGCGGCGTCTCGAGCTGGAAACCGCAGGCGACCAGATCCAGGCAGCCCTCGGCCTGCTGACCTTCGCCGTGGAACAGGGCGTGCTCCTCAACGAGGACCGGTGGCTGCTTGAGACGGCGATCACGCGGTTGCGACTTGCCCTGGAGCAGCTGGGCGAGGGGACGGACGACTCCCCTTAGGGGATAGTCGCCCCGATTATCTTCGCCCCATGCGCACTCCCATGCTCGTCGAAGCGTGCGTCGATTCTGTCGAATCCGCACTCGCCGCCGCCCGAGGCGGCGCGCACCGGATCGAGCTCTGCGCCAACCTCGTAGAGGGCGGCACGACGCCCTCCGCGGGTACGCTCGCGGTCTGCCGGGCGCGGCTCGAGATCCCCATCTTCGTACTCATCCGGCCACGCGGCGGTGACTTCCTCTACTCTGCGGCCGAGCTCGCGGTAATGCTCGAGGACGTCAGGCGGGCCAAGGAAACGGGCGCGCACGGCATCGTGACGGGTGTGCTGCGCGCTGACGGGGAGATCGACCAGGATCGGACGGGCGAGCTCATCGCCGCCGCCCGGCCGCTCCGGGTGACGTTTCACCGCGCGTTCGACGTGTGCCGCGATGCGGGCCGCGCGCTCGAGACGCTGATCGCCCTCGGCGTGGAGCGCGTGCTCACGTCGGGCCAAGCTGCGACCGCGCCCGAGGGTGCCGAGGCCATTGCCGGGTTGGTCCGCCGGGCGGCGGGCCGCATCGCCGTTCTCCCTGGGGGCGGGGTCACGGAAGGCAACGTGGCGGCGCTAGTGCGCGCGACCGGCGTGACGGAGGTGCATCTCACGGGTGCGGTGACGCATCGGAGCGGCATGACGTTTCGCGCCCCGGAGGTCACGATCGGCGGCGCGGCGCCCCGGAGCGAGTACGAGTGGAGCGTGACGGACGCCGAGCAGATTCGGCGCGTGGTGGCAATGCTGGGAAGTCCGATCTAGTCCCCGTGATCCCCGGGCTTGGGCGCTGCAAACCGCCGTCGTCCCAGGCCAGCTCGTGAACCGGACGACGTTGGAAGCCTTGGAGCGGGGCTGGATCAGATGGGGTCCCGTGAGCCCGGTGGATAAGGTCCGGCTTACGAGCGGATGCTCTCCCCGCAGGCGCGAGTCGTCGAGCGCTAGCGCCCGACAATCGTGGTAGTATCGAGGGTCCCGACTCCAACGGTGCCCGATGCCCCTTCGCCCCTACATCCTGAACGAGCTGACGTGGAAGGACGTGCGCGACGCGCCCTACGAGGTCGCGGTGCTCCCGTGGGGCGCGTGCGAGCCGCACAACCGTCACCTGCCGTACTCGACCGACAACGTCGAGACCGAGCGGATCGCGAGCCTCGCGGCGGGCATCGCGTGGGAGCGTGGCGCACGGGTTGTAGTGCTGCCGGTGGTCCCGTTCGGCGTGAACACCGGCCAGCTCGATCTGCCGTTGTGCCTCAACATGAATCCGAGCACGCAAGCGCTGGTGCTGCGCGACGTGGCGACGGCGCTCGCGGGCCAGGGCGTGCCGAAGCTCGTCATTCTGAACGGGCACGGCGGGAATGACTTCCGCCAGATGATCCGTGAGCTCCAGCCGGCGGTGTCGCTGTTTCTGTGCCTGGTCGACTGGTACCAGGTGGTCGATCCGAAGGCGTTTTTCGCCGACCTGGGGGACCATGCCGGCGAGCTCGAGACCAGCGTCATGCTCCATCTCGCGCCCGACCTGGTGCGGCCGCTGTCGGAGGCCGGCCCCGGCGCGGCGCGCCGTTTTACGATCGCGGGACTACGGGAGGGCTGGGCGTGGGCGCCGCGGCAGTGGCGCCGGGTGACGGACGACACGGGGGTCGGGAACCCCGCGGCCGCGACGTCCGAGAAGGGGCACCGGTACGTGGACGCGGTCAGCGCGAAGATCGCGGCGTTCCTGGTGGAGCTGGCGGGGAGGGATGCGGGGGAGATGTACGAGTGAGGAGGAGGGGTTCCCGGGCTGAGAGCCCGGGCTCGGCGAAAGTGCGCCCTGTAAGGGCGCACCCCAGAGCCGAGCGCGCCCTCTCAGGGCGGCGTCGAATGCCTCACGACACTCTCGGGCACGTTGTCCCCGTGCCGCACCGAGATCAACCTCCACCACCAAGTGTCTGCGGTACTAGTGCTTCACGATGTCCCCCGTCACCCTGCCGTCCCGGTGGAAGTTGCCGCGCGACGGAATGTCGATGCTCCAGGTGTCCATGCCGAGCGCCCCCGGCCCGTTGTCGCACGCTTTCACGGTGTAAGGCACGGAGGGGTCCACCACGACGCCCCCCTCCACCAACCGGCCCGTGGCGTCGAACTCCGCCCCGTGGCTGGGGTCGCTGCAGAAGCTCGAGCTGAAGCGGAGCGCCTTGAAGGAGGTCGCAGGATCTGTCGACGGATTGGTGGTCAGCATGTTGCCCATCACATCGGACGCCGCGAACGTTCCCGTCGGGTCGCCCTTGACGTCGAAGAGGAAAGTGGTCTCCATATCGCTGCCGACGAGGATCGTGCCGGCTCCGCTCACCTCTCTGGTCTGCTGCGGCGACGGCAGGTCCAACGCCTCGGGCTTCGGAGTCGGACCCTGTAAATCGTTACACGCCGTGCCGACCATGAGCAGCGCGACCGCCGCTGCCGCCAAGCAACTCCGCCCAACCGTCGGTATCATAAGTGCCCCCCTCCTACGAACTCCACGTGGTCCAGGTGCTACATGTTCGCGCCACGCCGGGGCAAAACGCGGACCGTCGCTTGGGCACCCTGTTGTCTCTTGGGCGGCCTGTTGTGCAGCGCAGAGGAGCGGTGCGCGACGTTCTGGCGCAGCGCACGCGCATCGCCCAGTGCAGCACGCGTGCGCCGTAGCGGGAGAGCGGCATCAGAGAGAGCGCACGTCGCGGATTCACCGCACCCTCACGCTGTATCCCCCCTCCCCGTCGTCCAGCCCCCACTGGCTCACCATCGCCCGCAGCTCACCCTGCAACAGGCCCTTCACCAGGCCACGCAGGACGGGCCCGCTGGCCGAGCCCTTCCCTTTCCCCGTGATGATATGGACCACGGCACCGGCCTGCCGACGCCGCCAGCTCTCGAGGAACGCGCGCACGGCGGACCGCGCTTCCGTCGCGCCGAGCCCGTGCAGGTCCAGCTCGGCATCGGCCCGCGCGTCGAGCAGCGGGTCGCGCGAGTCGAACGCGGGATGGCGACCTCTGCTCCGCTTGCTCATGCGCCCCCGCTATTCGGCGTCCTGAAACCTATGGGACATCCGAGTGACCCACCTTCGTTCCGTGAACCCCGGGCTTGCGCCCGGGGTCAGGGAAGCGAGGGCCCTATTCCCGCGGCTTTCAGCACCCCACCCGGTCCCCGGTCACCTCGGGCAGCCCAGCTCGCGCCACCAGCACGACCCGGAACGGACCGGCGCGCTCCGCGTGGTGCCAGCGCGCCTCCCACATGTAGCCCCGGCCGCCGAGCGAGCGAACGGCGCGGATCTCGAGCTCGCGGTCGTCGTCCCAAACGACTGGGTCCCAGCGCTCCCCGACGAGTCGTTCGATCCGCAGCACCGGTCCGTCGGCCGGCACCAGGCGTCCCGGGTGGAGATCTCGCCACCGCACCACGAGTGTGTCGCCGGCGCAAGCCTGGCTCAGCACCACCCGGGTGATGCGCTCGGGCGGCGGGCCGGAAGTGCGGCGCGGCAGGAGCGTTTGGGACTTCCCCGGATAGGCGGTGATCGAGTCGACCCGGTTCGCCGGACTCGCGCCCGAGCGCACCAGCGAGGCCGCCAGCTTTCCCAGCTCTTCCGCGAGGACGGCGGCGCTGTTCGGTCCGTACAGCGTAGAGCCTGCTTCGTAGGACTGCTCGCCGTATTCCGCGTCGGTCGTGACGTACTGCATATAGCCGTTGGCGAGCCCGACGAGGGTGACGGCCCGCGGCTCGAGGCCCGCGGCGCGTGCGGAATCGGCGATCGCGCGCTCGATCTGGGCACCGGCCCGCGTCGTCACCTCCGCCGGCACGACGCCCAGCAGCAGATCGCCCAGGCGGATCACCGAGAGCTGGGCGACCTCCGGCAGGCCGTGCTCCCCGACTACGAGCTTGCGCTGCAGCCCGCCCAGAGCCACGCGTTTCTCGCGCTGGCAATCGTGCGGGTCGGGGCGGATGGCGTGCCCGCCCTCCTCGAGGCCGATCGGGAAGATCCCGAACAGGCGCCAGCGATACAGACGGGTGCGGCCGTCCTCTGCGCCGCCCAGCGTAGACGAGCCGGTCTCGGGGTACGGGCAGAGGCGCGGGTCGCCCTTCAAGCGCAGGGTGCGGAACGCCACGCCGACGCGCAGGTCGCCGCGCAGGCCGGGCCGGAGCGAGTCGAACAGTGCGGCCGCGCGTGCGGCGAGCGAGTCGCCGGCGGTGTTGACGTAGCGACGCGCGGCGGCGAGGCACAACCCCATCCACGCCGGGGCCGGGACACGCCACTCCCACGGCGCGGGCGGCGTGCGCGGTCCGCCGGGCCCCACCACGGGGCGGAGCACCGGCGGGCCGCAGCGGGACTGCGCCGGCCAATCGGGAGATACGTCTCCCTCCGCGCCGTTCGCCACGAGGTGATAGGCCGTGCCGCGCCCGCTCAGCGAGTCCACGTGGCGCTCGAGCCCCCGCTCGACGATCCCGTGGATGCCGGCGTCGAGCAGCTCGTTCTCCGGGGCGTCCGCCGTGCCGTGCACCGCGAACACGCTGAGGGCGCCGGCCGGCCGGTAGGCGCTGTCCGCACCGCGGCCCCGTTGATCGACCCGCAACAGCGTCCACAGCGGGTTCACGGCGCGATGCGTCGGGTCGAGCCCGGGAGTCACCGGTGCGGGCGGCGTCCATTCGGGCTTGTCGCGCAGGAACGCCTCGTAGCTCCGGTTGCGCGTGTGTCCCCACACAGCGGTGACACCCCACGCGACCCGTGCCGGTCGCAGATCGCGCTGCGCGTCGAGCACGGCGCGGGCGAAGCGCGACACCAGGAACTCGACCATGGCCGAATCGTAGCCCTCGACCTGCGACGTGCTCTGGTTGTACTGGCGCTCGGCGTAGAAATGACCCGGGCCGGTGTGCACGTGCGTGGCCGCGATCACCAGCCGGTCCGCGCCGATCCCGGTCGAGTCGCCGATGCGCAGGGCGGTGAGGCGGTGCAGGTTCGGGGTGACTTGCGGCAAATCGGCCACGACGAGCGCGACGCGCTCGCCCGTCCCATCCTCGAGCAGCAGGGCACGCGCGTACAGGCGCACGCGATAGCCCGCAGCGCGGCGGCCCTCCGGGCCATTGCCCGCGAGTCCGACGCCGGGCGGAGGCGTGATGTCGGCCCGGCCGAACCCCGCGCGGAGCCCGGATGCCGGGACCGGTCGTGATGACGTGGGGCTCGGTAGGGGCTCCTCGTAGTACGCGATACACCCGGCGGCCACGAGCGACACCGCCAATGCGACCGGCGCGCGCGCGCTCACCATGACACGATCCCCGGAGTCAGCCGCAGCGACAGCGCCGCCCACAGCCTGCCGCTGCGCCCCGCGTCACTCGGGCGCGCGCTGATGGGCCGGGTCGCATTGTCGGTGCTGAATTGCACGTGGCCTTCGAGGCGCAGCACGGTCGGCATGCGGAACGGGCGCAGCGTCACGTCGGTCGACACGGCGAGATCCAGGTGCGTGACGCCGGCGCGCGCGAAGTAGGCGCCCTGCGAGGGATCCTGGGTGTTCACTTCCTGGCCGAGCGTATAGCCCACGGCGGCACGGGTGATCAGGCCGATGAACGGCGCGGCAAGCGGGTTGGCGAGCAGCGGCACCGTGGCGCTCCCCTCGAGGTACGCCCCGCGCACCCGGTCGACATCCAGCCACAGCGCGACGCCTGGCACGATGTACTTCGACGTACCACGCAGGTCCACGTACAACTCGGTCGTGTTGTCGGCGCGCGTGCGGCCGGCGTCCGGAGCGGTTCCGCGGAACGTGTAACGAATCCCGCCCAGCGCCGCCTGCACCAGCCCGAGGGACCACGTCGCCTGCCCCCAGTAGTTCAGCTCGGCGAGCCCGGCGTGGCCGAGGCCGAGATCCGACAGATCGTCTGGACCCGCGTGCCCGAGCTCGTAGCTCGCCCACGCGCCCGCAGCCAGGAACCCGCCGCCCGCCTTGACGCTCACGAAGGCTTCGGGTTGCGCGACCCAGCCGTTGGCACGCGTCACGCCGCGCCACACGTAGGGCGAGCTCAGTGTGGCGTCGAGGCCGAGGTACCCCTGGGCGCAGGCGGGGCTGGGCAGCCCAAGGGCCGGAAGGAGAGCCGCGGCGGCGAACAGCGGGAGGCGAGGCATCGGGGCCGGGAATGTGCGCTCCGCGACCAGCGGCCGCAATCACTGTTCACTGCCGCCGCTTCGACCCGAGCAACGAATGCTTCACGACACTCTCCGGCGCCGTGGTTCCGTGCCGCAGCGTGAAGACCGCTTTCCGCTTCAACCCGAGATCGACCTCCACCACGAGATGACTCCGGTCGCGGGCCATGCGCCAGGCGCGGGACGCCTTCGGCCCCGCCCCACCGGTCACGGCTCGCGCGGCGGTGACCACCTCTTCCGGCGGGTCGGCGATCGCCACCAGCTGCGTGCAGGTCGCGCAGCGGCGGGACTGCTGCGCCAGGTCGGCCGTGCACACCTGCCGGCCGCAGTGCCCGCACGGCGCGCGATGCGCCGCGCAGGCATCCTTGCCGCACACGGGACACTCCTCCACCTCATCGGACGCGAAGAATGCCATGGCCTCCTCGGCGCAGCCCGCCCGATGCCGCGCGCACACCAGGCGCCGCGACTTGTCGGTGCGGCGCAAGTGCCGCGAGCAGTGCACCTGCCCATCCACCGCGCACACCGCCTGATGCGCCGTGCACACCGACTTGCCGCAGCTCGCGCATTCAGTAACCTCGTCCACGCCGACCGGCTCGTTGGTACCGCCCTCACAGTACTTGAGGCACGCCGTACACAGACGCCGGCTTCCCTTCGGCGCATCCGCGCCACTCTGCTCCGCGTGCCGGTTGCACACCACCCGACCGCAGCTGCCGCAGGGCGCGAGGCAGGCCGAGCACGCGGTATGCCCATCCTCGGCGCAGACACCCTCGTGGGCCGTGCAGTGCTGCAGGCGGCACGAAGGACAGACGCGCACGTGCTCGTCGCACGCCGGTTGCTCGTCGACGCGACACTGGGCGATGCCGTGGTCCCTGCAGAAGTCCTCGGCGCAGACCGAGCAGCGAGTCGAGCACGCCTCACAGCTACAGTGGTCGTGCCGGCAGACCACCAGGGCCGTCGGCGGGCGGCCGCAATGGGGACACGCGAGGCCGACCCACCACTGAGAGACCGCTGCGCGCTGAACGTCGCGCGACGCCCCGGTGTCGACTCGAGTTGCCACTCGGCGCGCTGCATCAGGACGGTCGCCTCGATGAGCTGCAACGGATGCACGACGGCCTTCACCTGGCTGCGCCTGATCTCCTCGGTCCGGCGACGCTCGGCAAGCGCCGCGACGGTGCCGATGGCCTCCGGGTCGGATTGCTCTTTGAGGATCGACTCGAAGTACCGGTCCAGGCGGCCCAGCTCGCCAGCAAGCTCCTGCTCCGCCGCGGCGCGTCGCGCGCTGACCCGCGCCGCCGACTTTTCTTGAAGATGGCTCAAGAGGAGCCGCAGCAAGTCCCCCGGCTCGCGCGCGGGGACGGCAGGCGCTTTCGCCGCAACCGACGGATCAGCGGGTCCGACCCGGCCCGCCTCGAGGTCCCGGAACGCGCCGGCCAGATCGTCACCCACTTTGGCGCCGGCCGAAAGGTCGTACACGTCGCTTTCGACCACGGCTTCCTCGACACCGGCCCCGGCGCGGAGCACCACGCGCGCGACGAGCCGCCCCACCGGATGCACGGCCAGCTTCGTCTTGCTCGGCTTGGCTGTGCCGTCCCGCACGGGAATCGTCAGCTCGACAGCCTTGGGATCGCTCGAGGGTGGCGGCGTGGGCGCGATCAGGCCCAATGAGAGACGCGCCGCCCGTGCGCGGATCGCCTCGATCAGCTGGGAGAGGAAGGGGCTCCCGAGCACGGCGATTTCGGCGCCCGGATCGCGCTCGAGCGCGTCGAGCGACAACGCCACCCGCAACGACTCACGGTCCCTGAAAAACGGGCGTTCGCCCTGGGGCAAGCTCAGCTTGGAGTGATCGGGGCCGAGCGCGGCCTGTTTCACACCGGCGAGCGCGCAGTAGCGCTCGAGCAGCGGTCTTACGCCCGAGTCGGCGAGCGGATCGGTGTCGCCGCCCGACGCGGCGACGGCAGGCCTGTTTACGGGCAGACGCCGAGCCGCGAGTTTACGCGCGCTCTGCTGGCGAGGTTTGCGGCGGCGTTTCACGCGGCGTCGGCCTCGATGTCCACGAGTGTGAGGGGACGGCGGTCCACCTGCGCGACGAGGGTGATCGCGCGTCCGGCGCTGGTCAAGCCGGTGAGCCGCACCAGCTCCCCGTATTCGGGATGACTGCCGGCCGGCTGCAGCGTTGTGACGCCCCCCCCGCCGATCGGCTCGATCGACTCGAGGGCCTCGAGCAATTCCGTCACGTGGACGCGGAGCTTGTGGCGTTTCGCCTCCCAGCTCGCGGTTTTGACGACCTGGCTCGTGCCGAGCCCGAGTCGCAGGCGGCTGGGGACCGAGAGCGTCTCGAACCGGCGCTCGAGCCGCATGGCGTTGTCGTCCGGCGCGATGAGGGAGTTGAGCGCTTCCTGCTCCTTGCCCGCGGCGCTGCTCTTCTCGATATCCGCGCCCATCGTTTCCACCCGGCGCGCGAAGTCTTCCTCGCTTTCCGCGGCGAGCCACTCCTTGGCGAGCCGGCCCTCGAACTCCTGCGCGCCGCCGAATTCACCGAGGATCAGGTCCAGCTCGCCGACGACCAGCTCGAACAGCTTGATCTTCCGGTCGAGCAGCTGGAGGATGTACGACTCGATCGTCCCCGCGGCGGCGAGGTTCACGATGTGGACCTCGCGCGTCTGCCCGATGCGGTGCAGGCGGCCGATACGCTGCTCCACCACCATCGGATTCCAGGGCAGGTCGTAGTTCACGAGCACGTTGCAGAACTGGAGGTTCCGTCCTTCGCTGCCGGCGCGGGTAGCAATCAGCACGCTGCGTCGGTCCTCGTGGAAGGCGCGGATGCGCTTGTCTCGGTCGGCCGTGGAGTGAGCGCCCCAGTAAACGATCGGCTGCCGGCCGAGCCTCTTCACGCGCTCCTCGATCAGCTGAATGGTCGGACGATGATCGCTGAAGACCACGAGGCGGTCCGGTGTTTCCTTTATGAGCTTGGTCAACACGTCCAGCTTCGCGTGCGTCTTGATGCCCTCCGCCCGTTTGGCGAGCTGCTTCGCGATGGCGCGATACTCGGGACTGATGCGCTCGCTCTCGGCCAAGTGCGCGAGCGATTCGGCGAGCGCCCGCGACGAGGAGCACAGCCGCTGGCGCAGGTGGATGACGGCAAGCTGCAGAATGCCCTTCTTGGTCCGCCGGCGCCGCAGCGCCCCGTCCTCCGTCTCCTCCTGCTCCGCCGGCTGGATGAAGCCTTCCCGATAGAGCCGGCGCAGGAACTCCGTCGTACGCCCGTACAGGTCCGCCTCGGCGCGCGTCAGCTTGACCTCGGGGTGACGCGGTCGGCGCGGCGGCAGATTGAGGTCGTCGACGACGCTCGAGCGCCGGGTGCGGATCATCACCTCGTGCGTCAGCGCGCGCAGGGCCTCGGGGTCACGCGGCTGGCGGTGGTCGCCCGAGACCAGATGCTCGGTCTTGAACTCCTGCCACGTGCCGAGCTGGCCGGGCCGCAGCAGCGTGATGAGGTTGTACAGCTCCCGCAGGTCGTTCTGGAGCGGCGTGGCGGTGAGCAGCAGGATGAAGTCCCGCTCGATCTTCTCGATGAACTGGTATGTCGCGCCGCGGTGGCTCTTCACCTTGTGCGCCTCGTCCACGATGACGAGATCCCAGCGGTGTCTCAAGATTTCCTCGGCGTGACGGCGCGAGCGCGCGCGGTCGTGCGAGATGATCGCCCTGGTGATGGTCCCGCGCTGCCAGTCATCCGGATTGGTCGGGGTGTCGAAGCGCTCGAAGAACTTCTCCTCGAGCTCCCCCTGCCACTGGCCCACGAGGGAGGCGGGCGTGAGGATCAGCGCGCGGCGAGCGAGCCCCCGGATCGCGAGCTCTTTGTAGATGATGCTCGCTTCGATCGTCTTGCCGAGGCCCACCTCATCGGCGAGGATGGCGCGGCCGCCCATGTCGCGCAGTACGCGTTGGGCCACGTCGATCTGGTGGGGCAGCTCCTTGATGGCGTTGGCGTCGAGGGTGATCAGCCGATCGAAGCCCGGGACCAGGGCGATGCGTTCCGCTTCGCGACGCAGCTCGTACCAGGCCCGTTCGGCCGGCGGCTCCTTGAGGGCATCGACGAACAGTTTCAAGGAGCGTTCGTCGACTGCCCAGGCGTCGTCGGGCAGTGGGTGGGGGTCGGGCAGCGTCACGAGGTGCCTCTAGAATCCGGGGTCGCAATATAGGGAATCGGGGCCGGGAGAGGGGCTCCTCGGCGTGGCGCGGAGCGGCGCCGACCTGCATTTTAGCGCCGTGGAGCCAACCGCCCTGTCGCCGTTCGCCGCCTGGGAAAGCTTCTACGTGATCATCGGCTCGTCGGCCGCGGCGCTGACAGGTCTGCAATTCGTCGTGGTCGTGCTCGGCGCCGAGGCGCGCTCGATCGGCCCGGAGGTGGGCGCCTTTGGCACGCCAACGGTGGTCCACTTCTGCGCTGTGCTACTCATCTCGGCGATCCTGAGCGTGCCGTGGCGGGTGGTCTCGAACGCCGGGCTCGCCCTCGGCGCCGTGGGTGTGGCGGGGATCGTGTACATGGCGGTCGTCATCAGGCGGGCGCGCAGGCAGAAGCGCTACGTGCCGGTGCTGGAAGACTGGCTGTGGCACTGCGCCTTTCCGCTCATCGCGTATGTGACGCTGCTGGTGGCGGCGCTCGTCCTGCGGCGCGATCCTCCGCAATGCCTCCTGGTGATCGGCGCGACGGCACTGCTGTTGTTGTTCATCGGTATTCACAACGCGTGGGATGCCGTCACCTACATCGCCACGCAACAGCCGCAGCACCCCGAGGGTCCTCCCGACCGGAGGTAGCAACGCGGGCCCCATCCCCCTCTCTGTGATCCCCGGGCTTGCGCCCGGGGTCAGTGGAGCTCAACCGGATGCCGTGAAACCCTGCCGCCGCAGCTTGACGGAGCGCTACGGCGAC
>Ga0209237_1000164_pt1 | contig 34157 bp, 35 predicted proteins | sample GraSoi013_1_40cm_2_FD_185820 | JGI IMG/M metagenome (GOLD analysis project Ga0209237, IMG submission 185820) | Grasslands soil microbial communities from the Angelo Coastal Reserve, California, USA - Sample 10_02_2013_1_40cm (SPAdes) (version 2) | ecosystem: Environmental > Terrestrial > Soil >...
GAAGGTCGACGACGAGGCGCGGTTGCATCGACTCCAAGTACGACGCCAGGATCCCCGGGAGACCGCGGTCGTGCCACCACCGGTTCATCTTGCCGAACGGCGGCGTCGGCTCCGCCATCGACAGGCCGTATGAAGGGACTGTGTCCCGCGACGCGACCAGACCACGGAGTCCCGAGGCGATGACGACTTCGACGTTCGCAGCGCGCTTCGCCCACGCTTCATCTGGAATGCTCATGTACATGTTGCCCTGGAAGCGACGGTACGCCGGAAGGAGTCCACCGGCGCGGACCGACCCTTGCGGGCTCTTGTGGAGGACTTCCTCCCGCAATCCGCCGAGCTTTGCTCGGACCGTCGCGGGCAAGGCGGCGGCGATCGAATCGACCACAGGGGAATCGGGTGAGCCGCCCCTCTCTTTGCGGGTGCTCTCCGGAATCAACACGATGATTTCCGGTTTCGCCATCGACCTCGTGAACGCGCTGTCGTGCATTAGCTCTTGCGACTTCCCGCCGAATCGAACTCGGGCGCGTTGAAACCTAGCGGGCGGCGGCAGGGGCCTCGGTAGGTCCCGCGCGGGTTTTCGCCCCCAGCCACCGCGCGACGACGTCTTCGTGACCCCGCGCATACGCGGTCGTCGGCACGGACCGCGGATCCTGCCACGATAGTTCTGTGTACCACGGCGGGACGCGGATCTGATATTCCTTCGGCGGCGTCCCGTCGACGAAGAACCAGATGTCGTAGTGCATTTCTCCGGGGACCATCTTGGACGGATAGAAATCCGTCTCGGATCGCGGTTCGGAATACCGCAACCCCCGAATCCCGAGGGCTTCCTCTCCGACCCGCCGGGCTGCGGCCCGGGGATCCTCTCCGAGCTTCAGGTGCGTCGCAGGCACCGTCCACCCCTTCCCGTGGTTCCGCCGGCGATCGGGGTCCAAGCCGGCAAGCGCTTCCCACCGAGGATCGTCCGCATACTTTCCCAGGAGGATCTGACCGCCCCGCGTGACGAACAGGTACGCGCAGACGCACATTCCGCCGGGCGGCAGTTGTTGAAATCCCGAAGGCGGGGCGTGCTTCATCAACCACAGGAACGGACCGGTGCCGGGCATGCGGGAGGGACGGCGCGGACCGAGAAAAGGATTCCCTCGTTTCGGACGCGAGATTGTCACGGAGGCTCGGTCGGTCCAGGATGCGCCCAAAAGGCTAAGGAGCGGGCCAGAGTCTGCGGTATGGCGCATGCCGACCGACCGCGGGAAACGAAAGTACAAGCGTCTCTTCCTCGCCGCCGATCTTCACGGCTCGGAAGTCGTCTTCCGCAAGTTCCTCGCCGCCGCGACGTTCTACGAAGCCGACGCGCTCCTCATTGGAGGCGACGTCACCGCGAAGTCCATCACCCCGATCGTCCAGCAGGACAATGGCCGGTTTCAAACGCGGCTCGCCGGAGCGGTCCGCGACAACCTGTCGGAAGCCGAGTTGGCGCCCATCGAGAAAGCAATCGCGGATTCCGGCCCGTATCCGGTCCGGATGACGGAAGACGACTACGCCCGCTTCCGGGCGAATCCGGACAAAGTCGAGTCTCTCTTCACGGACCGGATGATCGACCAAATTCGGCGATGGACCGAGATGGCCGAGAAGCACCTGGCCACGCTCGACATACCACTGTACTGGATCGGAGGCAACGACGACAAAGTCGAGGCCCTCTTGCAAGCCGAATCAACGCCTCACGTCCACTACATCGACGAGAAGGTGGCCCGGTTCGATGAGGACCATGAGATCCTTGGATTTGGATGGACGAATCCTTCGCCGTGGCACACGCCGAGGGAGCTGTCGGAGGATGGCCTCAAGAGACGTCTCGATCCACTTCTTAGCCGCGTGGAGGATCCCGCTCGCTGCATCTACCTGATGCACGCACCTCCCTATGAGACCGGGTTGGACATCGCCCCGAAGCTCGACACGACCACGGACCCGCCACGCCCGGTTGTGCGGGGAGGACAACAGGTCTTGATTCCGGTCGGCAGCACGACTTTTCGTTCCGCGATCCTCGAAACCCAACCGGTCCTCGGGCTCCATGGGCATATCCACGAGACGAAGAACGCCGCGAAACTCAAACGGACCGTGTGTGTGGATCCGGGTTCTGAATATAGCGCAGGGACGCTTCGTGGTGCGATCATCAACCTCGAGCGGGACCGTGTTCTGAGCTATCAGTTCACGACGGGCTGATTGCTGACGCCTCAGCGGATCCGGCGTGACGTCCTAGATTGGCGGGATTTCCTTGTACGCGAGGTCCAGGTTAATTCCGACGCTCCTCAAGTATGCCCGGCGCACGAAGTAGTAGACGGACCAGCCGACGAAGATCGCGAGCATGATGAGGAGCGATTTCACTCCGTCAAACCCGGCCGACAGATTCGCGATGCCCAGGAACGGTTCGACGATATACAAGTAGAGCATCGCGGCGCTGAACGCTGCGGCGATGGCTCCGCAAATCGTGATGACCGGGATTGGACCGATTTTGTATTTCGCGATCGGGGACGTGCGATACACTTCGCGCCGGGTCCTCGGGAAGATTGCCCCGCCAATTGCGGTCCCGATGTACATGACGGTCGCGACAGCGGTCACGGCAAGGGTATACGTGAGGTAGCCCGGCACCATGTTGTAGATGAACGCGTACAAGTAGCCGCCGAGGATCAAGAAGATGACGTGAGCGTAGACCGGCGTGTGAGTGCGAGGACTCACGTGGCTCACGACCTTAGGCAAGGCCCCGTCGATCGACATGGCGACGGCGACTCGGGTCCATCCGATGATGACGTTGAACACGACCTGCAAGGCGTTGAGCAGGACACCGACGATCATGAGGAACAGGATGATCGGATTGTCGGTGAGCATCATGGCGAGGTTGCTGAACCACGGTGAGATCATGGGCAGGCCGGGAACGAACGAAGCCGCGGCGGCGCCCGATAGCCAGTTTTGGCCGACCGTCTGAATCATCGCGAACGCGAGGACAGCCATCATGACCATGCTGACAAGCCCTCCGCCGAGGTTGATGAACATCTGATTCCGGAGGCTCTGGGCCCCCTGGATTTCGCCGGCCTGTTCTTGCGCATATCCGACCCAGCCGAGGCTCGTGAGAGCCACTGGAGCCACAAGGAGGGTCGTTAGCCAGGCGGCTTCGGTCGTCGGTGTGAAGTAGCCTGAAAGGAGCTGTGCGTACGTGAGACCGCTCGGGCCCACGATCACCTGCGTGGCCCGGTCAAAGCGAGCGGTGAACGTGGACGTCGGGGTGACGAAGAACATCACGACCATGAGGAAGAAGCTCAGGAGGAATCCATACCACATCACCCACTGAATCTTTACGAACCAACGGAAGCTCTTGATCAATACGGCGGCGGCAATCGTGGAGGTTACCATCGTAGTGATCATCGCACCCATCGGTGTGGCAAACCAAACGCCCCAGTCGATGAACATCTGGTTCCCCATCGTGAGGCCGAGTCCGAGGAACATCGGCGAAAGGCCGAGGACCGCGACGAGCCAGCCGCCGAGCGCCTGCCATTGGAGGAAGAAGGTGATGATCATTGTGGAAACGATGGCGAACCCGAGCCACGGCTTTAACGTCCGGCTCTGGAAAACATAGTCACCGCCCGTCCGGGGCATCGCGGAGGCCAGCCCCGCATAGACCACGGCCAGGAACCCGGTGAAGAGCCCGGTGACGATGATTCCAACCCACACGTTGGCGTTCGGGAACACCGACAAGGTCGTGATGTACACCCAGGGGAAAATCACCCCGATATTCAGGACGTTGTACGCGAACGCCGAATACGGAGACATGACGCGGACGAGACCCGACGCCCGTCGCGTGAACACTTGGACTTGTGCGGTCGCCTGCGCTCCCCGTCTCGCAAAGACGTCGACTTCGCCCACGGGCCTCGCCCCCGCTCCCGCGCCGGGTAACCGGTCGTCCGTTCATCAAGCTTTTGCAGGCCGCGTTCGCTTTGCAACGGGACGCACCGTGCACATCCTTATACAGTCCTTGCGATTCGCGCGAAGCGCGTTGGCTGCGGCGAGCCTCTCACATCCGCCGTTCGGCGCGGTCTCCGAGGCCGCCCGCCTCACCCCGTGCGACCATGCCAAACGAACCGTCCTTCGTGGCTCTCGGAGAAGATGAATTCCTCCGCGAGGCGCGGGCGATCGTCGACGCGGCCCAGGCGCAGGGGACGGCACTGCGGATCTTAGGATCCCTCGGGATCTACGCGCATTCGCTGCACGTGCCCGAGTGCATTTCGGTCTTCCACCGCGTGGGGCGCATCAGCGAGGGCACACCCTTGTTCACGGACCTCGACCTGATGGGGTACGCGAGTCAAGGCCGCTCGATCAGCCGCGTGTTCGACGACCTCGGATTCCGGCCGGACGACATGATCAACGGCTTCTTCGGCGACCGACGGCTCGTCTATTACGAGGGCAAAAATCGGTTCCACGTCGACGTCTTCCTCGACAAGCTCGAATTCAGCCACGACGTTCTGTTCGGAAAGAAACCCGGGAATGGGCGGCTCGAGCTCGACTCCCCCACGATTTCGCTCACGGACATGGTCCTTGAGAAGCTGCAGATTCACCAGATCGGGCGGAAGGATCTGGTGGACCTGATCGTGCTGTTCCTCGGGCACGACGTGAAACCCTCTACCGACGGGGACCGGGAAACGATCAACGCCGGACACATTGCCAATCTCCTCGCGGACGACTGGGGGTTCTGGTACGAATCGAAGCAGAACCTCATGAAGTCGAGACAGTTGCTCGGCAATTTCGTGGTGGAGGGGAAGATCCCCGCGGACTTCGCAGCTCGGATCGAGAATCGGATTGGAAAACTCGACGCCGCGCTACAGGCCGCGCCGAAGGGGCGGCACTGGGAGAAGAGGGCGAAAGTGGGTACCGCGAAACCGTGGTTCCGAGAGGTCGAGGAAATCGTCCGGTAGGTCCGCCCGTCAGCTGTTTTCATCGTAGGCTTGCTGGAGCCAACTCAGCACTTCTGAGTCGACCTCACCAGGGGCCCTGAGTCCAATCTGAACTTGCATCGTCTCCTGGATTCTCGACGTTTGCAGGCGTCCGCCCGGCTTTCGCCCCTCGAGCCGAAGGCCGAGATCGACGCGGTTCTTCGTCGTCGCTTGGATCCGCGCGAAGGTCCTCCGCGCCGATACGAGCGAGACGTAGGTCTTGCGCGCCTGGATCGTGACCTTGCCAAGACCTGAGGCAGCGTCGATGATTACATCGAAAATCGGTCGCAACTTCGGCCGATCCGCGTACTGTCCGTCAATCAGTTCGTCCGCGGTAGCGAGCAGAAAGTCCGGGTACCCAAACCGCTCCATCACCAGAAGCGACTGCGCGTAGCCGGTCACGCCTTGCTTCGTGAGCCACGCCCGGAGGGCTCCTTCATCGTCCAGCCTCTCCCGCCGGATGCGTCGATTCCAAACATCCACGCCCTCTCCCGTGCGCTCCATCAGGAGTCGGGCCGACATGTCTTTCATCCCGTGCCAGTCACGCGTTTGGGCCATCGACATCTCCGTCCCTGCGGCCGCCGCCGGAGGGGTGGATCGCAGGAGTCAGCGAAAGAGCTTTCGCGGGTCACTTGACCTAGACAATTCCGAGAAGAGGACCCGCTGGTCTGAAGGGTTTCGGGGCGAGTTTGTGCGGGACCGCCTGCTGAACACCATAAATAGGCCAAATGTTAAATAACCAGTCTGTTATATTGTGCTGGAGACGGAACCATGATCGAGAAACTGACGCACGTCCCGATCGTCGTGAGCGACCAAGAGAAAGCCCTGAAATTCTACACGGAGGTGCTTGGGTTCGAGAAGCGCGCGGACTACCGGAATCCTGGCAGTCCCCGCTGGCTCACCGTGGCCCCGAAGGGGACCGACGTCGAGCTCATCCTGTTCGAAGGTCAGTACAAGCTGGATCCTCGCGCCCCGCCTGAAGCGGGGAGCGGAGGCAATCACCTCGTTTTCAGGACGAACGATTGCCGCAAGGACTTCGAGATCTTCAAGGCGCGCGGACTGAAGTTCAAGGACCCGGCGCCCGTCGAGGCGAACTACGGCATCGCGGCCTACTTCACCGACCCAGACGGCAACCACCTCACGCTGCTTCAACCGGGGCCCGTCCCTGCCCAGAACCGGCGGAAGGCGTGACCCGTGCTCGGGATGAAGAAATACCCGAAGGAGTACATCGCGGCGTGTCGCGCGAGGGTCGATGCCGACCTGCATGCGTACCGAAGCCAGGTCGGCAAGCCGCCCTCCCAGGAGTTCGAGGCCCGCTTCTTCAACGACCAAGTCCTCCTCTTGGACTACATGTTCGTGCACCGGCTCTCCGGCATCGAGGGCAAGGACGGCAACCCGCTGAACGAGGTCCGCGTCCTGTGCAACTCGATCCTGCTCAACCGGGGCAAGCTGCAAGTCGACAAGCTCCCAGGGTGGCCGAACTCGGCCGTTGCGGGAATCAAGCTTCCCCCGGAGAAGTCCGTGCTCAAGCTCAAATCGAGTGACGAGGTCCGGTTGAGTGAAGCTGACTTCGAGCGCCTCTCCAAAGCCTTTTTCGACGAGCTCGGGAAGAAGTTCGGGTGAGGACAACCGTGACGACGAACGTCTTCCTCGCGATCTCAGACCCGACGCGCCGCGCGATCCTCGACCTGCTTGCAATCGGCAGTCGGAAGGCAGGCGATATCGCCGCCAGGTTCCGACACCTCACGCAGCCCGCCGTGTCCCGCCACCTCAAGGTCCTCCGCGAGGCGGGGCTCGTGAATGTCGAAGTGAATGCGCAGCAGAGGATCTACGAGTTGAAACCAGAGGGACTCGCGGAACTCTACGAGTGGGTCGCGAAGTACCAAGCGATGTGGCCCGACACACTCGAGGCCCTCGAGCGGTATCTCGACGCCCGAGCGGTCCGTCAAAAGCCGAAGGGGAAGAAGCGATGACGAGCGGGATCCTTCAAATCGATCCGAGGTTCCTGCGCGAGAAACGAGCGGCGGTTTGAATATGCATCGACAGGTATCACGGCACGCGGATCCGGGAGACCGAGTCCTAGTGACGACGCCTCACTCCTCGCGGGCTGGCACCGTGACGTTCGAGGGCGACTACGCCACCATCGGCTTCGAGCGACGCATCCGCCACCCGATCCAGGTCGTGTGGGAAGCGCTGACCGAGTCCGAGCACCTCGCGCGCTGGTACATGACGAGGGCTCGCCTCGACGCGCGCCAAGGAGGCAGCATCGACTATTGGAGCGGGCCCGCCCAATACCATGTGACGGGGAAGATCCTCACCTGGCGGCCGCCGAGGGTCTTCGAGCACGAATGGAACGTCGAGCCCCGGAAGGAGCTCCCGAAGGGCGAGAAGAGCATCGTCCGCTGGGAGCTCACCCCCGATGGCGATGGCACGATCCTCCGGATCACGCACAAGCGGCTCACGCGCCCGACCGCGATCGGTTTCGTCTCGGGCATCCACGCCTTCCTCGACCGGCTCGAGGACGAACTCGACGGCGTACCGCTCGTGGACTGGCGCACTCGTGTCGACGAGGTCCGGGCGAACTACCCAGGGTGGGACGCGCGCCGATAGGGCGAATCGTTCCTCGTCGCAGCCTAGGGCCCTTAGCGTTTGGTGTTGCGTTTCGGGCGCGCGGTCCCCGTTTTCTTCGCCCGGCCCGCCTTGTCAGCGGGTCGGTACACTAGCTTGACGACGCCTTTGCTGAAAGTCGTTGACTCGACAAGGTTCAGGCTCGCCTGGCTTCCTTCGTCGAAGAGGCGCTTTCCGCGACCCAAGACAAGCGGGTAGACGAGCAACCGGAATTCGTCGATCAGGTCGTGAGGCAGCAGAGAACGTATCAGGCCTGGACTGCCGTGAATCACGATGTCCTGCCCCGGCTGCTGTTTCAACTTCGAGACTTCGGCCGCGAGATCGCCCTTGATCAAATGCGAATTGTTCCACGCGAGCTTCGTCAAGGTCCTCGACGCGACGAACTTCGGCATGCTGTTGAACCGGTCCGCGAACGCGTCCGGGTCTTTCCTGTTGGGCCAAGCCGCCGCGAACCCCTCGTACGTCACACGTCCCAGGAGGAGCGCGTCCGTGGCGCGGAGCTCGTCGACCTTGAACTGCTGGGTCTCGTCGCTCCAGAATGGGAAGCTCCACTTCTCGGGCGATTCGACGACGCCGTCCAGCGACGCGAACAGGGTGGCAGCCAACGTGCGCGTTCCAGGCATCGATTCAGTTCCGTCCGTGCAACCGAAGACCAATACTTCAGTCTTCGGGGAGGCCGAGCGGCAAGGTCATGAATCGGAACTCGATGGACCGACCACCGTGGGCGCCGCATCGGATTCGAGGGCGGAAGGGCGTGCGGGATCCCCTCCGGCCCTGCGCCGTGTGATCACGCTCCGCCACGCGGTCGCCATCTACGTCAGTTCGCTCCTCGGATCGGGCATCTTCGTCATCCCTGGACTTGCGGCTCGGATCGCGGGCCCCGCATCGATCGTCTCGTGGATGTTGTTGTCGCTCGCGAGCTATCCGTTCGCTTACACCTTCGCGAAGCTCTCAGCGAAGCGACCGGAATCCGGAGGAATCTACGCCTTCGCGCGAGACGGCATCGGCCTCCGCGCGGGGGCGGCGACCGCTTGGCTCTTTCTGGCGTGGGCGGTCCTCGGCGCCCCGGCGGCGACCGTCGCGGCGGCGTCCTACCTCGGTTTTGTCTTTCCTCTGACCCGGTTGGACATCTTCCTCGTCGCCGCAGGCATCCTCATCGCGGCGTTCGTCGTCAACTATGCTGGAATCCGCTTCACGGGGCGCGTGCAGGTCGCCACCGTGGCCGCCATCCTCGTCGCCCTCGCCATTGCCGTCGTGGCCTCAGCGCCGAGAATCGCGCCCGCCAACTACGCGCCCTTTCTGCCGAATGGGGTGACGTCGATCGGCACGGCGGCCGCCCTCATTGTCTGGTCCTACTTGGGGTACGAGAACACCTCGAACGTCGCGGAGGAATTCCGGGATCCGGAGCGGGACTTCCATCGCAGCGTGGTGATCAGCGTGATCTTGATTAGTGGCCTCTATCTCGCCGTCGCGTTCGTCACGGTCGGCACCGGGGCGTACCTGGTCGGGGGCGGGGTCACCCCCTTTGCCGCGATGATGTCGGACGCCTTCGGCACCTACGGTGGGGCAATCGTCGCACTCCTGGCTGTCTTCGTCACCTTCGGAACCGTGAACGCGTACGTCGCGGGGATGGCGAGGGTCTACTACGCCGCGGCACGGGACGGCGTCTTCCCGAAGATGCTCGCCGCCGTCGATCGCCGGACGGGTGTGCCCCATCACTCACTCGTCTTTCTGATTGTGTTGGTGCTTCTTAGTCTCCTGGTCTTCTACATCCTTGAAGTGGACTTTGTGTCCGCATTCCTCATGGCCAGCGGCGCGGCGATCCTGACCTATGTGATCGGCTCCGTCGCGGGACTCCGGCTTCTCAAGGAACGAGGGATGCGGCGGGCGCTGCCCTGGATCTCCCTCGCGGTCTCCGTGAGCCTCCTGCCGTTCATCGGCGAGCTCCTGGCGGCAAGCGTTGCGATTGCCGGTGTTGGACTACTCATCAGCTGGGCGCTTTCGCGACGAAGAACGGGTGAGAACCGACAAACATGAGGCAATACTCACGAACCTGCACGCTCCTTGATCAGGAGCCGCAGTGTCGTTCGAAAGGAATGGGACTTAGCCCAAAGTGATGACGACGTTTCCCTTTTTGTGGCCTCCTTCGACATACCGGTGAGCCTCCGCAATCTGCTCAAGGGGATAGCGTCGATCGATTACTCCCCTTAGCTCTCCCGCTTCAATGAGGTCTTTGAGGAAAACGAGATCTTCCGCCTTCGGCTTCGCTATCCCACCGACTACTCTCTTGCGCCCGCTGACTGAAGCCCAGGGCTTTCGGAGGACTGCTCCCAGCAACAGAGCGCTAGCATAGACGCCTCCTTTCTTGAGGGACTTCATGCACGCGGAAAACGAAATCTTGCCTACGGTGTGAAAAATGAGATCGTACGTCGCGGGCCTGGTGAAATCCTCCTTGGCATAGTCAATCACGTGATCCGCGCCGAGCGACTTCACCAATGCCAGATTCGCGGTGCTGCAAACACCCGTGACGTCCGCCCCGAAGTACTTGGCAAGCTGTACCGCGGCCGTACCCACCGCTCCGGATGCTCCATAGATGAGGACCTTTTGACCTCGCTGGATATTTCCCTTTCTCAGGAAATGCAGCGCAGATAATGCCCCAAAGGGAATGGCGGCTGCCTCTTCAAAGGTCATGTTCGCCGGTTTCGCTGCACGCGGTCCCTTTTCCAGCAAACATGTGTATTCGGCATAGGTGCTTACGCCCGCTCCGAAGACCTGATCGCCCGGTTTGAATCGTTTCACATCCTTGCCTACGGCTTCGATCTCTCCGGCTAGCTCAGACCCGAGTATGGGTCTCTTCGGTCTTGTGAGCCCAGCGAAGAACCTCACGATGAATGGGTCCGCCTTTCGGAGGCGGACATCCCCCGACGTCACCGTTGTCGCGAATATTCTGATCAGGACTTGATTGTCCTTGGGGGTGGGTTTTTCAACCTCTTTGACCTGAAGAACTTCCGGGGGTCCGTATTTGGTGCAGACAGCCGCTCTCACTCTCGTCGCCTTCCCTGACACATGATTTCTTTCATCAATTTCGGTGGTGAAACCCGTCTCGCGGGGCGGAGGGACGATTCTGACCCCGCATGCCAATCGAAGTAAAGATACGTTTTCCCGTTCCGCTCTCCATTTCTGACAGCCCAGCCAGACAGAAGTGCCGCAGGGGGGAATTGATTCGAAGACAAATTCAAAAAGGCGACCGCGGTTAGCGTTCCGCGAACTCACGAGGAGCTACCGAAGCATGCCGCAGAAGACGAAGAGACCGCCACGCGAGATCGAGACCGCCGTGAAGACCATCATCCCGTGCCTCTGGTTCGACCGCCAAGCAGAGGAGGCCGCGAACTTCTACATATCCCTCTTCCCAGATTCGCATGTCGACGAGGTCGTCGAAGCGCCCGCGGACTTCCCGAGCGGGAAGAGGGGAGACGTCCTGTCCGTCGACTTCACGCTGATGGGCCGAAAGTTCAGCGGCCTGAATGGGGGCCCGTACTTCAAGTTCAACGAAGCCGTCTCCTTCACCGTCCCGTGCGAAAGCCAAGCCGAAGTGGACCGATACTGGAAGGCCCTCTCGGCGGTTCCCGAGGCCGAACAATGCGGCTGGGTGAAGGACCGGTACGGTCTCTCGTGGCAGATCGTACCGACGATGCTATACGGGCTCCTTGCCGACCCCGATCGCAAGAAGGCCGGGCGCGTGATGGAGGTCATGCTCAAGATGAAGAAGCTTGACATCAAGACGCTGCAACAGGCCTACGAGCACGCCAAGTGACCTCTCGAACCCTTCGCAAAATGGAATGGCACAGGTCCACCCTCTTGCGCGGGGATGCCTCGGCGCCAGGGGAAGACAAGGCCGACGAGTAGAGCCGCAGGGGGGAATTGAACCCCCGACCTGCGCCTTACCAAGGCGCCGCTCTACCCCTAAGCCACTGCGGCAGCGGGGCGAGCCAAATGGTCGAGCTTACTTAGCCCTATCGGACTCGCTCCGAGAAATCTAGTCCGCGGACTAATCATTAAGTAACGCGCTGGACTTCGCATCGCGCGAGATGAAGACGGCACTGTCTTCCTTCGACCTGCGCGCCCTCGTCGCGGAGTGGCAGGGCTTAGTCGGAGCCCACATGGACAAGGTCTACCAGACGGGAGACGAAGTCATTTTCCGAATCAACGTGAGCGGCGGCGGGAGAGCCGAACTCTTCTACGGCGCGGGACGCTGGCTTTGCCTCCACGAGGTCGAGAACAAGCCGGAATCGCCCCCGCCGTTCGCGCAGACCCTACGCCGAATGCTGGACAACGCGCGCGTCCGGGCCGTCGAGCAACACGGGTTCGATCGAATCGCCGTGTTCCGTCTCGAGCGCGGCGCCGATTCGTTCGAGATGGTCATCGAATTGTTCGGCCGAGGAAACATCATCGTCGTGAAGGACTGGACGACCGTCGCGGCGTTGTACCCGCAGACCTTCAAGGATCGTGCCGTCGAGGTCGGCGAAGCGTACGCGTTCCCGGCCGCGGGAGTGGACCCGCTCGAGCTCGAACGCGACGGCTTTGCGAACGCGGTCCGGGGGGCGAAAGGCCAGGTGGTCCGCGTCCTGGCGAGCATCCTGAACCTTGGCGGCCCGTACGCCGAGGAACTCTGCCTCCGTGCGAACTTGGACAAAGGGACGAAGGTGAGAGATCTCACGGAACCTCAGGTAGACGCGCTCTATACGGCCCTGAACAACGTAGCAGTGGCCGTCGACCAAGAACGCAGACCCGCCGTGATCCTCCGCGACGATAAGGCGATCGACGTGACCCCGATCGATCTCGTTCAGCATAGCGGGCTCCAACGTCGCGAGTTCCCGACCTTCAACGAAGCGGTGTCGCACTACCTCACGGTCGCCGAGCCTGAGACCGCTGCGTCGGAGCAAGTCGACGCGAAATTCGAACGGCGCATTGCGCAGCAGCGGGAATCGATGGAGGCCTTGCGGGAGGAGGCGATGCGGCTCGAGGCGCAGGCGGTCTTCCTCTATGGTCACTATGCCGCCTTCGACGAGCTCCTGAAGGCGATCCGTGAGGGCCGCACCCCGCCGGAACATGCGCAGATCAAAGCGATCGACCGGAAGGAACACTCGGTCACGCTCGCAATCGGCGACTTCGATGCGATCACGCTGGACTACGAAAAGGACGTGACCGCGAACGCCCAGGGCCTCTACGACCGTCGCAAGGACGCATTGGCCAAGGCGCAACGGGTCGACGAGGCAATCGCCGCGACGACCGCGGAAATGGAGGCCGCACAGGCGAGGGCGGTCAAGGTCGCAAAACGGCCACGAATCAAGTCGACGAAGTCGATGTGGTTCGAGGCCTACCGGTGGACGATCTCGTCGGAAGGTTTCCTCATCCTCGGCGGTCGAGACGCCCGCACGAACGACCAGCTCGTGAAGAAGCACCTGAAAGAAGGGGACCGGTACGGCCATGCCGACGTCCACGGGGCGCCGTCGACCGTGATCAAGGACGGGGCTCGGGCTTCCGACATCACCTTGCGGGAGGCATGCGAGTTCGCGCTCGCGTACAGCAAGGCGTGGTCCGCAGGACTGGCGAGCGGCAGCGCGTACTGGGTGCTGCCGGAGCAGGTCTCGAAGCAGGCGGAGTCCGGCGAGTTCCTGCCGCGGGGCGCGTTCGTCATCCGCGGGAAACGGAACTACATCCACGACCTACCCGTCCGGATCGCGGTCGGCGAGGTCGAGGTCGAGGGCCACCGCAAGATCATGGGCGGGCCGGTCACCGCGGTCGGGGCCCGCTCCGCCCGATACGTCGTCCTGGCCCCGGGGAAGGGAGACCGCGAAGCGATCACGAGGAAACTCGCATCGGTCTTTGCGGTGCCGATCGAAGAGATTGCCCGCGCGATGCCCCCCGGCAGCGTTGAGATCGTCGAGTCCCACGGCATCGAGGTGTAACGGTCCGACGATCCGTGGCGACAAGCCCTATACATCCGAGCGCCATTACGCTCCAGCGGATTTTGGGGGATTGATGTCTCAGGCCAATGCATTCGTCGTGCAGCTCCCGGACGATGAGCGGCCAACGAAGTGGTACAACATCCAGGCGGACCTCCCGGAGCCCCTGCCCCCTCCGAAAGATCCCGCAACCGGCCCTTCCCGAATCAAGGCTCTCCCGGACCTGTTGGTCGGCGAGTGCTTGCGCCAAGAGAACTCGACGCAGCGATGGATCGACATCCCCCCGGAGATCCAGGACCTGTACCGCCAGGCGGGTCGACCGCGGCCGCTGATCCGGGCACGCCGCCTGGAGGATCGACTCGGCACCCCCGCGCATCTGTACTACAAGACCGAGTTCTACAGCCCGACCGGCAGCCACAAGGTGAACACGGCCCTCGCGCAGGCCTGGTACGCGAAGCAGGAGGGGTACGAGCGCCTCACGACGGAAACCGGGGCAGGGCAATGGGGCACCGCCCTCGCGTACGCGGCGAGCCTCGCCGGCCTGGAGACGACGATCTTCTGGGTCCGCGCGGTGCACGATTGGAAGACGCAACGCCGCCAGTTCATGCGGCTGTACGGCGCGACGGTCCACGCCTCCCCGAGCCCGGAGACGGCGACGGGACGCGCCCTCCTCGAGAAAGACCCGCACCATCCGGGCTCCCTCGGGATCGCGGTGTCGGAAGGGCTCGAGGACGCGGGGCGCGATGAGGAGGCGATCTACTGCCTCGGGTCGGTCCTCAATCATGTCCTCCTCCATCAGACGGTCATCGGCCTCGAGACCCAACGGCAGTTCGAGCAGATCGGCGAATATCCGGACCTGATGGTCTCCAGCCTCGGCGGCGGCTCGAATTTCGGGGGATTCACCCTTCCGTTCTTCGCAGATGCGCTCCGCGGCAAGGAAATCCGCTTCCTCGCGGCGCAGAGCGCCGCGGCCCCGAACCTCCAAGGGGAGTACCGATACGACTTCGCGGACCACGCCGAGCTCACGCCGATGCTGAAGATGTACACCCTCGGCCACCGCGCCGAGATGAAACCGGTCCGGGGGGATGGCCTGCGGTATCACGGGTGCTCTCCGATCCTCTCTCTCTTGCGCCACCGCGGATTGATCGACACGATCGCCTACCCCACCGACGAGCGACACGTGTTCGAGCGGGCCCGCATGTTCGTCCAGGCGGAGGGCTTCCTGCCCGCCCCGGAGAGCGCGTACAGCATCGCATGCGCGATGGACGAGGCCCTCAAAGCGAAGGAGAGCGGGGAGCGCAGCGTGATCGCCTTCAACGTGAGCGGCCACGGATTCATGGACATGGAAGGATACGCGGACGTCCTAGGCCTGTGAGCTCGGCGGCCTTCCTGCATCAAGTTGATAAAGGACGTCCGAGTGCTCAGGAGATACCACTCAGTGGGGTGGGGAGACCATGGGAGCGTATCTGCGTACCTTCGCCCTCTTCGTGTTGCTCACAGGCATCTTCGTCGTCTTCGGCTACGCGATCGGGAGCGTGTGGCTCGGGAACGCACTCGGCGGAATCGTGACGTTCCTGCTTCTGGCGGGGGCGATGAACGCGATCGCCTACTTCGCCTCGGACCGCATCGTGCTGTGGTCGTATCGAGCGAAGCTCGTGACGGAAGCAGAGGCCCCAAAACTCTACTGGATCGTCCGGGAGGTCACGCAGCAGGCGAACGTACCGATGCCCAAGGTGGCCATCATTCCGACCCAGACGCCGAACGCGATGGCGACTGGCCGGAATCCGAAGCATGCGGTCGTCGCGGTGACCCAGGGGATCCTGACCCTGCTGACCGAAGACGAACTTCGTGGCGTGTTGGCCCACGAAATCTCCCACGTCCGGAACCGGGACATCCTGGTCATGTCCGTGGCTGCGACCCTCGCCGGGGCGATCTCGTTCATGGCCCGGATGTTCGGCTGGAACATGCTGTTCGGGGGCGGCTCCCGGGATCGGAATGGGAACGCGGGGACACTCATCCTGGCGCTCGTCGGGATGATCCTTGCACCCATTGCGGCCATCCTCGTGCAGCTCGCGATTTCCCGGAGCCGGGAGTACAAGGCCGACTACAGCGGCGCGAAGACGATCGGACAGCCGCTCGCCCTCGCCTCGGCGCTCGAGAAGCTCGAGGTGGCGAACAAGCGGAGACCGTTCACGTTCGGCAGTCCCGCGTCCCAGAGCCTGTTCATCGTGAACCCGTTCGCCGCCGGAGCGTTCGTGCGGATGTTCAGCACCCACCCACCGATCCACGAGCGGATCGCGCGCCTGAAGGCTCTCGCCCAAGGCGTCGACAAGTACTGACGGCTCACCCGAACTCGTGCCCAACGTGCCGACCGTGGCGGGCGTCCAGGTCGCGGATCTTGTCGCGGACCTTCGGGTTGGGTTCGAGGATCTCGTACTCCTCGAGGTAGTTCCGGTCCTTGTAGACGACCGTCGTCCGTCCGTCTTTCACGATCCGGATGACCAGGTTCAGGTCGCCCCCGCCCTCGGGGCCCTCGTACAGCGTGTAGAAGCCCAGGAAGTGACCGATCATCTCCTCGAAACCGGAGTGGGGATAATAGAAACGGAAACGTACGCGGTCCCCCGGGAAAATGTCCATCTTCTCGAGGAGCTTCTCGTCCAGGATCCCCGCCTCCTTGAGGATGCGACGCTCCTCCGTGATGTCGTCCTTGAGCTCCGCCATGGTGCCGAGCGAGACAGCCGCCGTTCGTCTTAAACCAGCGCCTCGCGTGTCGCCTTCGCGTGCGATGGTGACCTCTTGATCACACGCCGCTCCGAATCTCCGAGACCTTCTTCCATGCGGGCCACCGCCGCTCGATGGCGTAGTCGAGAGACCATCGGCTCGGGCCGAACGCGGCGTTGATGATCATGAGGAGGAGGAATACGAAGGCGTAGATGATCCCGGTCCCGATGTCCGTGGAACTCGGACCATAGGGACCTCCGAACCCCTCAGGTACCGACCAGATGACGAGACTGAGGAAGATGCCCGCCGTGTACGCCACCTTCCGCATGAATCCGAGGAGGAGGGCGAAACCTAGGGCCAACTCCAGCGCGCCGATCGTCGTGACGAAAAAGCCGGGGTTCGCGCTCACGGTTTGGCTCCAGAAACCGAACCACGGCTGCAGCCAGCTCGGCTGGCCCTGGCCCGCGTCGGAGATCATCTGGGCCAATGAGTCGGCGAAGCCTGCTTGGAACTTGAACGCGCCATCGATGGTCCAGACGACGCCGAAGATCACCCGCATCGTGGTCTTCAGGGATCCCAAGTGCCGCACAAACCAGTTGTCGAGGAAGACCTGAATGGATGCCATGGAAGCTGCCTCGGGAGGCCAGTTCCCGGGGCGGTATTTGAGGGCTGGATACGTACCGACCGTACTCGCGCGTCTCGGACCTCGACTCCGCCATTTCGCCATCGGACGACCGCGGTCGTCTGCGGATGCGTGAGGGACCCGAGGCCCGCTCGGTTCAGGCGTCCATGTACCGGTAGAACTCGTACGGCGAGGGCCGCAGCGAGGTCTGCAGGTGTTCGTCGAGCTTCAGCTCCTCGTACTTCTCGAGGAGGTCCTGCGGGAAGACCGTCTTGAGGAACATGTAGTCGGTCTGCAGGTGCTCGATGGACTCCTTCAGCGATCCCGGCAACTCTCGGACGCCGTACTCCTTGCGCTTGCTCGCGCTGAGATGATACAGGTCCTCGTCGACGGGGTTGCCCGGATCGATCTTCTTCTTGACGCCGTCGAGGCCCGCGCACAGCATTGCGGCGAAGGACAGGTACGGGTTACACGCCGGGTCCGGCGTCCGATACTCGATGCGCTTCGCCGCCTCGATGCCCTGGTAGTACATCGGGATCCGGATGTTCGCGCTCCGGTTCCGTTTGGACCAGGCGATGAACACGGGCGCTTCGTAGCCCGGGACGAGCCGGCGGTACGAGTTCGTCGTCGGGTTCGTGAACGCGCACAGGCTGCGGGCGTGCTCCATCAACCCTCCGATGTAGTACCGGCACGTCTGGCTGATCTCCGCGTACTCGTCCTTCGGGTCGTACATCATGTTCCTGCCTTTCGCCCAGAGGCTCTGGTGGACGTGCATTCCGCTTGCGTTGTCGCCGAAGATCGGCTTCGGCATGAACGTGGCCATCATGCCCATCTTGTGGGCGACCATTTTCATGACGTAGCGGTACGTGACGACGTTATCGGCCATGGGCACGAGCTCATCGTAGCGCATATCGATCTCGCATTGGCCCGCCGTCGCGACCTCGTGGTGGTGTGCGTCCAAGGTCATGCCAAAGGATTCGATGAGGACGCGGCACGCCTCATTGCGATAGTCCTGCAGGCTGTCCACGGGCGGAGCGGGGTAGTATCCCTCCTTGAAACGGATCGGGAATTCCTTTCCGCCGCTGTCGCTCCACGGTGCTTCCCGCGAGATGATCTCGTAGCCGGCGCCGGACCACGGGTTGCGTGCGCTGTCCGCGGACGGAATGAGCCGGATTCCATCGAACACGAAGAACTCGATTTCTGGGCCCCAGTACGTGGTGTCGTAGCCTTGATCCGCGGCGAACTGGGCAGCGCGTTGGGCCATGTACCGGGAGTCGCGCGTGAACCGCTCGTGACTGCCGCCCTCGTACACATCGACGAAGAATCGCGCCGTCTTGTGCGCTCCTTCATACCATGGCAGTACGGCGAAGGTGGACGGGTCGGGGTCCATCACCATGTCGGACTCGTGGATCTCCTTGAATCCTTTGATCGAGGAGCCGTCCAGCTTGCCCACGCCCCGCTTGAACTCCTCCGGCCCGAGCGACGTCGACGGAATCGTGATGTGCTGGAGCGCGCCGAGCACGTCCACGAATTGGAGGTCAATCCATCGGATCCCCTCGGTCTCGATTCGCTTGAGCACCGACGCCATGGTCATCTTCTTCGACTTTGCTGGGCTACTCGCAGAAATCGCCATCGCCTTCCCGCCTGGACGGAGCCACCGTTCCGTCTGTTGCCTCGGCAGAAATTTGAACATATATAAACTGTTCCGAGGTGAAATCGTACGAATGGCCGGAATATTGATACGGGACGAAACAATGTTCGATGGACCCCTAAGCCCGTCGTACACTTCGAGCACCGCGACGGTGGGACGAGGCGATTCGGATGGCGGAACCGACGACCTTGGACGAACTCGATGTCAAGATCCTGCGGCTGTTGAATGCGGACGCACGCAAATCGTATCGCGACATCGCGAAGGCAACCGATGCGAGCATCAGCACCGTCTCGAGCCGGGTCCGAAAGCTCGAGGACCTCGGGGTCATCACGGGATACGTCCCCGTGTTGAACGAGGCGCGACTCGGCTATGACGTCCTCGCGGTCGTCGGCGTGAAGATCCACAAGGGAAAGCTCCTCGAGGTCCAGCGTCGGATTGCGAAGGACGATCGCGTCACGCACGTCTACGACGTCACGGGAGAATGGGACTCGATCGTCGTCGTCCGCCTGAAGAACACGCGGGAACTCGACGCGTTCATCAAACGCCTCGGCTCGATGGAGTACGTCGAGAACACGTACACGCAGGTGGTCCTCAACGTGGTGAAGGAGGAGCGACGCGTCCTTCTCTAGACCGAACGGCGGGGCCTAGAGGTTCATCACGACGACGTCTTTCACGGCCCGCATGCCCTGGAACGGCAAGATCAGCCGGCCCTCGGGGTCCGTCTTCATGTTCTTCGTCGCCACGTTCTCGGCCGGCAGCACGAGGACGTCGGACAGCTTCCCGCTCTTCGTGTTCACGATGAAGTTCTCGATGGTCCCCAGGATCTGACCGTCGTTCGTCATCACGGTCTTGCCCCGAAGCTCGGTGGCAAACTTCTTCATCCCATCACCCGCATCGGTGAGGGTCCCCCGCGGCACCGCCGCGATGGATCCCATCCCTTTGTCTGACAGACATCTGACGCGCTCTATATGAAGATTCCGCTGCGATGGTTTTGACTCAGGAAGAGGGACGCCATCCCGGCGGCGGGGACGGAATCATCGCGCGGACACTCTTCACGTACGGGAAGACGGCACCGGCGGTCCCCAGGATCACGGCGAGGAGGAGAATCCACCATCCGAGCCCCGGTCCCCACGACCAACCGGTCGGCGGGGCGGAGGTGCTCGCGGATCCCCAGAAGCCGCCGATCGTGAACGCGCCGACGTCTTCGGTGGCGGCACCCGGGATCGCGACGATCGGGTAGAAGAGGGCGAACAACGCAACCCCGAGGACGATCAGGCTCAGGATAAGCAGGCTGAGCGTCGGCATCGCGCGGCCGTATTCCATCGAGAAGAGGGCCAGGACGACGGCGAGGACGACGAGGAATACGAGATCGAGCAAGTACGCGGTACCGAGGACGCTCGCCACGGCGCGGTAGGGCGACACGGTCGACGTGTAGGGGAGAATCACGGTCCCGTCCCAGGCTCCGCCGACGTAGCGGTCCGTGGTGAACGTCGTCCAGGAGAACGAGCTAATATTTTGGTCCGTGCCCATGGCCTCGGAGAGTGACCAGAACGGGAGGGCGAGGGAGACCAAGACCAAGACGATCGCGAGGCCGAGGGCGATCCGCGAGGGCCCCAGCGCGAGCACGCGGGTGATCCCCGTTCGCCATGGCGAGCCCGGACGGAGCATCGGATTCCCTCAAGGAGCGAGGTGGATAAATAACGTCCGCTGAGGGATCGCTCAGCGATAGAGGATGTTCTCTTCCCGGCGACCCCGGTCGATGCCCTTCTTGAATTTCTTGTCGAACTCCTCGTAGAACTTGACCGTGTCGGCGTCGATGCTCGGGCGCACGACCTTCATCGCTTCCTGGAAGTGGGCCGTCGTGACCTTCTTCGCGTGCTTCGCTTCGCGCAACGCGATCATCGCGGCCTCGCGGCACAGGCCCTCGATGTCCGCCCCGGAGTAGCTGTCGAGGTCCACCGCGAGCTCTTCCAGGTCGACACCTTCGAGGGGCATCGTGCGCGTGTGGACCTTCAGAATCGCGAGCCGGGCATCCTTGTTCGGCGTCGGCACGAGGAGAATCCGATCGAAGCGGCCCGTTCGCAGCATCGCCGGATCGAGCCGATCGGGCCGGTTCGTCGCGCCGATGACGCAGACGCCTTCGAGGGACTCGAGTCCGTCCATCGAGGTCAGGAGCTGATTCACCACGCGTTCGCTCACCCCGCTGTCCGTGTCGAAACCGCGCACGTGCGCGATGGCGTCGAGCTCGTCGAGGAAAACGATGCAAGGCGCGACCTGCTTCGCCTTCTTGAAGATCATGCGGACGGCCTTCTCCGATTCCCCGACCCACTTCGACATGACCTCGGGTCCCTTGATCGAGATGAAGTTCGCCTCGGATTCCGTTGCGACGGCCTTCGCGAGCAGCGTCTTCCCGGACCCGGGCGGGCCGTACAGCAAGATGCCCCGCGGCGGGCGGATGCCCATCCGCTTGAACGCCTCCGGGTCCTTCAGCGGCATCTCGACCGCCTCGCGTAGTTTCATCTTGACGTCTTCGAGGCCGCCGACGTCGGACCAGTTCACACGAGGCACCTCGACGAGGACCTCCCGCATCGCGCTCGGCTCGATTTCCTTCAGGGCCTGCTTGAAGTCGTCGGCCAGGACGCGCATCTTCTCGAGGGTCTCCGCAGGAATCGGCTTGTCGAGGTCGATGTCGGGGAGATAGCGGCGGAGCGTCTTCATCGCGGCTTCGCGGGCGAGCGCCGCGAGGTCCGCCCCGACGAAGCCGTGGCAGACATCCGCGAGTTCGGAGAGGAGCCGGTCGCGTTCTTCCTCGACGCCCTCGATGGGCATGCCACGCGTGTGGATCTGCAGGATCTCCTTCCGTCCGCTCCGGTCCGGGACGCCGATCTCGATCTCGCGGTCGAACCGGCCCGGCCGGCGCAATGCGGGATCGATCGCCTCGTCTCGGTTCGTCGCGCCGATCACGATGACCTGGCCCCGGCCCGACAGGCCGTCCATCAGCGTGAGGAGCTGCGCGACGACGCGTCGCTCGACTTCGCCGGTCACCTCTTCCCGCTTGGGAGCAATCGAGTCGAGCTCATCGATGAAGAGGACGCTCGGAGCGTTCTTCTGGGCCTCCTCGAACTTCTCACGGAGGCGCTCCTCGCTCTGACCGTAATATTTCGACATGATTTCCGGGCCCTGGATGGAATAGAAGTTCGCTCCGGCTTCGTTGGCCACCGCCTTCGCGATGAGCGTCTTGCCGGTGCCGGGCGGCCCATAGAGGAGGACCCCTTTCGGCGGATCGATCCCGAGGCGCTCGAACAGCTCCGCGTGTTTTAGCGGGAGCTCGATCATCTCGCGGACCTTCATCAGCTCCTCCTTGAGTCCGCCGATGTCCTCGTACGTGACCGTGGGCGTGAGGACCTCGCCCTCTCGGACGGGCTCCTCTTTCATCTCGATGATCGTGTCGTCCTGGATTTGCACGACGCCCTTCGGCGCCGTACTGATGACCATGAACGGCAACGCACCGCCCATGAGCGCGATTCCGGGGACGATGACGACGTCGCCTTTGTTGAGCGGGCGTTTCAGAAGGCCCCGCTTGACGAAGTTCTCAATCCCCTGGCCGAACGAGATCTTGTGGCCCTCGCTGATGATTGGCGCGATCGTGATGCGCTCGGCGGGGAGGACCTCGGCCTTGCGGACCTCGACTTTGTCTCCGAGGCTCACGCCGACGTTCCGGCGGACGAGACCGTCGATGCGGATGATGCCTTTGCCTTCGTCCTCTTGCATGACTCGGAAGAGCTTCGCGGCGGTGGACTTCTTGCCGAGAATCTGGATGATTTCGCCGACGTCCACTCCGAGCGCGACGCGGGTCTTCGTGTCGACGCGTGCGCGGCCCAAACCGACGTCCGACTGGGGCGCTTCGGCCACCTTGAGGACAATCCGCTCAGGCACGCCGGTTCGAACTCCCCCGGCTTATATCAAGGTTCCGGGACGATAATCGTCGTCGGACAAAGTTGACAAATCAGGATGGGGTCCGACGTTCGCGGACCTCGCTCGACGAGTGCACGACGAGCTCCCTGGCTTCGACGACGTCGATATGGCAGTGGGGCCCGATGCGGACCTCGTCGCCCTTGACGAACGCCGCGGTCGTCGCCTCGAGCTCGATCTCCTCGCCCTCGATGCGGTCGGCGGTCAGCTCCCCGCGGATGCGGAAAAAGCCTCCCGTGGCCTTCACGCGGATCTCCTCAGCCTCAATCGTCGTGATCTTCGAAGTGCCGCCCAGATCGATCGCGACTTCCTCGGCTTTCAGCCCGCCGTCGATGCGAACGGATCCGCTGGACCGGAATTCCTCGGCGTCGACTCGCCCCTTCACGCTCAGCGAGCCACTCGAGGAAATCTCCTCGACTTCGATGGAGCCCTCGACCTGCAACGAGCCGCTCGTCTCGACCTCTTCCGCCTTCAGGCTCCCCGCGATTCGCGTTGACCCCGCGGCCCGGAATTCCTCCACGTGCACGTCGGCCTCGAAGACGCAGGACCCGGCAATGCGCGCGGTCTCGGCCTCCAGGGGACCCTGGACCCTCGCACTCCCCGCCGACTTGAACTCGACCGTCTTGATCGGGTTCCCGCTCACGACGCCGCTCCCGAGGATCTTGATAGACTCCTCGCTCAGCTGCGTTCCGATTCCCGAGAAATCGACCGCACGCATCGCTTCGCCGACGACGTGGGCGGCGCGCTCCGCGTGCCGACCCGCCTCCGCGGTTGCCTGCGCGACCACGGCGCCGATCGCCTCACCGAGGTCCGGCGACGTCGCCTGGGGTTCCGACTCCTCCAGTTCCTCCGGCTCCGAATCGTAGCGGGCCTTGATCTCCAAGTACGTCTTCTCGTTGATCTCGCCCCGCGCGAGCCGTTCCTCAAGCTTTCGGAGGATGTCCTTCCGCTTCATTGGTTCCACCGGAAAGTGGAGGCCACAGCGAAATAGATTTCCTTCCGAGCGACGGCCTCGATCGGCGTCTTCGTCATCCACCTCTCGGTCTTTTGGCGGGTCCGCGTCGATTTCGCCGCGTCATCGTGTGCCTGGGAGCGCAGCACCGTCTCCTGCAGCCGGGCGTCCTTGTGTCCGAACATGCAGAGTCGATGGGACCCGGTTTATTTATGCAAGCCTCGCGGATAATAATGATACCTTCCGCCGGTGTCCCGACATCATCTCCCTCCGGGGAGACGACGTCCGATGCGAAGGGGAAGAACGTTGAAGTAGGCCGAAACGACTCGCCGCCCGGGATGCCCGAACCGCTGGAGCTAATCCGGATTGCGGGTTCGGAGACGCGCCGCCAAATCCTCCGCTTGCTCCAGCAAGGGTTCGATCATCCGGAGGATCTCGCGAAGAAACTGAAGATCCGCCGGACCTCCGTGGACAAGCAACTCGTCGAGCTGTTCGCGTGGGGCCTCGTGGATCGTGCCGCGATTTTCCCGCCGAACGGTCGGCCGCGAATCGTGTTCCAAGTGACACAACGCGGGAAGGATCTGTTGGACCTCCTCGAACGCGTCGTGAAAGAGTACACGTCGTCCTTCAAATCGGACTTCGCCCGCGAACTCGAGGCGTTGGAGGCGAAGCTCGCGGCCGGTGAGATCGCGGAGGAGATGTACTTCAAGCGCCGCAAGGAGCTCGAGGTGCGGTACAGCCTAGCCCTGTGACTGCCGTTCCTTGCGCTGCGCGCGGGCGATCGCTTCCTCCAGGGAGAGGTCGCCACGGGCCACCGCCCCGGCGAGCTCGGACGAGATCGTCACGACGCCCCCGCTGTCGAGGCGCGAACGGCGCTGGATCTCGCGCACCTCTCCGGGCGTGGGTCGAATCTCGACCGGCGGTTCCACCCGGCGTCCGGAGGACTTCGCGATGTCGATCGCCGCGTCGACGTCCGGCTGCGCTGTGCGGTGTGTCGTCCCCGCTTCGTCGACGACTTCCACGCGGAGTTGGTCCCTCGCGAGCGCCTTCAGGATCCGATCCCGGTTCGTCGGATCGCCGTGACCGATTCGCACCCGAATGTCTTTCGCGGGGAACGTGCGGAGCGCTTGGCGGACGTGGAACGCGACCGCCTCCGGGCTCGCCGCGACCCGGGTGTCGATCACCTCGCCATCCCCGATGATCGCGACGCCCGGCTCCCGCCCCGGATCGACGCCGATCCGCAGTTCCTCCCATTCCGACTTGCCGCGCAACAGTTGGAGGGCCTTCGCGATCGACGAGTCGATGTCGTCGACCGGCACGACGTTCCGAAGGTGGACGCGGCTCGCTTCCGCGGGGGACGTCAGGATCGCGCCGACGGCGTCCGGCACGCGGCGGGCGAATGACAGGCTCGTGAACGGAAGGTCGCGGGCCTTCAGCGCGGCAACGAGGTCGTGGTAGAGCCGGAAGTCTTCGGTGAGAATGCCCAAGACCTTTCGCATCCGACGACGAAACCGGGGCGGGACTCATAATCCTTCCCCGATTCCGACGTTACCAGGAATGATTCACATCTCTGATTCCCGTGGCGGAAGCGATTCATACCGACCTCCAGCATAATCGCAGGAGAGGAGATACATATCCTGCAAGATCAGGTTGCTCCGACTCAGATCGGGACGGAACTCGACGCGAAGGGCTTGCTTCTTCGGGACGCGCTGGCAATCGTGACCGTCGTAGGGGCGCTCGTGGCCTTCTACGGAATGATCAAGCTCGTGTCCTATCTGGCGGGAATCCCGTCGCCTTAGGGTCGCCGAAACCGATCGAACGCCCCCCGGTGGCCGGAGTCATCCCGAAGCCCCCGGAGTTGCTCGAAGAGGCGACGCTCCTCCGCCGACAACCGACTCGGCGTCTGCACGATCACGCGGACCAACTGGTCTCCCCGACCCGATTCTTGGAACCGCGGGAGGCCTTTTCCCCGGAGGCGGAGGATCGTGCCGCTCTGGATCCCCCCGGGGATCCGCAGGCGGCTCGTCCCGTCGAGAGTCGGCACCTCGACTTCCGCGCCCAGGGCCGCCTGGGAGAAGGAGATTGGCAGTTCGAACAGGATGTCGTCTCCTTCGCGGGCGAAGCGTTCGTGCGGGCGGACATGCACCGCCACGTAGAGGTCGCCGGGCGGCGCCCCTGCGTCTCCCGCGAGACCGCGGCCGGGGACCCGGAGCTGGACGCCGTCCGGGACGCCGGGCGGGATCTCCACGGCGATCGTCCGCGTTTCCGCGATCCTGCCCTCCCCGTGGCATCGCGGACACGCTCGCTCCGGCCATTGGCCGCGCCCGTTGCACTTCGGGCACGTCGTGATCGTGATGAACTGACTGTAGCCCCTCCGCTGGGAGGCGCTCACCTGGCCCCGGCCGTTGCACGTCGGACAGGTGACGAGGCGCTCCCCTTCGGCCCCCGTACCTCGGCACGCCGGGCAGGTCATGGGGTAATGGACCGTGACCTCCTTCCGTCCGCCTCGGGCGACCTCCTCCAGGTCCAGCTCGACCTCGACGCGCGCGTCTTGGCCGGGCGCCGGGCCGCGACGTCGGGCGACCGACCCGCCGCCGAAGAACTGCTCGAAGAGGGAGCCACCGAGCCCCCCGCTTTGACCGAAGAACGACTGGAACAGGTCCCGGCCGAAGATGTCCTCGACATCCCCGGCGTGGGTGAACCGGGACCAGTCGAAGCCTTCGCCGCCCCAGACCTGCTGCTTGAGGCCGTCCGCGCCGAACTGGTCGTAGATGCGACGCTTCTCGTCGTCCGCGAGGACCTCGTACGCCTCGGAGATCTGCTTGAACTTCTCTTCGGCGGCCTTCGGGTTGTCCTTGTTCAGGTCCGGATGGTGTTTCTTCGCGAGCCGGCGGTACGCCCGCTTGATCTCGTCCTGGGACGCCCCGCGAGGGACGCCGAGCCTCTCATAGTAGTCTTCATCGGCCATGTGGCGCTTCTTCCCGCGGGATGGCCCCACTCACTTCTTGTCCAGGTCCTCGAAGTCCGCGTCCACGACGCCCGGGTCCGATGATCCGCCCGAGTCCCCGGCGCCCGGCGGCGGAGCTTCCGTCGGTCCGCCTTTCCCGTACATCTCGACGCCGATCTTCTGCGCCTCCTGGTTCAGGGCGTCAATCGCGGCGCGGAGCACCGAGATGTCGTCCGTTGTCAGGACCTTCCGGAGGGCCTCGAGCTTCTCCTCGACGGCCTTGCGGGTCCCCTCCGAAATCGCGGAGGCGTGCTCCTTCAGGAGCTTCTCCGTCGCGTAGACGAGTTGGTCGGCATGGTTCCGCAACTCCACGAACTCGCGGCGACGCCGGTCCTCCTCCGCGTGGCTCTCCGCATCCCGGACGGCGGAGTCGATCTTCCCCTTGTCCATCCGCTGGGGGGCCACGATCGTGAGCTTTTCCGTCTTCCCGGTCGCCATGTCCTTCGCGGAGACGTTCAGGATTCCGTTCGCGTCGATGTCGAACGTGACCTCGATCTTCGGGACGCCTGCGGGCGCGGGCGGGATGCCCGTGAGATAGAACCGACCCAGGCTCACGTTGTCCCCGGCCATCGCGCGTTCGCCCTGGAGCACGTGGACCTCGACGCTCGTCTGACCGTCCGCCGCGGTCGTGAAGATCTCGCTTTTCCGCGTGGGGATCGTCGTGTTCCGCTCGATCAGCTTCGTGAAGATGCCGCCCTTCGTCTCGACGCCCAGACTCAGGGGGGTCACATCGAGCAAGAGGATGTCCTTCACCTCGCCGCTCAGGACCGCGGCCTGGATCGCCGCGCCGAGCGCGACGCACTGCATCGGGTCAACCGTTCGCTCCGCGGGCCGACCGAGGATCTTCTCAAACCGGGATTGGACGGCCGGCATGCGCGTCGGCCCTCCGACCAGGATGACGTGATTGACGTCCCGGTACTGCCATTCGGCGTCCTTGAACGCCTGGCGAATGGGGGCGTCGAGACGATTCAGCACGGGCTCGATCAGCTGCTCGAGCTTCGCGCGGGTGACCTTCTTCTCCAGGTGCACCGGCTGTCCGGACTTCTGGGCGATGAACGGCAAGTTGATCGTCGTCTCGGTCGCGCTCGTCAACTCGATCTTGGCCTTCTCGCCCGCATCGCGGAGCCGCTGCATCGCCTGCTTGTCGCTCGAGATGTCCACGCCGTGCTCGGCGCGGAACTCGGCCACGAGCCACTGGACGATGGCGTTGTCCATGTCCATTCCGCCGAGCTGGGTGTCCCCCGCCGTCGCGATGACCTCGAAGACCCCCTCGCCCATCTCCATCAGCGTCACGTCGAAGGTGCCGCCGCCGAGGTCGAGGACCGCGATCTTGCCTTCTCCCTTCTTGTCGAGGCCGTAGGCCAGCGCGGCCGCCGTCGGCTCGTTCACCAGGCGGAGGACGTCGAGGCCCGCGATCTTGCCCGCATCCTTCGTGGCTTGTCGCTGGTTGTCGTTGAAGTAGGCCGGGACCGTGATCACGGCCTGGTTGACGGGCTGGCCGAGGAACGCCTCCGCGTCCGTCTTGATCTTCCGGAGGATCATCGCGGAGATCTCCTGCGGCGTGTAATCCTTCCCCTCGATCCGGACCTTGTAGTCGGTCCCCATTTTCCGCTTGATTTGCATCACGGTCCGATCCGGGTTCAGGACCGCCTGGCGCTTCGCCGGTTCACCGACGAGAATCCCGTCCTTCGTGAAAGCGACGACGGACGGGAACATCTTCCCGCCGTACGCGCTGCCCTCGGCGCTCGGGATGATCCGTGGCGTTCCCCCTTCCATGTACGCGGCCTCGGAGTTGGTCGTGCCAAGGTCGATTCCAATGATCTTAGCCATTTGTTTCACCTCTGTTCTTGACGACAATGACTTCAGCGGGACGCAAGACGCGATCGTGGAGCCGGTAGCCCTTCCGGACGACCTCCTTCACGGTGCCGTCTTTCATCTCGGGATCGGGCACCTGCTCGATGCCATCCATCTCGTACGGGTCGAAGACCCGCCCCTTCGCGGGAATCTCTTGGAGGCCGACTTCCTGGAGGACCTTTCCTAGGTTGTCACGGACCATCCGGACGCCTTCCCCGGCCTTGCCCTCGACCGCCGCGACCGCGCCGTCCATTTCGTCGACGACCGGCAGGAGGCGCGAAAGCAGGAGCTCGTGCGCGAACTTCACGACCGTCGCGGCGTCTCGGTCGACCCGCTTGCGGTAATTCTCGAACTCCGCCTGGAGATACTTCAACTTCGTCAGCAGCTCTTCGTTTTGTCGGCGCAGTTCGGCGAGTTCGTCCCGTGGCGCGGCCCCGGTCGATTCCGGCACCGTGGCGTCCTGCGCCTCGTCTTCGTCCTGCAACGCGGGAGATTTCTCGTTCATCTCAGATGCCTCTCTTGAATCGGATGCGATGGGCATGGACCCGACGGAGGGTCACATCGAGGACCCCGTTCCGATACGTGACGTTCGCCGCGTCCGGCTCGACCGGCTGGGGCAGTTCAATCTCGCGATGGAACACCCGCCCTTCCGCATCCAACGCGTGGACCGTGAGCCGGTTCGGGGTCGTGGTGACTTCCAATGTCTCGCGGGACGCACCCCGGAGTTCGAGGGTGACGTAGATCGAAGAGGCGTCGACGACGACTTCGGTGAGGGGCTCCCGGGTCAGATGGCTCTCGTCGGCAACGGGCGACGGAGGCCCCAACGCGGCTGGGCCCACCTCTCTCGCCGCGGGGAGACTCCGATGAGCGCCGAGGCGCCCGACGATGCGGTCGATGGCGTCGGGGGAGGGACCCTCCCCCTCGCCAGACGGTTCCGAGACCATGGGGACCTCCGAGGCCCCCGGAAGGGGCCCCTCAGAAATCTTCGCCTTCGCCCCCACCTTCGCCGCCCTCGCCGCCCTTGCCGGCGCCCGGGCCTGCGCCCCCGCCGGACCTGGCTGCGATGACGTCGTCAATCCGAAGCACCATGACCGCGGCGTCCGTCGCCGAGGAGATTGCCTGACTCCCGACCCGGATCGGCTCGATCACGTTCTCCTTCTTCATGTCGGAGACCTTCCCGCTGAAGACGTTGATCCCCGCGGCCTTGTTCCCCTTCTTGTGTTGCTGGCGCAGCTCGATCAGGATGTCGATCGGGTCCAGGCCTGCGTTCTCCGCGAGGGTCCGTGGGATGACCTCGACGGCGTCCGCGAACGCCTCGATGGCGATTTGCTCGCGCCCGCCAACGGTCGACGCGAAGTCGCGTAGGGCCAGGGCAATCTCCATCGCACTCGAACCGCCGCCGGTGATTACCTTGCCGTCCTCGATCGCGACCGCGACGACGCTCGTCGCGTCCTCGAGAGACCGCTCGAGCTCATCGACCACATGCTCGGTGCCCCCGCGCAGGAGGATCGAGACCGCCTTCGGGTTCTTGCAGCCCGTCACGAACGTCATCTGGTCATCGCCGATCTTCTTCTCGTAGACCTGCTTGGCGAAGCCGAGGTCGTCCTTCGACAACTCGTCGAGCTTCGTCACGACTTTGCCGCCGGTCGCCTTCGCGAGCTTCTCCATGTCCGACTTCTTGACCCGCCGCACCGCGTAGATCTCTTGCTTCGCGAGGTAGTGCTGTGCGAGGTCGTCGATCCCCTTCTGGCAGAAGATCACGGTCGCGCCGCTCTTCCTCACGATCTCGACCATGCGCTTCAGCATCGCCTCTTCCTCGTTCAGGAACGCCTGGAGCTGGGTAGGGTCTGTGATCTCGATCTTCGCGTCGATCTCGGTCTTCTTGACCTCGAGGGCCGCGTCGACGAGGGCGATCTTTGCGTCCTTCACTTCGCTGGGCATCCCGGGGTGCACGCGTTCCTTGTCGACAATGATGCCGTCGACGAGTGTCGTGTCCGCGATCGAACCGCCCTGCTTCTTCACGATCTGGATGTTGTCATCGTCGACGAAGTACGATCCGTCGGCTCGCTGTTCCGCGACCGTCGTCACTGCCTTCACGGCGATGTCCGCCAAGAGCTCCTTGTGGCCGCTTGCGGACTTGGACGACATCGAGGTCATCCCGACCTTCTTCAGGGTGTCGACTTCCTTGATCGAAATCTTCGACGCGACCTTCTCGAGAACCTCGTGGGCCTTGTCCGAGGCCTGGCGATACCCGGCCGCAATCACGGTCGGATGGATGTTCTGGTCGATCAGGTCCTCGGCCTTCTTGAGCAGCTCCCCGGCCAAGATGACGGCGGTCGTCGTGCCGTCGCCGGCTTCCTCGTCCTGGGTCTTCGCGACCTCGACGAGCATCTTCGCCGCAGGGTGCTCAATGTCGATCTCCTTGAGGATCGTGACGCCGTCGTTCGTGATGACGACGTCCCCGAGGCTGTCCACGAGCATCTTGTCCATTCCGCGGGGGCCCAAGGTCGAGCGAACCGCATCCGCAACCGCCTTCGCGGCCGCGATGTTGTTGAACTGCGCTCCCTTGCCGCGCTCGCGGCGCGTCCCTTCCTTCAGGACCAGTATCGGCGTACCTGCTGGCATCATGTAAGTTCCTCCGAATATCGGATTCGGACGTCTCGCCTATGTTGGGACTTCTATATAAGCGTAGCGTCGGAGGTGAAACCGAGCCACGCGAGCCCATCACACTGACTTTGTGGAGTGACTGTGAGGCCTCGCCTTCGAGATCCGGTACGAGGCAGGCCCTCCATCTGGGTTGCCGATGTGAAGCGGAGTACGTGACTGCCCATAATTCTATATCAAGAAAGGCGGTAGGTCGGCCGTGAAGGAGCTTCTCCTCGAGCTCGCGGAGGCCGTCCAACACGCGGTCGCGGAGCTCGTCGAGGACCCCGCCGAAGTCGTCGGACGCGGTGCCGACGGCGCACCCAGCGCGCGGATCGACCGGGTGGCGGAGGCCGCTGTCCTTCGGGTCCTCGATTACGAGGACGCCCGCCTAAATGTCCTGAGCGAAGAGGCTGGGTTCATCGACCGCGGCGGAAACACGACCCTCGTCCTCGATCCGATCGACGGGACCCATAACGCGCTCCGAGGGGTACCGGCGTATTCGGTCTCGATGGCGATTGGCCGATCCCGCCTCGCGGACATCGAAGAAGGGCTCGTGCGGGACCTTGTCTCAGGTGCGACGTACTACGCGGCGAAGGGGCATGGCGCGAAGCTCAACGGCCGACCGATTCACGTTCATCCGTACGATCCGAAAGACCTTCTCTTCACCGTGTACCTCGGAAGCAACGCCCATCCGGACGCCGAACGAGTTGCGCGCTTCGCCCGGCGAGTCCGAAGCCTCGGTGCCGCCTCGTTGGACCTGTGCCTGGTGGCCCGCGGTGCGGCGGATCTGTACTACATGCACAGCGCGGTCGTCGACACGAAGCTCCGCGCGGTCGACATCGCGGCGGGCACGTTGATCGTGCGGGAAGCTGGAGGGCTTGTCCTCAATCTGGACGGACAGGACCTCGATCTTCCGCTCGAGTCAAAGGCCAGGACGGATCTCGTCGCGGTCGGGGATCGGCAGGCGTGGGAGGCGATCCAGTGAAGATCGGCATCACCGCGAACCCGCACATCCCCAGCGCCTTGGACTCCGCGAAGCATGTCGTGGGGCGGCTCGAACCCGCTCACGATGTCGTCCTCGAGTCGGATCTGGCCCGGGTCTTCGGCCGCAATGGGATGCCCTTGGCCCACATGAAAGCGGACGTCGTCCTGGCGATCGGCGGAGACGGCACGATCCTGCGCGCCCTCCAGCTCTCCGACGCGAAGGTCCTGGGAATCAACTCGGGGTCGCTCGGCTTCCTCGCGGAGGTCTACGCGGAAGAGGTCGACGAATACCTGGACCGAATCGCGCGCGGGGACTACAAGGTCGAAGAGCGAATGCGGCTCAAGGTCACCGTGGACGGCGAGCGGATGTTCGACTGCACGAACGAAGCGGTCGTCCACACCGCTCAGGTCGCGAAGATCCGCCACTTCGAGATTCGCCTTGGCGACGAGTTGGTGGAGCGGGTGCGCGCGGACGGCGTGATTGTCGCGACCCCGACCGGATCCACGTCCTACTCGATGTCCGCTGGCGGACCAATCGTGGACCCGCACGTCGAAGCGATTATCGTCACGGCGATTGCACCTTTCAAGCCGGCGTCGCGTCCGCATGTGTTCCCCGCTGCGGGCCCAGTTCACATCCGGCTGAGGAAGCCGAAAGAGTGCCTGTTGGTGATGGACGGACAGCATGAGTCCACATTGAAAGGGACGGAAGACGTCGTCCTGACCGGCTCGGAGCGTCGCGCCAAGTTCATCCGGTTCCGGGACGATTTCTACCGACGCATCGAGGAAAAGCTGTCCCGGCAGTGAGGACGTCCGATGAAGCGCGTCACGGCGATCGCCCGCAAGACCCTGCGGATGATCCTGGAGGCGTCTCGCGACATGTATCCCCGCGAGTTCGGCGCGATCCTCCGGGCCGAGGAGGGCACGATTACGGAACTCATCCTGGTCCCGGGGACGATCAGCGGGAAGCGCCACGCGATCTTCCAGCTCCACACGCTCCCCGCCGACTTCTCGGTCGTCGGCACGGTCCACTCCCATCCCAGCGGCGTCTATGAGCCGTCCGACGAAGACCGGGCCCTGTTCAACAAATTCGGGGGCATCCACTTGATCACCGGCTACCCGTACACCGAGGATTCGTGGGCCGCGTGGACGAACAAAGGGCAGCGGACGGCGCTCAAGGTCGTGACGTAGACCCGGTCCGTCGGCCGAGGACGGTCCGATAGAGGCTCTCGATCTGGTCCGTCACCCGCTCGATGCCGAACGATGCAAGGACTTTCTCCCGGCCGCGCTCGCCCATCACGCGGCGCGCCTCGGGGTCCCCGAGGAGACGCCGGATCTTCTCCGCGAGGTCCCGCGCATTCATCGGGTCCGCGTGGAGCCCCTCCCGACCGTCCTCGATCACCTCACGGACCCCGGGGATGTCGGCGACGATGACCGGTTTGGCGGTGGCCATCGCCTCGAGCGCGACAATCCCGAACGCCTCGAGCCGCGACACACTCGGGAGCACGAAGACGTCGCAGGCCGCGTAGACCTTCGGGAGGTTTTCGTCCGAGACGCGTCCGAGGAAGCGGACTCGATCGGCCACGCCCATCGTCCCGGCGAAGCGTTTCATCGCCTCGAGGAGGGAACCTTCACCGACGACCAGGAACCGGGCGTCCTGCACGAACCGCGCGGCTTCGATGAAGTGCTCGACTCCCTTGTGCGGGACGATCCGACCGACGAGGAGCGCGACGGGCGCCTCGCGCGGGATGTTCAGACGCTCGCGAATGGTACTCCCGTCGACGTCCGGTCGAAACCGGCGGTGATCGACCGCGTTGGGCACGACGACCGGGTTGTACCGCCAGACTGCCCGGCTCGTCGCACCATACGTCCGGGTCGTGACGATGACCTGGGCCGCGTTCCGGAGGGTGGATTCGCCGAGGCTCCGTCGGTAAATGGACTCGGCCAGGGTCCCCAATGCGGAAGGCAGCTCGACGTCGCAATGGTACGTGACGATGTACGGTGTGCCTCGCTCCCCCGCGACGGCGCCGGCATAGTAGGAGGCGAGCGGCGGCGGGGAATGGGCGTGGACGACGTCGACTGAAAGGCTGCGCAGGTTCGCGCGCATCTTCGGCGTGATCGGGGTGCGCATGACGACCAGTCGCGGCTTGACGCGGACGACCCGGAACCCGTCAAGGTTCTCCT
>Ga0209237_1000166_pt1 | contig 33975 bp, 33 predicted proteins | sample GraSoi013_1_40cm_2_FD_185820 | JGI IMG/M metagenome (GOLD analysis project Ga0209237, IMG submission 185820) | Grasslands soil microbial communities from the Angelo Coastal Reserve, California, USA - Sample 10_02_2013_1_40cm (SPAdes) (version 2) | ecosystem: Environmental > Terrestrial > Soil >...
GCGGCGCCACCAGCGGCGCCAGCACCACGATCGCGGAGTAGATCTCGAGCACGCTCCCGAGCACGAGCAAGAGCACGTTCAACGCCAGCAGGAACTCCCACTGCGAATGGATGTGCGCCTGCACCCACGCGAGCAGGCGCGTCGGGATCTCCGCGTCGACCAGGTAGCTGGTCATCCCCAGCGCGACTCCGAGCAGGATGACCACGCTGCCGACCAGGGTGGAGGCGTGGACGAGCACGCGCGGCAGATCGCGCGTCAGGTGCACGTCGCGGTGGAGGAGCAGCTCGGCGACGATCGCGTATGCGGCGCCGAGCGCGGCCGACTCGACGATGGTGGCGAAACCGCTGGCCACGGCGACGATGATGAGGATCGGGAGCCCCAGGTCCCACTTCGCGTGCCAGAGCGCGCGCAGCGCTTCGCGCCGCTCGAATCTGGGGCGGGGCGTGTGGTTGCGGATGCCCATCCAGACCCCGTAAGCCGCCACCAGCGCGATCATGAGCAAGCCCGGAAAGAGGCCCCCGATGTAGAGGTGATCGATCGGAACGCCAGCCACGACGCCATAGAGGATCACGGGGAGCGAAGGCGGGAAGAGCAGTCCGAGGCTGCCCGCGGCGGTGACGAGGCCGAGGGAGAAGCCTTCGGGATATTTCTCGCTGACCAGCGCGGGCAGGATGATGCCGCCCAGCGCCAGGATGGTGACCCCGCTCGCGCCGGTGAACGTGGTGAACAGCGCGCAGACGAACGTGGCCATGACCGCCAGCCCCCCGGGCATCCACCCGAACCAGCCTTGCGCCGCGCGCACCAGCCGCCGGGAAGCGCCTCCCTCCGCGAGCACGTATCCGGCTACCGTGAGCAGCGGGATCGCGGGCAGGGTGGGCGAGACCACCAGACGGAAGGTCTCCGCAGGAACCGAGGCGACGGGCGTCCCGGCCAGATAGAAGAGCAGGAGCGCATACCCGGCCATGACGACGAACACCGGAGCGCCCAGCAGGAAGGCGGCGAGAAGCAGCAGGCTGCCCGGCCAGCCCAGCGCGGCCGTGTGTCCCCGCAGCAGCGTCGGCCCGTCCGGCATGGTGAGAAACCCCTCGCCCTCCACCGCGAGCGCGCGGGAGACGACGAAAGGGAGGACCGCCGCGATCAGGATCCAGCAGGCGGCCTTTGCCCCCCGCGACGGGGCCTTCATCGCGCCGCGGATCGACATCACCGCGAACCCGACGGGCATCACCACTTCGAACCACCATTCCGGAACGCCGCCCGCGAGCGTGTCCACGCGACCCTTGTCGAGCAGCACCATGTCCAACGATGCATAGGCGAGCAGCGCGCAGACGAGCGTGGTCACCGCGCTGTCGAACGCGCGCGCCAGCTCGCGCGGCCAGCCCTCGCGCAGGAAGTCGACCGTGGAAAGGGCGAGGTGGTGCCCCGTCGAAGTGGCGAGCATGGCCCCGAGAAACCCCACCCAGAGCGTGAGGTGCTGGGTGTAGACCGCCGCGCCGGGAACGCCGGAGCCGGTGAAGCGCCGCACGGCAGCTTCCAGCGTGGGGAGAAGGATCATCGCGAGCACGATCACGACCAGCGCCCAGCGCTCGAACGAAGTGCCTGCTTTTTCCCCTGGTGCTTCGGGCGCTCCGGCAACGTGGGCGGCTGCGCGCGGCGCGTCCAAACCGGCTCCCCTATGCTGCTCGCAAAGGTTGACTTCCGGGCAGCGTCAATATCACTGTCGCCCATCTTGCGCGCGATCAAGTTCGCTCTTCTGCTCGTGCCGCTCGCCTGCTCTCCGAAGCGTTACGCGCTCACTCAGCTCGCCGTCGCCATGTCCGGCATCAGCGAAGAAGGCGCGTTCGCGCGCGAGGACGATCCGGAGCTGGTGCGCGACGCGGTGCCGTTCGCGCTCAAGACCATGGAGACCCTCTCCGATGAGCTCGACGAGAACGTCGGGCTGCGTCTGGGAATGGCCCGGGGGTTCACGCAGTACGCGTACGCGTTCGTGCAGCAGCCGGCCGAGCTCGGCGCGCCGCCGGACCAGGCGCAGGCGGCGATGCTGCGGGCGCGGCGCCTCTATCTGCGCGCGCGGGACTACGGCGTCGAGGGACTGAAGCTCGCCCGTACCGTCACGGCGCAGGATCTGCGCACGCCGGCGGGCTTGTCCAGGCTACAGAGGGACGACGTGCCGCTGCTCTACTGGACGCTCGCCTCCTGGGCCGCGGCCATCGCCGCCAACAAGCGCGATCTGGAGCTGGTGGGCGACGTGCCGCTGGTCGCTTCGCTCCTCGACCGCGCCTTGCAGCTCGACGAAGCCTGGGATCAGGGAGCGCTGCACGAGTTCGCCATCAGTTTCGATCCGGCGCGACCCGAGGGAACCACGCCGCAGAAGCAGAAGCAGCACTTCGATCGCGCGCTGCAGCTCGCGAAGGGGGAGAAGATCTCGCCGCTGGTCACCTACGCGCAGGCGGTCTCGGGACCGGCGCAGAACAAGCGCGAGTACCAGGCGCTGCTCAAGGAAGCCGCCTCGTTCGACGTCGAACAGCCGAAAGCGCGCAAGCACCGGCTGGCGAACGTGCTGGCGCAGCGCCGCGCGCGGTACCTGCTGGCACACGAGGACGACGTCTTCCCCGACTGAGGTTTCCATCGCATGCAAAGAATCGCGCTCGCCCTGATGCTCGCCGCCACCTCCGCCTCGGCGCAGACCGCCCTGCGCATCAAGCTGGGCACGCTGGCACCGCAGGGCTCCACCTGGCACCAGCTTCTCGTCTCGATGGCGCAGGATTTCGCCAAGGCATCGGACGGGAAGGTGGAGCTGAAGGTCTATGCCGGCGGAACGCAGGGGAACGAAGGCGAGATGATCCGCAAGATGTCGATCGGGCAGTTGCACGCCGCGTCGATCACCGCCATCGGCATGCACGAGATCACGCCGGAGCCGCAGGTGGAGGACGCGCCGTTCATGATCGACTCCTACGAGGAGTACGACTACGTCCACGCGAAGATCCGGGCAAAGCTCGAGGAGGCTATCGCCAGGCGCAACTTCCAGGTGCTGCACTGGGGCGAGGTCGGCTTCGTCTACCTGTTCTCGACGCAGCCGTACCAGACGCCGGCCGATTTCGGAAAGGGGAAGGTCTTCACCTGGAACGGCGATCCGGCCGCGGAGGCGGCCTGGAAGGCGGCGGGATTCCACCCGGTGGTGCTCTCCTCCACCGACCTCATCCCCTCGCTGACCTCGGGGATGATCAACATCGTCTCGCAGCCGCCGCTCTACGCGTACACCGCGAACCTGTACTCGCGCGCGAACAACATGCTGGACCTGCATTGGGGCTTTCTCACCGGCGCCACGGTGGTGCGGAAGGACACCTGGGAGAAGATTCCGCAGGACGTACGTCCGAAGCTGCTGCAGATCGCGGAAGACTATGGCGACAAGACCCGCCAGGACGTGCGCAAGGAGAACGAGGATGCGATCGAGCAGATGAAGAAGCGCGGCCTCAACGTCGTGCAGCCGGCGAACATCGAGGCCTGGCACAGGGCGGCGGAGGACGCCAATGCGGTAGTCCGGGGAAAGGTGGTTCCGGCCGCCATCTACGACGAGGTCAAGAAGTACCGCGACGAGTACCGCGCCCAGCACAAACGATGATGCCGGTCCGCGAAGACCGTCACCAGCGCGCGGTGTGGTCCTCGGTGATGCCGGGAAGGGCCTCGATGGCGACCGCGTCGATGCGCCCGGAGAAGGTGCCGAAGGGTTGCAGGTACCGGCTGAGGATCAGCTTCAGATCCACCGTCTGCGCGCGATAGCCCTCGGGCTGGAAGGCGAGATCGACCCTGCCGTCGGCGCTGCGCAGATGCCAGGCTCCGAGCGGCTCGCGCGGCTCGAAGGAGAAGTGGACCGGTCCGGTGGCATGCGGCTCGCCGTCCATCCAGACCACGTTCTCGCCCTCACCTTGCAGGAATCCGTCGCTGAAGTTGAAGCCGACCAGGTGCGCGCCGACGCGCCCGCAGGCGAACGCCCAACGCCAGGCCGTCTCCCGCGCCAGGTAGCCGTGCGTGTAATCGAGGCCGGCGAACTGCCCCTGCACCGCAAATCGGACGTTGCCGGCACGGACCTCGCCCTCGGCCGGCAAGAGCACCGTCTTGTGCGTGAAATCGAAGCGCCCCGGCGGCCCGACCGGGGCGATGGCGGTGATCGGGGGCGGAGCACGCGTCGCGTCGAGGAGCAGGTCCACGTCGGCGTGGGCCCAGGTCGCCTGGATCGAGACGCGTCCGGCCACCTGCTGCAGGCGGGCCCGGATGTGCGGACCGAAGAGCCGCGCAGACATCCCGTCGGCGGGTTCCTCGGCGACTTGCGCGCAGATGGGAGGAAGCACGGGGTTCTCGTCGACCAGCAGCCGCCGGGACCCCCGGTCGAACACCGCGCAGATGCCGCTCGACAGGTAGCCGACGTCGATCACCGCGAGCGCCAGCATCATCTCCGGCGTGGAGAGGAACGCGTACTGCCACTTCTTCTCGATCAGCCGGCGCTCCAAAGGCCCCGGAGCACCCACGAGCGCGGCGAATCCGGCCTCGCGGGGCGACCCGGCGTAGAGGCCGAACCGCGGCGTCCCGTCTTGCGCCGCGAGGCGCTCGGGTGCACGCGGAAGCTGCGATGCCAGCGTGCGCGCTTCCGACATGTCGCCCAGTGTGGTCCCTGTCCACGGCTCCGGCAAGCGGCCGTTGCAGGGCGCTGCGCGGTGCGCCACATTGCGCGCCATGCGGATCCTGGTGTCCAACGATGACGGAGCCGAGGCGCCGGGCCTGCGCGCTCTCGCCGAAGCGCTGCTCGAGCTCGGGGAAGTCGTCGTCTGCGCGCCGGATCGGGAGCAGAGCGCCACCAGCCGCAGCATCTCGCTGCACCGGCCCCTGCGGATCGAGAAGCTCCCGCCCTGGGGACCGGACGGAGAGATCGAGCGCTGGTCCGTGGACGGCACACCGACGGATGCGGTGTACATCGGCCTCAACCACGTGATGAAAGGCCGGGCGCCTGCGCTGGTCGCCTCCGGGATCAACCGGGGGCCCAACCTGGCCAACGACGTCCACTACTCCGGCACGGTGGCAGCGGCGATGGAAGGGTCCGTCGGGGGGGTTCCCAGCTTCGCCATCAGCCAGGTGAAGGGCCGCGACTACTCGCACGCCGCGAAGTTCGCCGCGGCGCTGGCGCGCGAGATCGGGCGGCACGGGCTGCCGCCCGGCACGCTCCTCAACGTGAACGTGCCTCCCGGGACGCCCCAGGGTGCGCAGATCACCGCCATCGGGCGGCGCTCGTACGCCGCGGCGGTCGTCGAGAAATTGGACCCGCGCGGACGCGCGTACTACTGGATTGGCGGAGACGAGCAGGCGCACGAGAACGTCCCGGGCAGCGATTGCAACGCGGTGTTCGATCGGCGGCTGATCTCGGTGACGCCGCTGCACCTCGATCTGACCCGATGGGAGCTCGTCGAGGAGCTGAAGGGTTGGGAGCTGCCGGGGCTTGTGCGCGACTGACGCTGATCCTCTGCGTCTGCGCTTGCGCGCACAAGACGGTCCGGCCCGAAGACAAGGCCCTGCAGCAACCCGGCGCGGTGCACCACGTGCGCGCGGGCGAGACGCTCTGGCGGATCGCCAAGACGTACGGCGTCCCGCTCGAGGTCCTGCTCCGCGAGAACGCGCTGGAGAACCCGGCCCAGCTCGCAACGGGCACTTCGCTCTTCATCCCCGGCGCCGAGCACGAGCTCGCCGTCCCGCCTGTCGCCGTGGAGCCTGCATTCGCCACGCGGCGGGCGCGGCGCCACTCGCCGTCCTCGATCGCGCGCGCCGGAGGGCGGCCGCTCGATCCCGCCGCGCACGGCGAACCTCTGGCCTGGCCCGCGCCCGGGGTGCTGATCTCCAGCTTCGGCGAGCGGGAGCGGGACCGCCACGACGGCATCGATCTGGCGTGCCCGGAGGGGACTCCGATCCGCGCCGCGGAGGATGGAATCGTGCTCTTTTCCGGCGAGCAGCGGGGATATGGCAACCTGGTCCTCATCGCCCACGATCGCGACGTCGTCACCGTGTACGCGCACAACGAGCGCAACCTCGTGTCGCAGGGCGACAAAGTGTCGAAGGGCGAGCAGATCGCGCGGGTGGGTCACACCGGCAACGCCACAGGGCCCCATCTGCATTTCGAAGTCCGCGTCGGGACGCAGGCGCGCGACCCGCTCGGGTTCCTGCGCTGACGGTTTTGCTTGCCCCCGAACTGACACGTTGCTAGACACTTTCCGGGCTTTCGGTTTCGGCCGATCCCGCGGCCGCCGGTCCCAACCCCCCCATGGGACCGGCGGCCGGTTTTTTGCGAGGATGCATGCATGGCTTCTCTCGCCCAGGCGCGATCCCTGATCCGCGAAGTCCCCGATTTTCCCCAGCCCGGCATCGTGTTCAAGGACATCACGCCGGTGCTCGGCGATGCGACGGCACTGCAGACGGTGCTCGACGCGATGGAGGAGCGGCTTCGCGGCCGCGGATTCCAGCGCATCCTGGCCATCGAGTCCCGCGGTTTCTTCTTCGGAGGGGCGCTCGCCGATCGACTCAAGATAGGATTGTCGCCGGTCCGCAAGCTGGGGAAGCTGCCCTACAAGACCGACCGCGTGGAGTACGCGCTCGAATACGGCAAGGGGACCCTCGAGGCGCACGTCGATGCCGTGCACCCCGGCGAGAAGGTGGCGATCGTCGACGACCTTCTCGCCACCGGTGGGACCGCCTGGGGCGCGGCGCAGCTGGTGCAGAAGCAGCAGGGCGAGGTGGGCGCGTTCCTGTTCGTGGTCGAGCTCACCTTGCTCAAAGGGCGCGAGCGGATCGCGGGCGCCGGCCCGGTGGAATCGCTGATCGTCTTCTGACCCCGGGTGAGTTGCGTTACAGTCCGCGCACTTCGGACACCGGGCGCCCATAGCTCAGGTGGATAGAGCGGCGGTTTCCTAAACCGCAGGCCACAGGTTCGAGTCCTGTTGGGCGCACCATTGCGCATCTCGATTGAGCAGGCCGGAGCGTGATAGCTCACGGCCGTGCTACCCGATCCCGCCGCCGTTCCTCCCGACGTGATGGCCGTGCTGCGCACGCTGCGCGCGGCAGGAAAGCAGGCGTGGATTGCCGGGGGCGCGGTGCGCGACCTGCTGCGTGGAAAGGCGGCGGACGATTTCGACGTCGCGACCGATGCGTTGCCGGAGCAGGTGGTGAAGCTCTTCCCGCGCGTCGTTCCGACGGGAATGCAGCACGGGACCGTGACGGTCCTGACCGCGGAGCACAAGGTCGAGGTGACCACCTTCCGCGGCGAGGGGCCCTATCTCGACGGCCGCCGCCCCAGCTCGGTGACGTTCCTCGGCGACATCGACGGAGACCTGGCGCGGCGCGACTTCACGGTGAACGCCATCGCCTGGGATCCGATCGCGGGCGTGCTGCGCGATCCGTTCTCCGGTGCCGAGGACCTGCGGCGCTGCCGGCTGCGCGCCGTGGGCGATGCGCTCGCCCGCTTCCGCGAGGACGGGCTGCGCCCGCTGCGGGCGGTGCGATTCGCCAGCACGCTGCGGCTGGCGCTGGAGCCCGGCACCCGTCGCGCGATCCCGGCCGCGCTCGACGTCTTCTCGAAGGTCGCGACGGAGCGGGTGCGCGACGAGCTGATCAAGCTGCTGGTCCGCGGCGCGCCGCCGAGCCGCGGGCTGCGCCTGCTGCTGCGCACCGGGCTGCTCGCGCGCATCATTCCCGAGCTGCTCGAATCCGTGAACTTCGCGCAGAACCGCTACCACCGCTGGGACGTCTGGCGTCATACGCTGCGCTGTGTCGACTTCGCTCCTCCCGACCTCGTCGTCCGCCTGGCCGCGCTCCTCCACGACGTCGCAAAACCGCGCTCTGCCGCGCCGAAGGAGGGCGCTCCCGGCGAGCATACCTTCTACGATCACGAGAAGGTCGGCGCGCAGCTCGCCGCGGAGATCTTGCAGCGCCTCAAGTTTCCGCGCCGCGAGACAGAGCGCGTTGCGCACCTGGTCGCGGAGCACAACTGGCACTACCGGCCGGACTGGAACGACGCCACGGTCCGCCGCGTCCTGGCGCGCGTCGGTGCCGCCGAGCTGCCCTCGCTCTGGGCTTTGCGCATCGCGGACTTGAAGGCGCGGGGGCGGCTCGTCGAGGAGGGCTTGACGAATCAGGCGCAAGCGGAAGCCCGCTTCCAGCGCGAGATCGATCGCGCCGCGGCATTGAAGATCACCGACCTCGCCATCGGCGGCGAGGACGTCATGCGGGAGCTGACGATCGGGCCGGGTCGACTGGTGGGCGAGCTCCTCTCGCGCCTTCTCGAGCGTGTGCTCGATGATCCGGATCTGAACACCCGTGAGGGACTACTCCGACTTCTGCCGGAAGTGCGACGGGAGTTATCCACAAGGAATCCACAGTGAAGCTTGCCTTCTGCGACGCGGCGCGGCGGATCGACGCGGTGCGACAATGTGGTCATGAATGCGTGGCCACCTAAAACCGTCGAAAGTCCGTGAACGTAGAACTCAGGGCCGAGGCCGGGCACACCGTTCGCGCGTGCGGTGAACGCGATGGCGAGATTGCGGGCGCAGGAGGAAGGACCCTGTGGACAGGATGTGGACGCAGGAGGGCGAGCAGGACATCCCCGTGCACAGAGTCGAAGCAGAGAGCCCAAGGCGCGCGCCTTTCCGGGCAACCGACCGGGTGCTAGACTCGCCACCGCGCGATTTACGGGCAGCACCGCAACCCGGACGTTCCTCGATGGCCGAACAGGCACCCCCGCCTCATCCGCGCATCCTCTACATCGAGGACAACCCTGAAAGCCGGACCCTCGTGCGCAAGGTCCTGGAAGCGCGCGGGTTCGACGTTCTCGAGGCATCGGACGGCATCGCCGGAATCGATCTCGCCATCTCCGCGCATCCCGACCTGATCCTCTGCGACATCGAGATGCCGGGGATCGACGGCTACGAGACGGCCACGCGGCTTCGCTCGTACCGGGGCCTCGACGGATGCCCGATCGTGGTGCTCACCTCGCATGGTGACCGCGGCCTGTCGCTGAGCATCGGTTGCGACGGGTACATCGAAAAGCCCATCGACGTGGAGAAGTTTCCCGGACAGCTGCGCGAGTTCCTCAAGGGAAAGCGGGAGAAGGTGAAGACGGCGGAGGAGCGCCGCTACCTTCGCGAGTATTCGCAATCGCTGGTCGAGCGCCTCGAGGCCACCGTCCGCGAGCTGACGGCGGCGAACTCGCGGCTGCGCGCGGCGGCGAGGAGCAAGACGGAGTTCATGCAGAACCTCTCGCACGAGCTGGCGACGCCGCTCACTCCGATCACCGGATATCTCAAGATCCTCAAGTCCGAGAAGACCGGCCCTCTCTCCGAGTCGCAGCGCCGGATCCTGGATTCGATGCAGACGGCCTCCGAGCGGCTTTCGCGGACCATCGACAACCTCGTCGACTTCGCCACGCTGGAGAGCGGCGGCTACGCCATCCATCGCGACACGTTCGATCCGCGCACCGCCGCCAAGGCGGTGATCGAGGAGGAGAAGCCCAAGGCGAGGGCGCGCCGCATTACCCTGGAGCTCCTGGCGGAACCGCTGCCGGAGACGGGGTGGGGCGACGAGCGCAAGCTCAAGCAGGCGCTGGGAAACGTGATCGACAACGCCATCAAGTTCAGCCCGCACGGCAGCCACGTGCTCGTGCGCGTCGGCGCCGACGACCAGCGCCTCTCGTTCGAGGTGTACGACCAGGGCGAAGGAATGCTCGCCGACGAAGCGGAGAAGGTGTTCGACCCGTTCTTCCACGCCGACCGGGTGGGCGACGAGCGGGCGCCTGGCGCAGGGTTGGGACTCCCGGTGGCGAAGCAGATCATCGAGGCCCATGGCGGGAGGATCTCCGCCGAGAGCCCGCCGAAGAACCAGCCGGAGTCGAAGTCGCACTTCTCCGGCACCAGGGTGTCGTTCTGGATTCCCCTGCGGCCGCACCCGCCGAAAGAGTCGCAGCCGGCGCCGCTGCGCGAGAGTGCGTCAGAGGGCGGAACGTCTTAGAGTCTGCCGCCGTGCTCTCGATGATCGCCATGTCGGGCGGGGTGGATTCCTCGGTCGCCGCCGCGCTGACCGCGGATGCGCATGGCCGCGACGCCTGCGCAGGCGTGGCAATGCGCCTCTACTCGACTGCCGAAGATGCGATCCGCAGCGGGCGGACCTGCTGCGCCCCGGACGACCTCTACGATGCGCGGCGCGCGGCGGCCGCCATCGGGATCCGTTTCTACGTGTACGACGCGCAGGAGCGTTTCCGCGCGCGGGTGATCGAGCCATTCATCGAGGCCTACGCGCAGGGCCAGACTCCCAACCCCTGCGTGCGCTGCAACGATCACGTGAAGTTCGACTGGCTGCTCGATCGGGCCCGCAAGCTCGGAGCCGGCGAGCTGGTGACGGGGCACTATGCGCGGGTCGAGCGCCTGGGCGGCCGGTACCGCCTGCTCCGCGCAGCGGACTCGTCGAAGGATCAGAGCTACTTCCTGCATGGTCTCACGCAGGAGGAGCTGGCGTTGGTCCGTTTTCCCTTGGGTACGCTGACCAAGACGCAGGTGCGCGCTCTGGCGCGGCAGCGGGACCTTCCCAATGCAGACAAGCCGGAGAGCATGGAAGTCTGCTTCGTCGCCGGGACACCGCTGCCTCGTTTTCTCGAAGACCACGGCGTCGCGTCCGCTCCGGGGGAGATCGTCGACCTCGCCGGCCGCGTGCTCGGAGTGCACGATGGGGTGCACCGGTTCACCGTCGGCCAGCGGCGGGGAATCGGCTCCGGGTTCAAGCTGCCGATGTACGTCGCCGCGCTCGACGCGGACCGCCGGCGAGTCGTGGTCGGCACGAGGGACCAGGCGACGCGGCGCGACTTCCGCGCGTTCGACGCCAGTTGGGTCGACTCGGCGCCGGTGCCCGGCACCCGTTGCGAGGTCCAGATCCGCCACCGCGGCAAGCCGCTCGCGGCCGTGGTCGACGCAAGCGGAGCCGAAGTCGACGTCAAGCTGCTGGAGCCGGCGCTGGGCGTCGCCCCGGGGCAAAGCGCAGTCTTCTACCGGGGAGACGAAGTCCTCGGCGGCGCCACGATCACGGCAAGCTGAGCCTTCCTTGATCTGAAGGGTTGCTTCAGGCCATCGCCGGCGTGGTGTGGGCCGTGGAGCCGAATTGGAGCGTCTTCGCCGCCTTGCCCGGGGCATCGACCAGGTGCAGCCGGATGTTGCGGGCGAGGGTCTTCGGCTGCCGCAGGACGCGGAGGCAGTCGAGGACCGACTGGGGAGACGTTGGGAACGGATGCGGAGGCAGGCAAGGGCGTCTGGCACGCCCGCTTGCACGCGGGCGGAATGTCAGCTGCGCAACGCGAGGACCGGGAGCGATTCGGGGCCGTCCTCGTCGATCCATGGGTCGGGGCCGCGCCACTCACGGCGCAAGGTGCTGTCGAGGAGGTGCTCCGGCATCACGTTCCCCATCGCCCCGAAGATCGAGGCGCGCACGCCAGGGTGATCGCGTTCCAGGTCCGAGAGCAGCATCTTCACCCGCTTGCGCTGCAGGTTCTCCTGCGAGCCGCAGAGATCGCAGGGGATGAGGGGAAACTTCATCTCCGCGGCGAAGGCGGCGATGTCGCTCTCCGCGGCGTAGCAGAGCGGGCGGATGACGACGTTGCGGCCGTCATCGCTGCGCAGCCGCGGCGGCATTGAGCGCAGCTTTCCGGTGAACAGCATCGACAGCAGCAGCGACTCGACCAGGTCGTCCCGGTGGTGCCCGAGCGCGATCTTCGTGCAGCCGAGCTGGCGGGCAGCGCTGTAGAGGATCCCGCGGCGCAGGCGCGAGCAGACGGAACAGGCCGTCTTTCCTTCCGGGACGAGGCGCTTCACGACGGCGTAGGTGTCCTCGCGCAGCATCAGCACTTCGGCGCCGGTGCCTCTCAGGAATTGCTCGAGCTGCCCTGCCGGAAACCCGGGGTGCCCCTGGTCGAGATTGCAGGCGACCAGCGTGAACTCGATCGGCGCGCTGCGCTGGAGTTGCTGCAGCAGATGAAGGAGGGTGAACGAGTCCTTGCCCCCGGAGACGCCCACCAGGATCCGGTCGCCGGGCTCGATCAGCCGGAAATCCGCGATTGCGCGGCCCACGTCGCGGAGGAGCCGCTTCTGCAACATCGACATGAGGGCCGCTTACACCGGATCCCCGCGGTCCTGCAATGACGTCGATCCGGCGGCTCGGGCGCGGCGTCCTTGGCGCCGTTAGACAACGGCCATGGCGCGGCGCGAGCTGGCAGTCCCCGAAAACGTCCCCGGCGATCTGTTCGTGGACGAGACCTGCATCGAGTGCGACACCTGCCGCGAGCTCGCGCCCGAAGTCTTCGGCAGCCTGGAGTCCGGGCAGTCGTTCGTCCAGGAGCAGCCGGCAAACGATGCGAGCTGGAGACGCGCGCTGCACGCGGTCGTCAGTTGTCCGACGGCATCGATCGGAACGGAGCGCAGCGCGAAGGAAGCGGCGCGCGATCTTCCCGTCCATCTCGAAGGGCCTGTCTATCGATGCGGCTACTCCAGCGAATCCTCGTATGGCGCGCAGAGCTACTTCCTGCGCCGGGACGGCGGGAACATCCTCGTCGATTCGCCGCGCTTCGCCGCCCCATTGGTCCGCCGGATCGCGGATTCGGGCGGGGTGCGGCGCATGTTCTTGACCCACCGCGACGACGTGGCGGACCACGCCCGGTTCCGGGAGCGATTCGGGTGCGAGCGCATCATCCACCGCGACGACGCGGTGATCGACGCGGAAGTCCTGCTCGACGGCGACGGTGAGCTGGGGCCCGGGCTGCGCGTCATCCACCTGCCGGGCCACACCCGCGGGAGCTGCGCGCTGCTGGTCGACGACAGATATCTGTTCACGGGCGATCATCTCTGGGCCTGGGAGGGCCGGCTGGAGATGGGTCGCAACGTCTCCTGGTATTCCTGGACCGAGCAGAAGAAGTCGCTGCGCAAGCTGCTCGACTACCGGTTCGAATGGGTGCTGCCGGGCCACGGCCGCAGCCTGCATCTTCCCGCCCCGCTCATGAAAAAAGAGATCGAATCGTTGATCGGGCGCATTTAGTCGGTCTGTGACTCCAATCCGAGCCTTGGCGGCTGTCCTGCTCGCGAACATCAACTGTAGCCGAGCTGCTCGCAGAAGAACCGCTGCAGCGCCACATCCGCGAGCTGCTTGATTCGGCTTACACCGCCGCCTTCGCTGAAGACATCCCCGCCCGGATCATCGCCCGGGACATCCGCGGGGTGTTGCGGGCCCAGCCGAGGCGGCCATCGGGCCCGGCCACGATGATTCCGCCCTCGCCGTGCGCGCGGGCGCGCAGAAGGCCTACCGCTTCCGCCGCGGCCTCGCGCGGCGATGCGCCGTCGCGGACGAGCATGCAAGCGGCACGCGCCATCGTCACTTTCAGGATCGCCTCGCCGAGTCCGGTCGAGCTGGCCGCGGCCTCGTGATCGTCGGCGTAGGTGCCGGCGCCGATGATCGGCGTGTCTCCGACGCGCCCGGGGCGCTTGTACATGGTGCCGCCGGTCGAGGTGCAGGCGGCCACGTGGCCCGTCGCGTCCACCGCCACCGCGCCGATGGTGCCAATCTTCCTGCGCACGCTGTCTGCGCCTTCCTTCAGCGCGAGCGCGTGCAGCTCCTCCCAGCGGGTGCGCTGCCGGTCCGTGATCAGCGAGGAGTTCGCAACCTCCGGGATCCCGCACTCCCGCGCGAACGCCTCGGCGCCGAGGCCGCAGATCAGCACGTGCGGCGTATCGTCGCAGACCCGTCGCGCCGCGAGGATCGGGTTCTTCAGCGTCTTCACGCAGGCCACGGCGCCGGCCCGCAGTGTCGTGCCGTCCATGCAGCTCGCGTCCAGCTCCACCTCGCCCTCGCTGGTCAACGCCGCGCCGGTGCCGGCGTTGAAGATCGGATCGTCTTCGAGGACCACGGCGGCGGCCTGGGCGGCATCCAGGGCCGAACCGCCTTGAAGCAGGACGCGCAGTCCCGCTTCGGCGGCGCGCCGGGTCCCTTCCAGGTAGGGCGCCGGATCGGCATCGGGGCGCGTTCCCGCGCCGCCGTGCACGGCGACGGCCGGACCGCCTTTCCGGTCGAGGAGCGCGTCGAACTCCGCCTGCGTCAGATCCCCTACGTACGCCATGGGGGCGCGGACATAGCACATGCTCCGCTGCTTGACAGGGTGCGCTCGGTTATGAATCGTGCCCCAATTCCACGGGAGACGTTCATGGCTGCAGAGCGGAAGGTTCACGACGTAGTCATCGTCGGCGCGGCGAGGACGCCGATCGGCGCATTCCAGGGCTCGCTGTCGAGCCTGCCCGCTCCCCGACTGGGGGCGGTCGTCATCAAGGCAGCGATCGAGCGCGCGGGCGTGAAGCCGGAGGAGGTGAAGACCGTCTTCATGGGCCAGGTGCTGCAGGGAGGGGTGGGGCAGGCGCCGGCGCGCCAGGCGGCCCTGTACGCCGGGCTTCCCAAGACCACGCCTTGCGTGACCGTCAACAAGGTGTGCGGTTCCGGCCTGGAGGCGGTGATCGAGGGCGCTCGCGTGATCGCGCTCGGCGAGGCCGACGTGGTGGTCGCGGGTGGCATGGAGAGCATGTCGAACGCGCCGTACTTCTCGCCCTCCATGCGCAACGGGGCGCGCATGGGGAACGTGGAGATGAAGGATCTCATGATCCACGACGGCCTGTGGGACCCCTACAACGACATGCACATGGGGATGTGCGGCGAGAAGTGCGCCGCGGACTTCCAGTTCTCGCGCAGCGCGCAGGACGAGTACGCCCGCGAGAGCACGCTGCGGGCGCAGCGGGCGCAGAAGGAAGGCGCCTTCAAGGCCGAGATCGTCCCGGTCGAGATCGCCGACAAGAAGGGAAACAAGGCCGCCGTCGACGAGGACGAAGGACCCAAGCTCGCCAAGCCCGACAAGATCGCCTCGCTGAAGCCGGCCTTCAAGAAGGACGGCACCGTCACTGCCGCGAATGCCTCCTCGATCAACGATGGCGCAGCGGCGGTCGTTCTCATGTCCGCCGACCGGGCCAGGCGGGAGAACCGCAAGGTCCTGGGCAGGCTCGGCGACTTCGGTCACGCGGCGCGCGATCCGGTGGAGTTCACCATCGCCCCCGCCGATGCCATCAACCAGGCGCTGACGCGCGCGCAGCTCAAGCCCGCGGACATCGATCTCTGGGAGATCAACGAGGCGTTCGCGGTGGTGGCGATGGCGAACAACAAGCTCCTCGGCATCACGCCCGACAAGGTGAACGTGCGGGGCGGCGCCGTCGTCCTCGGGCACCCGATCGGAGCTTCCGGCTGCCGGCTGCTGGTCACCCTTCTGTACGCCATGAAGGACTTGAACAAGAAGCGCGGGATCGCCTCGCTCTGCATCGGCGGCGGCGAGGGAATCGCGCTCATCGTCGAGCGGGACTGAGCCATGAACAAGGTCGTCGCCAACGCGGACGAGGCGATTCGCGACCTGCAGGACGGCGCCGTGATCATGTCGGGCGGTTTCGGCCTCTGCGGCAACCCGGAGAACCTGATCAGGGCCATCCACCGCAAGGGCGTGAAGAACCTCACGATCATCTCCAACAACTGCGGCACGACCGACAAGGGCCTCGGGATCCTGCTGCAGACCCGGCAGGTGCGGAAGATGATCAGCAGCTACGTCGGCGAGAACAAGGAGTTCGAGCGCCAATTCCTCGCGGGCGAGCTGGAGGTGGAGCTGAATCCGCAAGGCACGCTCGCCGAGCGGATCCGCGCCGGCGGCGCAGGCCTGGGCGGTTTCTTCACCCCGACGGGCGCCGGAACGCAGATCGCGCAGGGCAAGGAGAGCCGCGTGATCGAGGGGCGAGAGATGATCTTCGAGAAGCCCCTGAAGGCCGACTACGCCATCGTCCGCGCCTGGAAGGGCGACAGGTGGGGCAACCTGGTCTTCCGCAAGACGGCGCGCAACTTCAGCCCGATGATGTGCACGGCGGCCCGCATCACCGTCGCGGAGGTCGAGCACCTGGTCGAGGTGGGCGAGCTGGATCCTGACCAGGTCCACGTCCCGTCGGTCTACGTGAACCGGATCTTCCAGGGGACGAGCTACGAGAAGCCGATCGAGAAGCGCACGGTGAGGAAGGGCTGAGCATGCCGCTGACACGCGAGCAGATTGCGGCGCGCGCCGCGCAGGAGCTGCGGGACGGCTACTACGTCAACCTCGGCATCGGGATGCCCACGCTGGTGGCGAACTACGTGCCCAAGGGCATCGACGTCATCTTCCAGTCGGAGAACGGAATGCTCGGGATCGGGTCGTACCCGACGGAAGCGGAGATCGATCCCGACCTGATCAACGCGGGCAAGGAAACGGTGACGGAGATCAAGGGAACCTCCTACTTCTCCAGCGCCGATTCGTTCGCGATGATCCGCGGCGGCCACATCGACATCGCCATCCTCGGCGCCATGGAGGTGAGCGAGCAGGGCGACATCGCCAACTGGACCATCCCGGGCAAGGTCCTCAAGGGCATGGGCGGCGCGATGGACCTGGTCAGCGGGGCCAAGCGCGTGATCGTCGCCATGGAGCAGGTGGCGAGGGACGGGTCCAAGAAGCTGCTCAAGGAATGCCGCCTTCCGTTGACAGGGAAGAAATGCGTGAACACGGTCATGAGCGAGCTGGCGGTGATCGACATCACGCCCCAGGGGCTCCTGCTGCGGGAAATTGCCCCCGGCGTCACTCCCGACGACGTGCAGAAGGTCACCGAACCCAAGCTGCGTATTTCCCCGGAGCTGCGGACGATAAAGATTTAGTGCACAAAAGGCGAAAAAACCTCGGGGTGCCCGGTGTACTCGGCGTTTGCTCCAGGGCCATGTTATCTTTTCATTGATGAGCGACGCCTTCAATCCTGCGAGCCCCACCCGCCGGAGCGCCCGAGTCCATCACGAGGTCATGGTCGGCGTCTCCTCCGAGGCAGGCACGTTCAGCGGCTGGGGTACGAACCTCTCCGTCGGCGGTGTGTTCGTGAACTCCCACCATGCTCCTCCCATCGATACGCGCGTGCACATCCTTCTCCAGCTTCCCGGACACAGCGAGTGCAAGCTGCTCGGGCGGGTCGCGTGGGCACAGGCGAGCGGGCCCGGCGTGGACGAGCCGGGGATGGGCATCGAGTTCCTCGAGGTCGACGAGGAGACGCGGATGTTGGTCGGCAAGATGGTCGAGAAGCTGTCGCAGGACCTCGCCCGCCCGCCGGCGTGAGGGTCACCCTGACGGCCGAGGCTGTGGTGCACGGCGGCGAGACGCTGGCGCGACACGAAGGCCGCGTCGTCTTCCTGCGCGGTGCAGCTCCGGGCGACGTGGTCGAGGCGGAGCTGACCGGAGAGGGCCGCTTCGAGCGGGCCCGGCCGCTGCGCATCCTGCAGCGAGGTGGCGTTCGCGTCGATCCCCCGTGCGCGATCGTCGATCGCTGCGGCGGCTGCCCGGTGCAGCACGTCGCGTACGAGGCCCAGCTGGCGGCGAAGCAGGAGCTGACGGCCGACGCGCTGGAGCGCATCGGAGGCTTCGCGCGGAGCAGTTACGAGCTCGCTGCCATCGTCCCCAGCCCCAGGCAATTCCGCTACCGGCGCCGCGCCCGCCTCCATCGGGCCGCCGGCGGCGGATGGGGTTTCGCGCATCCGGGCTCAACGGCCGTCGAGCCGGTCGAGGAATGCCTGCTGTTCGAGCCGCTCTTGCAGGAGCTCGCCGATGTGGCGCGCGGCGCCGGCGAGTTGGCGGGCGTCAGCGATCTGGGCCTCCTCGCCGGCGAGACGAAAGGCGCCATCGACCTGCGCGTGCAGGGCGCGGTGACGCCCGGGCTGCGCCGGCGCGCCGGAAGGCTCCTCGACCATCGCCTCGTGCGCGGCGTCACCCTGCAGGGCGCGACGCTCGGCGATCCAGTGATCGCGGACCCGGCCCTCGCGAACGGGGCCCGCCTGCGCGCGCGGCCGGATACCTTCGCCCAGGCGAACCGTGTCATGGTGCCACGTTTGGCAGCCGAGGCCGCGCGGGCCCTCGGCGGCGCGCGGCACGTGCTCGAGCTGTTCTGCGGCAGCGGAACCCTGACCTTGCCGCTGCTCGGAGAGGATCGTCGGGTCACCGGCGTCGAGAATGCCGGGTCCTCGCTCGCGCTCTTGCGCCGCAGCGCCGACGAGGCAGGTCTCGCGGTGAAGCTCGTCGCCGGAGACGCCGCGGAAGTGGTCCGCGCGTTCGAGGGCCCGCTCGAGGCCGTGCTGCTCGATCCGCCGCGCACCGGGTCGGCCGACGCCGTCCGCGCTCTCGCGTCGCTCGGGCCACCGCGCGTAGTCTACGTCAGCTGCGACGCGCCAACCCTGGCGCGCGACGGCAGGATCCTCGCGCAAGCCGGATATCGGCTGGTCCGGGCCGTGCCGCTCGATCTATTTCCCCAGACCGCACACTTCGAGGTCGTCGCGACGTTCACCCGATGATCCTTCTTCCGCTGCTCGCCGCCGCCGCCTTCGATCTCGCGCCCGTTCGCGTCACCGGCGATCAGGTCAGGCGCTGTATCGTCGACGAGACCCTTCCGCTGGGCCGTGGCACGGTCGAGAAGCGCAGTTGCGGGCCGTCGCTCGATGCGGAGACGGCGCGCAAGCGCTGCAAGGAGGGCGTCCGGCACAACACGCTGCCTCCAGGCATCTGGGAAGAAAACTGCCTCGACGAGTACACGCGCGGCCATTTCCTCTTTCGCGGCGAAATCAAGGAGCTGATCATCGCGCGCCGCAAGGACGGATCAGCGGTGCTCGTCTTCAAGGTGCCGGAGGGCGATCACCTCACCACCTTCCAGCACTTCGCCGATGCGGTGCTGATCGGGATCGGCGGCGGCAAGTCGTTCCACTACGCGGTGGCGACGACCCGCGGTGTGCTCAAGGCGCCCTACCTCGGAGACCCCGAGGAGATTCGCGACGTGAGCGTCATCGGCGGGCGGATCCGCGTCACCGGCCGGGCGCGGGCCATGTACATCGACCTGGTTCCCGGAACGTACCAGCTCCTCATTCGCAAATGATCAACGGAAGGGACTCTGCGGCTTCCAACGCGGCCGCGGACCGCTGAGCAGCGAGATCCCCACCAGCAGCTCTGCTCGCGCCATCTGCGCGGCCGCCTCCCAGTCGTATGCCGGAAGCCACTCGTCGCCCGGCTGGTGGTACCTGTTCGAGCGGAAGTCCTTGAACGCGGCTTCGCCGCGAGGGCCGGAGAAGCCTTGCCAGAGACAAGCCGAAGGGACGCCGATGCGCGCGAAGTTCAGCTGATCGCTGCGGGCGAAGAAGTTCTGCTCCGGCACGGGGTCCGGCACGATCGCCAGCTCCAGCTCGGCGGCGGCCGCGCGAACATGATCCTCGAGCGTGGAGAGCTCGGCGCCGCGAAGCACGAGCTCCCCCACCGGGTACGCCGGAAGCAGCTGATCGAGGTTGAGATTCGCGATCATCCGTTCCCGCTTCACCGTCGGATGGCGCACGAACCAGGCCGAACCGAGCAGCCCGCGCTCTTCGCCCGTGACGGCGATGAACAGCACCGACCGCTCGCGCTTCGGCAGCGCCGCGAAGCCCCGCGCGATCTCGAGCACCTCGGCGATGCCGGTGGCGTTGTCGATCGCGCCGTTGCAGATCGGGTCGCGCGTGCCGGGTGCGCAGATCCCGAGGTGATCGAGGTGCGCCGAGTAGACGATCGTCTCCGGAGAATCGCCCGGAAGCAGGCCGATGACGTTCCCGGACTCGAACGACCGGGAGGTCTGCGTCAGATGCAACCGCGCGCGCGATCCCGGCCGCTGACGCAGCCGGTCACTCTCGCCGAGATCGAGGTAGGCGACCGGCAACGGCGGCAGGTCGTCCGCGTCATACGCCTGGCCATTGAGGAAATTGCGCTGGAGCAGCGCCCAGGGGCGGCGTGCCTCGGGAGTGGTGAGGACGACCTCGGCCACGGCTCCCGCCGCGCGCAGGCGCTTCAGCTTGTCCTCGTTCGACGACGCCAGCGCCCGCTGCGTCGACGGCAGGCTCGCCGGCGCGCCGGCGATCACCATGGCGATCTTTCCGCGCAGCTCGGGCAGCTCGCCGGCCTGGCCGTATCCGGCGAATGCCAGCTCGCCTTCGACGGTCCGATCGGGCGCGCCGCAATCCCCCGCCACCAGGACGTTCTTCACCTCCGCACCGTCGACGATGAGCTGGCCCTGCGCGCGCGTCTCGCACAGCTTCACCTGCTGTAGGTACCCGGCCTCTCCCGCCGGGCGGAGCCCGAGCGCCTGCATCCGGGTGGCGACGTACTTCTCCGCGATGGCGTGCGCGCGCGTGCCGGTGCCGCGCCCTTCCAGGAGATCGTCGGAAAGGAACCGGACCGTCGCGGAGATGGACTCGGGCCGCACCGCGTCGAGCGCCGGCCGTCCGCGGTCCAGCAGCGCTCCGGCGACGAGGACGAGCATCCACATTCCCCGCACGCTAGCATGCGGGCTGTGGACGAGCGCCTCGAGGACTTCACCGGCCTGTTGCGGCAGAACGGCCTGCGGATCTCGCCCGCCGAGGTCGCGGACGCTGCGCAGGCGACGCTGCTCGTCGGAATGGAAGATCGCGCCGCCTTTCGCGGTGCGTTGCGCGCGACGCTGGTCAAGCGGGGACAGGACGCGCCCGTCTTCGACCGGCTGTTCGAGCTGTATTTCACCGGCGCCAAGGACCTGGTCGAAGGTCTGCAGGACTCGCTCCTCGATGCGCTCGAGAGCGAGAAACTGGACGAGCTGCAGCTGGAGGAGATCGCTCGGATGCTGGCCCGGATGTCGCCGCTCACGCAGGCGCTCGCGGCGGGCCGCGCCGATCAGCTCGCGCGGATCCTGCGGCAGGCGATGCTCGGCATCGACTTCCGCGGACTGCAGAGCCCGCTGCAGCGAGGCTTCTACGCCCGCCGGCTGCTGCAGGCGGCAGGAGGGTCGCTGGCGGAAAAGGAGCTGCAGCAGTTGCTGCACCTCCTCCAGCAGCGCGGCCTCGATCCCGCGCGGCTGGAGCTGGCCAGCCGGAAGGTTTCACAGACGCTGCAGGCGCTGGAGGAAGCAGCCCGGCGCGTCGCCGATCGCGAGCAGAAGGCGCGCGACCCCGAGGCGCGCGGCGACAAGTCCCTCCTGCATCGCAGCCTCGCCTCCCTCACCGCCGACGAGGTGCAACGCATGCGCACGGTGGTGCGTCGGCTCGCGGAGCGGCTGAAGACGCGCCTCTCGCGCCGCCGCAAGGTCCGCAGGCGCGGGAGCTTGAGCGTCCGCCGGACGCTGCGCAAGAACCTCTCCACCGGAGGCGAGCCGTACAAGCTCGTCTTCCGCGCGCGCCGGCCTGAGCGGCCGGAGATCGTCGTCCTTTGCGACGTGAGCGATTCGGTGCGCAACGTCTCGCGGCTGATGCTTCAGTTCGTCTACACGCTGCAGGAGCTCTACGCGCGAGTGCGCAGCTTCGTGTTCGTCAGCGACATCGGCGAGGTCACCCACCTGTTCAAGAACATGGACGTGAGCACCGCCGTCGATCTGGCGACCGCCGGCCGCGTGATCAACCTTTCCGCGAACTCCAACTACGGGCATGCGCTGAGGCTGTTCCACAACACCTGGCTGGGGTCGATCACGCGGCGAACGACGGTCATCGTGATCGGGGATGGGCGCACGAACTACAACCCGCCCAACGCATGGGCGCTGGCCGATCTGAAGCGCCGGTGCCGGCGCCTGATCTGGCTCTGCCCGGAGGAGCAGCATTCCTGGGGATTCGGCGACAGCGAGATGCCGCTCTACGCGCGGCATTGCGATCGGGTGGAGAGCGTGCGCTCGGTGGACGATCTCGGACGGGTGGCGGCCGAGCTGATGCCGTGAAGCGGCGGTGCGGATGGGGTGGACTCATGCTACGAATCCGCGAGCTTTCATGACCTATCGGGACCCCAACGATTGGCAGGAACAGCTCCAGGCGTCGCTGCGTCGCGCCCAGGAGGCGATCGCGCGTGGCTCCTCCCAACAGGACCAGATGGTCCGCGAATGGACGGAGAACCTGCGCAACGCCTACCCGGACTGGGGGCGGGAGCGGTGGCAGCGGAGGCTCGAGCGAAAGCTGCGCCGCCGCGCCGAGCGCGAGGCCAAGGTAGCGAACGCCAGCCTGTTCGAAGGGTACCTCTGGCTGCTGGGAGCGATCGTCCTCTTCATCATCGCGCTCTCCTCGCTCCCCTTTCTCTGGTGGTTGATCTTTCCCGCGGCGGGGCTCGGGTCGCGCGGCACCCGGGTGATCGCCCGACACAGCCGGATCACGCAGCCGGCGCTCACGGGACCGCACCCGGCGCACGTCAGCAGCACCGCAGGGGCGACGCCGGAACAGCAGCGCGCGCAGCGGTTCGGCTCGCTCGGTGGCATCGGGCGGGAGTTCGACGCCACCGAGGCTCAGCAACGGTCCTCCGGCTCGACCCCTTCGGTGCGCACGGCAGCGGGGCAGCAGGATCCGCGGGACGTCCGCGTCGACGCCATCTGCGACCGGATCCTCGCCGAGCTGCGCACCTCGCCGGACGCCGTGAAGGACATCTTCATCAAGCCCGACGAGACCATCGCCGCGCTGCGCGCCACCTGCCGCAACCTGACCCGGCGGGACCGCGATCTGCGCCGTTTCCTCTCCCCGCAGGACGACGAGCGCCTCATGCGCGAGCGGGAAGCGCTGCAGAAGCGCGTTGCGGGAGAGAGCGATGAGGTGACCCGGATGCGACTCGCCTCGGCGCTGGCCGCGCTCGAAGCCCAGCGCGAGCAGCGGCAGGAGCTGGCGCGCGCCGCGACGCGCTTCGACGCCGAGCACACGCGCATCTCCTACACGCTGGAGAGCCTCTACACCCAGGTGGTCCGGATGCGCTCGGCGGACAGCTCCAGCGTGGACGTGGCGGGCGCCGGTCTGCGGCGCAGCCTCGACATGCTTTCGCAGGAGGCGAACGCGCTCGCCGACGCGCTCGAGCGCGTCAACAGCGGCGAGGCCGAGCGCATGCGAAAGGTCGCGGCCGCGCCGGGCGGCGAGTCGGGCGCGGCTCCTCCGGCCGCTCCCGGCAAGAGGGAGAAGGCGTGATCCGGCCGTTCGGGGGAAGGACGCCGCAGGTGGACGAAGCCGCGTTCGTAGCTCCCAGCGCCGTCGTGATCGGCGACGTGGCGATCGGCGCCCGCAGCAGCATCTGGTACGGCGCGGTGTTGCGCGGGGACGTGGAGAGCATCCGCATCGGCAGCGAGACGAACATCCAGGACAACACCGTCATCCACGTGGACTCGAGCGGGTTCTCGACGGTGGTGGGCGACCGGGTGACGGTCGGCCACAGCGTGGTCCTGCACGGATGCCGCATCGGCGACAACGCGCTGATCGGCATCGGGGGCATCGTGCTGAACGGGGCCGAGGTGGGGGAAGGGGCGATGGTGGGCGCCGGAAGCCTCGTCACCCCGGGCACGAAAATCCCTCCGGGAATGCTCGCGCTCGGCTCTCCCGCTCGGGTGAAGCGCCCCCTGACGGACGAGGAGAAGCGGCACGTGCAAGCGGGTGTCGAGATCTACATCCGCCTCGGACGGGAGCACCGCTGATGGCGCAGGTGCCGCCGACCCGCCTCGACAAACCGGTTGCCCTGCGGGCGTCGCATCTGCTGCGCGATTTCACGGACGTCGGGGTGAAGATCCTCGCCGAGATCGCCTCGCAGCGGAGCGTCGGCAAGGGCACCTACGCGTTCAAGGCAGGGGAGGCTTCCAGCATGCTCTCGTTCGTGGCGAAGGGGACGCTGCAGCTCCTGCCGCTCGACGGAGGCGCCGCGCTCGGGGAAGTCCTCTCCGGCGACACCGTGGGCGGGATGGCGCTGCTCGTGGACTGCGAGCACGTCGTTTCCGCGCTGGCCGCGGACGACGTGGAACTGCTGGAGTTGACGCGCGCGGCATTCGACGAGATGAAGCGGACGCATCCGCGCACGGCGCTGAAGCTCGCGCTGGCGCTCGCCCAGGACCTGGCCGAGCGCTTGCGGGAGGCGAAAGGGCCGCTTCGAGAGTTCCTGGTGTGGCAGATCAGCAAGCGCCAGGTGTAAGCGCGGCCGTTTGCGGATTCGCCACGCGATCGTCATCATGCTGTAGCGGTCTTCCGGGCGCGTCCGGGGTGGAACTTGCGGTCCCCGTCCAGGACCGACTAGCTTCAGACGATCGTCCCAACCGAGGCGGTGTGGTCTGAAGGACTGGCTCTTTCATTTCCTCACCAACTTCCACGGGCCGGCCGCCTATATCGGCGTTCTCTTCGTGTTGATCACGTGCGGCCTCGGCGTGCCGCTGCCCGAGGACGTGCCCCTGATCACGGGAGGCTGGCTGGTCGGCCGCAGCGGGTCGCTGCCGCTGATGATCTTCACGGGCCTCGCGGGCATCCTCATCGGCGACAGCTTCATCTTCCGCGCCGGGCAGATCTACGGCGAGAAACTTCTCGACACGCGCCTCGGCCGGCACATCCCGGGCGAGCGCGTCCAGCGCACGATCGCGGCCTTCGATCGGCACGGCCCCAAGTTCATCATGGCCGCGCGGTTCGTGCCGGGGTTGCGCGCGGTCACTTACTTCGTGGCGGGCCTGACGGGCGTTCCGTATTGGAAGTTCATCACCTACGACGGGCTTGCGGCCTGCGTCTCCGCCCCGGCGTGGGTGTATCTCGGCTACTGGGCGCGCAAGCACCGGATGCTCAACAGCGCCTGGGAGTGGTCGGCGCAGGCGCAGATCGCGGCGTTCGCGGTGATCGCCGGACTGACCGCGCTGTACGTCCTCTTCCTCGCCATCCGGCGGCGTTGGCGGCGCAAGCGCGGACTGCCGGTGAGCACGCCGCCCATCCCGCTGCAGAGGGTGGAGGGCGGACTCGATCGCCGGGCGGGCGGGCGGCGCTCATGAGCCGTAGCCGGGACCGGCGTTCTCCAGCCCGCGCGCGGCAAGCGGAGGAGCCCGTTTCCGGCCGGCAATCCGCATTGCCGCGAGCCTCTCTCGCCGCTAGACTGGCCGGCTTACCGGAGCGGCGAATGATCGATCCCAAGGTGCCGTTGGCCCTCACGTTCGACGACGTTCTCCTGCTTCCCGCGGAGAGCAACGTGCTGCCGCGGCAAGTGGATGTAAGCGCTCAGCTCACACGCAACCTGCGCCTGAAGATCCCGCTGGTGAGCGCGGCGATGGACACCGTCACCGAGGCCCGCACGGCGATCGCCATGGCGCAGGAAGGTGGGATGGGATTCGTCCACAAGAACTTCACCATCCAGCAGCAGGCCCTGGAGGTGACGAAGGTCAAGAAGTACGAGAGCGGCATGGTGGTGGACCCGGTGACCATCGAGCCCGACGCTCCCGTGCACAAGGCCGTGGCCCTGATGCGGCAGCACGAGATCAGCGGCATTCCGGTGACCAAGAACGGCCGCCTGGTCGGCATCCTCACCAACCGCGATCTGCGCTTCGAGAAGAACCTCGACCAGAAGGTCGAGGCGATGATGACGCGCGACCTGGTGACCTGCCGCGAGGGCATCTCCCAGGAAGAGGCCAAGGAGCTGCTCCACCGGAACCGGATCGAGAAGCTCCTGGTGGTGGATGACAAGTACGAGCTGAGGGGCCTCATCACCATCAAGGACATCGAGAAGACGCGCGCCCATCCGAACGCGGCGAAGGACGGGAAGGGCCGCCTGCTGGTCGGCGCCGCCGTCGGCGTGGGGGCTGACCGGGACGAGCGCGTGCACGCGCTGCTCCAGGCGGGCGCGGACGTGATCGCGGTGGACACGGCGCACGGCCATTCGCGCGGCGTGCTCGACGCCATCCGGGACCTGAAGCGCAATTTCAAGGGCATCGAGATCGTCGCTGGCAACGTGGCCACCGGCGAAGGCGCCGCGGCGCTCTGCGAGGCCGGCGCGGATGCGGTGAAGGTGGGGATCGGTCCGGGCTCGATCTGCACCACGCGGGTGGTGGCGGGCGTCGGCGTGCCGCAGATCACCGCCATCGACAACTGCGTGCGCGCGACGGCGCGCCATGGGGTGCCCTGCGTCTCGGACGGCGGAATCAAGTACTCGGGCGACATCGTCAAGGCGCTGGCGGCGGGAGCCCACACGGTGATGATCGGCTCGCTCTTCGCCGGCACGGAGGAAGCGCCGGGCGACGTGATCCTCTTCCAGGGGAGGTCCTACAAGTCGTACCGCGGGATGGGGTCGATGGGCGCGATGAAGAAGGGCTCGCGCGACCGCTACTTCCAGGATGACACGGAGGAGATGAAGCTGGTCCCGGAGGGGATCGAGGGGCGCGTTCCCTACAAGGGTCCGTTGGCGATGAACGTGTTCCAGCTGGTGGGCGGCCTGCGCAGTGGGATGGGCTACACCGGCTGCCGCAGCATCGACGAGCTGCGATCGAAGGCGAAGTTCGTGCGGATCACCGCGGCCGGTTTGCGCGAGAGCCACGTGCACGACGTGCAGGTGACCCAGGAAGCCCCGAACTACCGCGTCGAGACCTGAGGCGTTGAAGCCGCGGCTCGTCGCGCTGATCATCCTCGGCGCTCCCGTCCTCCTCTTCCTGCTCAGCGGGATCCGGGCCGTGCAGCTCGCCCGTGAAGGCGAGGTCCCGGAAGTCTTTCGCGACCTCGACTGCGACGGCAGGACGTCGTGGCTGGAGTGGCTGCGCGGCGGGATCGATTTCCGTCTGCGGCCTTCGCAGCTGGTGCCCGGGTGCCAGGACGTGTACGCGGCGAAGACCGGAAAAGCGCTGGTCGTGCGGTGTGAAACCGCCCCGCGATGTCGCCTGGCGCGCGATGTCGTCAAGTGAACAGTTGGTTCATCCGGTTGAACTGCGCTGCGGCCCGCGACGCTCCGTGATCAGGCGAACGCGGCTTCCGGGAGGCGGCGTCCGTCCCGCGACTCGCGCCACTCGGCGAACGCCCAGGCTCCGACGAAAGCGAGCTGGGTGATGCCGTTGAGCAGGTACACCCGCGAGATGCGGCGGCGGAGCCCGGCATACCAGAAGTCCATGGCGGCGAAGCTCAGCGCCGTACTCACGCCGAGGATGCGCAACTCGCGGGCGACCTTGCCGCGGAGGCCGGCGGCGCCGAGCGCAGCGCCGATGTTTGCCATGCACGCGCCGACGCCCTTCGGCAGCCAACCCTCGAACTTCGGCCCCGTGACCTTCATGAAGCCGCCCGGGTCGAGGATCGGCCAGAGGCCGGCGGCGACGAGGTACGCGCCCTGGACGATCGCCACCCGCGCGGCGGGAGGACGGCGGACGCGGGCCGGCGGCGGCTTGGCCTCGTGCGGGCCGGGCCTGATCGGGCGAGCGGTTGCCTGGTCGATCTTCATCTCAGCCATGCAGCGGTCCCTTCCTGTGGAAAATTAGGGCGCGGGCGGGCGCGACGGCAGTCCGGTAGAATGCGCAGCCTGATGCCCGAGATCCGTAAGACGGTCTGCAACCGCGACTGCCCGGACGCCTGCTCGGTCGTCGCGCACATCGAGGACGGCCGCGTTGTCCGGCTCGGCGGCGACCCCTCGCACCCCGTGACGCAGGGATTCCTCTGCTGGCGGACGAACAACTTCCTCCCGCTACAGTACTCGCCCGAGCGGCTGACGACGCCGCTCTTGCGCGGAAAGGCCGTCTCCTGGGACGAGGCACTCGATTTCGCCGCCCGCGAGCTGCTGCGCATCCGCGCCGAGTCCGGACCGGCAGCGATCTTCCACTACCGCAGCGGCGGAAGCCTGGGCGCGCTGAAGCACCTGAGCGACTACTTCTTCGAGAAGCTCGGGCCGGTGACGACCAAGCGCGGCGACATCTGCTCAGGGGCCGGCGACGAAGCGCAGATGCTCGACTTCGGCGAGGAGGACTCGCACGACGTCTTCGACCTGCGCAACTCCCGCAACATCATCCTCTGGGGGAAGAACCCGGTCGTCTCCTCGCCGCATCTCGTCCCTGTGATGAACGAGGCGCGTGCCGCGAAGCTCTTGATCGATCCCGTCTGGCACAAGTCGGCGCGGCTCTGCGAGGAGTTCGTGCAGCCGCGGCCGGGCGGTGATTTCTCTCTCGCGATGGCGGTCGCCCGCGTCCTGTTCGAACGCGGCTGGACGGAGCCCGGATTCGAGAAGTACTGCGACAACGTCGACGGATTTCGCGCCCTCGCCTTCGCTCATGGCGTCGCCGGCTGGTGCGAGGACGCCGACGTGTCGCCGGCGGCCGCGGAGGACATCGCGCGCCGGCTGCACGAGGGTCCCGCGGCGATCCTCGTCGGCTGGGGAATGGCGAGACGGGTGAACGGCGGCGCGATCGTGCGCGCCCTCGACGCCCTCTGCGCCATCTCCGGGAACCTGGGCGTGCCGGGCGGGGGCGTCTCCTATTATTTCAAGCGGCGCAAGACGTTCGATCACACCTTCATCCGCGGGATCGCGGCAGCGCCGCGCACGGTGCTGGAGCCCCTCTTCGGACCCGAGGTGCTCGCCTTCAGGGACCCGCCGATCCGCGCGGTCTGGATCACCGCCGGCAACCCGGTCGCGATGTTGCCCGAGTCCGCAACCGTGGACCGCGCGCTGCGCACGCGCGAGTTCGTCTGCGTGGTCGACTCCTGGCCCACGGACAGCACGCGGGCGGCGACGCTGGTGCTCCCGACCACGACGTTGCTCGAGGCTGACGACCTGGTCGGCGCCTACGGTCACCACTGGGTTGGAGTCGCCCGTCCCGTGGTCCCGCCGCCTCCCGGCGTGAAGTCCGATCTCCAGATCCTGCAGGAACTGTCTTCCCGCGTCGGCCTCGACGGCGTGCTCGACGGAAGCGCGCGCGACTGGAAGGAGCGCATCCTGCGCAAGGACGCCGGCTTCACGGTCGCGCAGATCGAGTCCGACGGCCCCCAGCGCAGCGCGCTCTCGCCGGAGGTGCTGTTCGCGGACCGGAAGTTCGCGACGAAGAGCGGCAGGGTGAACCTGATCACCTCGGCGCCGTCTCGCTCCCAGGTGAGCGCGGAGTACCCGCTCTACCTCATGGCGCTCGCCACGGAGAAGTCGCAGAGCTCGCAGTGGTCGAAGGGCCAGCCTTCCGGCCCGCCCGTAGTGACCGTCCACCCCGACGCTGGCCAGGACATCCCGGACGGTGGATTTGCCCATCTCGAGTCGGCGATCGGATCTCTCCCCATTCAAGTCCGCTACGACCGGCGCCAGCGCCGCGACGTCGCATTGCTCGCCAAGGGCGGCCATCTGCGCGACAACCGCAACGCGAATCTTCTCTCCCGAGCCCGCGCCACCGACCTGGGCGGCGGCGGTGCCCTTTACGATGAGCCGGTCCGGCTCGTGAGATGAATCGCCTCTTTCGGCGACTCACGAGGTTCTGATCGGGCGATCCTGCGGGCGCGGGCGCGCTTCTACGATGAGCCGGTCCGCCTCGGTACGTGATCGGAACGCTTCGCGCGTCCGCGAGCCCTCGATCGATTCCGCATGGTCATACCCCGGACCAGCGATTCGAGCGGAACATCCAAGCGGCGCCAGATCTTCGTGACCATCTGTGCGGACAGCCCGCGCTTCCCATGCAAGATCTCGTAGGCGCGCGAGCGGCTGCCGAGGAGACGGGCCAACGTCTTCGCCTGGGCAGCGGGTGTGTGAAAACCGAGTTGGTCCAGCCGAAAACGAATGGCTTCGATGGCATTCGGAGGTGCTATCGGGTGGTGCTTGTCCTCGAACGCCTCGACCAGGATGGTGAGCACCTCCAAGCGGTCACGCTCGGCGTCCGAAGGATGCTCGACGTCCATCAAGGCATCGATCTCGGCAAGTGCCCGGTTGAGATCGTCCTCGGACCTGACGGGGAATACCTCCACCGTCCTAGACGGTCGCGGCGTCGATGCGGTCGTATTCGGCATGAGTCCCCACGAATCGGATGAACACGACCGGTGGTCGGTAGCGTACGACCAATCGGTACTTGTTCCCCTTGATGTTGAACACGATTCGATCTCTCCCCACGAAACCGGCGCTCGGGTATCTCCTCTTGACCTCCGCTGTGTCCGGCCACTTCGCCTTTCTCAACTCGCCGAACCACGCAGCGAGGGGGGTCCTGGCATCCGGATGCAACCGCCAGAAAGCGATCAGCCGCTTCCGGGAGATCACGTTCACCCAGCCGGATATAACGTGATCCCGTGCTGGGAGCAAATGTTCCCGTCCTGGGATCGATTGCAGTTGTCAGGCGGCCGGGTTCCCACTAGACTGCGCCGCCTCCTGGAGGGCCGGTGGCGGACATCCATGCAGAAAGAATCCTGATTCTGGACTTCGGGTCGCAGTACACGCAGCTCATCGCCCGCCGGATCCGGGAGCTGCACGTCTACTGCGAGCTCCACCCCTGCACGATGCCGTTCGACCAGATCCGCGCCTTCGGGGCGAAGGGCATCGTCCTCTCCGGCAGCCCCTACAGCGTCGAGCAGCCGGGCGCGCCGATGGTCGACGCGAAGATCTTCGAGCTGGGCGTGCCGGTCCTCGGCGTCTGCTACGGGCTGCAGCTCATGGCCAAGCTGCTGGGCGGGCAGATCGACCGGACCGCGCACCGCGAATATGGGCCGGCGCGCCTCGAAGTCCTCGAGGCCATCGGGCCCTTCCGCGAGATGCAGCCCGGCGAGCACCTCGACGTCTGGATGTCGCACGGCGACAAGGTCTCCGCGCCGCCCAAGGGCTTCCGCACGCTGGCGAAGACGGCCAACTCTCCGTATGCGGCGGTCGGGGACCCGAAGCGCAAGCTCTATGCGCTCCAGTTCCACGCCGAAGTCGCGCATACCCCCCGCGGGCGCGAGCTGTACGAGGCGTTCCTCGAGGAGTGCGGCGTCTCCTTCAACTTCCGGATGGGCGCGTTCGCGGAGGAAGCGATCAAGCAGGTCCGCGAAAAGGTCGGGAAGGAGCGGGTCATCTGCGCGCTCTCCGGCGGCGTGGACAGTGCGGTCGTGGCGCTGCTGCTGCACAAGGCCATCGGCCGGCAGCTCCAGTGCATCTTCGTCGACAACGGGCTGTTGCGCGAGGGCGAGGCCTCCCAGGTGGAGCAGACGTTCAAGGACCGGTTCCACGTCCCGCTGCGCGTCGTCGACGCGCGCAAGCGCTTCCTCGACGCACTGCACGGAGTCATCGATCCCGAGCAGAAGCGAAAGATCATCGGCCGCGAGTTCATCGCGGTGTTCGAAGACGAAGTGGAGAACGATCGCCGGGAGCACGGCGAGGCGCGCTACCTCGCCCAGGGCACGCTCTATCCCGACGTGATCGAGAGCGTCTCCTTCAAGGGGCCGAGCGCCACCATCAAGAGCCACCACAACGTCGGCGGCCTGCCCGAGCGGATGAAGATGCGGCTGATCGAGCCGCTGCGCGAGCTCTTCAAGGACGAAGTCCGCGCGCTCGGCCGCGAGCTCGGCCTCCCCGAAGCCATCGTCTCCCGGCAGCCGTTCCCGGGGCCGGGGCTCGCCATCCGTGTGCTGGGCGAGGTCACCGAGGAGCGTCTGGCGATCGTGCGCAAGGCCGACGTCATCGTGCAGGAGGAAGTCGCGAACGCAGGGCTGCGCGAGAAGCTCTGGCAGGCGTTCGCGGTGCTCCTGCCGGTCAAGTCGGTCGGCGTGATGGGCGACGAGCGCACCTACGAGTCCGCCTGCGTCCTGCGCGCTGTCGAGAGCCTCGACGGAATGACCGCCGACTGGGCGCGTCTGCCCTGGGACCTGGTGGCGCGGATCTCCAGCCGGGTCACCAACGAAGTGCGCGGCATCAACCGGGTGGTCCTCGACGTCAGCAGCAAGCCCCCCGCGACCATCGAGTGGGAGTAGGGGAGGGGTGTTCGGGAAGGCGCGTGGGCGTTCATCCGGGCGGCGGGTCCGGCCATGCATGCTCCACCGGATGCGCCTCGCCGTCGCCCTGCTGGTTCCGGCGATCGCGGCATCCGTCCGCGCGGACAGCGTGACCAATCAGGTGATCGTCAGCGCCACGCAGGCGACGGAGGCGAATCCGCGCTCGACCGTCTTCACCGACATGCTCAACTCGAGCTTCGACATCGACGATGCCTGGACGGTGAGCGCCGGCGCAAGCATTACGCTGGAAGGGGAGACCCCCGCCGCGAGCCGCGCCCAGTTCGGCCAGAGTGGAAGCGCCGTCACGCTGTTCAGCGCCGGCGTGGACTGGTCGGCAACCAATCAAGTCAACATCGGCGCGTCCCTCGACGTGTCGCCTCGGAGCACGCAGTTCGCCGGAACCCCGGTCTCCCTGCGCCAAGCCAACGGCAACGAGCTCAGCGGCGATGCCCAGGTGCGCTCGCAGACTTCGCAGATCACCGGCGGCATCGACATCTCCTGGGATTCACCCGGCAAGTCCGACCTGGAGTGGTCGTTCAACGGCGGGATCGCCTTCTCCCATTACGGCATCGAACAGAGCGTCTCGCACGTCCGCACGGAGACGGGATCGACGTTGACCGCGCAGCAGCTCCGCCAGCAAACCGTCGCGTACTGCAACGCGCATCCGAAGATCCGCAACTGCGGCCAGAACCTGCTCGCGGCCCTCGACGCCGTGCCGACGCCGCTCGATTACGAAAGGTTCTCGGCCGGGGCGACGGCCACGCTGTACGGCGATACCGACGTATCGCTGCTCGGAGATTGGTATCTCTACGACGAGGATCCGGCGAAGATCGGCTACTTCGGGCTGGCCGCGCTCGGCCGCGGCCCCGGTCTGCCCATCGCTCCCCTGCAGTACCAGATCCGGCCCGAGGTGCAGCATCGCATGGGGGACTTCTCCGCCCGCCTTTCGGTCGAAGCCGGTGAATACGTCGCCGGCACCGGCGAAAGCACGGCGGGCATCGGAGGGCGGTTTCAGTACCGCTTCACGAAGTCGTTCCGCGCCTGGTTGACCCTCTCGGGACAACGCGACGTGGACTCCGGCGGCCATGTCACGCGATCCGGGAGCGTCGCGGGGGGCGCCGGATATCGCTGGTAACGCACTGCGTCCCGCCCCGGGACGAGTTGGGACGTTCGCTTCCGAACAATCCATCGAGCCGGGCCGCCCGCACGCACGGGGCAGGCGGCCTGCTGCTACGTGCTCGAACGCTGCCCCGTGGACAGTCTTGGCCGGGGGGATGGCCATTTCCTGGCGCCTGGAATTTCTATGCACGGCCGCGACCGCTGGGTTCTGCGCAGCGGCATGCGGCATCGCGGGTCCGAGCGCTGCCCCGGACGGGGGCTCCCCTCCGTCCTCCCGGAACCTCGACGTGTCTCTCACCGGCGGCGGAGCAGGGCGCGTCACCTCCACGCCTGCGGGGATCGACTGCCCGGGGCCGTCGGTCGGCACGATTCAGCGCCTGCAACGCGCCCCGGCCACCGGGGGAGTGGCGCAGGGAAGCTACGGACGGGTCGGCAGAGAGACAAGTGGGAGCTCGCCTGGACGACTGTTTCGGGGAGTCGGCGCGTCAACAGCGGACCGGTCGCGCGGGTCGGATGCGACAGGCCCTCGGTCCCTGACGCGGTGCGTCTCAGGGAAGGAGGGGAACCGAGTTGACGTAATCTTTCTTATCAGACGTTCACCTGTAGAGGCCACGTGAAAATGGCCGCTTCTGGCCAAGTAGAAATGTCCGCTTTCGGCGACGTGGTGTCGCTCGGGAGCCGGACGAATGGCCAGGAGCTGGTCAGGATGAGCATCAAGGAACTCGACCGCGTTGAACGAGTCGATCGCTGGGAACCGCGTCGTGCTTCCCAACGGCAACGGCCCGGCGGCGGTGCTCCGCCTGGAGAACGAGGTGCTCAACCGCGGCGGGCGGTGATCTTCTATGAAGGCACCAATGACATCACCGGCAACGCCACCTTCGAGCAGCTCAAGGCCGGCCTGCAGCAGGTCATCGATCGCGTGCACGCCAAAGGTGTGGCGATCTACGGCGGCACGGTCGTACGGCCTGGTGGAGATGGGCTCCATGATCGACCTCGATCTGTTCAAGCCGGCCAGGAACGGCGGGGACGACTGAG
>Ga0209237_1000168_pt1 | contig 33688 bp, 37 predicted proteins | sample GraSoi013_1_40cm_2_FD_185820 | JGI IMG/M metagenome (GOLD analysis project Ga0209237, IMG submission 185820) | Grasslands soil microbial communities from the Angelo Coastal Reserve, California, USA - Sample 10_02_2013_1_40cm (SPAdes) (version 2) | ecosystem: Environmental > Terrestrial > Soil >...
TTGTCTGCGTGTGGACGTTCACAATCCAAACCAGGACCGCGCCCTTTGGCGGGGCCGTGGTCCAGTTCGACTGCACGCAGTCGATGTTGAAGAACTTCGTGACCTTTCCTTTAGAGTTGTCGACTTTGAGCCCGTATCCTGGCGTCAGGTCCTTCAGTTGGAGTTTCGCGATCAGATACGGATCGTCCGGCCTGCCGGATCCGGACACCACCCCGTTCGCTGCGGTGAAGTCCGAATCTTGTTTGATGAGAATCGGCCCGTGATGCGTCGGACCGCAGCTCGCCGCTGCGGCGGGTGGTGGGACGATCGTGAGCACAAACGTGGAGAGGGCGATGAGGACCCCTACCCCGGCGATTCGAACCGTTCGCGTCTTCGTCCAGACCGCAGAGTGTCCCTTTGTCAGCTCCCTGCCCCGGAGCGGTATCGGGGGAATCGTATTTGAAAAGGGAAGGTTCCCGGAGAGGATAGAGTTAAACGTCCCGCTCAATTTCCGCATCCGGGGATCCGATGGAACGGAAGGCGAGCGCTCAATGGAACGGGGGTCTGAAAGACGGGAAGGGCGCGGTATCGACGGCGAGCGGCGCGCTGAAAGGCGTTCCGTACAGTTTCGCGATGCGATTCGGCGACACGCCGGGGACGAATCCGGAAGAACTCGTGGCCGCCGCGCATGCGGGGTGTTTCTCGATGGCCTTATCGGGCGAACTGGAGAAGGTCGGCTATCGGCCGGAACGCATTGACACGAAGGCGACCCTGAACTTCGACAAGACGGAAGCCGGCTGGACGATCAAGTCGATCCACCTCGATGTCACCGCGAAGGTCCCCGGCGCCGATCCCGGGAAGTTCCAGGCCGCCGCGATGGCGGCAGAGAAAGGGTGCCCGATTTCCCGCCTCCTGAAGGCGGAGATCACGATGAGCGCGAGACTCGCCTAGGATTCTCAGGCCCTTCGGCGGTTCGACACATCCGGCCCCTGGAGAGAGGAGTCGATTCCTCCTCCCGGCCGGGCCACCTCAAGCGGGCTCTTCTGGCATTTCGCGAACCGCTCTCCCCGAGGGGATTTTGGTCTCTCGGATAGGAGGTTCACAGGAGCTCCTATGTGTCGCTCAAGACCCCGAAGAGGTCTGGATCCTCCGTGAACGTCGCACAGACGGACATGGGAACGGAATAGAACAGGATGCCAGCGGATTTGGTGGTGGCCCAGTATGCGAACACGCGAGGGTCGCGCGTCAACGACCCAGACCTGGAGCGCTATCTGCGCGATGAGTACCCCGGCGGCATGACCGTCGAGGCCCTCCTCGCGGGTACGGTCCGGCCCAATGGCGGGGTCCGAGCGGCCTTCGTCCGATTCGTCAGGGCCGTCTTGCGGGACTTCGACCGGCTCAAGTCGACGCCCGCTCCGATGGCCCCCTGAGGGGACCCACGACCGAGGAAGGCGCTCGAAGTACCCAAAGGACGAAGGTGACACGCCATGGTCTACATTATCGCGATCCTGCTCCTGCTCGCGCGGTATGCCGCGCAGTGGGTCCGATTCCAGTAGGCCTTGGAACGGGGTGTGAAGCCGGCGCCGGTTGTTTCGAGGCGCCGGACCTTTCTTTCTCGTCATACTGTCCGCTTTCCTGGGCCAAGAAATGTGTGGTCGGCTTTGTGAAGGACCCGGACGGGATCTGGCTCGAGCTCTACAAGGAGGGGGAGCAGTCAGGGCATCCGCTCACGCGCGCGAAGGCGAACCATTCCGCCGGCGCGCTTAGAAGTTCCCGGCGGCAGTCACGATGTCCTGCTGGTGGACCGGCGTGGATACAAATTCGAACCCATACCACCACGTGACCGATTCTACGTTGTTTGTGTCTGTCCATACCGCGTGAAACACGTTGTCGGAACCGACCGCCAGGCCCGTGTAGTCACCGATGAACCCGCCGCCGAAGTGGTACCGCGAATTGACCGGATGGGTGGTCACGGTCTTCGTCACCCCCGTAGTGAGATCGGCCACGACATAGTCCAGCCGAGCATTGTGGGTGTAATTGCCGGGCGCGTTCGTCAGCCCGGAAACGGTGGGTGTAACGCAGTTAATTCGACCGACCGCGGTTGGGCTTGCGGGCTTGTCGCAGGTTTGCCACGGCGAGACGACATCTGCTGCATATGCAGACATGTACACTCTTCCAGACGGTGAAACGGCGATCCCCGGCCAGAACGTGTCCACCCGGCGCGCGGCGGGAGCGGTGAGCATCGTTTTGCCATCCCGTTGGGTGACGGGATAGTCAATCGCGACGCGGTTCGAGGCATCCAAAGCCGTGAAGATCGGCACCGGGGTACTCCATGTAGCGCCTCCATTCGTGGACTTGCTCCACACGGCCGACGAATGGCATTTGCTGTAGAGGGAGGCGCTGGCACACACCGGGTCGGCGGCGTAACTTGTCGCGTTGGTCACCTCGGAGGACCACGCGACGTACAAGGTCCCGTCCGGTGCGATGTCCGCCGCCGGGAAGCTGTTCACGCGGAACACCGTGTTTGCTGGAGGGGCGATATCGATGAGAGGAGCCACAGCGATGGGCGAGCTGAACGAAACTCCGCCATCCGTGGAGGCGACCATCCAAATGCTGTCGAACGGTCCGAAACGAGTGCTCCCATCCCAGAAAACGTAGACCGTCCCGTCCGGGCCCACGACGATCCGCGACCCCTGGTCGTAGAGCACGTTGCTCACGATCAACCGGGGATCGCTGAACGTGGCGCCGCCATCCTTTGAGTAGACGAACGCGATCGGTGACTGGACATATCCGCCGGTGTGCGGGTTGAAGACGAACCGCGTCCAGCTCACGTACACTCGATCCTGGAACGGACTCCCGACGTGCGAGTCCACGCCGATCCACTCTTTGTCGTTCAACGTGGAGGGCGCGGTGGTCGGGTTGATGAACGTCGGCGGGCCCCAGGAGAGCGCTTCCTTGGAGTCAAAGGTGCCTTTGTTCACGGCGACCGTGTTCGGCGGTGAGGTCCGATCGAATCCGAGTCCCGCGTAGAAGACGTGGCCAGCGCTGTCGAACGCGAGGCTCGGGTCACCGCCGGCATCATAGATCCCACCGGTCAATCGCTCGACCCCCGGGATCATGGTGCCCAGATGCGCGGGGTCCGTGGGGGTGCAGCACCATGTCAGCCCTCCGTCGTTCGAGAAGTACGTGCCGGAGTAGCCGTCCCCCAGGGCGCTGCATGGCGTCCCCGCGATTGCGCAGGACCACGTCCGGCTGGCGTAATCGTTCATCGCCACGACGATTCGGTTCGGGTTGCTGGGATCGACCGCGATCGCCGGCTCGTTCTGGGACGCGGCATTCGAGTCCTGGTTGACGACCACGTCTGGTATCGAAACCGATGTACCATCGAGCGGACTCGACAACACGTATCTGGGCGTGATCGCATCCGGTGAATAGGGAGGGGAAGCCCCGACGTCCAGCTTATCGGCTTCTTGCTCGATGAGAGCGGACGTTCGAAGGTACAATCCTTGCGTTCCTCGAATCGAGGCGACCTTTCCCGCCAACGTCGTGATGTCATACGTTGGCGACGAGGATGCGTTCGACGATGCGGCGGACACCTGGACTCCGGCGGCAATCACCGCGAAGCCCAGCATGACGAGAACCAGCGGAACGATCGACTTCATAGAAGTCCCCCACGTCCGCGGCCTGCAACTCCGATCAGTCCTTTAACCCTGTTGCAAACCGACAACGTGACGCGGGAACCGCTCGGAAAACGGTCATCGGCGCTCTCAAATTCGATAATGAATTCGTTCGTTCGATGCCTGGCTCCCGCGAAGCGCGCGTCCGTCCTCCAGGCGAACGATGTCGGCATGAGCGCGCGTCCCACGCGATTATATACTCGCGCCATGATGTGTTTTCCGCGGGGATTGGAGATGCCGAACTACATTACCCTCGGAAATTGGACGGAGCAAGGAATCAAGAACGTGAAGGAGTCGCCCAAGCGTGCGGACGCCGTGGCTGCCTTGGCCAACAAGCTCGGTGCCAAGATGCAGATTTTCTACACGATGGGGCGATACGACATCGTGGCCCTGACGGAAGCGCCAAACGACGATGTCGCGATGCAGCTCCTTCTCGAAATCGGGAAGCTCGGGAACGTCAAGACGCAGACGCTGAAGGCGTGGACGACCTCCGAAGCGACGAAGGTCATCTCGAAGATCCAGTGAGCGTTTCGATTTCCTCGACGTCACGTAGGGGCAGCGAAGCGGTTCACTGTGCGACGACAATCGTCCCGACCATATTGGGATGGATGGTGCAGTAGTACTGATAGCTGCCTGCCTGCGTGAACGTGTAACTCCACGTGCGCAAAGTGGTGAACGTGCCTGAATCGAAGAGGCCAGACTTGTTTGTCACCGTGTGGCCCGTCGAATCTTTGTTGAGCCAAGTGACCTTTCCCCCGGCCGACAGGTGGACGGTGAAGGTCGTTGGCTGGTACGCTCCCACCGTGGCGGGATCTGATACAATCGCGACATCCGCCGATCCCGCCTCGAGGCCTCCACGGATGACCGCGCCGCCGATCGCGCCGACGACAAGGCCCCCGACGACGAAGCCAATGACCGCAACGGCGAGCAACCCTCCCGAGGACATCGGGGTCGCGAGGTACCGTTTCTGGTTGAGTCCCGCCTTCGTGTTGATGAAAGACAAAACCGAAAAGACGACGGCGAGCAGCAGTAGGGGGAGGACACTCACCGCCAGCCAGAATCCCGAATCGGCAGGATTGGACAGGCTGGTCAGGATGAATGAAGAGAACAAGATGACCAGCACGATCGCGACCGCAGCCCCGAGAACGTACGCCCATCGCTTCTGTCGCAAGGTGAACGCAGCGGCGATGAGAAACAGCGCGACGAATAGGAAGAGGAACAGGAGCAGGCCGCCCCCGGCCGTGATTCCGCCCGCTAGGACGACCGGGAGTGCCAGAACGACGAGTGCGAGCGCACTATACGTCAGCGCGCCCGCAATCACCCAGAGCGAGAACGGAGTCCCACGCATCCGGGCCCACATGCTTTCGGTTCCCGCCAGGGAAATCCCCTCGCCCGGGCCCGCACGTATTTCGGGTACTTCGCGATTGCGGTCGCCCCAGGCCGTGCCAGGGCGAATCCGCACAAACACCCTAGCGACAGGGCAAACTGTTTTGTGAGGGACGGAACTAGGGGGCTCTCCGTGCGTGCCGTTCGGTTCGAATCTGGAGGCGCGATCAAACTCATCCAGCTTCCGAACCCGCAACCACGCGCCGAGGACGTCCTGGTGCAGGTCCTCGCTGCCGGCGTCTGCCGAACGGACCTCCACCTCCTCGATGAGGTCAAGGCCGGGGAGCACTCGCCACTCATTCCCGGTCACGAAATCGTGGGCCGAATCACGAAAGTTGGCGAGGATGTGTACACCGCGAAGGTCGGCGACCTGGTCGGAGTGCATTTCGAGCAACCGTGCGGACGGTGCCGGCAATGCCGCCGCCAGAGGACGAACCTCTGCGAAGACGGGACTACGCTGGGCTTCGATGCGCCGGGTGGCTACGCGGAGTTCGTCGTCGCGAAACAGACCACCATTCTGCCGCTGCCGCCGAAACTCGACTTGGCACTGGCCGCCCCGCTCGGATGCAGCGGCGCCACCGCCTACCGGGCGGTTGTCGCGCTCGGGCAGGCGGAGGAAGAGGATTTGGTCGTCATCATCGGTGCCGGCGGCGTCGGCCTTTCCGCCATCCAAGTCTCGAAGGCGTACAATGCCCGCGTCTTCGCGATCGAACCGAGGGAGGAGGCGCGGAAGGCGGCCCTCGACTCCGGCGCGGACCAGGCCGTTGGTCCGGACGAAGCGCGTGCCGCGTTTCGAGATTTCGCCGCCGACGCGGGCGCCGACGTAGCGATCGATTTCGTCGGGACGAAGGCCACGTTCGACCTTGGACGGTCCCTACTCGGGCCGGGAGGTCGGTTTGTCGCCGTCGCCCCCGGCTCGGAAGCCATCGAAGTCTCCGCAAACGATCTCGTGGACGGAGGCAAAGCGTATCTCGGCGCGTACTCCTCGACGATGGCCGACTTTGCGCGGGCGATCTCGCTCGCCGAGGCGGGCCGTCTCCGCCCCGTCGTCACGCGAAAAGCTCCGCTCGCGAATGCCGCGGAGGTGCTCAACGATCTCCGAGACGGGAAGATCATCGGACGTGCGGTGCTCTTCCCAGGGCCCATGCAACTGTGAGTCCAGACCGAAGCGATCTCGAAGAACGTTCACCCGCCGCCACCGGGTCTCGTCGACGCGGAGGTCACGTCACCTTTCGGACCAGGAAGTGGAACAGGTTCCCTTCCTTCCGCTCATCGATGACCGGCTGTCCCGTCTGGTCCGACCAGCGGACCATCTCGATCGGCGACGTCGGATCGTCCGTCACGAGGTGGACGACATCCCCAACCTCGATCCGGGTGAGCAGCTCGTTCAGCTTCGCGAGGACCGCCGAACACTCGATGCCGATCTCGAACATCTCGTGATCGGGGAAGGCCGCGAAGCAACGAACCCGCAAGGCCGCGATCTGTTTCGTGAGGAATGGGCGCGCGTCCATCGCGGACCGCAAGCCCCGACCTTCTTCCTCGAAATTCGTCGGTTGCAAGCGGGCAAACCATCCACCGTCATAAGAGGCGTCGGTCAACCTCCGAGGCCTCGCAAGGACGTCGGCGTTCACGTCTCGGAGGACTCCGCTGATCGGCGCTCGGATCGGACCGAAATATCTCCCGCTCTCCAGGAGCCCGACGGCGGCGCCGCGGGCGTACTCGACTCCGAGCGGTTTCGCGGCGACCTTCATGACGGGCCCGGCGAGCGCGGCGAGGATGCTGGTGATCCCGACGATTACGTCCCCTGACTCGAGCGGGCGGGCCCAGACGAGTCCCTCCGCGTCGTAGAGCAGGTCGTCCGGGAACTCGCAGCGCTCGATCTTCATGAAGAAGATTCCTCAACAAGGAGGACGTCCGCGAGGAGGAGTTCCGTATCGGCGTCGGATTGGACACTCAGTTCCGGTGCGTCCAAGAGCGTCGCAGCACCGAGAGGCGACACCGTCGCACCGTTCACCCGTACAGGCCCGCCGCCGAGGACGTACAGGTAGGCGCCCCGATGCTCTTCGAGAGGGTGCGAGATCTTCTTACCTCCCTCCAGGAACGCCGAGAACACGCGGGCATCCGACAGGATCGTCAGGCCGTCTCGGTCTTCGTTCGACACGAGTGGGAGGAACCGGTTTGTCCGGTCCGCTTTTTCCACCGCCCTTTGCTCGACGGATGGTTCGAGGCCCGGCTCCGACGGGAGGAACCACATCTGGACGAACCGCATGGGCGCGTCCTTGCGGTTGTTGATCTCGGAGTGCCACATGCCGTGGCCGACCGTCGTGTGCTGGACCCAGCCCTCCTTCAGGACGCCGCCTTCGCCGTTCTCGTCCGCGTGGCGGAACTCGCCGCCCGCGCAGTACGTGACGACCTCGATTTCCCGGTGCGGATGCAATGGCCACACGGCTCCGGGAGTCAGCGTGTCATCGTTGAAGACCCGCAACGTGCCGAAGCGCATCCACCGCGGGTCGAAGTAGCGATCGAAGGAGAAATGCCAGCGACCGTGACAGGTGCCCCCGTCGATCGGAATGTCGACCTGATGGATCGACGCCGGTGCCCGAACCGTAATCATCGGCGCTTCGAACGCGTCGGTGGAGTTTGAAAGTTTGGGGCACGGCGATTCCGGCACAAATCACCGAAATCATTTTGGCCTCGGGAGGACGCTTCGCAGCGGGTCCGCGACTCCCCATGCCGCCCACGTTCGACGCTCTCCGCATCGTCTCCCTCGGTTCCGGGTTCGCCTGGTGGGCCGTCGGGATCGTCCCCGCGATTCGGACGCGCCTCGCCTCGCGGTTGGAGCGCGCCGTTGCGGCCACGGCCTTCTTCCTCGGAGGATGGGCGTTCCTCGACGCCGTGTATCCGGCATTCGCGGGGGTCTCTCCGACGCCGGACGTCGTGTTCATCGGTCTGCGGGTCACGCTCATCTCGTTCGCAACCTTGGCTCTCCTCCTGACGACGAAATGGATGGCCCGAGGCCGATCCCGCTACGACGCGCTGCTCGTCCTCCCGCTCATCGGCTCCCTTGGACTCGTGTGGACCGAGCTCCCATCGAGGGCGGGAAGTCCATCGTGGGGCTACGGACTGTGGGCGGCTCAGCAGCTCGTTTACGTCGGCGCGTCAATCGTCCTGTCGGCTTCGCTGGTTCGAGGACGAACGGACCCCTCGGCGGGCTTCCGTCGGCGCTCGCTCTGGACGGTCGCGATCTTGGTCGTGGCGGTCGCCGTTTCACTGTCCGCGAACCTGTACGCGACCCTGACATCCGCCTTTGATGAAGGCTGGGCCTCGGCCTCGCTCATCATCGCGGCGGGCCTCGGCCTCGCCGTGATCCTGCCTCTGTCGGTCGACGACTGGAACAAGGCGTTCCGCGGGGCGTCGGCGATCCAAGAACGCGTCACCGCGATCTACATGTTCTACCGCACCGGCGAGCCCCTCGTCGCGCTGGCGTCGAGCCGGAACCTTCCGATCGGAGCGGAGCAGCTCGAAGGCCTCCTCGCCGTCGTCGGGAACTTCGTGGAGACGAGCGTCCCGCTGTCCCGGGGGTACGCGGTCACGGCGATGCGGTACGAGGGACTCGGAATCGTCGCGGTCCGCGGGGAATTCGTCATCGTCGCGGCGGTCTACGACGGGCCCGCGTACGACGCGCTCCGGGGCGAGCTCACCCAGGCCCTGAAGGTCTTCGAGGAACGGAGCTGGCGGCAGCTCGGCACGTGGGAAGACGCGACGACGGTCGCAGAATCGGCCGCGGAGGAGCTCTCGAACTTCCTGGAGCACCCGGAGCGCACGGTCCCGCCACGCCTCCCGAAAGTCTCGCCGCCCGAGGTGAAGTCGGGGAAAGCGTCGTGACGAGGGCAAGCCTTTTCGGCTGCCGCCGATTCCGCGGTTCCATGGAGCGGAAGAACGTCGCGTCCGGGGCGCGTTGGGAGCCGATCGTGGGATACTCGCGGGCCGTCCGCGTGGGGGCGTACGTGGCGGTCGCCGGCACGACCGCAACGGACCCACAGGGGAAGGTCGTCTCTCCTGGAGACCCGTACGGCCAGGCCTTCCACATCTTCCGCAAGATCGAGACGGCGCTCACTCAGGCGGGCGCGCGACTCGAGGATGTCGTGCGGACGCGCATCTTCCTCACGAACATCGAGGATTGGGAGAAGGTGGGCCGGGCGCACGCGGAGTTCTTCCACGAAATCCGTCCTGCCGCAACCTTGGTCGAAGTGAGCCGCCTCATCGACCCTGAGGCCCTCGTCGAAATCGAGGCCGACGCAGTCCTCGTTCCCCCCTGAGCAATCGTTAAGTCTCATACTCCCTTGGCGGCGGCATGGCCCGCGCCGCCCCTTGGCACGGCGAAGTCGTCTCGATCCATATCGCTCCGAAGGCGGAGGACCCGATGCGGTCCGTCCGGACCGTCCGGGCGATCGCAGGGAGAGGTCTCGAAGGCGACCGTTACTTCAGAGCATCCGGCACGTACTCGGACCGGCCCGGACCCGCCCGAGAAATCACGTTGATCGAATCCGAGGCGATCGCGGCGATGGCGCTCGATAATGACCTCGCGATCTCCCCGGGCGATGCGCGTCGGAATGTCGTCACGCGAGGAGTGCCCCTGAACCATCTCGTCGGCCAGGAATTCCTCGTGGGGGGCGTCCGGCTCCGTGGCATCCGACTGTGCGAGCCGTGCTCCCATCTGGAGGGACTGACGCGACGGGGCGTGCTCGCCGGGTTGATCCACCGAGGCGGACTTCGCGCCCAGATCCTCATCGGAGGAGAGATCCGGGTAGGCAATCCGATCGTTCCCGCGGATGCGTCCGAAGCTCGGGCCGCGGCTCCGCTGACGAGCGCCGAAGAGCACTGACCGGAGAGATCGGGGCCGCCAGCGAGGTACCGTTTCGGCATCGGGCACATCCTTAATTGCCCGTCTGCAATCATGCCCGCCGAATGGTGACGCCGCGGACCGAGACCGAGCGCGCGGTGTTCGAGGTCTGGAAGGAACTCCGGCCGGACGAGGCGTTCGTGTTCGGCTTGGACGAATGCGCGGGTCGTCTGTTCATCCCGAACCAGCGGCGCGTCGACAGCCTCCTGGCCAAGATCTCTCGGATCCAGAAGGGGGCGACGAGCCCCGTCGAACGGAAGCTACTCGCCTCGTTCCGCGCGAGCCTCGAGCTCCGAGAGCCTGCGCGGCTTCCGCAGACATTGCTCGAATCCCTCTTCGGGTACATGATCAAAGAAGGCGTGAAAACGAATCACATTCGCGCCCTGGCCACGGACGGCCGGAAAGCGCTCGACGCGAGCCGGAAGCGGGCCCGCGGACCGACCGCCCCGGGGATGCGGGCGCTCGTCCAGCTCGCATGCAACGGCCTCAATGAAATCCTGAAGGTCGTAGAAACCGAGCTCCGCGACGGGGACGCACGAGCCGCGATTGAGTCGCTCATCGTCGCGAACCGACGATACGCGAAGGCCTTCGATTTGCCGGGCTTCTCGCCCGAGGGAACGTTCGACGAGACGTACGCGTTGTTCAAGCGGGCGGGGTGCGGCCTCGGTCGATCCCGGTCCTACGCGCGCGCCCTCCGAGATTTCTGGGACTACACGCAGACGCCGGGCCAAGTCGAGGCCGCCGGACTTCGGATGATGCGGCGGGAGCTGCCGCACTTCAAGGCCTTGGTCGAGCGAATCGCGAACGAACTCCATTGCGAGCCGACCGCAGAGGCGGCGACCAAAGCGCTCAAGGAGAAACGAGGCCTGCGCCCGAACCAGATCCTTCCCTTCCTCCACGAAGTCCGCGAACCCGCCCAGCGAGTCGCCGACCGGCACGTCGTCGCAATCAACCCGGGCTACGCGACGGAAATCATCGAGACGCCGCCGTATTTGGCGAACTCGACGCCGTCGGGTGCGGCGTACGGCCTCGACACGCTGACGGACCACTCGCGGGAGATCTTCCTCGCGACGACGGACGAGCGCAGCGCGGCACGGCCGTGTCCGGGAGAACTCCTGAACCTCCTCGTCCACGAGGAATATGGCCACTGTGTGCACGGCTCGAACTCGGCGAACAGGTTCGCCGCTTCGCCGGATCTCTTGAGCCTCATCGGCTCGACATTCCAATGCGTCTCGGAGGGAATCGCCTTCCAACGGGAGCTCGAGTTCCTGCCTGTGCTGCAGGAGATTGCTGCGGGCAAGCTCTCCGGCACGGACGAGGACACCTTCGCGACGTCGCTCGAGCGCTGGGGCGGCATCGGCCGGGTCGCGCGAGAATACGAGTTCCTCGCGTCGCTCTGGAGGATCGTCCGGTTCTTGCGGGTCATCGGGGATGCCCGGATCAATTCGGGCAAGCAGGATCTCGTCCACTTCATCGAGTGGGCCCATCGAACCACGGGACTGGAGCGGGCGACGGTCTACTACCAGCTCTTTCCCGCCCACCAAATCATCGGGCCGGGCTACGCATCGACGTACGCGATCATCGGCGAGCGGATTCGTGAGCTGCAGCAGGACGCCCTGAAACGTGGGAAGAGCCTTCGCGACTTCAACGCGTACGCGAGCTCGATCGGGTGGCCGCCCAAGTCGGTCTTCGAATCCAAGCTCGAAGCATGGGTCCGCATCGACTGAGACTCATCCCGAGCGAATCGCGGAATCGACGGAATCCTTTATGCAGGCATCCACGATTGCGGCGCGCCTCCTCCGATGAAACGAGGATTGGGACGACCGTGGCGGCTCAGAAGCGGACTCGGAAAAAGGCGGCGCGGAAACCGTCTGCTCCGCAGAAGAAACGCTACGACATGGCGCTCATCCAGCGCGGTGCGCGTCTCCGCCGGTCCCCGTTCTTCGACAAGACGTGGGAGGCAGGCTGTAAGGCCTACACTGTGTACAACCACACCTTCCTCCCGAGCTACTACGACGATCCCGTGAACGAATATTGGCATTTGCTCAAACACGTCGCCCTGTGGGACGTGGCGGTCGAACGGAACGTCGAGATCAGCGGACCCGATGGACTCGCGTTCATGCAGCTCCTCACCCCGCGGGACATGACGAAGTGCCAGGTCGGCCAGGGGAAGTACGTCCTCATCACGGACGAGGACGGCGGCATCTTGAACGATCCCGTCCTTCTCCGCCTCGAGGAGAACCGATTCTGGATCGCCCTCGCGGACAGCGACATCCTGCTGTGGGCGAAGGGCGTCGCGCGTCACGCCGGCATGAAGGTGACGATCCGGGAGCCGGACGCCTCGCCGCTCCAGGTCCAGGGTCCGAAGTCGAAAGCCCTGATGGCGGACCTGTTCGGCGAAAAGGTCACGTCCCTTCCATACTACTTCTTTCTAAGAGCGGAGCTCGACGGGATCCCCCTCCTCGTCACTCGCACCGGTTGGACGGGCGAGGTCGGATACGAGCTCTATCTGCTCGACAGTTCTCAGGGCGGGCGTCTCTGGGACACAGTCGTCAAGGCGGGGAAGAAGTACAACCTCCGGCCCACGGGTCCCTCGGATATCCGCCGCATCGAGGCGGGCATCCTGAACTACGGCGCGGACATGACGATCGAGAACAACCCGTACGAAGTCGGACTCGGGTGGACCGTCGACCTCGACAAGCCGGGCGATTTCATCGGCAAGGCCGCCCTTGAGCGCATCAAGGACGAAGGCCCGAAGTGGAAACTGGTCGGGATCGAGATCGACGGGCAGCCAATCGAATTCAACATGACGAAATGGACCGTGAGCGCCCGGGGAAGGCCGGTCGGCCGGGTCACGTCCGCGATTCACTCACCGCGGCTGAAGGCGAACATCGGGTACGCGATGTTACCGATCGTGCACGCCGACATGGGCACGGAACTCACGGTCGATCACCCGAACGGCCCACGGACCGCGACGGTCGTCAAGAAGCCGTTCCTCGACCCGGGCAAAGAAATTCCGAAGGCGTAGGACTTCCCGATCGGTCCTGCGAATTGTAGACAAAAAAATCAGATGCGCGAACGAGATCGGCCGCTTTTACGAATGTCCCGGGATGCGGGGCCGTGGAGGCCCCGAACGCCAAGGCCAAGGTGGTGGTGATCGGCGACACCGGCGTCGGGAAACGAAGTTTGGTGCGTCGCTCTGCGTTTGATCCCTATGCCGACCGATACCTGGAATCCTTCGGAGCGAAGGTATCGAAGAAGGAAATCCTCCTCCCGGTGCGCCTGCGAGACGGGACGGTCCTGGACCTAATCTTGTTGACCATCAGGGCGGGCGCATTGAAGGGACGTGGTCGGACGTTCGCGGCCCGGGCCGTCGGGATTTTCGCGGTATGTGACGCCACCCGCCGCGACAGCCTGGCCCACTGGCCCACCTGGCGGACTTCATTCGAATCGTCTTGGCCGTTTCGGGCGAGATCCCGGTGGTCGTCGCCGTGAACAATTGGGACATGGAAGCCGAACGCGCAATCGGGGTCGAGGAGGTAGCCGCGTTCTCGCAGGCATACGGTTCTGAGTTCTTCCTGATCTCGGCCACAGGAGACCAGGTGGAAGCGGCCTTCCAATCTCTTGGCGAGCGGATCGTCCTGTTCCGACGCGCGAAGGCCGAACGAGAGAGTCAGGGACCGCCGTAGACTGGAATCGCTGCACCCGTAATCGGTGCGGCGTCCTCCGAGCACAGCCAGCGGATCACGCGCGCGACTTGATCCGTCTTGACCCACTTCGAGAAGTTCGCCTTCGGCATCGCTTCGCGATTCGGCGGCGTGTCCATGATCCGCGGCATGACGCAGTTCACCCGCACGTTCGCGGACTTGAGCTCCCGCGCCAAGCTCTCCGTCAGGCGGTTCACGCCCGACTTGCTCGCGGAGTACAGAAACGATTCTTCATCTCCTTGAAGGGCCGCCTCGCTTGAGACGCTCACGATCGCGCCTCCCTTTGCTGCCCGCATCGAGGGGACGACCGCCTTGCACGCGAGGAACGCGGACATGAGGTTCAACGCGATCGCCCGATCGAAGTCCTCCGAGGACGTGTTTTCGACGGGACCCGCCATGTACCCGCCGATCGTGTTGACGAGGACGTCGATCCGTTTGAGTCGCGTGAGGATTTCTTTCGCGACTCGGTCCATCTCTCCCGCTTGCGTGACGTCCGCCTTGAGGAGCGTCACGTTCTTGCCAAGGGCTCCGAGGAGCTTCTCGAAATACGGGATCTCGCGGTCCAACAGATACACGGCCACCACGGTGGCGCCTGTTTCCGCGAACGCCTTGCACACGGAGGAGCCGAGGTAGCCCGTTCCGCCGGTCACGACGACGACTTTTCCGTCCAACCCGCCACCCACCACCGGTAGGCCGTCGCGTTTCATGAGTCTGGCGCCTTCCGGCCAAACGGGGAAATCCCGGGGGAGCGATGGCTGGCCGTGTGTGCGACGAGGTCCGCGAGGCGTTCGTCGCCCGCGTGAAGGCGATCGACCCGGTCTTCAAGCGAGGTGACCTGGAGCATTTCTGGCCGATGCTGCACGAGCTGGTGGCCATGGCCCCCGAGCGCCGCGACCTCTCCCAGAAGAAGTCTCACTACCTCGCGAGCTTGGCGGTGCGGTCTCTCGGCCGTGACGATCCGCGATCCGCCCTCGCCTTCCTCGATTACGCGGACCGCTCGATTGACTCGGGACACCTCACCCCGTTCCTCGTCGCGGAGCGGGTCGACTTCCGTCGACAGGCCGACGTGATCCTGAAAGCCCGAAGGCCTCGCTAGCGAGACGGGCTATGCGGTTCCAGATTGCAGAATCCGGGCGATCCGTTCGCCTCGAAGTGGCTGGCTCGCGCGGCCCATCCCGGGAAAGTCGATCGTCCGAACGTCGATCCCCTTGAGGTCCGCAGCATACCCGACAACCGACTGTCGGTACTCCAGGGAAAGGAGGTCGACGACGAGGCGCGGATGAATCGAGTCCAGATAGAAGGCCAGGATTTGGGGGAGACCGCGGCCGTGCCACCAACGATTCATCTTGCCGAACGGTGGCGTCGGCTCGGCCATCGACAAGGCGTATGCTGGGACGGTGTCGCGCGAGGCCACCAATCCCCGGAGTCCGGAGGCGATGACGACTTCGACGTTCGGGGCGCGTTGCGCCCAAGCTTCCTCGGGGATGCTCATGTACATGTTACCCTGGAAGCGACGGTACGCCGGAAGGAGTCCACCGGGACGCACGGACCCTGTCGGGCTCTTGTGAAGGACTTCCTCCCGGTGCCCTTCGAGCTTCGCTCGGATCGTGGCGGGAAGGGCGGCCGCGATCGAGTCGACCTCCGGAGCATCCGACGACCCGCCTCTCGCCTTGCGAGTGCTCTCGGGAATCAACACGACAATCTCCGGTTTCGCCATCGGGGGTCGGGAAGGCGGCTTCGTGCATTAGCTCTTGCGACCGCGGGGAATCGAGACTGCGCGCTTCGATTCTTAGCGGGCCGCCGCCTTGGTCCCGGTCCCGACGACATTGGATTTTGTCGCCAACCACCGAGCGACGACGTCCTCATGGCCCCGCGCGTACATGGTCGCTGGCAGGGTCCGCGGATCCAGGTACGACAATTCCGTATACCACGGCGGGACCTGGAGCTCGTACTCTTTCGGCGGCGTCCCGTCGACGAAGAACCAGATGTCGTAGTGCATCTCTCCAGGGGCCATTTTGGACGGATAGAAGTCTACCTCCGATCGAGGCTCGGAGTACCGGAGTCCTGAAATTCCCAGGATTTCCTCGCCAATCCTCCGCGCGGCTTCCCGCGAATCCTCGCCGAGCTTCAGGTGGGTGGCGGGAACTGTCCACCCCCATCCATGGGTCCGTCGTCGTTCCGGCTCTAACCCGGCAAGCGCCTCCCATTGCGGGTCGTCCGCGTATTTGCCCAGGAGGATCTGACCGCGACGGGTGACGAACAGGTACGCGCACACGCACATCCCGCCCGCCGGGACCTGCTCGAATCCCAAGGGCGGGGGATGCTTCATGAGCCAAAGAAACGGACCCGTGCCCGGCACGAATCGGGGAGGACGCACCGCGGCAAAGGCCTTGCGGTCCAAACAGATAAGAGCCGCGCGGGCGTGGCCGTCCAACGATGACTCGGCAATCGCGGAAGCGCAAGTACAAGCGACTCTTCCTCGCAGCCGATCTCCACGGGTCCGAGATCACCTTTCGGAAGTTTCTGGCCGCCGCCACGTTCTACGATGCGGACGCCCTCCTCATCGGAGGGGATCTGACCGCCAAATCAATCACGCCGATCGTCCAGCAGAGAGACGGCCGCTACCAGACGCGCCTCGCGGGCGGAGCGCGCGACAACCTCACAGATGCCGAGTTGCCGCCCATTGAGAAAGCGATCGCGGACTCCGGTCCGTATCCGGTCCGGATGACCGAGGACGAGTACGCCCGCTTCCGGGCGAACCCGGACAAAGTCGAGTCGCTCTTCACGGACCGGATGATCGACCAGATTCGGCGATGGACCGAGATGGCCGAGAAGCACCTGGCCCCGCTCGACATCCCATTGTATTGGATCGGTGGCAACGACGACAAGTCCGAGGCCCTATTGCAGGCGGAGTCAACGCCTCACGTCCACTTTATCGACGAGAAGGTGGTCCGGTTCGACGAGGACCATGAGATCCTGGGATTCGGATGGACGAATCCGTCGCCGTGGCGCACGCCGAGGGAGCTCTCGGAAGACGGACTCAAGAGACGTCTCGATCCGCTCCTGAGCCGCGTGGAGGATCCGGCTCGCTGCATCTACCTGATGCACGCGCCTCCGTATGGGACCGGGTTGGACATCGCGCCGAAACTCGATGCGACGACCGATCCGCCGCGTCCGGTGGTGCAGGGAGGACAACAGGTCTTGATTCCGGTCGGCAGCACGACCTTCCGTTCCGCGATCCTCGAGACGCAACCGGTCCTCGGTCTCCACGGGCACATCCACGAGACGAAGAACGCGGCCAAGCTCAAGCGGACCGTCTGCGTCGACCCGGGCTCGGAGTACAGCTCGGGGACCCTGCGAGGAGCGATCGTCAACCTCGAGCGGGACCGCGTGCTGGGTTACCAGTTCACGACCGGCTGATCCGGTCGCCTAGATCGGGGGCACTTCCTTATACGCGAGGTCGAGGTTGATTCCTCGGCTCCGAAGGTACGCCCGGCGCACGAAGTAGTACACGGTCCAGCCGACGAAAATCGCGACCATGATGAGCAGCGATTTCACACCGTCAAAGCCGGCCGACACATTCGCGATTCCGAGGAACGGCTCGGTGATGTACCAGTAGAGCATCCACGCGCTGAAGCCCGCGGCGATGAGCCCGCAAATCGTGATGAGTGGGATTGGACCGACTTTGTATTTTGCGATCGGAGACGTCTGGTACACCTCCCGGCGGGTTCTGGGGAAGACCGCACCTCCAATCGCGGTCCCGATGTACATGACCGTCGCGACCGCCGTAACCGCCAGGGTGTACGTCGTGTATCCGGGCACCATGTTGTAGATGTACGCGTACAGGAAACCGCCTAGGATCAGGAAGATGACGTGGGCGTTGACCGGTGTATGGGTCCGCGGGCTCACATGGCTCACTGCCCGCGGAAGCGCCCCGTCAATCGACATCGCGACCGCGACCCGCGTCCAGCCCACGATGACGTTGAAGACCACCTGGAGCGCATTGAGCAGGATTCCGATGATCATCAGGAACAGGATGATCGGATTGTCGGTGAGGACCATGGCCAGGTTGCTGAACCAGGGCGCGATCGGCGCGCCCGACCCCGCGGCGGCCGCAAGCCATTGCTGGTCGACCGTGCCGACCATGGCGATCGCGAGCACGGCCATCATCAGGGTGCTCACGAGGCCCCCGCCGAGATTGATGAACATCTGGTTCCGCAGGCTTTGGGCGCCTTGGATCTCACCGGCCTGCTCCTGTGCGTATCCGACCCACCCCAAGCTGGTTAGAGCGACAGGGGTGATCAAGAGGGTGCCCAGAAGGTCGAACGCCCGGTTGGGCGTGAAGCCGTTCGCAATCGCGTTGGAGAGCACTCCCTGGTATGCGCCGGGTCCGGAACCAGCAATGATCGTAGCCGCACGATCATAACGACCGATGAACGTCGCGGTCGGCGTGATGAAGAACATCACGACCATGACGAGATAACTAAGAAGGAACCCGTACCACATGACCCACTGGATCTGGACGAACCATCGGAAGCTCTTGATGAGGATGAGTGCGGCGAATGTCGACGTGACCATCGTGGTCACCATGGCACCCATCGGGGTCGAGAACCAAACGCCCCAATCGATGAACATCGTGTTGCCGGTCGTGAGTCCGAGCCCGGTGAAGAGTGGCGCAAAGCCCAAGATCGCAACCAGCCACCCCCCGAGGGCTTGCCACTGGAGGAAGAACGTAATGATCATCGTCGAGACGATGGCGAATCCAAGCCATGGGCGCAGCGTCCGACTCTGGAACACATAATCGCCGCCCGTCCGGGGCATCGCGGAAGCTAGTCCGGCGTACACGACGGCCAGGAACCCGGTGAAAACACCGGTGATAAAGATCCCCAGCCAGATGCTCGCCCCGGGATACAGGATGATCGTCGTGATGTACACCCAGGGGAAAATGATCCCGATGTTCAGGATGTTGTACGCGAACGCCGAATACGGTGACATCACCCGGACGAGTCCCGAGGCCCGTCGCGTAAACACTTGGACTTGCGCGGTCGCCTGCTCTCCCCGTCTCGCAAAAACGTCGACTTCGCCCACGGGCTCTCGACCCCCGCCCCGCGGCCGGTAACCGGTCATCCGGTCATCAAGCTTTTGCCACGCACATTTCGATTCGTCAGGGACGCTACGTGCGCATCCTTATACGGACTTAGGGATTCGCGCGAACCGCGTTGGCTGCGGCGAGCCTCCCACATCCGCCGTTGGTTCGGCCACGGAGGCCGCCCGCCTCACCCTCGTGCGATCATGCCAAACGAACCGTCCTTCGTGGCTCTTGGAGAAGCCGATTTCCTCCGCGCGGCGCGGGCGATCGTCGACGCGGCCCAAGCCCAAGGGACGTCCCTGAGAATTCTGGGTTCCCTCGGCATTTACGCACACTCGCTGCACGTGCCTGAGTCCATCTCAGTCCTGCACCGCGTCGGACGCATCAGCGAAGGCACGCCTCTCTTCACGGATCTCGACCTGATGGGATACGCGAGTCAGGGCCGGTCGATCAGCCGCGTGTTCGAGAGCCTCGGGTTCAAGCCGGACGACATGATCAACGGGTTCTTCGGCGACCGACGGCTCGTGTACTACGAGGGCCAGAATCGGTTCCACGTCGACATCTTCCTCGACCGGCTCGAATTCAGCCATGACGTCCTGTTCGGAAAGAAACCCGGCAACGGACGGCTGGAGCTCGACTCGCCCACGATTTCCCTCACGGACATGGTCCTCGAGAAGCTGCAGATCCACCGGATCGGACGGAAGGACCTCGTGGACCTGATCGTGCTGTTCCTTGGGCACGACGTGAGACGCGCGGCGAACGGCGATCGCGAGGCGATCGACGCCGGACACATCGCGAATCTCCTCGCGGACGACTGGGGGTTCTGGTATGAATCGACGCAGAACCTCGCGAAGTCGAGACAGTTGCTGGGGAACTTCGTTGCCGAAGGGAAAGTCCCCGGGGATTTCGCTGAGCGAATCGACAGTCGGATCGGAAAGCTCGAGGCCGCGCTCCAGTCCTTCCCAAAAGGGCGGGCGTGGCAGAAACGAGCCAAGGTCGGCACGGCGAAACCATGGTTCCGCGAGGTCGAGGAAATCGTCCGATGAGGTAAGGGTTCAGAGCTCGAAGGACTTTCGGCACGCTTATGCGCCACGTCCGCCTACCACGCCCGAAGACGGTCGCCACTTCCAAACACCGTTTTGCAGGAGGCATCTTCAATGGCCAAGCCCGCGCCGCCGCATGCCGTCGTCTTGGGCGATGCCCGGATCACGATCAATGCAATTCCCGCGCAGGTGTTCGAAGCGCTCACGAATCCGGAACGGCTGGTCGAGTGGTGGGGAGACGACGTCCGCGTCGATGCCCAGATCGGCGGGGTGTACGAAGCGACCCTTCCGAATCGACGACTCGAGGCGACGATCACGACGATCGAGGGCCCCCGGAAGCTCTCCTTTGCGTGGCCGCTCTCGAAAGAGGATCGATCCGTCGTGACAACGGTGGCGTACGAACTCTATCCGAAAGGGCCGCAGACCGCCGTGCATGTCACCCACCACTCTCCCGAAGCGGTGGCGGGGGATTGGGGTGCCATGTGGCAGCAGGCACTCGACTTGCTGAAGTCCTATGTCGAGACGCCGCAGCCGGCATCCGACGGATGAGCCGACCGAGGGTCGGGGGCGCCGAACAATCTTTCAAACCCTTCGCGGTTCGAGGTGAGAAGTGTGTCGATGCCCGTCTCGCCGATTCGAAAGCTCAACTCGATCTGGGTGCATGTCCGCGACATCAAGAAAGCCCGCGCTTTCTATCATGACGTCCTTGGTCTGAAAGAGATCTGGTACGATGAAGAGGGAGAGTCCGCCTCGTTCCGAATTCCACGGGGCCCGCCGCTCTCGATGCACGTCCAAGGAAGGGATGAGCTTGGTCGCTCCGCGGGGACCGTTTCGGGGATCTACTTCTCCGTCGTGGATGTAAAGCGCGCCGCACGCGCAATCGAGCGAAAGGGCGGGATCGTCACGGACCGCCCAGAGAAGAAACCGTGGGGGAATTGGAACGCGACGATCGCGGACCCGGACGGGAACGAATTCGTCCTCACGGATTGATCGGGTGCTCTGTCAGCGGTTCTCGTCATACGCTTGTTGCAGCCAACCGAGCACCTCTGAATCCACCTCATCAGGTGCCGTGAGTCCAATTTGAACCTGCATGGTCTCTTGAATCTTCGAGGGCTGGAGGCGCCCCTTGGGCTTCCGCCCTTCCAACCGCAGACCGAGATCGACGCGGTTCTTCGTCGTCGCTTGGATCCGGGCGAATGTCCGGCGAGGAGAGACGAGCGAGACATAGGTCTTGCGCGCCTGGATTGTGACCTGGCCGAGACCCGCCGCAGCGTCGATGAGAGCGTCGAAGATCGGCCGGAGCTGCGCCCGGTCTGCGTACTGTCCGTCAATGAGCTCATCGGCCGTCGCAAGGAGAAAATCCGGGTAGCCGAACCGCTCCATGACCAAGAGCGACTGTGCGTAGCCAGTCACGCCCTGCTTCGTGAGCCATAGCCGAAGAGACTCCTCGTCGTCCAAACGCTCCCGCTGGATCCGCCGATTCCAAGTTCCCACTCCCTCCCCCGTGCGCTCCTTCAGGAGCCGCGCGGACATGTCCTTCATTCCTTGCCAGTCACGTGTCTTGGCCATATCAATTCCCGCCGTGCGACCGTCGCCCGATGGATGGAATCGGGAAAAAACCTTCGGGAGTCGTGACGACGGATGCGGTACCTAGAGGAAGCACGCGTTTGAGACCCGCAGCCGAACGAGACTCACATAATCCAAAGGTTAAATAACTAGTGTGTTATATTGTGTCGGAGACGGAACCCATGATCGAGAAACTGACGCACGTACCGATCGTCGTGAGCGACCAAGAGAAGGCCCTGAAGTTCTACACCGAGGTGCTCGGGTTCGAGAAGCGGGCGGATTACCAGAACCCAGGCAACCCCCGATGGCTCACCGTCGCACCCAAGGGGACGGACGTCGAGCTGATCCTCTTCGAAGGCAATTACAAGATAGATCCTCGGGCGCCGCCCGAAGCGGGGAGCGGGGGCAATCACTTCGTTTTCAGGACGAACGATTGCCGCAAGGACTTCGAAATCTTCAAGGCGCGCGGACTGAAGTTCAAGGACCCCGCGCCCGTCGAGGCGAACTACGGCATCGCGGCCTACTTCACCGACCCGGACGGCAACCACCTCACGCTGCTCCAGCCGGGGCCTGTGCCGGCCCAGAGCCAGCGGAAGGCATGATCCCGTGCTCGGGATGAAGAAATACCCGAAGGAGTACATCGCGGCGTGTCGCGCGAGGGTCGATGCCGAACTGCGTGCATACCGAAGCCAGTTCGACAAAACGCCCTCTAAGGAATTCGAGGCCCGCTTCTTCAACGACCAAGTCCTCCTCCTGGACTACATGTTCGTTCACCGGCTCTCAGGCATCGAGGGCAAGGACGGCAACCCGCTGAACGAGGTCCGCGTGCTGTGCAATTCGATCCTGCTCAACCGGGGCAAGCTTCAAGTCGACAGGCTCCCGGGGTGGCCGAACTCGGCCGTTGCGGGAATCAAGCTCCCCCCGGAGAAGTCCGTGCTGAAGCTCAAGGAGGGCGACGAGGTCCGGCTGAGCGAAGCCGACTTCGAGCGCCTCTCCAAAGTCTTTTTCGCCGAGCTTGAGAAGAAGTTCGGGCGATGACAGCCGTGTCGACGAACGTCTTCCTCGCAATCTCGGACCCAACGCGCCGCGCGGTCCTCGACCTTCTTGCGACCGGCAGGCGGAAGGCAGGCGATATCGCCGCCAGGTTCCGGCACCTCACGCAGCCCGCCGTGTCCCGCCACCTCAAGGTCCTCCGCGAGGCGGGGCTCGTGAGCGTCGAAGTGAATGCGCAGCAGCGGATTTACGAGTTGAAACCTGAGGGACTTGGGGAACTCTACGAGTGGGTCGCGAAGTACCAAGCGATGTGGCCCGACACACTCGAGGCCCTGGAACGGTATCTCGATGCCCGGGCGGTCCGTCAAAAGCCGAAGGGGAAGAAGCGATGACGAGCCGTATCCTTCAAATGGACACAGGGTTGCCGTACGAGAAGCGAGCGGCGGTTTGAATATGCACCGACAGGTATCACGGCACGCTAGGCCAGGAGAACGAATCCAAGTGACGACGCCGCACTCCTCGCGGGCGGGCACCGTGACGTTCGAGGGCGACTACGCCACCATCACCTTTGAACGACGCATCCGCCACCCGATCCAGGTCGTGTGGGAAGCGCTGACCGAGTCCGAGCACCTCGCGCACTGGTACATGACGAGGGCTCGCCTCGACGCGCGCGAGGGAGGGAGCATCGAGTACTGGAGCGGGCCAGCCCAATACCATGTGACGGGGAAGATCCTCACGTGGCAGCCGCCGCGGGTCCTCGAGCACGAGTGGAACGTCGAGCCCCGGAAGGAACTCCCGAAGGGCGAGAAAAGCATCGTTCGCTGGGAGCTAACCCCGGATGGCGATGGCACGATCCTCCGAATCACGCACAAGCGGCTCACGCGCCCGACCGCGATTGGCTTCATGTCGGGCATCCACGCCTTCCTCGACCGGCTCGAGGACGAACTCGACGGCGTACCGCTCGTGGACTGGCGCACTCGCGTCGACGAGGTCCGGCCGAACTACCCAGGGTGGGAGGCGCGCCGATAGGACGAATCGTTTCTGGCCGCAGCCTAGGGCCTGCGCCGTTTGGTGTTCCGTTTCGGGCGCGCGGTCTCCCTTTGCTTCGCCCGGCCCGCCTTGTCAGCGGGTCGGTACACCAGCTTGACGACGCCTTTGCTGAAAGTCGTTGACTCGACGAGCCTCAGGCTCGCCTGGCTTCCTTCGTCGAAGAGGCGCTTTCCGCGACCCAAGACAAGCGGGTAGACGAGCAACCGGAATTCGTCGATCAGGCTGTGCGGCAATAGAGACCGTATCAGGCCGGGACTGCCGTGGATCACGATGTCCCGCCCCGGTTGCTGTTTCAACTTCGAGACTTCGGCCGCAAGATCGCCCTTGATCAAGTGCGAGTTGTTCCACGCGAGTTTCCTCAAGGTCCTCGACGCGACGAACTTCGGCATGCTGTTGAACTGGTCCGCGAACCCGTCCGGGTCTTTCCTGCCGGGCCAAGCCGCCGCGAACCCCTCATACGTCACACGTCCCAGGAGGAGCGCGTCCGAGGCGCGGGTCTCGTCGAGCTTGAACTTCTGGGTCTCCTCGCTCCAAAATGGGAAGCTCCACTTCTCGGGCGATTCGACGACGCCGTCCAGCGACACGAACAGGGTGGCGGCCAACGTGCGCGTTCCAGGCATCGATTCAGTTCCGTCCGTGCAACCGAAGACCAATACTTCAGTCTTCGGGGAGGCGCGGAGCGGCAAGGTCATGAATCGGAACTCGATGAAGAGACCACGGTGGGCGCCGCATTGGAGCCGATCCAGGACGGCCGTGCGGGATCCCCTCCGGCCCTGCGCCGCGTGATCACGCTCCGCCACGCGGTCGCCATCTACGTGAGTTCGCTCCTCGGATCGGGCATCTTCGTCATCCCAGGACTTGCGGCTCGGATCGCAGGACCCGCCTCGATCGTCTCGTGGATGTTGTTGTCGCTCGCGAGCTATCCGTTCGCCTACACCTTCGCGAAGCTCTCCGCGAAGCGACCGGAATCCGGAGGAATCTACGCCTTCGCGCGAGACGGCATCGGCCTCCGCGCCGGGGCGGCGACCGCTTGGCTCTTTCTGGCCTGGGCCGTCCTCGGCGCCCCGGCGGCGACTGTCGCGGCGGCGTCGTACCTCGCCTTTGTCTTCCCCTTGACCCGGCTGGACATCTACCTCGCAGCCGCGAGCATCCTCATCCTGGCATTCGTCGTCAACTACGTCGGCATCCGCTTCACCGGGCGGGTGCAACTCGCCACGGTGGCCGCCATTCTCGTCGCCCTCGTCATCGCGGTCGTCGCATCCGCCCCGAGAGTCCGACCGGCCAACTACACGCCGTTCCTCCCGAGTGGGCTGGGGTCGATCGGCACGGCGGCTGCCCTGATAGTCTGGTCCTACCTGGGGTACGAGAACACCTCCAACGTGGCGGAGGAATTCCGGAATCCGGAGCGGGATTTCCACCGCAGCGTGGTCATCAGCGTCTTCCTCATCAGCGGCCTCTACCTTGCCATTGCCGTCGTCACGGTCGGCACCGGCGCATACACGGCCGGGGGCGGGGCCACCCCCTTTGCCGCGATGATGTCGGACGCCTTCGGTTCCTACGGCGGGGCGATCGTCGCGCTCCTTGCGGTCTTCGTTACCTTCGGCACCGTCAACGCGTACGTGGCGGGGATGGCCCGGGTCTACTACGCCGCGGCGCGGGACGGCGTGTTCCCGCGGACGCTCGCCACCGTGGATCGCCGGACCGGCGTTCCCGCCCATGCCCTCGTCTTCCTCATTGTCTTGGTCCTCGTGAGCCTGATGGCGTTCTACCTTGTGGACGTGGACTTTGTGACCGCGTTCCTCATGGCGAGCGGGGCGGCCGTCTTGACGTACGTCATCGGCTCGGTCGCGGGAATCCGGCTTCTCAACGAACGAGGGATGCGGCGGGTGCTTCCGTGGATCTCCCTCCTGGTGTCCCTGGCCCTCCTACCGTTCATCGGCGTGCTCCTGGCGGCGAGCGTGGCCATCGCCGCCGCGGGACTTCTCGCCAGCTGGGTGTTGTCTCGACGAGAACGAGGCGCGGTCCCGGGAACGTGAGGACGCCCTTCGGCTGCTGTTGGACTGTCGGCCGGGACCGACCTAGCCGAACGCCGCGATGGTGTGAACATGGACCGGATGGGTCGCGATGTAGCGGCCAAGGGGACGGTAGACCCAGTACGTGTGCCACGCGTACCAGGAGGGGCCGTAGAGTGGGACCGCCGCTAGAGGGGCGGGAATCGGCGGGATCGCGCCCGGCGGGAGGTTTGCCGCGAGATAGCCCAGCCCGAGGGGCGCCACCCCGTAGCACATCACGAGGGCGAGGTTCTCGATTTCCAACGTGAGCTCGAAGAAGTTTCTCCGGGTGATCGCGCTGATGCAGTCCCGGAACACGTCGATCGCCTCGAAGGGCTCAAGCGGACTAGCAGCCAGCATGGCCGAGGGAGCATGGGGAGGGTCGAAGACGCCGGCGAGGTGGGACGCCATGAAGGCAAATCGATCGACCATCGCCCCCGCCTCGATCGGAGCCGAGGCCAGAATCGAGGCCGCCGCCTCCACGACCAGGCCGTCCTTGTACCCGCGATCCGTCATCCCGGCCAGGGCGGCATCGAAACGCGCCAATGCCACATCCACGGAGTACGAGGACCGTGCGAGCGCGGAGAGCAGGATCGCGTTGAGGGGCGGTCGCCGACGGTGAATCTCGTCGATTCGAGAGAATACCAGGTCCCACCAGCTCGGGTCCAGGTCCGCCATCGCCGCCGCGGCAAAGATCCGGTCTTCCGGCAGAATTCCGTGAGACTCCAGCACAATCCGGAGGCGCTCGAAATTCGTGCGGACCGTCTGGAGATCCCCGGGAAGGGAGGCGAGCACCGTGGAACCGACCAATCGGTCCTCCTTGTTCCAGCTGCCCCAGTTCACGGACATGTTGAAGAACTCGAAGGATTGCGCCAGGAGGCTCGGGTCCAAGGACCGTTTCGCGAGGACGATCGACGCGAAGCGCAGGTCGACCGTCGTAAACGGATCTCCGAATGTGACGTCGTTGTCCGCGCGCATCTGTTCCGTCAGGACAAGACCGCGATAAGTGAGGTCCGCGCGCTGGATCGTGTCGAAGAGTCCTCCGCGGTACGTGGACAAATCCTGCTGGAACTGCTCGAATGACCGGCCTTCGAGATGTTTCTGCCACGTGGAGAGATCTTCGAGGACGCTTCGTCCGAGAAGGGTCGGCTTGACATACTCCTGCGTCGGACCGTTCCAGACAAGGGAGTCGACGCTCGTCTTCTGCCCAGCAATCTCTTCGAGCTCCCGGATCATCTGTTGGAGCTCGGGAGGTGCAGTGGGACCGGGGGTCGCCAGGGCCTGGCGGGAGAGTTCGCGCACTCGGTCTCGGAGGGTCGGCAGGGTCGCCGTCGCGCTCAACCACCGGTCTCGGGTGGCTACGTCCACCGGGCTGAGGATGCCTTGATCGACGAAGAGACGTCTCTCGTCCGGGCGCATGTCGACCGGTTGACGGTCCTGGACCGCTTGCAAAAGAGCCCGAGCGCGTCCGCTGTCCACCTACGTCCCCACCCTGGAAGCCACCTCAATCTCCACGCCGCACACGTCCGCATCGATGGTGGGTTCGACCTCAAGGACGAGGCGCTCGCCTCGCCGTTCGAACGCCACGTGGGGATCGGCCGCGCAGGCCCGTTCCATCGTCTCGAGAATCCACGTGCGTCGCGCAGCAGCCTGGCGCAGGATGCGCCATCGCCGATCGACCTCCAGAGCGAGGGCCTCCAACGCGTAGAAGGCCTCGTACACATTTCGATGGAATTGACGTTCAATCTCCTCGCGGACCGCCTCGGAGTCGCGGACGGGAATCTCCTCGATCCCCTCGAGGTCCGCGAAATGCATCGTGCCATCGGGGGCCACCACGGCGTCCTTGTCGAGCCAGACGTCGTGGTACCCCAGGCCCGCGTAGACGCCGCGGCCGTCATCGTGCCGCAAACTCCGCGCGTACAGGGTGAGCGCGGCAACCGAGGAGCGGGCCATGTTCTCGAGGAATCGTTCCGCCGCTTCGAAGGACCCGATTCCGAACATCTCGAACACGCGAGCCGTGTCCACGCCGAACGTCACGGGGCTGTGGAAGTAGACCCGGACGTTGGAGGGCATCAGCCGGATCTCCTGCCAATACGTTCCCACGTAGCGCCGATACCAGTAGAACTGCGAGGCGATCGATGCGTACTCGTCCGGGAGGCGGACGAGGGCGACGACCGGACACACCGGGAAGCCGGCGATCTGTCCCTCCTGCGCACGGAGGCTCGTCAGGAGCCCAATCGCGGCGTTGTCGGGAGCCTGCCCTCCGTATGGGGTGTTCCCGAACCACCGTTCGCCGGTGATGAAACCCGATGCGGCCCCGTCCTCTCCGGCAAGCGCGTCGACGAAGCGTCGGTCCCGGCAGATGCTCCGCGCTCGGGAACCGGTGAGGGGGACATTCTCGTACGCGTCCGTCGCGGCTCCGCAGCCTTTCACCGCGGCCACGAACTCGCGATCCCCGATGACCCATCGGCGTTTCGGAAGCAGCGCGGATCGGTTGTCGTCTCGCACTCCTTCGACCGCCACCACCCCATGAGCGCGTCCGGCGAGCTTCCAGAGAATCTCCGGAACATAACAGCCCGCGACATCCGCGGACAAGAACCGCTCGAATCGAGGGTCGCCGAACGCCTCGACATCCCGCTGCAGCCGCACGAGGCGGACGGCATCGTTTGGGACCCAGACGGCCTCGCGGACCATCAGGTCTGCCTCTGCTGCGCCGCGGGAGCCGCCTCCGGGTCTCGCGAATAGTAGACCGTCTCCCCGAAGGGGACGAAGCCCGCGCGGGTCGCCACCCGCATCGATGCGGTGTTCTTCCGGGAGATTTCCAGAATCACGCGGTCGACGCCGAGCGCCGCAAGTGCGGAGAGACGGGCGTTCATGATCTGGGTCCCGATCCCCTGCGCGCGATATGGAGCGTCGACCGTCAGGGTGTGAAGACGCGCGACGGTGCCGACGACGGTCGCGAACCCGAATCCAACGACTCGATTGTTCGCGACTGCGACGTAGCCGAAATCGCCGCCCTGGAACGAAGACGCGATGAACCGCCTGGCGCTCGCGCGATACGTGTTCTGTGCAATCGCGACGACGGCGCCCAGGTCGTCCGCGGTCATCGGTCGGACCAAGGTCGAGTCGTACTCCCGCGGCTGCGGGTTGCGCAGTTGGAGAATCGCGAAGCGGTCGATCTCCTTGGCCCGCAAGAGACCGCTCGGAATCGTCGCATCGGCGAAGAAGTTCTTCATCTTGACCCGTTTCATCAGCACCCGCGCGACCGCGTCGTCCGAGGCGAACAGGCTGCCCATCGCGGACTCCTGATCGAAGAGGGCCAAGCCGACCAGCGTCCGGTCCGCCAGGGCCAGCACCACCGGGTCGTGCTCGGCGAATGAGCGCTCGGCCAAAAGCGGGAGGAACGGGCCGAAGAAAGGCGAGCCATCCGAGGTGAGACCGACGAGGTCCGCCGGGCTCTTCGCCTTTCGAATGCGCACGTCGGTCGGGAAGTCTTTCGACCCAATCCGGAGCCGGCTCGGACCCCTCCGAACCCGGATCGCGGCAGCGACCGCGAGGACGGCCGCGGCGGGGACGCCGAGATCGACGAGGGCGAAGGGAATCAGGTCAAGCGGCACCGAATAGCTGCTCGCCGTCAGGGAGATCTCCGCCCGGAACCGGAAGGACGCGGAGGGGTTCGTGTCGCGTTCCTCGTACGACTCTGCGACCACGTATCCGGAGTCCGGGTCGAAGTAGTAGCGATCCGTGTAGGTCGCGGCGAAAATGCCGTAGGCGTCGTCGCGCGTGTACGTTCCGGAGGCCTGGAGCTGGACCGTGCGGTGCGGGATGATTCCGTTCCACACGGTTGCATCGGTTGAGATGACCGTGAAGACGTCGTCGAGGATCCGGAGCGTTTGTCCCTGCGCGAGGGGCATCGAGACCCAGAACCAAACCGTCGCATTCGCGCTGGCGTTCACGTCAATACCAGACAGGTACCGGCGTGTGGACACGGAGAAGACCGGGGTGACATCCGTGACGCCCGATTGATGCGTCCCGTCGGAACCGTCGAACGTCCAGCTTCCAAGACCATGAACGGTGGCCAGATCGCCGGAGACGGATTGGACCGTGTATCGGGCATGCGAGATCATCTTGTCCGAGTAGCCGAAGTAGTAATCCGTGCCTTGATCCACATAGGTGTTGTAGTTGTACTCGAAGAAGTCGGCCGTCTGAGGAGGGGCTCCCGCGGCACTGAAGGACAGAAGGAGCGGCGTGCCCAGGGCGAAGATCAGAATCAGGCCCGCGACCCGTGCAAGTGTACGGGAAGACAAGCAGTTGCGCGGCATCGTACCGGCCAAGTCCCTCCAGCCGTCGATACCATCCGCTTCGAACATAAACCTCACGCAGGAATTCCGAGCATCCGGACGTGCGTTCGCCGATCGGATGACCAAGCGACCATCACTCGGAAAAACCGCATGGGGGGATTGAACCCCGACCTGCCCCTACTAAGGCGGATGGCAGCCGACGATCCTGTTCCCGCCTTCAGAGACCTTCGAAGCCCTTCTCAGGATTCCCTCAGCTCGTTTCACGGGCGGCTGGCGAGAGACGTTATTCATGTTCCACAACGATGACGACATTCCCCTTTTTGTGTCCTCCTTCGGCATAGCGATGGGCCTCGGCGATTTGCTCAAGAGGATACCGCTTGTCGATGACAGCTCGAAGTTTCCCCGCCTCCACGAGCTCCTTGAGGAAAACCATGTCCTCGACCTTCACCTTCGCGATTCCGCCGATGACCTTCCTGCCTCCTGCCCGCAAGCGTCGAAGGCTCGGCGCCAGGAGGAGAGCGCTGACGTAGACTCCTCCTTTCTTCAACGACTTCACGCCTCGCGAAAACGAAAGCTTGCCAACCGTGTGGTAAAGCAGATCGTATGGGCCTGAGCTGGTGAAGTCTTCCTTCGTGTAGTCGATGACTTTGTCGGCTCCCAGCGATTTCACAAGGTCCAGATTCGCGGTGCTGCACACGCCGATGACTTCGGCCCCGAAATACTTGGCAAGCTGGACCGCCGCGGTACCCAACGATCCGGAGGCCCCATAGATGAGGACCCTTTGTCCCGCCCGGATGCCTCCGCGCCGAAGGAAGAACAACGAGCATCCCGCTCCCCACGGGATCGCGGCCGCCTCCTCAAAGGTCACGTTGGCGGGTTTGATGGCGCGCGGGCCGTCTTCTTTCACACAGGTGTACTCGGCATACGTTTTCACACCGAGCCCGAAGACCTGGTCCCCCGATTTGAATCGTCGCACCTCCTTTCCGACCGCTTCGACCTCTCCAGCGAGGTCCGACCCGAGGACAGGTTTCCTGGGCCTTAGCAGACCGAAGAACAACCGAACGATGAATGGGTCGGCCTTTCTCAAGCGCACGTCCCCGGAAGTGACGGTGGTCGCGAAGACTCGAACCAGGACTTGATTGTCCTTGGGAATCGGTTTCTCAATCTCTTTGACTTGAAGCACTTCCGGCGGTCCGTACCTTGTGTATGTGGCTGCTCTCATCGATGTGCCCCCTCCTCGACAACCGATTTTGTTATGATCCTCGGTTCGTCAGACTCCATCCATCGAGATAGAGACCGTGATGACCATGCTGGATGCGGTAAAGATAGGTTAGCGTTGGCCTCCTGCGGTGCCAACTCGCTCTTCGTCGGAGTCAAGCGCCGATAGCGGCCCGGTCGAAATAGCGTTACCGGTATCGACCCGTCGCCACCGCCCCCGATGTCCCGGGTATTATTAAGCGAATCCTTAAGTATCCGCAAGACCTGACGGTTAAGCAGATGCTTAAGGTTCAGAGGGTCCGGCTCGACGACGTGTTCGCGGCCCTCGCCCACCCAATTCGGCGGGCCATTATTGAGCGCCTCGCCGAAGGCGAATGCACGGTGGGTGAGTTGGCGGAACCCCACGACGTGAGCCTTCCGGCCATCTCCCAGCACCTTCGGGCGCTGGAAGACGTCGGTCTCCTGGAGCAAACGCACACGGGACGTGTACGCCGATGCGCGCTCAAGGCCGCGCCGCTTTCCGCGGCGTTCTCGTGGATTGTGCAGTATCGGATCTTCTGGGAGGACACGCTGAACGACATCGCCGAGAAAGTAGAAGGGAGAGGAACAACCATGACAGCGACCAAGACAAAGACCAAGACGACGACAGGAACTGTGCGACTGATCCGCGTCTTCAAGGCGCCGCGCGAACGCGTGTTCAACGCGTTCCTCGACCCCGACGCGTTTGCTAAGTGGATCCCTCCGAACGGGTACACGGCGCACGTGTACAAGTTCGAGCCCAAGGTCCGGGGCACGTACCGCATGAGCTTCTCGTCTCTCGATAAGAAGGACATCCACTTTTTCGGCGGCAAGTTCCTCGAGATCAAGCCCTACGAGCGATTACGCTACACGGACAAGTTCGAAAGCGACGACCCGGAGATGCAGGGCGAGATGAAGGTCACCGTCACGTTCAAGGACGTTTCCGGTGGCACGGAAGTGAGGATCACGCAGGAAGGCGTGCCGAAGGTAATCCCCATCGAGGGAGCCATGTTGGGCTGGGGCCAATCGCTCGAGAACTTGGCGCGGCTCGTGGAGTTGTAAGCCGTAAACGAGGGTAGCATTCGCAACCGAGCGTGGAGAGAGCGTCCAGACGTGAGAGCCGCAGGGGGGAATTGAACCCCCGACCTGCGCCTTACCAAGGCGCCGCTCTACCCCTAAGCCACTGCGGCAGCGACGCGGACCAAATGGTGGAACTTACTTAGGTCTATCGGGCCGCGGACCAATCATTAAGTAAAGCACGGGTCTTCGCTTCAGATGAAATGAAGACCTCGCTCTCCTCCTTCGATTTGCGGACCCTCGTCGCGGAGTGGCAGGATCTCGTCGGAGGTCACCTCGACAAGGCGTACCAGAGGGAAGACGAAGTCATCCTTCGGATCAATGCGCCCGCAGGCGGGAAGGCAGAGTTGTTCTCCAAGGCCGGACGTTGGCTCTGTCTGCACGAAGTCGAGAACAAGCCGGAATCCCCGCCGCCCTTCGCGCAAACCCTTCGGCGCCTCTTGGCCAATGCGCGCATCACAAGTATCGAGCAGAGCGGCTTCGATCGCATCGCAATGTTCCACCTCGAGCACGGCGGGGGCACAGCCGATCTGGTCTTCGAGGTGTTCGGAAAGGGGAACGTTGTCGTTGTGAGAGATGGCGTAACCGTTGCGGCGATGTTCCCGCAGACGTTCAAGGACCGATCAGTTCAGGTCGGAGAGCCTTACGTTTTTCCGCGAGCGGGAATCGACCCTCTCGGACTCGACCGCGACGCGCTCGCGCGCACGCTTCGCGCCGCGAAAGGCCAGGTCGTGCGCGTCCTCGCCAGCATCCTGAATCTCGGCGGGACCTACGCGGAGGAACTGTGTCTCCGAGCGGGCGTCGACAAAGAGACGAAAGTGAAAGAGATCAGCGATCCCCAAGTGGACGCACTGTACACCGCGCTAAACAACATCGCAGTAGCGGTCGATCAGGAACGCCGTCCTGCAGTCGTCTTCCGGGAGGGCCACGCTATCGATGCCACGCCGATCGAGCTCATCCAGTACCGCGACCTGGAGCGGCGGGAGTTCCCGATCTTCAATGGGGCGCTTTCCCACTACCTGACGGTCGCGGAGCCGGAAACGGCGACGGCGGAAAACGTCGCGGCGAAATTCGAACGGCGCATCGCTCAGCAGCGAGAATCCTTGGACGCGTTGCGGGAAGAGGCGATGCGGCTCGAGGCCCAGGCGGTCTTCCTGTACGGTCATTACCAGGTCTTCGACGAACTCCTGAAGGCGATCCGCGAGGGCCGCGCCCCGCCCGAACACGCGCAGATCAAAGCAATCGACCGGAAGGAACACACGGTCACGCTCGCCATCGGCGATTTCGATGCGATCACGCTAGGCTACGAGAAGGACGTGACCGCGAACGCCCAAGCCCTGTACGACCGCCGCAAGGATGCTTTGGCCAAAGCCCAACGGGTCGAGGAGGCGATCGCCACGACGACCGCGGAAATGGAGGCCGCGCAGGCGAAGGCCATCAAGGTCGCGAAACGGCCGCGAGTCAAATCGACGAAGGCGATGTGGTTCGAGGCGTACCGATGGACGATCTCGTCGGAGGGGTTCCTGATCCTGGGCGGGCGAGACGCGCGCACCAACGACCAACTCGTGAAGAAGCACCTGAAAGAGGGCGACCGTTACGCGCATGCGGACGTCCACGGCGCCCCGTCGAC
>Ga0209237_1000170_pt1 | contig 33567 bp, 35 predicted proteins | sample GraSoi013_1_40cm_2_FD_185820 | JGI IMG/M metagenome (GOLD analysis project Ga0209237, IMG submission 185820) | Grasslands soil microbial communities from the Angelo Coastal Reserve, California, USA - Sample 10_02_2013_1_40cm (SPAdes) (version 2) | ecosystem: Environmental > Terrestrial > Soil >...
CCGTGCACGTGAGTTTTTCGTCTGGCTGACGATGAGAAGGCAAGGGCATAGATTCCAAGTATACGACTTTGAGATGGGTTACCGGCAGAGCTCGAACGATGAAACGACGCTCAAGTTTTACATGGTGCCCTTGGGCGCTTACTTCAAGCCTAGAAGGCAAACCCAGACCAGGCAAACAATTCTCCGAGAATACGCCACAGATGCGCTCGGGATTTTCCAAAAGGTCCTCCGGGAAAAATCGTATCTTCACAAGACGATTCATGGCACAGTGCAGTTCGTGCCTAGCAATCGCGAAAACGGGATCGCGGGCCGTAGTCTAGAATAGAAACTATCCTTGGAGCTTCCTTGAATGCAACTTTCTTGGTACGAGCTGGAATATCAAGATCCCTAGGAGTCCGGCGAGAACGAGTACCGCGTTGTAGTTGAGAAGATAGCTTCCGGGAGCGAAGTTGGCCTGGACCCAGTTCTGCATATTGACGTTCGACGCGTACTCTCGCACAAGCCCGCCATAGATGATTATCAGCAGTACCGCTTCAACAAGCGCAATTGCAAGGGCTTTCGATCCTATGTTGAATGACGGGAGGTGAAATGACCGTTTCCCACCCTTCTTCGCCTCAGGGATCACTCCCCCTCCTAACGGGGTTCCTGCAACTCCGTTCTTTTGACCGACAAGGGCTTCCAGCTCGTAAAGTGCGGATTCGATCCGGTTGCTTGCTCGCCAGGTTCTTCTCATCGCGAGAAAGTACGTGCAAAGACCTACTCCGCCGATCAATAGCGGAATTGAGACGGGGAGGAAAATTGCGGCGGCCGATTCGTTCCATGGGATTAAGTTGCCAAGACCGAATCCTCCGAGCGCTCTAGTCGTGTAGATCCATGACCCGGTGCCTGCTCCTATCGCAAGTAGCCCGAGACTGAGCTGGGCTCTTCCCTTCCAGTTGGTGCTTGGCGTGAAGACTGCTTGTACTCCTTTCTGCGCTGGCCTTCGCCTTTTCTTGACGCTAGTCGACAAGTAGGATCAGTCTGCTGTGGATCCGAGTTTGGTTAGGACAGTGTCAGCGAGCGATCCTTCGAGCAACTCCTTCGTAAGCCGCCTGTATTCCTCTGAGGCACTGTTCCTAGGGCTGTAGATTATCCCTGGTATTCCTTTGCTCGGCGCTTCAGCCATGCGGATGGATCGTGGGATGACGATCTTGAGGATGTGGTCGCCGAACGAGGTCCTGAGCTGCTGAACGACCTTTTTCGAGAGTCCTGTTCTCTTGTCGAAGAGCGTGAGCAGAATTCGATAGTCGAAGTCTGTTTTCGCGCGCGATTTTACGATTCGCATGAACTTCAGCAATGTCGGAAGCCCGTCCATCGACAAGAATTCAGATTGCACAGGCACGATCATGAGGTCGCATGCGACGATCGCGTTTACGGTTAGAATTCCGATGTTTGGTGGGCAATCGATAAGGATCGCGTCGTACTTGTGCCTGGCGACAGCGAGTGCCTCCCTCAGGACGAATTCGCGGCCGGGGATAGAGGATAGCTCGACCTCCGCTCCTGCAAGGTCCAGATTACTTGGAACGAGTGTTAGATTCTCGACCTTGGTCCCAAGCATTACTTCTTCGATCTTTCTCGACTGTGCGAGTGCATCGTAGACGGTGTAGAGTAGTTTGGATTTTTGGAAGCCGAGGCTGACTGTGGTGCTTCCTTGTGGATCGAGATCCACGAGCAGTACTTTTCGTCCTAGTTGTGCCAGCGCGGTGGCGAGGTTGACCGCTGTTGTGGTCTTGCCGGTTCCCCCTTTGTTGTTTGCGAAGCTTAAGATCATGGTCGGGAACTGCTCGTAGCCTGAGGGTTTGGTATCAAATTCATGTGCAGATCGAGTTGAACCGAGCATCATCCCTGTAGGGTGATTAGGCAGGAAGATGATGGGTGGTTCTAGACTTTCGGATATTTGCGTATGACAGTATATTACTGGCAATATGAACCGAGTGAGCACGTTGTTAGATAGTGGCAGAGAGATTGACGCCTAGTCCGTCACATTTTCATCATCTCGATGCAAGAAACGGGGGACCGGACCCGTAATATTCACACTTCCTTGTAAATCGCAGATTATCTGAAAAACTCGAACCAGCGACCATTTTCGACGCCATCCTACCGAAATCTGGATCTGACCTTCTTAGGCAGAAGTTTTCAGGTGTAAACGAAGTCTTAATCAGCAGACAAGCCAATTTCCGATTTTATGAACCGCGAAAGCATTCCTCCCCAATTATCTTCGGCGAAGAAAGAGGCGGCTACTCGCTTCTTGACCGACAGCGCTAGGGCCGCGTATTCCACCAGAGCGGTCTCCTATCAGCTCGACCTCAACATCGTTGGCGTCGGAATTGGCAAGAAGATCAAAGGCGGGCAACCCACGGGTACGGATGCGGTTCGAGTATATGTGAATAGAAAATTTCCGAAGGCCCAGATTCCCCAGCCACAACTCGTGCCCGCGACAATACGGGGCGTCCCGACGGACGTAGTTGAAACCGGAAGGTTCAAGGCCTTCACCGTGGCACCGGCACCAATAACCCCTAGAGACCGCTGGCGGCCCATCAGGCCGGGAAGCTCTATTGGTCCTCCCCCGATCGGAAACATGGTCGAGGCCGGGACCCTAGGCGCGATCGTGAAGAGTGGAGGCGCTCAATACATCCTGAGTAACAACCACGTACTCGCAAACGAAGACAAGCTCCCAGTTGGAACCGCCATATTCCAGCCTGCCCTTCTAGACAAGGGAGTCCAAGCAACCGATAGGGTCGGATCGCTCTCCAAAGTCGTTCCTCTGTCGCCTCGAGGAAGCAACAGTGTCGATTGTGCCATCGCCGCCATCGACAAGACCGTCCCCGCGGACCCTACTATTCTGCCGAAGGTGGGCAAGCTCGCAACCACATCTCCCATCGATGCTACTGACGGGATGAAGGTGCATAAGGTCGGCCGGACAACAGGCTACACTACCGGGTCCGTTCTAGACATAAGCGCAGACGTCATCATACAATATGATATCGGAACTCTCACGTTTCAGGGGCAGATTCTGATCGCTCCAGACCAGGGTCAGATGTTCTCCGACGCGGGAGATTCTGGCTCGCTCATCGTAGACAGAGGGTTGGGCAGAGCGACTGGTCTGCTCTTCGGCGGTTCACCGAAGTCGACCATTGCCAACCACATCTCGGACGTTCTGACGGCGCTTCAGATCCAGCTTGCAGGATAGGTTCAAGTGAAAGACAACCGAACCCTCTAGATCTGAGAGAGTTGACTCTGCCGAAGACTCCTCCTGATTCTCGCGCTCTGAAACGAAAAGTGTCCGCCCAGATACTACAGCTCCCAGGAGTCAGCGGAATAGGTGTTCCAAAGGGCCAGCTTACAGTCTACTTAGAAGCGGATTCTGACGATATCAGAAATCGAGTACGAGAAGTTCTGAAAACGGTCTCCCCGGAAACCGATGTCGTGTTTCTGGTTACCGGGAAGTTCGCCAAGCAGGACCCCGATTGAAAACATGTCCTCGGTCCCTGGTAAAGAGAAAGGAATCGCCGAGACATTTGATGATCTAGCCCATAACCGTTGTTGCAAATACAAGTCGAACGGCCTCACCGCCAGCAGCCAAGTATTACTCGATTTCATCTCACAGAAGGGGCTAGTCGGGAAGACCATCTTGGAGATCGGGTGCGGAACAGGCTTCTTCGCCTTGGAAACCCTCAGATCCGGAGCGATCTCTTGCGTAGGCGTCGACCTCTCGTCAGTCGCGATTCATGAAGCAAACGAATTCGCGAAAGAGTCCGGCTTGCAGGATCGAGCGAGATTCGAGGTCTCAAACGCAGCCTCGACTCGGCAGCCTGCGTCCGATGTTGTCGTGATGGACAAGGTCCTATGCTGTTATCCTGACGCGGATGCGCTTCTGAAGACCGCTTCCGATTCCTCAAGGGAGCTACTGGGTTTTGTTGTTCCGCGAAACGAAGGGCTGATGAAGCCAGCGATGAAGATAGGAACGGCGCTAATCAATCTGGTTGAGAAGCTGAGAAAGACTGGTTTCCGGCTGTACCTTCATCCCCTGCGCTCGATCGACCAACTTCTCTCTGAGAGGGGTTTCCAGCAGGCTAGCAAGGCCAAGTCTCGTTTCTGGCTGGTCTTCCTCTACAAGAAAACCGGATCAATCGAACCAGCGCAGGGGTAGGTTCGACTTGGAAGTCAAACTAGTCATCGATCGGTTGAGGTCTCTCGGCGATCCGAAAGCTGTCGAAGGTATGACCCGTTTCGGAATTCAATCAAGCAATTCCTTTGGGGTTTCCGTTCCCCAGCTCCGGACCCTTGCCAGCGAGGTTGGACGGGATCATATGTTGGCAATGAAGCTGTGGGAGACCGGACTTCACGACGCGAGGCTCTTGGCAACAATGGTTGACGATCCTCGCAAGGTGACGCTTGAGCAGATGGACAAGTGGGTTCGCGACTTTGACTCATGGGACGTTGTTGATGGTTCCTGCGGGAACCTGTTCGACAAGACACCTTTTGCAGTGGCGAAGGCAAAGCAATGGTGTAAGCGCGAAGAGAAGTTCGTGAAGAGAGCCGGATTCGTCATGATGGCCGAACTTGCGGTTCACGACAAAGAAGCGAAAGACAAGGTGTTCCTAGACTTTCTTCCTCTGATTGTCGGTGGGGCGTCTGACGAAAGGAATTTCGTCAAGAAGGCGGTTAACTGGGCTCTGAGACAGATAGGCAAGCGCAACATGAAGCTGAACAAGGCCGCAGTGTCCACAGCGCGAAGGATCCGGAAAATCGACTCGGGGGCCGCGAAGTGGGTTGCCGCGGACGCCCTAAGAGAACTGAAAAGCCCTCAAGTCCTAAAAAGGCTCCGGAAAACCAAGTAACCCTGAGAACACGGAACCCTCCTCCACAACTGTTCTTCTTCTGACATTTGTTTTTCCTTAACTGTCCTTTTCCTGTAACTATTTTTTTCCGCTAACTAATATGCGACCCCCCAGGGTGGCTGATTTTCGCGAGCCCCGGCCTTCGTGGAACCATCCTCGGGATCGCGTCTCTCAGGTTAGAATCGCCCGCATCTCAGCTCTCTCGGGATAGACCCTGCCCGTTTGCCGATGAGGATCGCCAGCTGGTGTTACCCTATTGGCTTAGGGTATGGTTACGATAGGAGCATTTGAGGATACTCGCGCTCGATCATTCCTGCCAGCCTTCGTTTAGGAGAGTGAAAGCGTACGTTTCGGAAGCTAGTTAGGAACAAGAAAGCAATCGATACTATAATGGCCACTCTCCTAATGGTTGTCATCGTGGTAGCGGCTTCGGTCATGGTCTTCGTATATGCAACAGGACTATTCGGCGCTTTGACGCGGGCTCCGAGCTATCAGAAGGAAGCCCTCGGTCTGGAAATCTCAAGGTTCGGGCCGATCAACGCCAACAGTAACGCTACTCTTTATCTCAGAAACACGGGAACGGTGCCCATCACGCTAGTAAGCTACTTTGTGAAGGACGCAAGTGGAAACCAGTACGCTCGAACCCCGTGGACAAACCAGCCCACCTTGGGACCGACAACGGGGGGTTGGTCTCAGGTATTGATCTCTTCGATCTGCAGCTGCCCCTATACTGGGACCGCGTTCACGTTCCAGATAGGACAGTCCTATACGATAACCCTGACTTCCTCTCTGGGGAGCCAGTTCTCCTTCTCTGTCGTAAGGTACAGCTAATCAGAGTCCACTTATCTTTTCATAGAATTCGACCAGGCTACGAGCAGCCGGTTCTTCCTGGTTGAATGCGAAGATCTTCATTCCCTTCTCATACCTCTCAAAGAGCAGTATCTTCGATTTCACCAACGGCTCAGCTATCCTCGCAACAGTCGAGGGAGACACGTCAAGCACTCGAGCGAGCCCTGCCTGGTTGAAGACCTTCTGACGGTTCTGTAGTAGATGCTCGATCAGCCGGACCTGAGCCTTTGACTGAAACAGATCAACCAATCTCACCAATGTCACCCCTTCTACGAGTAGACGACTCTGGTCCCGATATCCTTCCCCTGGAGAGCCCCGAGAATGTTGCCCGGGTCCGCGAGGGATACAAATCTAGTGGGTATCTTCGCTCTCTGCATAATCTTGATAGCTAGCGGGTCAAGCAACTCGTACCGGCCAGCGAAAACCTCCCCTCCCATAGCCCAGCTCAACAACTTGTCCACATTGACTGAACGAATGAGCTTCGCCTTCGGATTCTTCTTAGGGTCGTCAGTATACACACCGTCAACATCAGTACCATTGACAAGTATCTCAGCTCGAGTAATCTCCGCCGCAAGCACGGCAACAGCATTAGTCGACTGGCCCGGTTGTAGTCCGCCCATCACCACTGCCTTCCCTGATCCAACGCAATGAGGCAAATCGGACAACGTTGTGGGGATCTTTGAGGATGCTATCGAGCCCATCGCCAAACGCAATAGTTCCGCGTTCGCTCGTGTGATCTGGATCCCGAGAAGATCGCACGTAGATTCTTCAGCACCCAGCTTCCTTGCAACCCCAATGTAAGTCCGAGCGTTCTCTCCACCCCCCGCAACAACTACGAGCTGGTTACCCTCTTCGACAAACCCACTGAGAACCTCGCCCATGGCCTTGAGGGCCGTCACGTTTGGCTCGCGGCGGAATAGTGCGCCTCCGAGCTTCACAACTGCGCGCATTCTCTCTCAACCCTCTGGCGGACGAGAGCTCAGTATATTAGAATGGAATGGAAGCCACCGGAGCGTTCTAAGATTCTTACAAAAACTCATCGGAAAAGCTGAATAGCCGTTCTACCGAACAAAAAACGACTCTTCACCAATGCTGTCATACGCTCTCAAAAGAATCGTACGGTCCTGGAAACTCTACGCATCCCTAATACTCGGGATGATGCTAGCGGCCACCTTCTTTGGCGGGATCAACGTAGGAGCGGACACTATTGGCAAACAGGCCCTCGACGCTCAACTCGTTAACACTCCTGTTGACATCTCGCTCACGCCACTGTCGGGTGGAATATCGGTCCCCCGCTCCTCATTCGACAACGTCGCCCAAAGGGTACTAGGGGTCAGCGGAGTAGTTGCAGCCGAACTCGTAGGAAGCGAAACCCAACAGTTCTATCCATACAACGAGTCGATACCGTACATCAAAGCCATTCAAGACAGTTCGCTACTTTACCAGCACCTTACACTCTTGAGTGGCCGAAAAACTCTTCATGCAAATGAATCCCTCATCAACGCGGACTCGCAGTTTGCGCAGACCTACAAGTCAGGCGAGACCGTCAAGTACAGTCTTGGACAACCTGGATGCAACTACAAGGGATGCCATTACAATGCAACGCTGACAGTCGTCGGCGAAGTACAACTGGACTCGGTAGCAGCTAACACTCTTGGCGTTAACCCGATCTATTATGGGCCCTCGGGATCGACCGCGAAACCGGGCAGTACGCTCATCGTAAGCTGGGATCAGACGTTCGCCCCTATAGTCGACTGGGCTTACAGCCAAACTGGGTTCAGGGATTATTCCATTGGGGCTACGGTGAACGTTTACCTAGACCGAGCCAAGCTTCTGAGCGCGTTTAACGTCGAAAGCAGCATTACACAGGTTCAACGGATCGACGATCAAGTTGCGAACGTAGCCGCGCTGAACGGGTTCACCTCCCAACCGAACCTGATAAGTCCACTCCAGCAGTTCTCCTCCAGCATATTCGCCCTCCGGCTCACATTCACGATATTCTCCATCCCAGTCTTCTTCGTGGCATGGTTCGTGGGGAGAACCGTTTCCCAAGCGTCCTTCAACCTCCGTCGGAGGGAAATCGGGTTATTGATGACAAAGGGCTTCTCCCAGAGTCAGCTATTCAGACACTTCCTAGTCGAAGCCCTACTGGTTGGATTAATCGGAGGAGGTCTGGGACTCGCCGCAGCCGTATTGCTGAACCCCTACTTTGTCCAAGTGCTCAGCGGCAGCTATCAAACCGGAGTGTTCCTCAGCCAGGACACCGCGATCGCCACGATGATCTTCACCATCGTTCTCACGATACTCGCAATCTATTCGCCGGCTCGGGCGGCTGCAAGCATGGACCCCGCGAAGGCTCTACGAGAGTACGTCTATCTCGAAGACACCCGCCCATCGAAGAAGCGAGGGGCGATCATCGCCTTCTCCCTCGGCCTCTACAAGATAATCCTCCTTCTTCTCGGGATTAACTTCCAGAACATCGGCCGCTATCTTTTCGGCGTAAACTTCCTCCTCGCCATTGTTCTGATAATCTTGGCAGTCCTCGACTATGGACTGAACATCATCGGGCCATTCCTCTTCCTCTACGGAGCCACACAGCTGTCAACCGGATTAGCGGCCCGTTTTCATAGGAGATTCGCATCAATCTCCAAACGCCTAGTAGGAGATATCGCGTCCCTAGCGTCCAAGAGTGTCTTCCGAAACCCTCGCCGAGTTACCGCCCTAGTCTTCCTCGTCGCTTTGATAGCAGGCTATTCTATCTGGGTGATCGGCGACATGGCCAGTTTGCAAGACTACAACATTCGCCAAGCAGAGGTCCAAGTGGGCTCCGACCTGCGTGTTTCTGGCACGGGAAATTTCAACCTGACCTATGCCACTGTGGTGGCGAGTCAACTGCGAAGCTGGAACAACATTACCGGAGCCACCCCGGAATCTGACAATACCCTTAGTCTCTCCTCTCGCTCCTCAATTACGATCAAAGCCATAGATCCGGCGACATGGAGACAGGGAGCATACTACGAACCTGAATGGTTCAGCGGGAACATTAACACGGTTTTCCAAAACATGCAATCGAACAATCAAACCATCGTGCTCGATCATGGTCTTGCCTCATACTACAATATTCAACAGGGAGGGACAGTAATCGTAAGCCAGAACGTAAGCCTCACTGTCATCAGCTTCTTTGGCCCCGACTACTCCCAACAGTCCCAAGGTCAACCTTTCGGATTTTCCTATTTTCAGCCCGAAGGATGGTCATTCGTTTCGCTGAAATTGATCGCTCAAAACCCATCCATTACAGGGATAAACTCTGTACTGGTCAAAGCAGGACCTGGAATCTCGTTCACGGACCTCGCAAGCTCAATACAGAAGGCCTATCCAACCCTGACAGTTAGGACAGCACAGGACAACACACGAGGAACTGGACCCATCGCTTCCAACGGAGCCCAGGCGAGCATTCAAGGTGCCGACGCGGTAATCGCTAACGGGACGCAGAATGTCCTGCGACTCGGAACAGTTTTCGCCGGACTCGCTGCTTCTATTGGAATCGGAGCAGTAACTTACACCGGCTTCAAGGAAAGGGAAAAGGAAACTACAATGCTCGCTGTGAGAGGACTGTCCTACAAACAGTTACTTGGACTCCTAGTCACAGAAGTCCTCCCGCTGGTGATCTTCGCGTTGATACTTGCAACAACAGTCGGACTGATCACGGTCCGAGGGGACAGCCTCGCACAGAATTCCCTGACCCCGAACTACGCGAGCCTCCTTGCCCCCCGGCGAGTAGTCTTTCCGCTCTGGGCCTCAGAGAACATTCTGGCAATAATCGGTCTACTATTTCTCGGCGTTTTTCTGCCTGCAATAACCGCTGCACGGAAAGACCTTTCAAAGATGAGCAGAACAGTGAGATTCGCATGACCGCTGTCCCGGTTACAGTAGACTCTCTCGTCAAAGCCTACAAGCTCGGCCGAGTCGAAGTGCAAGCGCTACGCGGGATCAACCTCAAAGTCGAGGCGGGCGGCATGGTCTCGATCATCGGCCCCAGCGGCAGCGGAAAGACCACTTTGTTGAACATTCTGGGAGGGCTTGACAGAGCTACCGCTGGAAATGTTCACGTCGGCAATACCGTTCTGACAGATCTAGATCCGACCCGGTTGGTCTATTATCGTCGCCAAATCGTCGGTCACATATTCCAGACCCTCAACCTCATACCCACGCTCACAGCTGCGGAAAACGTCGAGCTTCCCATGATGGCCATGGGAACGCCAGGCGGGACCCGCGCGGCCAGAACCAAAGAACTTCTCGGCATTGTAGGCCTCGCCGACAGACACGACCACAAGCCCGACGAGCTTAGCGGTGGAGAACAGCAACGAGTCGCTATAGCAGCGGCGCTTGCCAACGACCCGCCTCTGCTCCTGGCGGATGAGCCAACTGGGGAATTGGACAGTGTAAACGCGAAGATGGTCACAGACTTTCTTGTCAAGATAAACCGTGAGCTGGGAAAGACGCTGATAATGGTGACACACGATCAGAACGTTGCGAAGACAGCCAACAATATCATGAGGATAGAGGATGGAACGATCAAGTCATCACTCACGCCCAGCCAGATCGCGTCACAGGACACGTCAAGCTCGTACTTAGATCAGCTACGCTATCGCATGTCGGAACTTGAGAAACAAATGAAACAATTGGACGATGACTTCAAGACGGGCAAGCTTTCTGGTGACGATTACGCGGATCAACGCGTCAGACTACGACAGGTTAGGGCGGGTCTCCAGGACGAGCTTCAGAGGCAGGGAGTAATCGGCTAGCTCCGGCCCTGGAAAAAGCATTTTTATACGCAAAAACCAGCTATTCCAGTGAGGACTCGCGAGTAAATGTGTAGCACGTGCGCGAAGCACAATCCGGGAAAGAAGAAAAAATCCAAGATGTGAACGAGCCGGCCTAGAACCGTAGGTCACCGTCTTTACTTTTTCTGCTCGGAGGTCGAATAGCCAGTGACCAGCTCAGTCGTAACCGCAGCGGACTCGGTCGCCCAGTTCAAGTTCCGACGAACACTAGAACAGCTCGCTCGCAAGGAAGGTCGAGGCACCGAACTCATCAGCCTATATGTTCCTCCCGACCGCAGAATACACGAAGTACTCGGCCAGCTCCGGGAGGAAGCTGGTACAGCTTCCAACATCAAATCACGCACGACACGCCAAGCCGTCCAAGACTCGATTGAACGAGTCATGCAACGCCTACGATTGTTCAAAGAACCACCCCCTACAGGGCTCGTGATCTTTGCCGGCATGATTCCCCAGAATGGTCTCGGGAGCGAACGGATGGAGATCTACGTGCTCACCCCTCCGGAGCCAATAACAGTCGGGTTCTACAGGTGCGACGCCCGCTTCCACGTCGAGCCCCTCCTAGCTCTCGTTGTCGAGAAAGATACCTACGGAATAATCGTGATCGACGGGACGGAAGCTGTGGTTGCAACTCTCAAGGGACGAAGAGTCGAGATCGTCAAGTCCTTCACCTCAGGAATACCCGGAAAGAGCCGTGCAGGCGGGCAGTCGGCTAGACGCTTCGAGCGCATTCGAGAAGGGGTCACCCACGACTACTACAAGCGCGTTGGTCAACACTTCAACGATATCATGCTTGCAATACCCGATCTCAAGGGAATTATTATTGGCGGGCCCGGACCGACAAAATACGTTTGGTCAGAAGGAGAATATCTGCAGTACACGTTGAAGAAGAAGGTGCTCTCGGTCGTCGATACTAGCTACACGAGTGAGGCGGGCGTTGAGGAGGTTGTTGAGAAGAGCAGCGAGATCCTGAAAGGGGTCCGGTACAAGGAGGAGAAGCAGATAGTTCAGAAATTCCTCTACGAGCTAGGCCACGAAACCGGCAAAGGAGTCTTTGGAGAGCTACAGGTCCAGAAATATCTGGAAAAAGGCGTTGTCGACACTTTGTTGATCTCGGAGAAACTGGAGGGTCAGAGACTCGTCCTCAAATGCAAGAACTGCGGCAATCTGGAAGAATTTCGCGGGACAAGATACGAGGCGCACGCGCTCAAGAGCGAGCTTCCCACACGACCATGCAAAAAGTGCGGCAAGCCAAACCTCGAGATCGTTGAGGATAGCGACATCATCGACAGCTTTCTAGACTTTGCAGAGAAGGGCGGAAGCAAGGTCGAGGTCATTTCAGAGGAGACCGAAGAGGGACGAATGCTCAGAGACGCGTTCGGAAAAGTCGCCGCAGTACTGCGCTACCCCGCCAACTAGTCAGGGAATCATCGATGGCGCGCGCCAAAGCAATATTCTTCGACCTCGGAGAGACCCTCGTAACACAAAACATCGAAGACAACCTAGTCACCATGAAGGCCCTAGAAAAGATCAGCGAGATCCTACCTCGCAGCAAGTCGCCATCTGAACTTTTCACAACTTACAAGCAAGGCTACAAGGTGAACGAGGCCTTTCGCACCAAGCATCACGTCGAGATTCCAATTCAGGCTTGGATGGTGCAGCTCTTGAGGCAGGCTCTTGGCCGTGAGCCTGAAGAAATCTTGGTGGAGGAGGCGATCAAGATAGTCGTCTCCGCCCGAGCGGAAAACGCGGTTGTGTTTCCGGACTCGAACCCTCTTCTCGAGAAACTTTCGAAAAAGAAAATCAAGCTGGGAATAATATCGAACGTCTCGTCTCACGATGTCGCGGTGGAGATCCTTCGCAAAGTCGGGCTACTAGACTATTTTCACACAGTCGTAACATCCGCTTTCGTCGGGATCCGTAAGCCTGATCCTGGAATCTTTCTCTACGCGCTCCTGCAATTCAAGCTGCAACCAAAGCAAGCAGTAATCGTTGGTGATTCGGAGAAACACGATGTTTGGGGAGGCGCGATAACCGGAATGAAAACGGTTCTAGTCTCGAAGAGACCGGTGACCGAAAGCCTAGCCGATTATCGGTTTGCGAGTCTCGCTGATGCTTCAGCGACTCTGGCCTCTCTATAGGTAGCTGGCGAGGAGCATACCTGCAACACCAAGCAGCAAGGAAAAGGGAAGGCCGGGAAACATCTCATACTTCGACAGCGCTTTGAACCCCAGAAAGGTTCCGGCGAGTATTCCGATTGCGGCGGCGAAGAATGAGAGAACGCCTCCAAAGTATACAAGTGCTGTTGTCGCGACTAGCGAGTAGAAGACCATGTCTCCCATCCCAATTGTCAAATCCCCAAGGGTGAAGACCGCGCCGGGAAGATCGCCCTCTTCAATCGTCTTCGCGAGGGCTCCAACAGGGCCTCGAAAAACGGCAACGATATCGTAGATCACGAGCGCTCCAATCAGAACCAGTGCAGTCAATGGGCCGATCGAGTAGCCCAAGAAAATCCCCGTGAGCGCACCTATGAGTGTCACTCCGATCAATTGATACTTTTTCGTCTTTCCAAATAACGTGATCGCGATCGCGACCGCTGTTCCGAGCGAGACTCCCAGTATGATTATGGTTGCTAGAGGGTCCGCCGGAGGGTTCGGAATCAGAAGGAGAATCGAGGATGAGTACCAGAAGGCTACCGCGAAGGATACGATAAGAACGGCTGCTTTGATCAATGAACGGATGAAATTCATCCGGCCTCTTCGAACCATGAGGAACATTGCTGTCGCGCTTCCTCCGAGCGCGATAACGAAGATGACGGCGTTAAGGCTCGCCGAGCTCAAAGAGTCACCCTGGAAGGGAGTTACTTGAGCTGGCGGAACGACCTGGTTTGAAATCGGGTACCCCAGAAGACCAGTTACAGCTAGGCTGAGAATCACTGGGTAGAGGTGGCGTGGGCGGGGCTTGAAGGCCCTTTGTTCTTCCTCTGGCATGGAGCCCTAGATCTCGACAATGTCCCCAGTCTTAGGGGCCTTCGCGTCTAATCCCTGTTCCTTGGAGGCCCATTCGGCAAGTTTCTTGCAGTTTCCTTCCGCGCCGTGCACGATGAACACTTTCGTCTTCTTGTCCAGATCGGACAGTGTCAGTTCCAATTCTCGTTTGCCGCCGTGGGATGAGAAGTCGAACCTCTCTATTCTCGCGTCCACCGGTCGGGCCTTGCCATGGATAACGAACTTCTTCCTCTCCAAGAGGATTCTGCCAGGGCTTCCGGGTACTTGGAAGCTGACCATGAACACCGCGTTCTGTTTCTTCGCAGCCACATTCTCCATGTAGAAGACGGACGCGCCGCCCTTCAACATGCCTGCTGGAGATATTATCACGCCCGCGGTCTTTGCTGCCCTGCGCCGATCGTTCCACCCGTCGACCCAGTGAGCCATCTTACTAGCTCGCTCGAACACCGATGAGTCTCTTAGCGATGAGGGATATTTCAGCAACATTTCCATAGCGTCCAAGGCCATTCCATCGACGAAAACCGGATGCTCGAAATGATAAGCAGAGAGTACCGATAGAAGCTCTTGGGATCGGCCGACACCGAAAGCGGGTACAAGGACTGTTCCGCCTCCCTCAACCACTTCGGTTACCTTTTCGACGAACTCTTTTTCCAAACCATCCCGCATCGGATGGTCTTCTGTAGCGTACGTTCCCTCGATGATGATCGCATCCAAGTCCTTGTAATTACTCGGGTCTGCGCCGTCAACAAGCCTAGTTGGCTGACGGTTGAAATCGCCAGTGTAGAGTAGCCGTTTGCCCTCGGAGTTAATTATCGCCTGAGCGCTCCCCGGTATGTGGCCTGCATTGACTAGAGTGAGAGATGCGTCGCCGACATCGATCGACTGGTGATACTGAAGCTCCCGCGTGTGCTTTAGCATCGTCTGGAGGTCCATGAACTCGTACGGCGCGTAGTATCCGCTGAGCTTGAGGAAGTCTTTGATGATCAGACTGGTAAGCGTGAAAGTTGGTTGTACTCCATAAAGTGGAACACCACCGTGAATGTAGAATATCGGAGCAGACCCAACATGGTCGAGGTGAGCGTGAGTAAGCACGATCGCCTCCACCTCTTTCGGAGGGATGTGCATCGGAAATCCTACGTGATGGTTCACCATCACGCCGTAATCCATGACGAGGTACTTGCTGCCGACGCTTACTGCGAATGCGGACCTGCCTACTTCCTGGCAGGCGCCTAAGAACCTGATTTTCATCAGTTCACCGTAACAGTATGAAATGGATTATCGCGAGGAATTCTAGTTCACTCTACGCGTGAACCGGTTTGAGAGACTACAATAAAAGCCCTACAATCGAGTCTCCGGAGAGATTTTTAGGCACGACAGGATAGACGAATCCCCTTACTCAGTTGGAATCAGAGTGCCAGTTCAGCTCCTCGTCGATTCAAAGAACCTCAAAGGCTCCACACTGATCACAGGGTTCCATGGTGTGGGACAGACTGGCTACATTGCCACCTCCTATATGATTCACGCGCTGAAAGCCGAGCGCGTGGGATTTGTCCAAGTTGCAAACCCTCCACCCTGGGTCGGGACAGCCGACGGAGGACTGGTCACACCATTCGAAGTCTACCGAAGAGGCAAGACAGTCTTAGTCAAGCTGGAATTTTCTCCCCACAGATCCGAAGAGGCGGAGTTTGCGAAGGTCCTGGCAAGCTGGGCCGTGAAGGGCAAATTCAAAGACGCGATTCTGATCGGAGGATTGGATTCGTCGTTCAGGAATAACAACGATGATTTCTGTATCGTTCCGACCGGCGCGTATCTTGACCATGCTAAAGTGTTCAAGGCGCCAATCCTTGAGCCGGGCTTACTGGTCTATGGGCCACTGGCGGTGATGTTGAGTGAGTTTGAAATCCACGACTTCCCTGCCATCGCTGTTCTGCCATATGCTGAGCCAGCCAGGGCCGACCCTGCAGCTGCTGCGCTAGCTATCAGGAAGATTTCACAAGCGTACAATTTCAAGGTGAACTTGAAAGAACTGTTAAAGGATGCAAAACTTATCGAGCGAGAGTTTGACCACAAATCGAGGCTTACGAAATCGCACGAGAGACTGTACTCCTAGCCCAAGAGCCGAATGATCGAACCTACAGTACGGTCCGGCTTCGACCCTGTCGCATGGATTCTGATGACCTTGAGCTTCATAGATCGTCCCAAGAGTTCTTTTCCAATCGCCACACCATATTCTCCCTCGGAAACCAGAAAAACCAGTTTCGGCGATAATCGTTTGACCCATTCGGCCACTTGCATGGCTCGCTGGTCGTACATTATCGGGTCGCGACTGTCGAAGCTCTCGGTCTGCGCTAGCGGAAAAGTCTCGTCCAGCTCCATTGGCGCAGGCCCAAAGGGGATCGTGTAGAAGCAGATGGACACGTTCGACCTGTTTGCAAGCTTGCTAACTATGGGGAGGTTGCGAGGGTCCTCGTGATAGGGTCTCCTCCATCTACCGGGTAAGAGAACGACCGCCTTTCCTCTTTCTACTGGGACCCGAAGCCTCCTTGCACTGTAACGGACCATCTCGGGTCTGTGATCGCTGGCCTCGCCGAAATGGGAGATTCCACGAGGCTTGACAGTGGGCGTAAACTGTTCCAGAAATGGGGAATGTTGAATGATCTTTGCCAGGAACTTCTTGAAAGCTGGGTTGGCGTAAGCACGATGCTCGAGAAGATCCCACAAATGGCCCTTTCTTATCGCTTCTCGGATCCTGCGTAGCTCTGAGCAGCAGGCGAGAAGATTGTGTTTCGACAAGAGTTGCTCTCTCTCAGTTGTGTCGAGATGTCTCATCTCTTCAGGGTTGATGTTGTCGCAGATCTTGCACATGCAGGCGAATTCCTCGATCTCGGCCAGTTCCTGGGTGCCATCAGAAGTGAGGTACCTGCCCGTCCGAGCATAAAGCGCGTAGGCAGCTGAATCGAACATGTCACAGCCGAGAGCGACTATGAATGGGAACATGGCAGGGTGGCCCGCGCCGAAAAGGTGCAAAGGGCGGGAGTGAGGGAGACCCTTCTTAGCAGCGACTATCATGTCCACTAGAACGTCGAACCGCTGCGCCTCCATCAATTCCGTAGGACTGCCTAGCGCATAAATTGAGAATGGTCGCTTTCCCATCTCTACGGCGGACCGTCCGACCTCTTTGATGTGGACTCCGCCCTGGACCGGACCCACCCAGAGGATATCTGTCCGTTTGATTCTCTTTAGAGCCTCATCTGCCCTCCGAACCGTCTCGTCAACAGTCCATCCCGCTCGCCTTGCATCGCTGTGAAAGCCAGTGGGAAAATCAAGAATCACTCCAATATCAGTGTCAATCTTTTCCTGGTAAGCAACGATCTCTGCGGGCTTCACGCCGACATGGCCGTACTCAAGAATCTGGTAGGCCCCAGAATCTGTGGCCACCGTCTCTTTGAAACCCAGGGTCCCATGCACATCTTTCGGCAGTTGGCCCGGTCGGCCCCTCTTCAACAGGTAAGCATTGGTCATTATCGCTCTGATGCCCGACTCAAGATAGAATTTCGGATCGAGAACCGGGCGGTTCGGGTCCACGACCGGAAACATGTGGGGTGTTTGAAAGCTACCGCTCTTGGTGGTCAGTGTTCCAATTCTGGCGAGAAGATCCTTGCCGTGTACCTGAAAGGACAAAACGGGATTTAGGCCTTGACGCCTTTTTCCCTCATGAACTCGTCAAAGACTCTCTGAACCCGCTCCGCGGCAGGACCAGTGCCCTCGATAATTCCCCTCTCGTTAACCCGTATCCTATCCATGACAACTATCACGCCTGCTTCATCCATCACCCGTACCATTCTTGGGAAAACACGTTCAAGCCTCTCACCAAGGCTCTGAAGATCAAACGGTTTCTCAAAACTAGATATCTGGACAATCGTGTCCCCGTTCAGGAAGACCTTGTGAATATCTCCTGCATCCGACTTCGCATTCGTGAGACAGACGCTAAGGGTTTCCGTATCAACCCCCGTCAGAGTGCCGATGAAAGTCTTCCCCTGCGTGGTCAAAACGCTGACGTGCTTTTGGAGAAGATTTGAGAGTTCCTCCATGAACTTACGACCCGCGGTCGAAGACAGTTATTCCAGCACCCTCGAACCGAGCTGACCGGGAGACCCGCTATATCACCTTTGGTTCAGATGCGGTCGTTCTCGGCATCTTCAGCTCTGCCACGATAGCCCTAGCTTCCCTCGCGTCTTTAGCAGAGGTGAGGATGGCCAGCTCGAGAATCTCAAATCGTCGCGAGCACTGAGAACACGTCTTGCTCTTGTTCCTGGAATCAGCAATCTGATAGGTCTGGCAACGCGGGCATTTGATAATCCAGAACCTCTTTCTCTCAGTCATAGCGTTCTCTCCAACTCTAACGGATCGTATCGAGCAAGCCAATTTACTACTCCAGACCTACCGGTTTTCCCTCTCGACAAAGCACGTAACGCTGCCCTGTAAACTGCCGGGGCCGATTTTCGAGTGGTGTCAATCTCATACACTCTCCGGGGTCCCAGTAGCGAGCGAGACTCATGGAGAGATACGTCTAATATCTCAGCTTCTGTGTTTTCCCATGATTTTCTTTTCGTCCACCCTCTCGCGCGCAAGCGCCTATACAGGACCATTGGGTCTAGGCGAAGTACGAAGGCTAATTTCACTGAGGATGTCGGGAGAAATCTTCCAATCAAGTGAGTTGGCAAAACTATTCCCTCGGATGATCGTGACAACGCCTCCAACCGCCTTCGAAGCTTTTCTTCATCGACAACATAGGTTTTCCTAGCTCTGTCAAAGCGAGTGTAGAGCTCTTCTTTCCTTACCAGATGGCTAAGTTCGATCAGCTTGAAACCTGATTTCTGGGAGAGTTTCCTGGCCAGTGTGGTTTTTCCGACTCCGGGTGTTCCGGTTATGAGTATGATGTTGGCCAAGTTTGTGGTCTAGTGCTCCGGCCGGGACATTCAGGCTCTTTAGAGCCTTTTGAACCCGGGTCGCCGGATCGAGAGTCCGGCATACTCTCGGCCAAACTTGTGGACCGGGCTATACTACCGGAGCACAGGCTCCCAGAAAATAAGTTTCAGTTAAGGATTGTCGTTTTTCCGAACCTCACATGCGCCATTCACACTGGACATTTGCCCGGAATCAACCCACATAGTGACGCAATAGACGCGGCACGATGAACAACAAAAGCACGAAAATTATCGTTGCTGCTAGTGCAATCTTTTGCCGGTTTGTTAGCGTTTTTCCAGTCGGTGGGTGACTGGGTGGGGCGTAGGTAGGTGGAATTGAGTTGAAAGTAGCAAGGCTGACCCGTCCTTGGCATCGCCCCTTACGTGCCGAATCGGTTAAGGTAGCGCGCAAGAGCAGGACCTTGATATGAGAGACGAGAAGGGGGTGAAGACGGCCATTAGCCTCCCATGGCGAAGGCACTCGGTGGCAGGTAGATTTCTTGGTTATCGGATGGCTAATCTGGAGGCGGACCGCCTTTCGGTGGCGGAGGCGGCTTAGCCGCCGCGATAACATCGTCGATTCTCAGGATCATGGATGCGACTTCTACTGCAGATCCGATTGCGTGCTCCTTGACCTTAACCGGCTCCAATACTCCTTCCTTCCACATGTCAGAAACTTCACCGGTATGAACGTTGATTCCACTCCAAAGGCCCTTGTTTTCGTGAGCTGCTCGTAGAGCTACCAGGATGTCGATTTGTTCGAGGCCTGCGTTGTCTGAGAGGGTCCGCGGAATCGATTCCAGCGAATCGGCGAACGCCTCAACGGCCAACTGCTCTCTTCCTCCGATCTTCGGCGCGAGATCGCGAATTCTCTTCGCCAGCTCGATTTCAATTGCACCGCCCCCTGCGACTATCTTGTTCTTCTTGACAACATCAATGACGACTGAGAGGGCGTCCTTGAGGGCTCTCTCCGCTTCGTCAACAAGCCTTTCCAGGCCCGCTCTAATTAGGATGCTGACGGACTTCGGGTCCTTTGCATCCTCGATGAAGACCATTTTGTCGTCGCCTACCTTTCGCTCTTCAACAAGACCCGCGAATCCGAGGTCGGCGCTGCGAATGTCTTCCAAGTTGGTGATTATTCGGGCGCCTGTTGCTCTCGACAACTTCTCGATGTCCGACTTTTTGATTCTCCTAGCAGCCAGTATTCCGTTTTTGGCCATGAATGATTGAGCTACCTCGTCGATCCCCTTTTGGCAGAGAACAACGTTTGCGCCAGACTTTTTGACCTTCTCAACCATGTCTTTCATCAGCTTTGTCTCCTCGTCGAGGAAGGATTGCATCTGCTGCGGGTTGCTGATCTTGATCTCAGCGCTAAACTCGGTCTTCTCAATCTCCAGCGGCGTGTCCAAGAGTGCGATCTTCGCCTTCTCAATTCTCTTCGGCATGCCCGGATGGACGACCTCCTTGTCTACAATGACGCCCTTGATCAGCTCGGTGTCTAGGAGGCTCTTCCCTTCCTTTTTCACTAGCTGAATATTCTCTATATCGGCAAAGAAAGCGTCGCCTCTTTTCTCAATAACGTAGTTGACTGCGTCAACCGCGATATTCGCAAAGTGTTCCGTAGCCCCCCCAAGGGATTTCCCGCGCATCGCGGTTACAGCAATCTTCCGAAGGGTCTCGGTGTCTTTCAGGTCAACGGGTTTTCCGAGTTCGTTCAGAATCTCGCGCGCCTTCTCAGCGGCCTTTTTGAAACCGGCATTAATCACGGTCGGATGCAAACCCTTGTCGAGCAAGAGCTCCGCCCTTTTCAGTAGCTCACCGGCAAGAACGACAACAGATGTGGTTCCATCCCCCACTTCATCATCTTGGGTCTTAGCTATCTCAACAAGCATCTTGGCAGCTGGATGCTGAACATCTAACTCGTCAAGTACGGTGGCTCCATCGCTTGTCACGGTAACGTCGCCGAGACTGTCGACAAGCATCTTGTCCATACCCCTCGGCCCGAGGGTCGTCTTGACAACTTCAGAAACGATTCTTGCGGCACTAATATTGCTCCTCTGAGCGTCCTTCCCACGATTACGATTAGAGCCTTCTTTCAGAATCAGGATAGGTTGGTTAGTAAGATACGACATTTACTCTTAGCACTCGGAAAGAGGGACCGGCGGAGTTGCGAATAAAAACCTTATCTCTACTGTGGGCGAGTTTTCGGGCTATTCCTTCTGTATGCGCTTAACAGCGAGACGGATATCCTCCGATCTCACTGTTTTCCGCCCCGCGTGCGTTGCTAGTTCCAGAGCTTCCTTTCCCACTCGGATGGCAAACTCTTCAACCACCTTTCTGAGTTCTTCCGCCGCATCGTCCCCTATTCGCCCGGCCCCGCCTCGTTTTATGAGCCGATGCACTGCAGCGGTTGATATCTCGCTCTCTCCCAAGGATGGGACCGATTTCGGTTCCCAAACCAGAGTATAAAAGCGTTAGTCGAACGAGCCGGCGCTTTCGCGCCAATATTTAAAAGTCCACCAAAGGGTTCGCGGTCCTCTCGGATGTGCTAGCGTGGGAAAAGTTCGGATAGCCGCGGTCAAGAAAGTATCGAGAGAACTGGTCGCCCGGTATCCGGACAAGTTCAGCAAGAATTATGAAGAAAATAAGGTGGCCCTAGCCACACTTGTCGATGCGAGAACTAAGCGGCTTAGAAACAGGATCGTCGGCTACGTTACGCGGCTAAAGATAGTTGAAGAGAGGCGCGCTGCAGCACCAGGCGAAGTTGGACCCGAAGGACCAGACGACCAAGCATAGCACAGTTGGCCTAGCAGCCTCTTGGAAGCTCACTCTTCCCAAGGCTATTCGATCGTCGGTGGCAGAATACCTATTCTTGTCACGCTCAAGAAGACATCGGATCTAAACCCGCACGAAGAGACAGTTGCCGAAGACCTGAAGAGACTCGTTGACGCTCTGAAAGAAAACCCGGTCTTGCGACACCCAATCATAGCGGACATGAGAACGGGGATCGTTCTCGACGGGACGCACCGGCTGGCCGCGATCAAGCAGCTAAAGTGCAATTTCATTCCCTCGGCTCTCGTAGACTACGACGATCCCAAAATTGCAATAGAAAGGTGGTTTAGGCAACTTTCAGGATCCAACCTTCAGAGCCTTGAGAATGACCTCAGGCGACTGAAACCAAAGAACGTGAGTCTTGACGAATGCGAGGAGGGGCTGTCAAAGAGACGATGGTACGCGACGGTCGAGAAACTCAAGTCCTATCTGGCGTTCCCGGTTCGTAGTCCAGACCCTTACCAGATGGTCCAAGATTCTCACAATATAGAAATCGCTGCTCGAAAACAGGGCGTTAGAATTACCTATCAAGACAACAAGGATATGGAAGCAACAGACTCAGAGAGTCTTGTCATGTCAACTATCAAGATAGAGAAAAAAGAGGTCGTAGAGACCGTTATGAAAGGAAAGTTGTTCCCTCCGAAATCTACCCGCCACCTTGTTCCCTCAAGGCCTTTGGGAGGAGGCGTCCCCGTCGATTGGCTAAGAGGTTCTGATTTTTCTGAGGCACAGTCCCGATATCAGGAATACATTCAATCTAGGAAGGTTAAACGGCTACCTGAAGGATCACGGGTCGGTAGCAGGCGTTACTTGGAAGAGGTTTTCTTGTTTGAATGAAGCCGCGACCATTCCAGTTGAACTCGTGCCGGTGAAGCTAATCGGAGTTCTCGGCTCGGCAGCCGGAAACCGGGAAATAGTGCTGCCGGCCCCGAATGTCTTAACCGTCCAAGAACTAATCTCTACGTTATTGAACACTGTGGGAAACAAGTTTTTCAGAGAACTTTTGGTCGATGCTGGAACCGAAGATCCCAGATCGAATGTCATCATATTATTGAATGATCAGGACTGCAATATTTTCGATGGGTTAATGACTCAGATCGAGCCCGGGACGAAGGTGACGATCATTCCCGTGGCACACGGTGGCTAGACTTCAACTATCTCACATTTTAGTCGCCTGATGACATCGTCAGCGCGTTCCACTTTCACCTTGTGAGTGTAGAGCTGTCGGGGGGTTCGGAGCTTCAGCTTTACCAAGTCCTTGGTACGCTTCACCCGGCATTCTAAGGCACCCTCTGACAGACTGACGAATTGATCTGTACTCGTAATCTCCGACGGCATTCTTAGACCCTGAAAGCCCGAGTTAGGCTCTCTAAAAACGGTTCGCCTGTTAGGACTCAGTACTCCAACCGGCTGTCGTCAACCTATTTTCTAAAACATTCTTCTTCATGGTGACCCCGGGTGGTCGATTTTTCCTACGCCCGTCCTTCACGGCTTCGGCTCTCGTAGCCGCACCAGCGAGAGAATCCATGAGCTATAATACCACGTAAACCCGATCATCCTGACCGGGGATTCCTGGTTGATTCGGATAGGCATCATCGGAAAGACAAATACTGGTAAAACCACCTTCTTCAACGCGGCGACCTCCAGCACAGCCGAAGTCTCGACCTATCCTTTCACAACAAAGGAACCCAACGTCGCCACAGGCCAAGTCCAGACGCTCTGTGTTTGTAGAGAACTCGGCCTAAAGGACAGACCGCGCAACTCGACATGTGTAGACGGCTGGCGATTCATACCCGTCGAGGTGCTCGACCTTCCCGGGCTAATCAAGGGAGCATGGAAAGGCAAAGGGCTTGGAACCCAGTTCCTAAACGTGGTCGCGCAAGCGGATGCCCTCCTCCATGTTGTCGACGCCTCAGGTAGCATAGACCCCGATGGAAAGATTGCGCACGCTGGAATGGGAAACCCAATACTGGATGTCTACGACATTGAAGAAGAGCTTGTTCTCTGGTTCAAGGTATCTGTCGACAGGTCACTACAACGGCTCCGCAAACGACCTCTCAAATCGGGAGGCTACGACAAGGCTCTCGCCAAAGAGCTGGCTGGAATAGGAGTAAAGCTAGAACATGTAACCGCAGCTCTCAAAGCCGCAAACTTATCCACAAAACACCCGAAAGAGTGGAAGGATGAGGATTCCAGAAAATTCTCGGAAAACATACGGGTCGCTTCCAAACCAACCTTGATCATCGCCAACAAAATGGACCTCGCCTACTCCGAAAAGAATTTTGAGAAACTACGCGAAGAATTCAGCTCCCAACTCGTCATCCCAGCTTCTGGCGAAGCAGAACTCGCACTGAAACGAGCTCAAGAGAAAGGCTTCATACAATACGTTCCAGGCGAGGAGACCTTCAGGGTCCTCGACGAATCGCGAATATCGAAGGACCAAGCTTGGGCCCTCGCGTATGTCCAGCAAAAGGTATTGACGAAACTCATGAGGACCGGAGTGGAGTTTGCACTCAACTCCGCCGTCTTCAAGCTCCTAGGAATGAACGCAGTCTATCCAGTTGAGGACCCGAAAACCTTCTCTGACAAGAAAAGAAACGTCCTACCTGACGTTTTCCTGGTTCCACGCGAATACACACCGAAAGACCTCGCTAAGGAGATACACTCAGAACTAGCCGCGAAAATGCTCTACGCTATTGATACTCGAGATGGTCTGAGGTTACCCAACGATTATCTTCTCCGAGATCGCGACGTAATCTCGATCGTCACGGCCGCGCGCAAGAAGTAATTCCGCGTGAAAATATTCCTTTGGGAATAGGCTAACAAAAGTTAATAACAGAAGTTCCCCGCGGCTCATTCAAACTCTTGAGTTTGAGAAAATGGTCCTAGTTGTCAACGAACTAAGACAGACCCCTGTGGGTGAACAAGGTCTCGAAATTGTCGAGAGAAAAGGACTCGGACACCCCGACCACATATGCGACGCCATAATGAACGAGGTTTCCGTCTCTCTAAGCAGAGAGTACATCAAACGGTACGGATCGGTTCTTCACCACAACATCGACAAAGGGCTCCTAGCAGCCGGAGAAGTCAGAAGAAACTTCGGTGGGGGCGAAGTCAAACGTCCCATGCTGATGGTCTTTGGAGACCGAGCCACCTATGACGTGGACGGGGACGCCGTCCCCATCGATGAGATAGCCGTCTCTACAGCAAAGAAATGGTTCAAGAAAAACCTCCGATTCGTCGACCCAGACAGACACGTTCGATACCAAGTCGAGCTGGCACGAGGATCGGAGGCCCTTAGAGACATATTCAGCCGAAAAGGAAAATTCTACGGGGCAAACGACACATCGGCCGCCGTAGGCTATGCCCCATTCACCCCTACCGAGACAATTGTCCTAGATACGGAACGCTACATCAACTCGCCCAGCTTCAAGAAAGAATTCCCGGAAACCGGTGAAGATGTCAAGATAATGGGATCGCGGGAAGGAGGAGAACTGAACCTAACAATCGCTTTAGCTTTTGTCGATCGGTTGATTGAGAACGAGAACCAGTACTTCCAGCGCAAGTCCGAAGTCATCGAAGACGTAACGCGTTTCGTAAAGTCAAGAGTCAAGTTCGACGGAGTAAACATAGACATCAATACTCTAGACAAGAAAGGACGCGGTATGGGAGGAATATACCTCACAGTACTCGGAACCTCTGCCGACGACGGTGACGGTGGCCAAGTAGGACGCGGAAACCGAGTTAACGGCGTCATACCCTTGAACCGGCCAACATGCTCCGAAGCAGCAGCAGGCAAGAACCCTGTCAGCCACGTGGGCAAGATCTACAACCTTCTAACCTATGAAATAGCCCAACACGTCCATCAAAAGGTCCCCGGCGTGAAAGAAGTCTACGTCTGGCTACTAAGCCAGATCGGAAGATCGATAGACGACCCCAAAGTTGCTGGCATCGAGCTAATCCTCGACAAAGGAGTAGAACTGAAACAGGTCTCCAAAGCCACCTCAGAGATAGCGAAGTCAGATCTCAACAGCATTAATGACTTCACCAAGCGCTTGACCGAAGGTAAGATACCAGTCTGCTAGGCCAACAAAGCCCATGAGTTCAACCTCACGGGCAGTTCTCGGTTGGATATCCACGATAGGAGTGTTCGTCGCTGTTCTTTCTTACATCCTAGTTACGGCAACGGCCCCCACATTAATCGCGGCAACACAACTCGGTAACGACCTCTCGAGTTTCAGCGGTCAACCCCCTCTGGGGGCTTTCTTCATCTATGCGAGGCTGCCTGTGATTGCGGTCTCCATCAACCTGCTGGCCGTAACCTACTTTTGTATCTTAGTTTTCGGAGCATGCTTCGTCGCAGCATTCCGATCAAGAGGCGGTTTCTTGCTATCACTAAAGAGGCTAACGAAAGTTGGACGAATCACGAGCTCATCCAATTGGCTGGTAGCAATGCCACTGGTCTCTTCAGCACTACTGATCGTTGTCGTGCTCGTCACGGAACTTCTAAGTGTGGCAGGGGTTCCATCTGGAACTCTCTGTAATCCCAAGATCAACCCATGCCCCACCCCGGCACAACTGTTCGCGGGCCTGGCGTATGCACCAATCGGTGAAGAACTCGCATTCAGAATCATTACACCCTTGGGACTCGTAATCCCACTGAGGGTATTGTGGAGGAGACTCGTGACAAGACAAGGACCGTCGAAATCGAAGTTCCTTTCCTTAGTAGGTCTCTCTTTACTGTCCCCGGAACGTGCAAAGGCAAAGACAGGATATCCCACTTTCACTTTAAACGGATGGCGTGGAGTGCATTGGCTCGAATGGATCTTCATCGCGGTTTCGTCGATTTCGTTCGGCCTTGCTCACGTGGAGCCCGGAGGGGGGACAAATTGGGGGCAGGGAAAAGTTGTCACGGCGGGCATCTCCGGCATTGCTCTTGCGATTGTCTTCGTTGCTTACGGGGCATATGCGGCGGTACTCTTGCATTGGTTCTTTGACTTCTACTTTGAAGTCTTGGCGCTTGGTTTTCCTGTCTCGGGCTCGGGCAGCCTGTTCGCATTACTAGTCAACGTGATTAGTCTAGGTGGCTTGCTCGTAATCGGAACTCTGTCAATCACTGTGGGGATAATCTGGTTCGCCAAGAGGATTCGTGATCGAGTGGGTCCAACGGCTTATAAGATACCCGAACCAGGAACTCTTCCTGTCCAGGCGTAGGAGCTTGCATCACCGCCAAGTTCGAAAGAACCGAATTTGAGCCGTCTAGAGAGCAAGGCATCCGAAGATTCTTCGAAGACCGAATTAGGATCTAGTCTCAACTACACTCTAAGCAAGAGCTACGACTCTGTCACCGAAGAAGCCAATTGGCGTGAGTATTGGCGACAGCACGACATTTACCACTTCGACCCTCATGACAAATCGCGCAAGGCCTTCAGTATCGACACACCACCACCATATCCCAGTGGTGATTTTCATGTTGGGAACGCGCTGAACTGGTGCTACATCGATTTCGTGGCTCGCTACAAGAGAATGAGAGGTTTCAACGTACACTTTCCCCAGGGTTGGGACTGCCACGGGCTTCCGACTGAGGTCCGAGTTGAGCAGACGTTCAAGATCCGAAAGAACGATGTGCCACCGGACCAGTTCGTCGAGATGTGCCGCAAGCTTACGGGCGAATACATCGCCAAAATGAAACAATCGATGAACCTGCTAGGAATATCCTCCGACTGGGCATTAGAATACAAGACAATGGATCCTTCATACTACAAGCTCACTCAACTCTCCTTCATCGAACTCTTCAAATCAGGGCACCTCTACCGCGGCGAGCACCCGGTAAACTGGTGTCCCCGTGACGAAACAGCGATAGCAGAAGCAGAAGTGGTGTACCAAGAACGTAAGGGGACGCTATACTACATGCGGTTCGGAGACCCCACTGGGGGAATCGAGATCGCATCGACTCGCCCCGAACTTCTCGCCGCCTGCGTTGGAATCGCAGTGCATCCAAAGGATGAGAAGTACAAGACGATAGTCGGAAAGACGGTTACTGTGCCCATCTTCGGGCAGAAAGCCCTCGTAATATCCGACGACGAGGTAGATCCCCGCTACGGTACAGGAGCGGTGATGATCTGCACATTTGGCGACAAAACAGATGTTAGATGGCAGATGAAGTATCATCTCCCAGTCATCAAGGCGTTAACAGAAAATGGCAGACTGTCCGTCGACGACCCACGGTTCAAGGGACTCAAAGCTGAGGAGGCAAGAAAGAAGATAGTTGCGGAACTTCAGGCCAAGGGACGAGTCAGCAAGACGGAAACGACACAACAAAATATCGGAACATGTTGGCGATGCCAAACGCCCGTCGAGATTATCTCAAGACCCCAATGGTTCATGAAAACCCGAGACATGACGCAGAAGGTCGTCGATTGGGCAGGCAAGCTAGTTTGGGTTCCACCCTTCTCCAAACAACGACTCATCGATTGGGCTGAGTCTCTTGACTGGGACTGGGTAATCTCCCGACAGAGAATCTTTGCCACTCCCATACCCGTATGGTATTGCACTAAATGTGGGACAGTGATAGTTCCGGAAGAAAGCAAACTCCCAGTGGACCCTAGAAAAGACACGTCCCCGGAGGAAAAATGTCCAGAGTGCGGTAGCAGTGAACTTCGAGGAGAAATGGACGTCCTTGACACGTGGATGGACTCATCGATAACAGCCGCAATTCACGCGGGCTGGCCCAACAAGTCAGATCTCTTCAAGCAACTCTTTCCGGCAGACCTCCAACCAAATGGCCTCGACATCGTCCGAACATGGGACTACTATCTGATGGTCAGAAGCCTCGCACTGTTTGGAACTGCGCCTTACAAGACTCTCCTAATCAATGGCATGGTGAAGGGAACCGACGGCCGTATGATGCACAAGTCCTACGGAAATTATGTGGTAGCAGACGAAGCGATCAAGAAAGCAGGCGCCGACGCGTTTCGCCAGTGGGCGGCGGCGGGAGGATCAACCGGCTACGATATTCCATTTCGTTGGAACGAACTCGAATACGGAAAGAAGTTCCTGACGAAGCTCTGGAACGTAACCAGGTTCATTCTCGCTAACACAGCCGAATCCATACCTCAGAAAAACCTTAGTACACTCTCGCTAATTGATCGTTGGCTTCTGGGCTCGCTTCACAACTTGACAAAGGAAGTATCCGAAGCCTTCGAAACCTTCCAATTCAACACAGCATTGGAAGCAATAAGGAACTTCACCTGGCACGCGCTCGCTGATGATTACTTAGAAGCAGTCAAACACAGACTCCAACTTGGGAGGGATCAGGCGGACCTCAAGGCAACCCAATATTGCCTGCGGGAAGCTCTACTGACCATTTGTAAGCTCCTTGCACCCATATGCCCCCATATGTCAGAGGCAGTCTACCATCAATTCCCATCAACAGCCACCAAGAGCGTCCACCAAGAAAGCTGGCCTGAGCCCGACCAAACACTCGACGAAGCATCGATCCGCAACGGCAAGCTCCTCCTAGACCTAATTGCTCATGCTCGACGCGAAAAATCCGCCAAGGGTCTATCGCTGGGCTCGAATATCAAGAGAATCGTAATTAGTACTGAGGCCGAGCACCTCCACCTTCTAAAGGAGAACGAGGAGACTATCCTTAGAACGCTCAAAGCAGATTCCATGGACCTTGAACGTTTTCCCCCAAACTCCAATCAAGCAAAAGAACCGGGCACAGGATTCAAGGTCGAAATCGTCGCCTAGGAACGTCTTTCCGTTTGAAACGCCAGAGGCTTAGAAAGCCAGCGAGCTAAGACCCGAATATTTGGTTTCTTCCCCCGCGTTCTATCAGACGATCGGAAGCTCTCTTCTGCTGACTATAATGAAGCCGAACCTACACCCAACAATCCAGCTAGGTTACGAATTCCTCGCAGATCCTGCGAGAACGTAGAAATGAGAGAACCAAGGCAGAATCAACGCCGTAGCCTGCGATGTTGAACGAAAGGATTCAGCGATTGAGAACTGTGCTGTTCCCAATTTGTTGTCCCCCTTAGACTCGAGTGCGGCGGATCGCTGAATTGGTGCCAAGAGCTTCTTGGAAGCGAAGCGGGCTCAACGCCCTAGTGAGTCTCTAGTCTGCCTGTCTGCGAAGAGCTGGATACGTCCGCAGTTCTGGCAGACGAACGCGTCCAAGTGGAGGACCCCTTCGCCCAACTCTGCCCAGTTCCCAAACAGAAGGTGCGCGGCTCCACTCGTTCCTCCAGTCCTGAACGGAATGTCTCCCAAGTCCGTCATGGTGGTGTTGCAAGATGAACACTTTACGAGAATGCCGGTTTGAGCTGCCGATTCCGACATTTTCTAACGCTAAGTAACTCCGTCGAATTGAAGCTTAAGCTTTGCTCGGGGGCGTGATTGGAGCCAACTGAGGGTCAAGTCTTATATCATAACCACCACGAAAAACTGTTTCAGAAGGCGTCTTTGGGCCGACCGGTCAGAATGAGAATGGTTTCCCGCAAGTTATTGCTTGCAGCAATCTTTTCATATTGACCTTGGAAGAGTTCAGACCCCTTTGACAAACACAAGGATTGTAAGAAAAAATGGGTGAAGAGAGACCGAGAAGAAGTTACGGTAGAAAAGGAGGCTACTCTAGGAGCGGCGGAGGAAGCAGTGGAGGAGGTTATGGCAGAGGCGGAGGAGGGGGAAGCTACGGCCGCGGTGGAGGCGGCGGTGGAGGCAGAGGGTATGATCGCGGATACGACCGCGACCGCGGACAGGATCGGAACCGCGGACCAGCACCGGTGGAAGAAGGTCAAGAAGTCGACGTCACCATAGACTCTGTCGGCAAGCGAGGGGACGGAATAGCCCGAATCAACAACTTCGTCGTCTTCGTGCCCGGCACGAACCAAGGCGACCAAGTGAAAGTTAGAATAACATCAGTGAGAGGCAACTTCGCGACCGGAGAGGTCGTAACAGGAGAATAACCATTGAAAATCGCAGAACTCAAACCTGGAATGAGAAGAGTTGACGTCGCCGGAAAGATCGTCGACATGGAAACCCCTCGAGATGTGCAGACGAAGTTCGGACCCGGACAAGTAGCCAGCGCAACACTCCAAGACGAATCGGGAACCGTCAAGGTTACTTTGTGGAACGAAAACATAACAAAAGTCGCAGTCAACGATACCGTCCAAATCGAAAACGGATACGTTGACTCGTTTAGAGGAGAACTTCAACTAAACGTCGGAAGATACGGAAAACTCGCAAAAGTCGAATCTGCCTAGACCCGAATTTCGGAACGGTCAAATTCCCGGATCAACAAATCACAAGAACCCTCTGATCATTCGATACTGACTTTTGGAGTCGACGAGTCTGTCGCGCCTAGCGTGTATCTTGTGAGTACAGTTTTTCTTTGCTGGTTCTCGACCTGAGCAACGACTTCGACGAATCCCTCGATCTTCGTTCCTAGTATCTTCTTCTTCAGTAATTGATCGACTTGGAAAATCCCTGACTCATTGTACATGCTTATCTCCACGATGACTGGTTTCTGTTTGCTCTTTCGGATTTTCACGTCTCTGATCGACATTGCCGAAAGAGCATGGATATCTTTCTTCCCGGCCGTAAACGGAATTCTGGCCCGGCCCTCTTTCATATCCAAAGCGTCCGCTACTCTCACAACTCCAGCCTCGATTGTGAATTGTGGAATCTCGGATTCGTGAGCGTAAATCGTGTGAAGAGCCTCTGCAGTTACGATAGCCCTCTCCTTTTCCCCATAAATGCCCGCCAAGAGAGCTGGTATGATCTGAGCGGCGAGAGAGACGCTAAAGATCTGATGGTTCTCCCTATGGGCGACCATTCCCAGGTCGTGCAACACTGACCCAAGGAAAACGACAACCTCAGCGTCATCATTGGTGAGTTTATGGTCCGTGACGATACTCGGTTCCACGCCAGCCTCGATCAGGTTTCGGAGAATCTTCAAACCAATGTTCGACACGATGGCGAAATGGACTCTCCCATGATCTGAAAGTCCAAGCCTCCGAACCGCATTGGTGTTTATGCAATCCCAGAGACTCTGAAGATACTCGTCACCATTGACGCGGTCAAGAACTGTCTTGAGTTTCTGGTTCGAATTGTAAGGCAGATTAATCGTAATAATGCTCACCGACAGGAGGTTTCTTCCCGTAGCGCTTCAAAAAGGTTCTCGAACCGGCGACACAAAACCAAATTACTCTCCAATTGGCGACCGCCTTGTACTGTGAGTTGTCGACATGAAGCTCGAAAACGTCGAATACGAGATCGCGAATCGTATCGCTCGGATTGAAATGAACCGTCCGCAAGTCCTCAACGCCCTTTCGAAGGGGATGTTTCGCGACCTGAGGAAGGCGTTGAGTATAGCCTCTAAAAACGGCGATGCGCGAGTTGTAGAGATAACCGGGGCCGGAAAGGCGTTCTCCGCAGGTCTCGACATAAGAGAAGTCGGCGGCTTCAAATCTAGAGCTGAAGCAAAGGAATTCGTTTACGGACTAGTCAAGCCGTTCTGGGACCAACTCTTCAAGTGCAAAAAACCGGTCATATCACTCGTCGACGGACCAGCCTACGGTGCGGGGGCAGAAATTGCGCTCGCCTCCGACATTGTCATCGCCTCGACAGAGTCGACTTTTGCCTTCTCAGGCGGACGAGTCGGGGCGCTCTGCTGCATCTCCGGAGTGATCGGACCTTCCCTCATGAATGGGAGAAAACTTGTTGAGATGAACTTAACCGGGTCCCCTCTTAGTGCAGATCAAGCAACGAACTATGGGCTTGTCAGCCATTCCGTTCCGAGAGAGGAACTCACTCCAACATTGGAGAAGATCATTCGAGAGATAATGCACGTATCCCCTGTTTCCAACTCCAGCTTCAAACGAATCAGAAAGACAGATCTCTCAAAGACAAAACTAGAAACGGCATACAAGGAACTCTTTAGAACGATCACCAGCAAGGACTTTCGAGAGGGGTCGAGCGCTTTCGTAGCCAAGCGAATTCCCGAATATTACCGATAACGTGGTGCCTCGCACATTCCGAACTTCAGAAAAATAAAGAGATTTCGCGATCACTGTAAGATCAGACCCTCAGTGAAAGAGTCCTTATATCGGGTCCAGCGACCTGTTCAGGTAGGCTGGATAAATGCAGGCTCTTGTCAGGGCCAGCAAGCCAGTACAATGGCAAAATAGAGGTGTAAGAATAACAAATGCGAGGAGGAAATTGGAAGGGCAGGAACGTTCGAACCGAAATGAAGACCTTAGAATGCCCTCGATGCCACGAAAACGTGCGACTGGACAAGTACACTGTTCATATCGCCTCTTGTCCCCAGCCAGCCGTCGCTAACAGGGCAGCCTAGTTGTATTCTTTGGCGCCGGGAGTGGGATTCGAACCCACGCGGCCCTAACGGGCCACAGGCTCTCAAGGCCTACGCTCTCACATCGCTGGAAGATCTGCGCCTTTAGACCCTACATCAGCAGGTTAATCCACTCGGCCAACGGGACGCAAGAGATCATTTGGATTCTTGCATTATCCCGGCGCGTCAACCCGCCTTCAGGTCAAAGGACGACCGCACAGAAGTCACCTAATAAGCAGTTCTAACAGCGTGACGAAACGATTGAGTCGAAAAATCCTTTGGGAGCATCTGGAGGATACAGATTTCTCGAACACGTAACAGACGCGCTAGTGGAAGCTTGGGGAGAGACGATGGAGGAAGCTTTCTCACAAGCAGGTCTAGCCTTATTCGAGACAATGTTGGACACAAAGAACGTGCGCCCAAAGACCAACGAGGAAATCCAAACCGCTGGCCATGATGAAAAGGAACTCCTATACAATTATCTTGAGGAACTCTTGCTTCTGTTTGAAATCAAGCAACTCGCCCTGGGAAACTTCACTGTAAACTCAATCACTCCCATTCAAGGCGAAATCAGACTAAAGGGCAAGGCAAGTGGAGAACCTTATGATCGCGCAAGGCACAACGGGAAAGTAGAGGTCAAAGGAATAACATACCACTTGATGGAAATAGAAAAACATCCGGCAAGAGTAACCGTCAGGTTTCTGCTGGACCTGTAGGAATTCCAATCACCCGATTTGGGCTACGAACGACCCTACACGACGTCACTTTGCCTATTTTTCATGGTTTGACCAGCCATGCTTATAGGTAGCTATTCAGATGCATCCCGAGCGA
>Ga0209237_1000171_pt1 | contig 33524 bp, 26 predicted proteins | sample GraSoi013_1_40cm_2_FD_185820 | JGI IMG/M metagenome (GOLD analysis project Ga0209237, IMG submission 185820) | Grasslands soil microbial communities from the Angelo Coastal Reserve, California, USA - Sample 10_02_2013_1_40cm (SPAdes) (version 2) | ecosystem: Environmental > Terrestrial > Soil >...
TCTTCTTCTTGCGCATCCCGGGTCGGACGGGATGGAAGCCGACGCCGCCGCTCAGGAGGAGGCGCTTCCGTCGCGGCCCGGGCAGGTCGGTCCGCATCGGAAATCCGTCTTTGTCGCTCCCTCCCGTAATCTGGAGCTTGTAGCCCGGGAGCCCGACGTACAGGCCGTCGAGGTCCTCCCCGATCTTCTTGCCGATGAGCGCGTTCGCGTAGTGACCCGTGATGTCCTTCTTGTACGCCTTCCCGGTCTTGGGGTCGGCGATGACCGCTTTGAACTCCGCCATGGAATCCTCTCGGGGAGAGATGCGTCCATGCGGGGCTTTCACATAAGACTTCCGCCGCGCGCCTCCCGCGGCGACGGAATCGGCGTCGATTCAGCCTTCAACGCAAGGTCGGGAAGAGCCCGAGGATCTGGCCGCATTCCCGATACACCTCGACGATCGCCCGGCCCTCGGCCGCGGACATGCCCCGCACCTCGGCGACGGCCTCGGTGAGCTGTTGGAGCCGATAGATCGCATCGCGCGTGTTCAGGTCGTCATCCATCGCCTTGAAGAAACCGTCCCGGGTCCGTTCGACCAAGGCCGAGACTTTCCCGGCGGTCCCGGGGCCGGCCGCGGTCCGCGCGGATTCGATGGCGGCCCGCATCGCATCGTATTCCTTCCGCGTCCGGGCGAAGCACTCCGCGTCGTACTCGACGTCCTCGCGGTACGGGGCTTTCAGCAAACAGAGCCGGACGACATCCCCGGGGTAGTCGCGGAGGACCTCGCGGATCGTCACGAAGTTCCCGAGGCTCTTCGACATCTTCTCCTGCTCGAGGGTGACAAAGCCATTGTGCATCCAGGTCCGCGCCCACTCCACGCCCCAGGCGCCCTCGCAGATCATCGCCTCGCTCTCGTGGTGCGGGAACTTCAGGTCGACGCCGCCTCCGTGGATGTCGAGGGGCGCTCCGAGATACTTGTACGCCATCGCGTTGCACTCCACATGCCAGCCGGGGCGACCGTCGCCCCAAGGGCTCGGCCACGACGGCTCGTCTCCCTTCGACCGCTTCCAGAGGGCGAAATCGAGCGGATCCTCCTTCGGGCTCGCGGCGGCCGGCGACTCGACCACGATGTCCTCGAACTTCTGGTGCGACAAGATCCCAAACGAGTGCTTCGCCTTCCGCGTCCGGAAGTAGACCTCACCGTCCACCGAATACGCGTAACCGCGGTCGACGAGACGGGCGATCAGGGCCGTGATCTCCGGAATGTGCTCGCTCACTTTCGGCATGTGGTCCGCCCTCCTCACGTTCAGGGCGCGCATGTCGTCCAGGAACGAGTCGATGTAGTGTTGCGCGTACGCGAGGGGGGCCTGCCCGGCCTCTTTCGCCCGGCGGATGATGACCTCCTCGATGTCCGTGAAGTTCTGGACGTACGTGACGCGGTGTCCCAAGAACTCGAGATACCGGCGCGCCGTGTCGAAATCGATGTACGACCGGGCGTGGCCGAGGTGGCTGTAGTCGTACGTCGTCGGGCCGCAGACGTACATCTTGACGACGCCGGGAGTGAGAGGTGCAAACGGTGCCTTCTTCCTGGTGCGGGTGTTGTACAATCGGAGGACCATGAGGTCGCAAACGCGGCCACGGGAGCCGCGCTATTAAGCCCTTTACCCGCCAAATCGAAACGGTTGCGCCGGTCACGAGAACACACGCATCGAAACCTATTTCGTGCGCCGAGATTTGTCATCGTCCGGCTGGGCCGATAGATCAGCGGAAGATCGCCGCCTTCGCAAGGCGGAAGCCGTGGGTTCAAATCCCACTCGGTCCACTTCCACACGCCGCCCTGTCGACCGGAGTACCGACCACGAATCGAAAGGCGCCGTCCGTAGGAATTCTGGGGTGCCACAAGTCGGATGGAAAGGCCGTGTGCGTTCGCGACGGTTGTTGTCCAGCCTCGAAAATCCGGTCTAGGCGCTCTCTCTCGCAATCACGACGCTCTTCGCGCGAGGGGCTGCTTCGGGGGCATCCTGCTCGAGATACGTGAGGTAACCGGAGCCAACGTTGAAGTGAACGACGGAGGGTTTCTTCTCCAGGTCGACGATTGGCTTGCCGGACTTCCGCTTCATGGAATGCCCCTTCGAGGGAATCAGTTCCCCGGGACGGCTTAAAGGGTGTTCTGCCAAATTCACTCTCGATAAGCGTAACACAGCCCCGCCAACCGAAACGACGTTCTGGCCGGGTCCGCGGCGTTTCCGGCAAACCTATAAGGCCAACGGGGGACCAATTATTACCTGAGGACGTGGAGGACTAAATGATCACAGTCCAGAAGCTTGCGCAGGCCATTGCGAAACGCCTTGGCGGCACCGAGGCGGAGGCCCTTGCGGAGTCGCGCACGGTGATGAGTTACTTCGGTTTCCGGAGCGTGATCATCGACAACGCGATCCATCCGGACGACCGGAAGGTCTTCTACGCGCTGCACGACGCCGGCTTGCTTCAGAGCTTCTGGGAGACCGTCCCCTTGTTGGACGGCCGGAACTGGCGAATCTTCTACTGGTCGCTGAACGAAGCGGATCTCGACCGCATTCTGGTGGACGAAGAGGCCCCTCCCGAGGAGCCGGTCTACAAGTCTCTCCCCGATGAAGCTTGGGGCCGTCCAGCGGCGGGCGCGTAAGCTAGTCCGGCCAGGCCCGCGCGCCGACGAGTGGCACGAAGGCACACGGCGTTCCTTCCCGAATCTCGAGGTTGCCGTCGGCCCTCCGGGTTGCGACAATCAGGACCTGCCCGCTCCGCGGCCCGATCGGGGCGACGATTCGTCCGCGAGACGAGAGCTGGCGCCGCCATGGATCCGGGATCTCCGGGGCGCCGGCGGTCGCCAAGATGCAGTCGTACGGAGCCTTCTCGGGATAGCCGAGACTGCCATCTCCGACGACGACGGTCACGCTTGCGTAGCCGGTCCGGGCGAGGTTCGACCGCCCCCATTCCGCCAGCCGGGGGATCCGTTCGATCGATACGACACTCTCCGGCCCGACGATGTGCGCGACGAGGGCCGCATGGTACCCGGACCCCGTCCCGATCTCGAGCACGTGTTCCCCCGGCGCAAGCCGAGCTTCCTCCAGCATGATCGCAATCATCGAAGGCGCGGAAATCGTCTGGCCTCGCCCGATCGGCAGCGGCACGTCGGCGTAGGCGTCGTCGGCGTCCTCCGGACGGACGAACGCCTCCCGGGGCACGGCCAGGAACGCGTCCCGAACCCGCGAATCCAGAACGTACCGCGAGCGGACCAGCTGCTCAACCATTCGATTGCGTTCGGCTGCGAAATCCACCGCCTGACCCATCGACCGTCACCGCGAGCGCAGCCATAAAATATCGGTCAGGCCGGGACCAGGAGGGCGATCAGGATCGTCGAGAGGACGAGCGTCGCAGCGGTGACGGGAAGTCCTGCCTTCACGAAGTCTTTCATCGAAACGGTCACCCCGTCCCGGGACGCGACCTGCACGACGATGACGTTGCACGCGGCCCCGAGGATCGTCGCGTTCCCTGCGAGGGTCGAGCTGGCGGCAAGCGCGAGCCAGAGCTGCGTGGAGCCTCGCGGGACGACCGTCGCGAGCAAGAGGACCGCAGGCACGTTGCTGATCAGGTTCGACAGCAGCGCGGAAAGGCCGACCAGCCAGACGAGGCCGCCCGACTGGCCGCCCACCGTGGACGTGAAGCCGCCCTGGATCGCGGCCGAGAGTCCGGAGACGCGGACCCCCTCGAGGACGATGAAGAGCCCGACGAAGAAGAGGATGATGCTCCAGTCCACCTTCGCGATCAGGGTCCGGGCGGTCGTCTTCGCAAAGAAAGGCAGGAAAAAGAGGACGAACGAGCCGCCCGCGAGGGCGACCAACGGCAGCCAGACGGGGGTCGGGGACGCGAAGAACGCGGCCGCCACGCCGACCGTCACCCCGAGCGTCACCCCGAGACCGGTCCGTTGAAGATGCACGGGCTCCACGGATCCGGCATGAGTTAGCGGGACCGCGAGGTCCTTCCGAAACACGAGCCAGACGAGGCCGATCGCGACCGCGAGGCAGGCGACCGTCACCGGGAGAAGATACGCGGTGAAGGTCAGGAACGGAATCCCGGACTGGATGGCGATGAACGCGTTTTGAGGGTTGCCGACTTCCGTCGCCACGCTTCCGACGTTCGCGGCGATCGCGACCGCGACGAGGTACGGCAGCGGATTCACCCGCAGAGCGCGCGTGCTCCGGACGACGACCGGCGTCACGAGCAGCGCAATCGTGTCATTCAGGACGATCGCGGACAACGCGGCCGTGACGACCATGAGCCACGCGAGGAACGCGGCCTGGCTCTTCGCCCGAACCGCAATCCGAGACGAAACGAGATCGAAGAACCCGCAGACCTCGAGCCCGGAGACGAGGAGCATCATGCCGACGAGGAGCACGATCACGTCGAGGTTGATCGCGAGGAGTGCCTGGGCCGGGGTGAGGACACCGAGAACGAGCATCAGCGCCCCGCCGAGCATCGCCACCGCGGGTCGCTCGATCGGGAACCGACGGACGGTGCGCAATGAAATCAGGACGTAGGTGACCAGGAAGACCAAGGTTGCGGCGGCGAGCGCGTAGTCGGCGGCCACAAGGGCAGCGGATAGGCCATCCCGCTATGGAACTTTGCGCGACCGGCTCGCAACTCAGTGGGTCAGGGCTATTGTCCCATTACACTTAAATAGCGTCACTCAATTCGCCGCATTCTCCGGCCCTTCAAACGGGTTGCGTCAAGGGAGGGACGGAGCGACTGAGTGCGAGAGAGGAGAAACCCGAATGCATCTGAGCGGACACCGGGCAATCCGCGTGCTCGCGGTCTTCCTCGTGCTCGCCCTCGGGATTGCGGCTCTCCTCCCCCTGACCGCCCGGGCCGCGGGCCAGGTCACGGGCGTCGTGAGCACGTGTGGGACGATCACCCCGTTCGTCTCCGGTGCTGTCGTCTCCCTGATCGACGCGAACGGAATCAGCCCGACCTTGACGACGTCCACGAACGGGGCCGGGGTGTATACGTTCACGCCTCCGTCGGGCAGCTACACGGTCTCGGTGACCCGAACCGGGTATTACGGCAACGCCACGACGGTCCCGAAGCGATTCGACGGAAGCACGACTACGAGGATCGACCTCTGCCTGGTCGTTCAACCGACGCCGGCCAAGGTTCTGAAGGTCCACGTCCAGAGTGCGGGTTCCCCGATCTCCGGCGCGACCGTTTCCGCGGTCAACCTGACGAACCCGACGGGCAAGCCCCAGCTCGTGCGGACGAACACGACGGACGCGAACGGCGATTCGAACCTGACTCTGTGGTCCGGCTCCTTCCAGCTCCGCACCTCCGCCACAACGTACCAGACGGACTCCACGGTGGTCGACGTGAGCGTCACGATTTCGGTCACGATCAACCTGATCGCGGGAAACGAAATCTTCGGACAGGTGACGGACCCCAATGGGAACTTCCTCGGATCAGGGGTCGTCGCCTGGCTGTACAATCCTGGCGCGCCAATAACGAGCGCCTATCGGCTCATCGCAGGGACGGTCAGCGCCAGCGCGTTCGACATCCACGCGCCCCCGGGCACGTATACGTTAATCGTTGACGCCGACGGGTACCTCGCCTACGAGAACGCGGTCGCATGGCCCCCCGGGGTGACGAATCCTTACGACGTGGTGCTCAAGCCCGCTCCCCGGGAGGTGTACCAGACGACCGCCTCGTACGATCCGCCGGACTGGAACAACCTCACTGTATGGCGCAACCTCACTTTGAACCCGGACAGCACGCTGACCGGTCTGGGGCCCGCGAATTTGCGCGACCTGCGCCTGCAGATCGACGCGACACCTGGGATCGGAGATGGCAACGGGACCCTTACCGCGCCGGAACGCACTGCCTTCCATGATTGGCTCGTGACGAAAGGACCGGCGTATGTGACGACGGACGGCTTCTTTACAACAAATGGACGTGCTTACCTGAACGTGTCATCATACACCGTGAATGTCGACAAACTAGACGTGGCCGGAAGCCGGGTCTGGATCAACACGACGGCTCACTACGTCGTGAAACAGGCCCCACCCTGGATCGCGAACGGTGCGAAGAACTACTTCGTGAACCTGACGATGGTTCCGGACACGAACACCACGGTCTACCAGGATTACGTCTACGTCGTCATCTTGCCGAAGCGATACGAGCTGAACACGACGACCTTTGTTCCGTCGAATGCCCCCGTAACCAGCGCGGGTTTCACGACGGTCACCATGGACCCCGGCGTGACCTCCGGGACGCCGCAAGCCCGGATGAAGATCTCCCAGAGCGTCGTCGGCACCGCGAGGGCGAAGGTCATCGCCCCGATCGGGAAATTCCACGTCGTGAACGCCAATTTCACGAATTACCAGGCGTACGTCGCGGGAAATACGTCATTGACGTTGAGCGGGGAAGACAGCACGGATCCGAATGGCCACATCACGGCCGCGAACTTCACTTGGAGGTTCACGCCGCCCGGCACGACGACCTGGGGCATCCGGACGAACTTCACGTACATGCAGGCGGGCCAGTCGATCGTCAACCTGACCGTGAAGGAGGTGAGCGGGAACCTGACGTATCGGAACATCACCCTCTTTGTCGACGACCAACTCCCCAACGCGAACATCAAGACGAACAAGACCGGGAGCAACATCGCGAACGGCCTCACGCTCCGCGTCGATGAAGGCACGGTCGTCCGCTTCGACGGGAGCGCGTCGACGGACTTCGCGTACACCGGGAAGGTGGGAGTGATCCTCGATTCCGGATACGCCTGGGACTTCAACAGCGACCGGCTCACGGACGCGACAGGACACATCGTGAGTTGGACCCTCCAGAAACCGGGGACCTTCACGATCAACCTCACGGTCACGGACAGCGTGGGCTGGAAGTCCGTCAACGCGACGATGACCGCCATCGTGAACGACACGAAGGGGCCCGTCCCCGCGTTCGACATCCTCGACCCGGAGAAGGACTGGGGCGTGATCACGAGTCCGTTTGAGCGGAAGACGATCGCCCTGAATGCCTCGAGGACAACGGATAACTACAACAATATCTCCGCACTGACCTTCACATGGACGATCCCGGGGCCGTTGGTGGGCTCCCCCGGGCCGACCCATACGTTCTCCGGGGTCAACATCAGCTTCGCCTGGCAGGACTGGAACCTGAGCTACAACGTCAAGCTGGCCGTACATGACACGGGCTTCCCGAACGGGAAGTGGAACTGGGGCAACCTGAGCCGGAATATCACGGTGCAAATCGATAACTCGCTCCATGCCGACCTGTTCATTGCGCTCGACCCGACGACCCATCAGAGCTCGATGAAGGTCAGCCCGACCGATCCCGCGGAAGGCGACTCCGTGACGGTCTCGGTCAACGTGACGAACAAAGCGAACCGCTTGGCCGCCTCCCTCGTCGTCACGAACCTCTCAGCCATCAGCGCCGGCCAGACGACCCTGTTAGCCCAACAGGCCCAGTGGTTCGACAAGAACGGGAATCCGACGTCGAACCATACGATCGCCGCGGGCGACACTGTCAAGCTCGTGTTCACCGTCCCTCTCTTCGGGCAAGGGAACAAGACGATCAAGGTGTGCGCATACGACACCACGGAGCCATACACCTGGCGCACCGCGGAGAACTGCGCTTCCCTGCCCGTGAACGTCCGCCAGCCGGCGTGGCAGCCGTATGCGATTTACGGCAGCGTGATCGGCGTCATCGTCCTCTTCGTATTCGGGATGTACGCAAGGCGCAAGATCAAGGCCGGCGAGTGGCGCCCGATCCGCGGCCGACGGCGGGAGAAAGGCGCCGACGAGGGGAAGCGGCCAAGGAAGGAAGTCAAGGAAGAGAAAAAACGCCTCTAGGCGCCTTCCTTCTGGTTCCGATTCCTCGAGATCTCACATTTCTTTCGGAGCGCTGAGCCCCAGACCGTCCAGTGCGTTTCGGAGCACGACGCGGGACGCGTCGACCAAGCCGAGACGCGCCCCCCGAAGGGTCGCGGGTTCCGCGGTCAGGACGGGGCAGTCGCGGTAGAACAGGTTGAACTGGGACGCGAAGTCCGCGGCGTACCCCGCGACGGCGTGGACGCGGCGGCCTTCCGCGGCCTCTCGCACGGTCGACGGGAACTTTGCGATCCAACGAATCAACATCTGTTCCTGCGGGTGCACCAGGAGACGCAAATCCGAAGGGCCATGCGCATCGGCCTTCGCAAGAATGCTGCACGCCCGCGCGTGGGCGTACTGGAGGAACGGCGCGGAGTTGCCCTCGAAGCTGAGGGCCTCCTCCCAACGGAACGTGATCGCCTTCTCCGCCTGGACGCGGACGATATTGTACCGGACCGCCGCCACCCCGATCGTTTGGGCAATCTCCCGTTTCCTCGCCTCCGGGAGATCCTCGCGGCGCTTCGCGACCTCCGCATACGCCCGGTCGATTGCCTCGTCGATCAGGTCGTCAAGGTAGACCACGCGTCCCTTGCGAGTCGACATGCGGCCCTCCGGGAGGTTCACGAACGCGTAGAAGATCGTCTCGGGTGCCCAGTCGATCCCCATCAGCTGGAAGGCCGCCTTCAACCGCTGGAACGAAAGTTTGTGATCCTCTCCGATGACGTCGATCGCGATGTCGCACCGACCCATCTTGTTCAGGTGGTACGCGATGTCCCGCGTCGTGTACAGGGACGTCCCGTCGCGCCGCACGAAGAAGTATTTCGCGGCGTCCCCTTCCAGGCCGAATCCGGTCAGGTCGAGGTAGTGGGCGCCGTCTTCCTCTTTGCCGAGGGGCATCAGACGCTCGATCACCCGCTGGACGTTCCCATCGAGGATCGCGTCGCTCTCCCAGAAGAACGAGTCATACCTGACGTTGACGCGGCGAAGGGTTTCCAGGATGCCGCTGAGGACCGCCTCCCCGACCTTTCGGATGTCCTTCGTCAGCTGGACGTCGCCGCCCTCGAAACGCTGGGTGAGCCGTTCGATCTCGTGCTTCAGGTTCTCGTCGGTCTCGAGTTTGGCGCTCGCCTTCTGGTACAGCTTCACATAGCGGTACTCGATCCTTTCCTGCGAGTCGGAGGGGTCTTCGGGGAGATGGGTGACGGCCCAGTAGAGCAACACCATCTGGCGTCCGATGTCGTTCACGAGGTATTCGCTCGTGACCTGGTACCCGGCGGCGCGCATGAGGCGGACGAGGGCGTCCCCGAGGAACGGGTTGCGGGCCCGGCCCACGTGCAACGGCCCGGTGGGGTTCGCACTCGTGTGCTCGAGCAAGACCCGCTCCTTCCGGGGCGGCGACGTGCCATACGTCTCGCCGTCGGAACGGACCGCGGAGAGGACCAGCTCCGCGAAGGGGGCCGGGTCCACCGTGAAGTTGATGTACGGGCCTTCGGGCCGCAGGGGAGCGAACGGCGGCACAGGCTTCACACGAGAGGCGCGCGTCGCGATCGAAGCCGGGGACGCTTTTAGCTCCTTAGCCCAAACATGTGCCGCGAGAGCGAACAGGCCGTGGTCGGCGGGGGCCTCTTGGAGGATTCCCGGCGTGGTCACTCGGAGTTCGGACTCGATGGACCGCCGGACCCGCTCCGCGCGATCCCGGAGCTCGGACCATGGGTCGTGGCCCATCACGTCACCCGATATCTCAGGATGGCCGCGATGCCGCCGAACGCCCGCAGGAGGAGCTGCCCTTCCTCCGAATCGTTCGAGATGAGTTCCACCGTCGTTCCCATTCCCCCCGCGATCGAGGTGAGGTCTTCGATGAGGTCGCGGTTCTCCACGACGGTCAGCGTGCCTCCGTCCTTTGGACACGGCGGCAACTCCCCGTCCTCTGCGACCGTCTTCTCGCCCTCCCAGTCGCCGTTGGCACAGCGGAGTTTGAGCCGGGACTTGCGCAGGCCCTCGGAGATAAGGAGCGTCTCGACCGCCCCAAGCTGCAAAGCATGTCGGACCTGATCCTCCCCGTACGCGGCGAGGCCGCCGTCCTCCTTGCGGATCTCCTCCATCAGACGCTGCACGAGCGACTTCTCCCGCATCAGGTCTAGGCCGCTCAGGATCTCCCGCGACTTCTCGACGAGCTCGCGAAGGCCGTACTCGTCCGTGTAGCCCGTGTCGAGAAAGGTCGGGAGGACCTTTTTCTTCAGCTCGTGGTGGAGGTACTCTCCCGTCGCGAACTCTTCTTTCGAGTAACCGGGACCGCCGATGATGATCCCTTTGAGGTCCGGTTGGTTCAGGAACGCTTCCGTCATCAGGTCTCCAATTTTCTTGTACCACTCGTGGACCGCGATGTCGTGGCCTCTCTCGAAACGCCGGGCGCTCTGCCCGCCCATCCGGTGCTTGGACGGAACCTGGGATTGAAGATTCTTGATCACCTCGATTCGTTTGCCGCGTAATAGACCGAGTGTCGCCTCGCTCCAGTCGATGACGAGGAGGCCATAGAGGTCCTTCTCCGCGAGCATCTCGTGCAGGGGCGCCGTATAGAATTTCGAGTCGCAACGGTACAGGAACGACGCGACCGGCTCGGGCGGTTCCAGGACGAACGCGACCATTTCCGTCTGGTCCGCGCCGATCTGCTTGTGGCCCGTGAAGACGACGAGGCCATTCGGCGGGGGCATCCGGTACGACCGCAACCGCTGGATGGCGGACTCGATCGCCTGCGTCACGTGCTTCCGAGTGCTCGCGCTCTTGATGTTCGAGGATTGCGACAGCTCGGCACGTAGGTAGTTGGTCACGTCCGAGATCGGTCGGCCCGGCGGGATGTAAACGCTGACGAGTTCCGTGCCGCGGCCCGCGGCCTCTTCGATCTGCTCGAGGGCGCGGCGGAACTTGTATTTGTCCATCCCGGACATTTCGCTCATTGGTTCGCACCACACAGTTATTTATCGTTCATTACCTTTTGCGTCGAGACTGCGTTCACATGGAGAAAGTCGTCGTTTCCCTCGGCGGTTCCGTCCTCGTTCCCGGAGACGACGACGCACGGTATCTTCGAAGTCTCGCCGGCTTGTTGCGAGACGTTTCGGTGCGCGTGAAACTCTTCGTCGTCACGGGCGGTGGCCGCATCGCGAGGTATTACATCGAGACGGGACGGTCGCTCGGCATCGGCGAGCGAACGCTCGATGAGTTCGGCATCGCGGTCACGCGCCTCAACGCGCGTCTGCTCGCGGCGGCTCTTGCCGGCCGCGCGAACCGAGAGCCCGCGACGACGTACGCGGAAGCCGCGAAGCTGGCGCGTCGCCATCCGATCGTCGTGATGGCGGGCACGCGCCCCGGCCACACGACGGACCGGGTCAGCGCATCGCTCGCGCGATTCGTCCACGCCGCGCGCATCGTGAACGCGACGTCCGTCGCCGGCGTGTACACGACCGACCCGCGGAAGGACCCGAAAGCGCGGTTGCTCGAGCGGGTGACCTTCCGGGACCTCATCGACCTCGCAGGGAAGGGCCACGCAGCCGCCGGCCCCAGCATCGTCTTCGACCCCGTCGCGGCTCGCCTCGTCGCCCGAGACCGGACCCCGTTGAGCGTCGTCTACGGTCGGGATCCGGTCGCGCTCCGATCGGCGATCCTCGGTCAACCGTTCCGCGGGACCCTCGTCGTCGATTGATGGGGCGGACGCCGCGTGAACCGCCGGACGTGGTACGAGCTCCTCGGGACGGTTTCGCTGGCCCTTGCCGGGGTCGGCGCCGTCTTCGCGGGGGCCGGGGCCGTGCTCCAGCAGGTCATCAGCGTCGCGGCCGCCGCCCTGTGCGCACTCGTGTTCCTCGTCCCCGGTCTGTACTTTCTCGCGTACGCCCGACGGCTCAAAGCTCGCGATCTCGCGTTGGTCCATGCCGCGGCGTATGCGACGGCCCGTGGGACGCTCGATGTCAAAGACCTTGCGACGGAACTCTCCGTCTCCGGCGAGGTTGCGACGAGAATCTTGCGGACCGCGGTTCGCGAGGGTCATCTCCGCGGCCGCTTCGACGAGCGCGGTCGGTTCGTCGCGGAGACTCCTGGCCCGGAACCCGGGGGCCGGCTTCCGTGACCTTTCGCGGTTTCATCGCGGTGGACATTCCGCCGTCGCCCTCGCTCGAAGGCTTTGCGGAGCAGCTCCGCACCGCGAGCGTGTCGCTGAAGGTCGTCGCCACGGACCAGCTGCACCTTACGGTGAAGTTCCTGGGCGAGACGGAGGAGAACCTCGTCCCCGAAATCATGACGGCGATTCGTGAGGCGTGCGCGGACGTCCCACCGTTCCAAGTCACCGTTCGAGGTACGGGGGCGTTCCCGAGTCTCTCCCGGATGAACGTGGTCTGGGTTGGCGTCGAGGGCGCAGAGCCCATCGCTCGAATCGCTTCGGACCTAGAAGGGTCGCTTGAGTCCCTCGGCTTCGCGGCGGAGAGACGCCCCTGGAAAGCCCATGTCACCCTGGCTCGCGTGAAGGGCCACCGCGATCTCGACCGCGTCCGAAGAATCCTCGAGACCCGTCGCGACGAAGTCTTCGGGAGTCACCGGATTGACCGAATCCACCTGAAGAAGAGTGTTCTCACCGCCGGTGGAGCCCAGTACTCGGTCGCAGCGACCGTCGTGTTCGGGAATCTCACCGGACCTTAGGCCATCGAATCGCGGTGGATCATACCTCTGAGTATCGGTATGCGCCTAGTGCGGGCCATTGCGTCGGACGGGGCCTACGCTTCTTTCTTGTCCGCAAGGACCTTGAGGCGGTCCCATTCGATCGTGTGCTTGAGCCGATATTTCTGGAGAATCCGGCTCAGCTGTTCGGTCACGCGGGCGACTTCGATCGTCTTGCCGCGGCCGTACAGGTAGAACTCGACCTGGTTCGAGATCGGGAAGATCATCCGCATGAGCCCCTCGCGGTTGTAGCCCTCGGGCTTCCGGTTGTTCCGCAGATCCCGAAGGTTCTCCTCGATCAGGACGTCGACGCTCTCCATGTCCTCCGGGAGCTGCTGCGTCTCTTCGAGGAACTTCAGGAACAGCGGACGGAACGAGGACACGAGGTTCTTCCACTTCACCTTCTTGTCGAATTTGATGTGGCCGCTCCGCGCGCGCATGGTTTCGGCTCCGAAGAGACACGCTCTATTTAACGGTGTTCCGCTCGGGGCGGTGTACGGCGTCGTCCGCGTCAGCCTTAAGCCGGCCCCCTCCATGGCGCGCCCGTGCAGACCGCCCTGACGATCGCCGGGAGCGACTCGGGGGGCGGTGCCGGAATCCAGGCCGACCTGAAGTCCTTCGCCTCGGTCGGCGTGCACGGGACCTCCGTGATTACGTGCGTGACGGCCCAGAACACGCGCTCCGTCGACTCGATCTTCCCGATCCCGCTAGCGGAAATCCGGAAGCAACTCCGCGCGGTCCTCGGGGACTTCGATGTCCGGGCGGCGAAGACCGGGATGCTCTTCTCCGCAGAGATCGTTCGGACCGTCGCAAGGGAGCTGCGGGGCACCTCGTTCCCGCTCGTCGTGGACCCGGTCATGGTGGCGACGGTCGGGGCTCGCCTGGAGCAGGACGACTTCGCGGATGCCCTCGGGGACCACCTCCTCGGCCTCGCCGCGCTCGCGACCCCGAACCGATTCGAAGCAGAGCGGTTGTCCGGCATCCGAATCGACGACGTCAAATCGATGGAGGCCGCGGCACGCGCCATCCTTCGCCTCGGGCCGAAGGCGGTCCTCGTCAAAGGAGGCCACACGAAAGGGCCCCTGGTCGACGTCCTCTATGACGGCCGGCGGATGCGGCGCCTTCGCGGGAGGCGGTACCCGAAGACCTTGCACGGCGCCGGCTGCACCCTCGCCGCGTCGACCGCGGCGTACCTCGCCCTCGGGCGACCCCTCCTCGCCGCCGTCGAATCGGCCCGGCGGAAGGTCGCCGCGGGGTTCCGGCAGTCGTATCGAGCCGGGCACGGGGTCGAAATCATCGATTCCCACGCGGTCCCAGATTGACGAATTCGGCCTCGCGGGCGGCGCTCCCATTCGTGCCTGGACGCGTATTATCAATGCGCGAAAGACCGCCCACAAACTTCAAGTAGGCTGACCAAAATCCAACCGCGAACCGACACACGCAGCCGCCGGGCTCTCGCCACGTCCTACGATGGCGCGTGCAGAGCCCACGACGGCCGGTGCCGGGACGGCACATTCGTGGAGGCGCGGACCATACACAGTCCTGGGAGAGGCGCGGAAGTCACCGGGCCTGAGGCGCGTTCGCACGGGGGTGGATGCCGTGCGGATCGCACTCTTCACGGATAGCTACTTGCCCACCGTCGACGGCGTCGTGACCTCCGTCCTGACGACCCGCCGGCAGCTCGAGGCCCACGGCCACCAGGTCGTCGTCTTCGCGCCGGAAGACCCCCATCGCCGCGGGAAGCGGGAGCCCGGGACCATCTACGTCCGGGCGAAGGAGTTCCGCCACTATCCGGGCTACCGACTCGCCATGTTCCCGGGCCGGGAGACGGACCTGATCAAGGAGATGGGGATCGACGTGATCCACATCCATGGCGTCGGCTTCGTCGGGATCAAAGGAATCTGGGCCTCCTGGCACGCGAAGGTCCCCCGCGTCTCAACGTTCCACACGATGATCCACGAGACGCTGGCCTTCTACTCTCCATTCGGCCTGAACCTCCATCTCCTCGAGCGGGGGTTGCGGTTCTATCTCCGCATCTTCCTCCGGAAGACCCACGGGGTCGTCGTGCCGAGCCGCGCCATCCTGGAAGAGATCCTCGCCCTCTCGCCGTCGGCGAAGATCGCGGACGTGATCCCGACGGGAGTGGACACGGACCGGTTCCGGCCGGACATCTCCGGCCAAGGCGTGCGCACGAAGTGGGGCCTGAACGGAAACGATGTCATCCTGCACGTCGGCCGCGTCGCGCCGGAGAAAAACCTGACGACCCTCATCCACGCGTTCCCGAAGGTCCTCGAGTCGAACCCGGACACGAAACTCATGATCGTCGGGACCGGCCCGTACATGGAGAAGTACTACGATCTGGTGCGGCACCTCGGCCTCGCCGGGGACGTCATCTTCACGGGCTTCGTCCCGGACGCGGACCTGCCGAAGTATTACGCGGCCGCGGATGCGTTCGCGATCGCGTCGAAGTTCGAGACCCAGGGGCTCGTCGTCCTGGAGGCGCTCGCGTCCGGCCGGCCGGTCGCCGGCGCGAACTATCGCGCGATCCCCGAGTTCGTGCGCGAGGGCGTCAACGGGGCCCTCTTCGAGCCGAACGACGTGCGCGGCTGCGCGGCTGCGATCCTCCGCTGCTTGCGCGAGCCCGACGGGATGCACGAGGCCGCCCGGGAGACGGCCCTCCGGTTCTCGGTCGAGCGATGCACCCGGCGCCTCGAGCGCGTCTACAATCGTCTCGTGGCCGCGTGACGAGGATGGACGAACCACCCGCGGCGCGGGCCACGGTCGGCCCTCCCCCGGCTCCGCGGATCTCTCTCATCGTGCCCACGTGGAACGAAGCGAAGTATCTGCCTACGCTCTTTGAGTCGCTGAAACACCAGACGATCCCGCCCGACGAGGTGCTCATCGCCGATTCGGGCAGCTCGGACGACACCCCGGAGGTCGCCCGCCGGGCCGGGGCGACCGTCGTCGAGGGAGAGCGACGAGGCCCCGGCGAAGGTCGGAATCGAGGTGCCCGGGCGGCCACGGGAAATGTGCTGGTGTTCGTCGACGCCGACTGCATCCTGCCACCGAATCTCATTGAGTCCGTCTTCCTTGCTCTCGCCGACCCTGCCGTCGTCGGTGGCGCGACCGGTTTCGCTCCGGCGAACGGCCGACGGGTCGAGCGATCGTTATTCTACCTTGCGAACGCGTACCAGCGGGCGATGACGATCTGGGGCATCCCGCACAACGCAGGATACTGCTTCTTCTTCCGGAGGACGGCGTTCGAGTCGCTGGGCGGGATCCGGGAGGATCTGGTCCTGAACGAGACCCACGATCTGGCGATTCGGTCCCGGTCCATCGGACGCTTTGTCCTCCTACCGATCATCGTGGAAACGTCGATGCGCCGATTCCGTTCGTACGGGTATCTGCGGACGATCCTCCAGGAGTACGTCGCGTCGACGATCCTGTACTACGCCACCGGGCGCAGCCCGCGAGAGCTCTTCCGTCCCGCGCCCGCACGGTGACCAGGTCACGGCCGGGCTGCCGAGGACGCCTCGATTCGTCGGCGCCGGAACCATGACGCGAGGAACGACAAACCGACCACGACCACGACGAGGGCGAGCGTGATCCATCGGGCGGTCGCCACGTCGTAGGCGAGGCCAATGGCGAAGACGACGTACAACAGGATGGCGTACTTCGCGAGGCCTCCGATCGCGACGTAGGCCATAGACCGTCGATAATCCCAGCCGAGGGTCGCGATGAACGCCCCCACCATCGGGATGACGGGAACCGCGCGATTCATGAGGATGACCCGTTCGTCTTGGACGAGCAAGAAACTCGTCCATTTCTTCATCGCTCGCTCGAGCCAACGCGGCATCCTCCGACGTAGGACGACCCATCGTCGGACGGCGACGTAGAGCAGGCTCGTCCCGAGGATGTCCCCGACCACCGCCATCGCGAGCAGAAGGCCGGCCCACGCGACCGGGCCGAGCATCTCCGCAGGCCGATACGTGTACGTGACCACGATCCAGACCTCCGGCAGAGCGGGGAACAACGCCGCGTCCAGGGCGAAGATGATCACCAGGATCACGAGGCTGCCGACCGGCCCGAGCGACCCAAACAGCGCGGTCAGGAGCTCATCCAGGGAGGCCATCGGCGGGCCTCAGTAGAGCCGCGAGATGGATAGCATCGTGACCTGGAAGACGAGGGTTCGACCTTTCGTCGGGGTGTTGTAATTCAGCGTATACGTGCCCGCGTCTGTGTCCACCGACGTCACGACGAAGACCACGGTGCCGCCTGCGTTCTTCTTTCCGACCCGGTCGACCATGGCGGGCGTCAGGAGATGATGGACGAGGATCGCCCCTTCGCCGGCGTTTGCCGCGTCATCGATCGAGATGACCTGCGCGTCCCACGCCCCGTGCGGCCGGACGAGCTGGCCCGGGATCGGGCTGTTCGTGACCGTCACGATCGTCCCGGCCACACTCACCGTCGCGGGCCATCCCCAGAACGGATCCGTCACGTTCGTCCCCGATACGGCCGCCGTTTGGTACGTCGCGACGAACGAGGATGTGTCCATGGTCAGGCGGACCGGAACGGTCTCGAAGAGCGGTTTGACGAAGATCTTCGCAGGATCCGCGGGGCCGTATCCGAGGGCCGGCGGCACCACGATCCTCTTCGAATCGCCGATCGCGAGGCCTTGGATCCCGATGTCGAAGCCCGGCACGACTCCACCGCTCCCGATCGTCACCGGTAAGGGCGAGTACTCCCCGTGCCAAGCGAACATGAACGCTTTCGGGTACGAGGCGTTGTCCTTCGCGATGGCCTGAAGGCTCGTGTCGAACACGAGGCCGTTCTCCGCGAACGTCCCGATGTAGTCGACCTGGACTCGGTCCCCGCTCTGGGCCCGGAGCGGGGGCGGCGCGAACTTGGGGACGACGTAGCCGTAATACACCCCGAGGATCGCGGCGACGAGGACCACCACGCCGATGAAGGACCAGAGCGTGCTCACGCCTCGGTCGTCCCGGCGGAGCGAGCGGGCCATGATGATTTCGGGCTAACCTGGGGAACGGCCATAAACATTATGGTGCTCGCGTCGAAGCCCGGCGACAACTCGAGAGGAAGCGCGGTCCGATCACGCGAACGACACGTAGTGGATGTCAATCGACTCGAGGTCGTAGAGGACCACGCTCGGGCTCGGGGAAACGGCCGTTCCGTTCACGTTCATCTGAGTCGGGCTGTCGAACGACTTGCCCCAGACGCGGTAGAAGTCCCCGATCGAGTAGAGGCGATTTACATCCGTCTCGATATGGATTGTGCCGCTCGTGTCGTGCGTGTGCAGCGGCTCGACGCACACGGCGCTCAGCCCCACGTTGGCGGGAATCGTGACCGGGGTGCTTCCCGAGTAGACTTTGAGCGTCGTGTGCCAATGATAGGCCAATTGATCGGGAGTGACCGTGACGCACGGGAAGGGCTGGGACGTGATCGTCGTCAAGTAGTACACACCGAAGCCGCCCAAGACGAGGAGGGCGACCACCGCGACGTGCCACTTCTTGATGTGAATCGGCGCCGAGGACCCTCTCGGGCGGGTCCGGCCGGGCTCCTGCCTCAGCTCTTCTCGGAGTCTCGGGGTGTCGGGATGGCGCGGGTGGATGTCATTGAGATGCCGGAGGAGGTTCTCCGGCTTCACGGCGACGTCGCAGATGGGACAGTGATCCGTCTTTGCCACCGCGGGACCTTCCGGTTCTCGGACGGACGAACGGAGCGTGGCCTCCTATTTAGGAATGACGCGTACGCGCCTCGAACTCACGCGTACATCGCGCCGGAGGCGTCCGTCGATCGGATCGGGCTCTCGCCGAGCACCTTGTCGACCGCGCGCTCGAAGTCCGCCATTGTCACAACCTCGCGGTCCTCGCGGATCGCGAACATCCCGGCTTCCGTGCACATCGCATGGATGTCGGCCCCGGTCGTGCCCTCGCAGCGCGCCGCGAGCACGCCGTAGTCGACGTCCGGAGTGACGCTCATCTTCCGTGTGTGGATCTTGAAGATCGTCATGCGGGCCTCGTGGCCCGGGATCGGGATCTCGATGATCCGGTCGAAACGTCCCGGGCGCAGCAGGGCCTCGTCGAGGATGTCCGGCCGGTTCGTCGCGCCGATGATCTTCACTTCCCCGAGGGGATTGAAGCCATCGAGTTCCGCGAGGAGCTGCATGAGCGTCCGCTGGACCTCCCGGTCCCCGGAGGTCGCGATCTCCAGACGTTTCGCACCGACCGAATCGAGTTCGTCGATGAACACGATCGACGGGGACTTCTCGCGGGCGAGCTGGAACAGCTCCCGCACGAGCCGGGCCCCCTCGCCGATGTACTTCTGGACCAGCTCGGAGCCGACGAATCGGATGAACGTGGCCTGGGTGCGGTTGGCGACCGCCTTCGCGAGGAGCGTCTTCCCCGTGCCGGGTGGGCCGACCAGGAGGACTCCTTTCGGCGGCTCGATCCCGACCTTCCGGTACAGGTCCGGCTTCAGGAGCGGATCCTCGACCGCCTCGCGCAGTTCGCGCATCTGGCCCTCGAGACCACCGACGTCATCGAATGTGACCGGGGGCTTCTCGATGATCTCCGCACCGGTGACGATCGGATCCAGTGACGGCGGAAGGACGCCCATCACAGCGAGCGTCTGCTTGTTCAACGCGACGCGCGCACCAACGACCAGGTTCTCCTTCGTGATGTAGTCGGCCGCGTTCACGATGAAATCCGGACCCGTGGACGACTTGACGACGACCCGGCCATCCGCCAAGATGTCCCGGATGTTCCCGATGATCAGGGGTGGGCTCTTGAGCCGGTCGAGCTCCTGCTTGAGCCGCCGGATCTCTTTTTGGAGACGGCCCAGCTCGGTCTCGACGTACCGTTTCTCGCCCTCGGCCCGCCGGGCGGTCTCCAAGAGCTTGTCGTTTTTGTCCTCAAGGGAGGCGATCCGCTCCGACATTTTCTCCGAGAATTCGCGTATCTGGTCGTCGTCCATACAATCGTCCGGTGGGAGGGCGGGAAGACGAAGGCTATATACCAAGCACTTTTTATTTAGTCTTTGCGGGCTAGATTCGTGATCTGCGAATTGTGTGGCGCCGACGTGCCGCGCCTGAAGAATGTGGCCATCGACGCGACCATTCTGGCGGTTTGCACGGATTGTTCACGGTTCGGGGACGAGGTCGCGACGCCGGCGTTGAGGCAGAGCACGATGCCCCCCATCATCGCGCAGCGCCTCGAGATGCGCCAGCGACGCATGACCCCGCGGGACGTGTATACGCAGGCCGGCGAACTCGAACTCGCGGACGACTTTCCGCAGCGGATCCGCCAGGCTCGCGAGGCACGGGGATGGAAGCAGGCGGATCTCGGCGCGAAGATCAACGAGCGGGTCAGCGTCATCGCGAAGCTCGAGTCCGGCGCCATCAGCCCGGGCGACGCGCTCGTCCGCAAGCTCGAGCGGGAGCTTGGGATCAAATTGAAAGAACGCGTGGAACCCGTCGCGGCGAAGAAGCCGGCGGCCGGGGGTGGAGTCACCCTCGGCGACTTGATCAAGATGCGCGAAGAACATCCGTGATTACGGCATCCCTAGGCGGCTCTTCACCGCCGGCAAGAACGACGTGACATCGACTCCCGACTGATGCGCCGCGACGAGGGCGGCCACCTCGACCTCGACGTCCAACTTTTCCTGGACCGCGTTCACCGAGGCGATCACCGATTTTCGGTCCGTCTTCGTCTTCGCGACGATGGCGTCGACGATTCGAAGAAAGACGTCCTCCGATACCGCCGTGGAGATGTCGAGAATCGCGGAGGTCGGGATGTAATCTCGCGGTACCTCCACCGCGGAGACGTCGAACGCGGGGCGGATCGCGCCGCCTTGCGATTCGAGCAGCTTCGTCTCCAACCCGAGCTGCAGCAGCCGCTGAGCGTCCCGGGGAGGGAACCAGTGCATGTCCATCGAGGCCGAGAGCACGAATTCCCGCTCGCTCAATTCGTCGCGGCCTTTGCGTTTGAACAGCAAGGCGATCGCATCGCGTAGCTCTTCCATGGGATCCATCCGAGCGGGAGCGATGGAACCGTCCGGGCCTAGATAAACATGCGGCGGGCCGAGCGAATCTTTATCCCGCGGGCGCCCCTTGGTCTTCTGCTCCAGCGTAAGGTCGCGCTGACCCGTGATGCGCGATGCAAGCCTGGAGAGGACGTCGTATGGGTCCCTCCTCGACAGCCCCGCGTTCGGGGCGCTCCGTGACAGGGGGACAACGCGTCGTCCAACAATCCCTCGGCAAGGGTCAGGGCGTCGAGTGAGCATCGCTTGGCCGTGACACGCACTGTTACTGCCGAGGGACATCCTCTGGGTTGGTCGGAGGCCCAGGTTGAGTCAGCGCGGTGATACGGGCGAGAAGCAAACCGGCGCCCATCGTTGTCCGGTGAGACCTATGCGGCCCGCGACTTGCGACCGTTCGACCGAACACGACGTCCGTAAAAGAGGACGAGTCCGAGGGTTCCGAGGATGGGAGCGAACACCGTTTCGAACTCGGGGATGTAATAGAAATATGTCTCCGAGGTCGACGGCTTCCAATACACAGCACCGGAGGATGTTCCATATGTTCCGTCGTTCGGCGCCCGAACCATTAGGGATGGGGAGTCTGAGGATGTATCGACAGCAGTTCGCGATCCCCAGATGCCGCCCGAGCGCATCTTGTAGTAAAGCTGCGGCCCCGATGTCGACACGTATAGGGCGTGCACGCCGTTGTCCTTATCGACCCCAATCGAAGGCCGTGTGAAGACAGACCCCGCTACTGAGTCGACCGTCTCCGGGGCCTGCCAACCGGCGCTCGGATAGTCGAGGAACCTCGTATAGATCGCCCGGCTGGTCCCGTTTACGTCCTTCTCGTAGGCAATCCACAAATCCGCGTTCGAGTCCCACGTCGTAGCGAGGGAAGGATAGGTGCCACTCGTCACCCCCATCGCCACTGTGTCGACCCCCGCGGTGCCATCCCACTTCGTGAATTTCGAGGATGCGTCGCAATTGCTCACGGCGAGATCCTTGCAAACCATGTGTCGAATCTCCCCCGTTCCGCCAACCCGTGCATCGGGATACTTCAAGTCGAACATTTCATTGTCCATGAAACCGCCGGTGTTGGCCGTGAAGGTGCTTGTCCCGACCACCGTGAACGTCGTGCCGTCCCATCGAATCCCTCCGAGGCTTTGGGCGGAATTCTCGCTTGCCGCGCCGAGTATCTTCGTTGCACCCGCTTGTGGGGACGGGTTGGTCCGAAGCTGAATCCACGTGTGGTCGGTCGCGCCCATCGCGATATTCGTGACCGAACCCCATGTGTTCGGCGCCGTGAACGCACGGTATGTGATCTGGCCCGCCGTGGTGCTCCACACGAGAAGCCCTTTGCTTCCGGAAGCCTCCCAGGCGAAGTCGAAGTCGCGATACAGATATTGATCAATCCCTCCGTCGTGAGTGACTCGGTTGGCCCAAGCGCTTCCGGTCCAGTAGCAGGTGTTCAGGGCGAAAGTGCTATCCACCACCGCCACGACCATGTCGTCTGCGGTCGCGAGCGGATTTGCCTTCAATCGCGTGTATTGCATCGTCCCCGAACCGATGCATGCGAAAGTGACCGCGCTGCTCCAAGAAGTGCTGAACTCCTTGGAGGTGATGGTCGTGCCCGTCGTCGCTGCGATCGCTAGCAGGCGACCGGAGCTAGATTCCCACGCGAGGTCCGCATTGTCGGTGGTCACAGGCCCCGCACTCGTCGTGATCGCCACGAAGTTCCCCCACGCACTTCCGTCCCAGATCCATGCGTTCACATGGGTGTTCGTCAAGTCGCCACCGATCAATCCGATTTGGTTGCTCCCCCGCTTGGACGCCAGTTTGATCACGGAGTACACATAGTGTGTGGACGCGCTGCCCGGATCGTCGATGTATTGCTCGCCGCTCCAGCTTCCGCCCGCGTAGGTCTTGTAAGCGATATCCTGCGTGCCGCTTCCTCCTTCCTTATGGTAGGCGAGGATGGCCTTCCCGCTCACCTGTTCATAGGCAATGTCGAACCGAGCCTGTGCTGTGGTGGGCGCCGACGACCAAACCTGGCCGATGTTGTTCGTGACGACACACGATGGCGCGCACACGTACGCGTCGAGCCATCCATCGTCACTTTCCGTCACGATGATGCGGGCGTTGGCATCCGTCGGAGACCACGCCATCCGGACGGCGCGAATCGGACTTCCAGCCGTCGCTTGTTCCGATTCCGCACTCCAAACGGTCCCGTCCCAGGTCCGCGTCTTCGCACTGTTGACGGTGCTACTACCCGTGTTTGAACGATACGCAATGGCCGCCTGCTCCGCCGTGTTGTCGAAGTAACCGGCCAATGCGACGTAGCTGTTTTGTGGCGAAACGTCTATGGAGAGGCCCGTATATGTCGTGCCCCAGGACACGGTCGAGCGCCATGTCCCGCCGGCTTTTCCCTTGAAATAGACCGTGCCGCCCGTCTTCGAGCCGCTCCAAGCGACGTAGGGGTTGTTGCTCGAGTCCGTAGAAACGGTCGGCATGTAGCCGGGATCGGCATCGTCGACCGGAGTCACGGTTTGCCAGTTCGCGGACGAGGCGATCTGGGACTGGCTCGGGTAGGCTACGGTCGTCTTGGCATAACGCACGAGGTTGAGCGTCTGCTGGTTTCCCGACGAGGCTGCGGAAACCCAAACGACATGGAGGGAGCCGGAGGCGTCAATCGCAATGGATGGCTCCGCCGAGTCGTACGAATACAGGAGCGGGTTGTCTCCGGTCCGACCGGAGGCAAGGATGACCTGAGGACCCCATGTCGACCCGCTTGTGTCCAAGGACCGCATGAGAATCACTCTGTCCCACAAGCTCGTCGAAGCAATGACGGACAGATCCACGAAGACATCGGACGCGATGGCGTCGGACCCTAAGGCATCGACGAACCGCATCGAAGGCGCCCCTGAATTGTACTCCGAAGCGGTAAGATCATAGGTGTACATCGTGTTCGTGGTCGAGGCAATCGTTGTCCGTGTGTTCCAGGTCGATGGGGGTGTGAGGACCTCGACGTTGACATTCTCGTCCCCGCGGTAGCCCTTGATCTTGAGTGTGTACGCGTCGCCTGCGGGCACGCTCGCGAAGTCGTACTTGACGGACAAACGGCCGTCAATCGTTGCACGGTATCGCAGGTCGAAGCTCTCATAGGCCGCGATGCCTGTGTCCGCGCTGAAGCTGCTCGCACCGATGACCGTGAACGTGGAGCCATCCCACTTGACGGCTCCTAGGAGGCGGTTGGAGTCGAGGACCGCCCCAAGGATCTTCACCGTCCCCGAGAAGGGATTCGTGCGCAGCTGGACCCACTGGTCGAAGCCCGACCCCATGGCCACGTTGGTCTGCGGGCCCCAGGTGTTGGGCGCCGTGAAGGTCTTGTAGGTGATTTGGCCCATGCCACTTGTCCGGCTCGTCCCCCAGACGAGGAGCCCCTTGCTGCCCGAATTCTCCCAGGCGAAATCGAACGCGCGGGTTTGCACGGCATCGTAATCGGTGTCATGCTGTACCCAGTTGGCCCAGGCGCTCCCTGTCCAGTAGCACGTGTTGAGGTCGTAGTTCTCCTGCACCAGGCCGAGCACCGCGTCGTTCGCGGTCGGAAGGGGGTTCGCCTTGAGGGAGATCCAGAACGTATGCTTCGTCATCCCGCTGCCACTGGCACACGTGAACTGCGAGGTCCCGCTCCAACTCGTGCTGTACTCCTTGGAGATGATGTCGTTCGAGGAGGCCACGGCGGCGACGGCCAGTAGATTCCCCGAGCCCGACTCCCAGGCGAGGGCAACCTGGCGATAGTTCGGGCTCTCCATGGAGATGGTGATCTGGGTGTATGACCCCCAGGCATTACCGTCCCATATCCACGCGTTCGCCTCATCGAAGGTGTCGTCGCCTCCGATCATCCCGATGATGTCGCTCCCCTTCTTCGGGGCGAGGTCAATCTGTGTGTATTGGACATCGGTCCCGCGCCCTGTGTCGTCCAGGTACTGCTCAGGTCCCCAGGCGCCGCCGGAATAGGTCCGATACGCAATGTCATGGGTCGGGTCGATCGAGAGGACCCCATAGACAAGGAGGGCGTCCCCGCTCGTATTCTCGTAGGCGACATCGAAACGTCGTTCAGGGGTGCCCGGAGCGGTGGACCAGACTTGCCCTATGTTGTTCGTCACCGTGCACGTTGGCGTGCAAACGTAGGCGTCCAGCCACCCATCATCGCTCTCTGTGACGATAGTCCTCCATGAGGAGGAGATTGGCGACGGCGCCACGCGGACCGCGCGAATGGGACTTCCCGCCGTCGACTGCTCACCTTCTGAGCCCCATGACGATCCGTCCCAGGAGCGAGTCTTCGGGCTGCTGACAGTATTCGTCCCAGTGTTCGACCGGTATGCAATGGCCGCCTCCGATGTGGTCGTGCTCTCGTGGTACTGGACGTAGACCCCGTCCTCGGAGGAAATGTCGGTAGGGAAAGTCCCTGACACCTTGGTGCCCAACGTAATGGTCTCCGTCGAAGGGGCCGTCGTCGCCTGCTCGACAAGCTGGTCGTAGACCACCGTGTACCAGCAGCCGGCCGAGTTCGTGGCGTCGCACGGGGTTCCGCCCGCTCCCGCTCCGGCTCGAACAACCTTGCGTTGCTGATTGTAAACGGTTGTCACCGCGTTAGAGTTTGGATCAATGCTCACCGCCGTCGGTTGAGGCCCCGCTTGCTGCCATGGGACGCTGAGCGGAGTGTTCGCGGAGGACACCTTGAACGAAGACGTCATGAGGGCGAACGCGGGCACGACTGTCGTCGAATCGACGGACCCCCAGAAGTCGCCCGACTCGACGTACATCTTCGAGGCATTCAGCGGGACGGAGAGCTCGACGGCGTGGTAACCGAGAGCGACCGTCACCGGTGCCATGGGAGTCCAAGCCCACTGTCCGGGAAAGGAACCCGTGAAGGCGAGCAGGGCGGACTGCGTAACTGTGCCATCCTCTCCGCGCAGCTCGACGAGCCGATCCGCGCCGATGCCCCCGATCGAATACCCGCTGAACGTGCTGTTGTCGATGTCGAGGAAGATCCGGATCGCGTCGTCTCCGAGGACGACAGGTCGGTTGTCCGGACCGATATACACACTCACCGAACGTCCGGTGTAGGGGGCCGGGAAGGTGCTCGGGATGGTGGTGTTGAGCCAGTAATCCGTGCCTCCAGAGAATCCGTAGTCCGTGATGCCGTCTCCGTCGTAGTCCCCATTCGTCTGCGCGTCGGGGATTCCGTCGTTGTTAAAATCGAAGGGGAACGGGTCGACGGCATCTGGCACTCCGTCTCGGTCCGTGTCGGCAGGGCCTTGCGACTGAGCCGGCACCGGTTGCGGATGCTCCGGGACCGGCGTTCCGTGGAACAGTCGACCGGTGACGTCTGTGTACAGGAACGTGGCGGTCCCGTTCCGCTGGGCTCCGTATTGTCCGATGTCGATGTCGGGATTGCTCCTCGGGCCGACGTCGTTCGTCGTGTCGGAAGAGAGCGCCTTCCATTCATCGAACGCACCGTCGACGCGGGGCGTGGAAGGGACGGATCCGAGATATCCGAGTAGCCGAGCGCCTGGGTTCTCTCGGAGAGAGACGACGCTCGTACCGAGGCCGAACGGATGGACGGCCGGGAGACGCAGGCCGAACGTCTCTCCACTCGTGGAGGCAAAGTCGCCGAGGACGGTCAGGTTGGTCGAGCTGCCCACCGCGAGTTGGATCGGCGCGAAGGAGAACGTGACATCCCTGGACGTCGGTGCGACCTGGGCGAGCACGTTCGTGCCGTCGGTCAATTGCAGGAGGGACGACGCGTTGGCCGGGGCAGTCCCTGCGATCTCGACATGGACCGAATCCAGGGCCACAGGTTGGCCGTGCGCCGTCAGCATGAGCCGGAGTAGGGCCACACCGTTCCCCGCGATGACGTCCGGAGTCTGCGGGTCGGCCACGGCGGAGAGCGTGCCGAGGCCTGGGCTCACGGGAAAGTCCCCCGCGTCGGTCTGCTCGTCCCAGGAGACGGTGTGGACCGTCGCGATGATCGGAATGGAGGGCGAGACGCCGGCGAGCCATTGGGCCTCGGTCTCGATCCGCGATCCGCTGGATGCCGCGGGCGTCGCGGTTCCTTTGATCCAACCGTTCCAGTCTTGCCGGTTCCGATTCGAGTCGAATTCCCATAAGGTGCTCGAGAGGACGGTCCTATTGTGGCCCGAGACCTCGAGCATTCGGTCCGCGCCGAGGCCGTCGATACGGTACCCCGTCGCCGAAGACCCGTCGATGTCGACAAAAATGCGCACCGTGTCCATGGTCCCCGGCGGGGGCCCACCGCCGGCGAGGGCGGACCCCGCGACTTCGACGTAGAACGCAAAGGGCCCAAGGTTGGGCGTGACTCCGAACCGGACGACGTCCACGTTCGGGTTGAGTACGCCACCGCCGGCCATCGCTTCCGTGGCCACGGAGGCCCAGTCGTTGAACTGCCCGTCGATTTGAATCGGATAGGCGGGACCGTTGTAGGTGGGCACGAAGAATAACGGCATCAGCAGCAGCGCGACGGCCACGAGAGGAATGAGATAGAGCTTCCATCCGGCGTTGCGCATCGCCCCGCGGAGCCCCACAGCGTGAAAACCGATCGGCCGGTGCCCGCCCAGTCCGTTCGTCAGCCCGTTCGTGCGCCCGAGTCCGTTCGTCAGCCCGTTGGTCCGGCCCAAGCCGTTGGTGAGGCCGTTGGTCCGACCCAGACCATTCGTGAGTCCGTTCGTACGTCCGAGTCCGTTCGTAAGTCCGTTTGTTCGCCCGAGGCCGTTCGTGAGACCGTTTGTTCGGCCAAGCCCATTCGTCAGGCCGTTCGTCCGGTCGCGGAGACCGTTCGTGCGGCCCCGCAGCCCATTCGTCCTCCCGGCCTTTGCAGCCCCGCGCCGTCCGAGGACCAGGCCGTTGGTCAGCCCTTTCTTCGACAGCGTCTTCTCGCTCGGCTTCTTCACGGGGGATGCGCCCCGCTCCGTCTCCGGTTTGGGGGCCCGGACCTCCGGTTTGTCGAGGGCTTTCTCCGTTCCCTTCGCGGCCCCGAGCTCCTCTTGGACCATCTCTTGAATTGCCGCGTGGCCGAGGTCGTCGAGTTCGTCCTCCAGGCTTCGGGTGGTTGTGAACTTCACGCCGCAGTTCGCGCAGCTCGTAGCATCCAGGGCGACGGGCTCTTCGCACATCGGGCACGGCACCGTCGCATCAATCGCCTTCGCCGCCTCGGGTTCGCTCTGCTGCGCGCGCATCCGACTCTGTCGAGCGAGATCCGCTTGGCCGAGCTTCGCGTGCAATTTCGTCTTGAGCACCCAGAGACCAGGATACGCCGAATCGAGGGCCGCGAGCCGATCGAGGGTCTCCAGGCCGCCCTTCGCATCGTCGAGCGTCGCCTGCGCGGCCGCCATGGCGAAGAGGGCGTCTGCGTCCCCCGGATTGAGTTTGAGCCGCTCGGTCGCGATCTGCAGGATGAGACGGAGTCGTTGGGCCCTTTCGTCTTGGGATTCCAGGATGCTCCCTCGGGCCGCGGACCCCAGGGTGGCCGGCTTGGGCGTGTCCAGCATGACCCGCATGCCCGCCGCGGAAATCTCGAGGACGCGGAATGTCGGGTCCGGCGCTGTGTCTTTGAGATGAAGGACGCCGATCTTCCGCACGATCCGATCTCCGCTCCGGGCCCGTTCAATCTCGATGACGCCGTCGAAGGGCTGGTGAAGGGTGGTGAGCTGCGCGCCTGAGTGCATCTCTTTCTCGATCAGCACGAGGCTCGTGAACTGGTGGCGATCGAACTTCCTCTTCGCGCTCTGCGCGAACGCGTAGACCTGAGTCACTTCGTAGGAGCTGGTCGCGGGCGACAGGAGCTCGATTACGGCGCGCCGCGATCCGCCCCCGGTCAGGGCGGCGATCGCGCGGCTCAGCGCCACGCCGAGGTTGGTCAGGTCACTCGAGGAACGGATGAAGATCCCGCGGTCCTCGATGTCCTGCACGGTCTCTTCGCTCCAGGAGTACCAATCGACGACCCGAAGCCGATTCTCGTTCGTGACGGAGTCGAGATTCACGCCGAGTTCCCGAAGCTCGGCGATGACGGCGTCCGGCGATTGCGAGGAGGTGACGACCAACCCGCTCCCCCCCGACTTGAGGCCTTCCGCCAGGAACATGAGCGCGAAGCGGAGTTTCTCTTGGCCCGGGGGTCCCTGCAGGACGACGCTCGAGCCGACGGGCAGGCCGCCCTGGACCATCGCGTCGAATCCCGGGACGCCGGTCGGGAGCCGCGGCATGGAATCATCCCTCCAAGGGACGAGTCAGGCCGCAGCGGACCGCGAGGTCCGGATGGGCGCCGATCGCGTCTCGGAGCGCCGCCTGGAAGACGCCCTTCGCCGAGTTCGCGCCGAGCCCCTGGGCGCATACGTTCCAGAGATCCCGATGGACCGCTGCGACGAGTTCCCGGAGTCGGTCCAGGCCCGCCTCGGTCCCGTCCACCATCTGGTCAAAGACCGCCTTCCGGAGCTCCTGATGGTTCGTCGTGAGCCGATGCTCCATCTCGATCTCGATCGCGGGCGTGCCGACGTCCCGGATCCGCTCGAAGAGCGAGTGGAAGTAGGCCACGTAGAAGTCGATCACTTCGCGAAGGGGTCCGGCCTCGTCCTCGAGATTCACCTCGAACCGCAGGTGGGGGGACCGCAGTCGATACTCGAACGTGCGGGCGTCGTGGGGCCGACGATCGACGAGGCCGAGCTCCGCGAAGCGCTGCAGGAACTTCGACGCGGTCGTGATGTGGACGTCGAGGGACCGCGCGACCTCGCTCGACAGGTGCCAGTTCCCGTCGCGGAGGGCCCGGAGGATCGAGACGCTGTGCTCGCCGGAGAGGAGGAGAATGGCCTGTCGGAAGGTCTGCTGGTCCATCGCGCGTACCTCGTAAATCAAGCGCGCCCGGGGGGCGAAGTCTATTTGTCGTGGAGTTGGGGGCACTTAAGGGATGTCCCGGGATTCTCAGCCTCGATTATCTAGGGGAAGAACGAACGAATTCGGGGCCCGAACCGCAGTCGTCACTCGGTGGAATTGCGTCCATCCGCAATCCTTCGCTGCGCGGGCAGAGAATTCAATCGGCCTCCAAGGGATGCTAAGCAAGGTTGAAGTACGGGTACCCGATTCGGGCCCCCTACGGCCGTCCCGCTCCATCGATAGTCGACCCCTTCGCCCGCGGCCCGGTGCGAGGGACACCCGATGCGTTACACGCGATTTGAGAAAGCTCGCATTATCGGAGCGCGGGCGCTCCAGATCAGCATGGGATCGCCGATCCTCATCGACGTGCCGAGCGGGATCGTGGATCCGATCGAGATCGCATGGATCGAGTTCAACAGCGGCGCGATCCCGATCACCGTCAAGCGGGAGACCTAGCCCTCCGGAGGGCCACGGACACCGTTCCGAGCCCAGAGCGGGGGTCCAGAAAGTATAGCCCGAATCGTAGTATTTATATAGAACCGCATACACATTATTGACCGCGAAAAAGACCTCTTGGAGTGACGCACCATGGAGCGAAAGAGCAAGGAGATTCAGGCTAAGGATAGCCAGACGATCCTGGCGAGGACGACCGTTTCGCCCTTCGCCTGGTTGGACGACATGGACCGGTGGTTCGACAACTTCCGCCGGAGCTTCGAGGTCCGCTTCGGGGGAGGTCCCCTCGACCGGTGGACCGACTCCGACCTGCGCGTCCGCGAACCGCTCGTCGACCTGATCGACAAGGGTTCCGAATTCGTGGTCCGTGCGGAACTCCCCGGCGTTGCGAAGGAGGACGTCGACCTGACCGTCACCGCGGATGGGATTGAGATCCGCGCGGAGACGAACCGCTCCCGGGCTGAGAAGGACAAGAACTACGAGTACCGCGAGCGCACCTATCAGGCCCTCCACCGCGTGCTGAGCTTCCCGGAGGAGGTCAAGGCCGACCGCGCCTCCGCGACGCTGAAAGACGGCATCCTCGAGGTCCGCGTTCCGAAGAAGGAGCCGACCCCGGAGCCGAAGCCCGTCAAGGTGCCGGTCGAGTGACGCGGCCCTTGACCTTTCCCTTTTCTCTTTCGTTTCGAGGTATTCGACATGAGTTCAAGTAACTCCGATTCGTTGCGAAGTCCTGCGAGGGCCGCGCGTGCGGTCCCGCCGCGAGAGGAGACACGCTGAAAATGGCCGCCGGCCGTGAGAAGTTCCTCCGGGTTGCCGAGGCGAAGCCCGCGGATGCGGGCCGCGGGATCGTGCGCATCGACCCCGAGGTCATGAAGATTCTCGAGTTGAAGGAGGGTGATATCGTCCTCATCGAAGGCACGAAGTCGACCGCCGCGGGAGTTCGCCGCGGGTATCCCGAAGACGCGAATCGCGGCGTGATCCGGATGGACGGGATGCAACGCCGCAACGCTGGCGTCGGGATTGACGACAAAGTCGGTCTGCGCAAGGCGCTCGCTCGCCCCGCGGAGAAAGTGTCGCTCGCCCCGACCGAGCCGATTCGAATCATGGGAGGCGAGCAGTACATGGCGCAGGTCCTTCAGGGCCGCGCGATCACTCGCGGGGACGTGATCAGCGTGAGCGTCATGGGCCGCAAGTTCGAGTTCGTCGTCACGTCGTTCTCACCCGGCGCGGATGCCGTCCTCGTCGAGGCAGAGACGGAGATCAAGATCGCCGAGAAGCCGATGAAAGAGGAAGAGGCGAAGGTCCCCAAAGTCGACTACGAGGACATCGGCGGCCTCGGGAGCGAGGTCCGCAAAGTCCGCGAAATGATCGAACTCCCCCTGCGACATCCGGAACTGTTCGAGCGGCTCGGCGTGGAAGCGCCGAAAGGCGTGTTGTTGCACGGCCCTCCGGGGACCGGGAAGACGCTCCTCGCCAAAGCCGTCGCGTCCGAGACGAACGCGAACTTCCATTCGATCTCCGGGCCCGAGATCATGTCCAAGTTCTACGGACAGAGCGAAGAGAACCTGCGGGACATCTTCAAGCAGGCCGAGGAGAACGCACCGAGCATCATCTTCATCGACGAGCTCGACTCGATCGCGCCGAAGCGGGACGAGGTCACGGGCGAAGTCGAACGCCGCGTCGTCGCCCAGTTGCTCGCCCTCATGGACGGCCTTCAGGCGCGCGGCAAGGTCGTCGTCATCGGCGCCACGAACCGTCCGAACGCGCTCGATCCGGCGTTGCGTCGGCCGGGCCGGTTCGACCGCGAGATCGAGATCGGCGTCCCCGACCGCGACGGCCGGCTCGAAATCCTCCAGATCCACACACGGGGCATGCCGCTCTCGCAAGACGTCGACCTCAAGGAGCTCGCGGGCCTCACCCACGGGTACGTCGGCGCGGATCTCGCGGCTCTTTCGAAGGAGGCCGCGATGCGCTCCCTCCGACGGATCCTGCCCGACATCGACCTCCAGGCCGACGTGATCCCGCCGGAAATCCTGAACCGATTGACGGTCACGAAGGACGATTTCCTCGAGGCGTACCGGGAGATGGAACCGTCCACGCTGCGGGAGGTCCTGATCGAGAAGCCGAACGTCCGGTGGGAGGACATCGGCGGCCTCGACGAGGCGAAGCAGGAACTCAGGGAGTCGATCGAGTGGCCGCTCCGCATGAACAAGATGTTCGCCCACTTTGACGCCCGCCCCCCGCGGGGCATCATTATCTTTGGGCCTCCGGGAACCGGGAAGACCCTCCTCGCCAAGGCGGTCGCCACCGAGTCGGAGGCGAATTTCATCTCCGTGCGCGGCCCCGAGTTCATGAGCAAGTGGGTCGGCGAATCGGAGCGGATGGTCCGGGAGACCTTCCGGAAGGCCAAGACGGCGGCTCCGTGCATCATCTTCTTCGATGAAGTCGATGCGATCACACCGGTGCGCGGCGGCAACGAGGATTCTCAGGTGACGGAGCGCGTGATTTCCCAAATCCTCACGGAGATGGACGGGCTCGAGGAATTGCACAACGTCACGGTCATCGCGGCGACGAACCGCATGGACCTCGTCGACCCCGCGCTGCTCCGTCCGGGGCGCTTCGACCGGCACATCTACATCGCGCCGCCGGACCTCGCGACGCGCAAGGCGATCCTCCGGATCCACACCCGCCGGAAGCCGCTCGGGAAGGAAGTCGACCTCGACGATGTCGCGCGGCGGACAGACAAGTACACGGGCGCGGAACTCGCCGCCGTATGCAACGAGGCGGCGATGCTCGCGATCCGGGAGACCGCGACGAAGTTTCCGGACCTGGACGAGGCGGCGCTCAAGAAGGTCGCGATCGAGAAGCGGCACTTCGAAGCCGCTCTGAAGAAGGTCCAGCCCCAGACCGAAGACCCGGCCCTCTACAGCCGTCTGCCATCCCGTTTCCGGGAGAGCCCGGAAGTCAGCTGAGCCCGAAAGGTTAAGCCGGGCCGCGGGGAATCGCCGCTGATGGCGGCCTCCGCTCCCGGGAAGCTGATCCTCTTCGGGGAACACGCCGTCGTCTTTGGGGAGCCGGCCCTTGCGACGGCCATCAACCTCCGCGCCGAAGTGTACGCGCGGCCCCATCCGGAGTGGAGGGCGGACGGCGGCTCAATCGACGAGCCCCGGTACCGGTATGTGAAAGCCGCGATTGCGAAGGTGGCGACCGGTCCGTTGTGGCTCGAAGTCCGCTCGATGGTCCCGAGCGGCGCGGGGCTCGGATCCTCCGCGGCGGTGACCGTGGCGACCCTCGGGACCTTGCACGGCATGGGCGGATCCATCGACGCGAAGACGATCGCCCGGGAAGCCTTCGAGGTGGAGCATGAGGTCCAAGGCCGCGCGAGCCCGATCGACACGAGCACCGCGAGCGCCGGTGGAGGGCTGCTCGTGCTCCCGAAACCGCAGGGCGACCTGCTGTGGACGATCGAGCGCGACGCGCGTCGCTGGTGCCTAC
>Ga0209237_1000172_pt1 | contig 33485 bp, 31 predicted proteins | sample GraSoi013_1_40cm_2_FD_185820 | JGI IMG/M metagenome (GOLD analysis project Ga0209237, IMG submission 185820) | Grasslands soil microbial communities from the Angelo Coastal Reserve, California, USA - Sample 10_02_2013_1_40cm (SPAdes) (version 2) | ecosystem: Environmental > Terrestrial > Soil >...
CCCGGAAACCAACGCGATGATCCGCCGTGTCGGCGAGCGGATCGCCGCCGCCGCCAACAAGCCAGGCTACGACTGGGAATTTGCCGTGATCCAGGACGACAAGATCATCAACGCCTTCTGCTTGCCGGGCGGGAAGGTGGCCTTCTTCACCGGCATCCTCAAGCACACCCAGAACGAGGCGGGCGTCGCCACAGTGATGGGACACGAGGTCGCCCACGCCACCCAACGGCACGGCGTGGAGCGGATCAGCCGCGGCCTCCTCGAGCAGATCGCGCAGTTCGGGGCGATCGCCGGCGCGGCCACCGGCAAGGTGAACCCGGCCGTCGTGCAAGGACTCCTGAGCGCCTACGGGGTCGGCGTGGTCCTGCCATTCAGCCGCGTCCAAGAAAGCGAGGCGGACTACATCGGGCTCCGCCTGATGGCCCAAGCGGGCTACGACCCTCACGAATCCATCGCCTTCTGGGAACGGATGAGCGGGTGCCCCCGCAACATGATCGGCAAGCTCTGCTTCCGGTCCGGCGCGGGCGTGCCGGAGTTCCTGAGCACGCATCCCTCGGAAGAGACCCGGATCAAAAACCTTGAACGGTGGATCCCCCAAGCCATGCAGTATTACAACCCTCCTCCCGAGGCGCCACCCACCACTCCACCGTCCAAGGCCATGAGCTAAACACCGGTGCCCAAGCGTCACGACATCCAGACGATCCTGTTGATCGGCTCGGGCCCGATCGTCATCGGCCAGGCCTGCGAGTTCGACTACTCGGGGACCCAGGCCTGCAAGGCCCTGCGCGAAGAGGGCTATCGCATCGTCTTGATCAACAGCAACCCGGCCACCATCATGACCGATCCGGAGCTGGCCGACCGCACCTACATCGAGCCGATCACGCTCGACGTGGTCGAGGAGGTGATCAAACGCGAACGTCCCGACGCGTTATTGCCCACGATGGGGGGACAGACCGCATTGAATATCGCTGTGGAATTGGCCGCGCGCGGAACACTGGCGAAGCACGGTGTCCACCTGATCGGGGCCTCTGCCGAGTCGATCCAGAAGGCTGAAAACCGTGAGGCCTTTAAGCAGGCGATGATGCGTATAGGCCTGAAGACTCCCGATAGCATCGTCATTCGAGGCCGTGTCGATACTCCCTACGTGGTTGACAAGATCGGCGGTTTCCCGGTCATCGTGCGGCCCTCATTCACGCTTGGCGGCACCGGCGGCAACATCGCCTACAACCGGGAGGAGTTCGAGGCCTACGCCGAATGGGGGCTCAGCACGAGCCCTGTCGGGGAGATCCTGGTCGAGCGCTCGATCATCGGCTGGAAGGAGTTCGAGCTCGAGGTCATGCGCGATACGAAGGACAACGTCGTTATCGTCTGCCCCATCGAGAACTTCGACCCAATGGGGATCCACACCGGCGACAGCATCACGGTCGCGCCGGCGCAGACCCTCACGGACAAGGAGTACCAGCTCATGCGCGACGCCTCGCTCATGATCATGCGAGAGATCGGCGTGGACACCGGCGGCTCCAACATCCAGTTCGCCGTGAACCCGGTGGACGGCGAGCTGGTCGTCATCGAGATGAACCCGCGGGTCTCCCGCAGCTCCGCCTTGGCGTCGAAGGCGACGGGCTTCCCGATCGCGAAGATCGCGGCCAAGCTGGCTGTCGGCTATACCCTTGACGAGATTCCCAACGACATCACCCGTGTGACGAAAGCCTCCTTCGAGCCGAGCATCGATTATGTTGTTGTGAAGATCCCGCGGTTCGCCTTCGAGAAGTTTCCGCAGGCCGATCCAGTCCTGACCACACAGATGAAATCGGTGGGCGAGGTCATGTCCATCGGGCGCACGTTCAAGGAGGCCCTGCAGAAAGCCGTCCGCTCGCTGGAGGTGGACCGCTACGGTTTCGAGCCCCACCCCTCGCTGGCGGAAGGCGATCCGGATGAAGTCGTCGCGCAGATCCGCGAGCGCCTGCGGCGTCCCGATCCGGAGCGGCTGTGGCACGTGGCCGACGGGCTGCGCATGGGGATCTCCGTGGATGAAATCTACGCGCTGACGAAGATCGATAGCTGGTTCCTCAACCAGATGAAGGACATCCTGGCGGTCGAGGATCAGCTTGGGCGCGCGAAGCACCCGCTTCCGGCCCCCCTGCTCCGCGAGGCCAAGCAACTGGGCTTCTCAGACCACCGGCTTGGCGAGCTGCTCAAGGTCTCGGAAGAGACGATCCGCCGGCTTCGGATCGATGAAGGGGTGACGGCAGTCTTCAAGCGGGTGGATACCTGCGCCGCCGAGTTCCAGGCGCTGACGCCCTATCTATATTCCACCTATGAATCGGAATGCGAGAGCCGGCCGGAGGCCCGGCAAAAGGTCATGATCCTGGGCGGCGGGCCGAACCGGATCGGGCAGGGCATCGAGTTCGACTACTGCTGCGTGCACGCGGCGCTGGCCCTGCGAGACATGGGGTACGAGACCATCATGGTCAACTGCAACCCCGAAACGGTGAGCACCGACTATGATACCTCGGACCGGCTCTATTTCGAGCCGCTCACCGAGGAAGACGTCCTCGCCATCGTGGACACGGAACGGCGTGCGGGCACGCTCCTGGGGGTCGTCGTGCAGTTCGGCGGGCAGACCCCGCTGAAACTGGCCTTGCCATTAGAAAGGGACGGCGTTCCCATCCTGGGCACGTCGCCGGATGCGATCGATCGGGCCGAGGACCGTGAACGGTTCAAGACTTTGTTGGAGAAACTGGGCCTGAAGCAGCCGGCCAGCGGCGCCGCACGGTCGGTCGCCGAGGCCGTCGCCGTCGCGGCCTCGATCACCTATCCGGTGATGGTCCGCCCATCCTACGTGCTGGGCGGCCGGGCCATGGAGATCATCTACGATGAGAAGAGCCTCAACGCCTATGTCGGCCAGGCGATCAAGGCCTCGGTACAGCATCCGGTCTTGATCGACAAGTACCTGGAGGACGCCATCGAGATCGACGTGGACGCCATCTCGGACGGGCGGCGGATCGTGATCGGCGGCATCATGGAGCACATCGAGGAGGCCGGCGTCCATTCGGGCGACTCCGCCTGCTCGCTCCCGCCGTATTCGCTGTCGCCGGCGATCTTGGATGAGATCCGCCGGCAGGCTGTGGCCCTGGCTCTCGAGCTTCGCGTGGTCGGCCTGATGAACGTACAGTTCGCTGTCCGCGATGGGATCGTGTATGTCCTTGAGGTGAACCCGCGCGCGTCCCGCACCGTGCCGTTCGTCAGCAAGGCCATCGGCGTCCCTCTGGCGAAACTCGCCATGCAGGTGATGATGGGACGTACGCTGGAGCAGATCGGGTTCACCGCTGAGCGGACGCCGAAACATCTCTCCGTGAAGGAAGCCGTCTTCCCCTTCACCAAGTTCCCCAACATCGATGTCCTTCTCGGACCCGAGATGAAATCGACGGGCGAAGTCATGGGCATCGCCGACGACTTTGGCGCGGCTTTCCTCAAGTCCCAGCACGGGGCCGGTTCCTTTCTGCCCATGCAGGGGCGGGTGTTCATCAGCGTGAAGGACAAGGACAAGGCGGCGACTCTCCCGCTGGCCCGCCGGTTCCTGGAATTGGGCTTTACCATTGAGGCGACGCGGGGCACCGCCGCCTACCTGGCCGAACGTGACCTCATGGTGGACACGGTTAACAAGGTCAAAGAGGGCCGGCCGCATTGCGTGGACCACATCAAGAACGGGGAGATCCAGCTTGTCATCAACACGGTGGGGGACAAGGTCTCCCAGGCGGACTCCGCGTCCATTCGCCGGACCGCGTTGGTTCAGAACGTGCCCTATCAGACCACGATGGCCGGCGCCCGCGCGACTCTGATGGCCATCGAGGCAGGCTTGAAACGCAAGCTCACCGTCAAGCCCTTGCAGGAGTACTACGCAGTAGGAACGAAGGCATAGCGAGGAACGAGCGTGAAGATACCGATCACGAAGAAAGGATACGCGGCGTTGCAGGCCGAGCTCGAGCGGTTGAAGAAGGTCGAGCGCCCCAAGAACATCAGGGAGATCGAGGAGGCACGGGGCCACGGCGACCTGAGCGAGAACGCGGAATACCACGCCGCTAAAGAGCGCCAGAGCCACATTGACGCGCGGATCCGCGACCTGGAGCACAAGCTGGCGGAGGCGCAGATCATCGACACCTCGAACCTTTCGACTGAGAAGGTCGTCTTCGGCGCGACCGTCACGGTCAAAGACATGCAAACTGAGAAAGAGCAGCGCTATACACTCGTCGGCCAGGACGAGGGTGATCTGAAAAACGGCAAGATCTCAGTTCAGTCACCGGTCGGGCGCGCCCTCATCGGCAAGCGGGTGGGGGACACCGTCGAGGTCAAGACCCCAGCCAAAGTTGTGGAGTACGAAGTGCGCAACATCTGCTTCGAGGACAGTTAGTCCCTTCCATGGCACGGTCGCCGGACAGCCCTGAATCTGTCCCGCCACCCATCATCACCCTGCTGACGGACTTCGGCGCCGCCGACGTCTTCGTCGGCAGCATGAAGGGTGTCATCCTCGGCATCAACCCGCACGCCCAGATCATCGACCTGACCCACGACATCCCCGCGCACAACATCCGCGCCGGTGCCTATCTCCTGCATTCCGCGTCCCGCCACTTTCCCCCCGGCACGATCCATGTGGCAGTGGTGGACCCCGGCGTCGGCAGCGAGCGACGGCCGTTGCTCGTGACCACGCGCTCGTACCATTTCCTGGCGCCCGATAACGGGCTCCTGAGCTACATCCTCGCATCAGAACCGAAAGCTGAAATTCGCGAGCTGACGGCGAAGCAGTACTTCCTGGGTACGGTCGGCTCGACGTTCCATGGCCGCGACCTCTTCGCGCCGGCGGCCGCGTGGCTCTCCCTGGACGAACCGACCGACGCCTTCGGGCCACGGATCGACGATCCGGTCCGCTTCGAAGTGCGCCAGCCGACTCTTGAAGAGGGCCGGCTCGTGGGTGAAGTCCTGCACGTTGACCGCTTCGGCAATCTCATCACCAACATCAGCCAGACCATCTTGCGCGAGGCCTTGGGAACGGCCGAGTGGGCCAAGGTCCAGGTGCGCATCAGGAACACCGACGTGCAGGGCCTCCGGCGTTTCTACGCTGACGCGCCGCCGAGAACCCTGGCGGCGCTGATCAACAGCGATAATCTATTAGAGCTCTTCTGCAACCAGGGGCGGGCGGACGAACTGGTGAAGGCGGAGATCGGCGAGCGTGTCGAGGTGAGGATGGCATGACGCGGGTCCTGTCGCCGAGCCACCCTGACGTGCTCGTAGGGGCAGGCCCCTGTGCCTACCCTGGGCGGCCACTGGGGGACCGCCCCTACATCATTCAGGCGCTCCGCCAGGGTCCCGCTCGCCGCCACCCGCACAAAGGAATAAAACGTGCAAGACATTTGGTACGGTGATCGTCGCGATCGCGTGAAATGGGGCGCCATTGTTTACCTTGCGAAGCAACATGGAATTAAAGACATTTTGCAGGTCGCATACTATCGAGAAACAACCCCCCGAAAATTCAATATTGATGGCGAAGAGGTTGACATGCCACAAGAGGTCTGGAAACACTTCTCCAACATCAAGGACATCGAAAACCTGGGAGAGCAGGTAGGAATCAAGGTAGATGTCATTGATGAAAAATTTGACCATTCAACGCGCAGTGAGTACATCAAGAATGTTATCAAGAAGATTCAGCAATACGAGGACAAGCCGCTAATCGTGTTCCCCGATCCTGATACTGGTATTGCGCTGAAAAACGCTGGGCCACAGCACGCAACGATCACGGATATCGCCGAGATCTGGAAGGCTCTCAAGCCGGGGGACTGGCTCATCATGTATCAACATGCAAGTCGTCGAAAAGGCTGGTTGAAAGAAAAGCAGAAAGCATTCGAACAGGCATGCGACGGAACCAAGGCAATAACGATTCAGGGTCCTGATATTGCGAAAGACGTCGCATTCTTGGCAGCCAGGAAGCCTCGAAACTAACGGCTGATGACCTGTAAAGTCTGCGCGGGGGAGTGGCCGGAGAAGGAGCACGAGGTCGCCGAGCAAGGGCTCGAGGAGTGAGTATGAAAGACCTGCCGGAACAGCAGGCGTTCCTGGTATTCAACCATCATGTGGGTGGGGTGTTTGTGCTGATAATGGGAGTCATCTCCCTGCTCGAGGCTCTTAATCGTGCAAGGTTCAGGCGGATCGGCTTTCTCTGGCCGACCTCGCTCCTCATCCTTGGCGGTTATATGGTCCTGTTCAGCGACCCGGCCGCTTGGCCGGTTGGCCCCCTGGGCCTCACGGAGAACCTGGCCGACCCAACCGTGCTCCAGCACAAGACCTTTGCCATCATCCTGGTGGCCTTGGGCTTGATTGACCTGCTGCACAGGCTTGGCCGGCTCACCGCGCCTGGATGGCAAGTAGCCTTCTATGCCGTGGCACTCCTCCCGGGGGTCATGCTGTTAGCGCACAACGCTACAAGCCCCGGGCAGCACCATGCGCAGACGGTTGTTTTCAGCCATCCGCTGATGGGAACGCTGGCCCTTGCGACCCTGACGGTCAAGATCCTAGTGGATGCCAAAGTCATCACCGGCACCAAAGCCATTGCGTACCCGGCCCTTATTCTCATGCTCGGTCTCCAACTGTTTTTATACCAGGAGTAACTCCCGTTCATGCGTCTGCACGTTCAAACCACTCGAGCCGGGTCTCCGCGTCAACGCGGCGAAGGGCTCCGTATCGGCGCCGTCCGGTTCCTCCCGCGTGGCGTCAGCAAGAGAGACTACGCGAGGAAAAACTACTTCGATGTCTGGCTCCCGTCTCTGGCCCCCAGCCGGCCATTGCTCGCACGGTTTTTGAAGTCCGGGATGCCTGTCGCGACCTTCTTCCGACAATACAGGAAGGAGATGGAGAACACGGAGCCGCGCCAGGTGATCAAGCTCCTGGCGGAGATCGCCAAACGAACGCCGATCACTCTCTGCTGTTATTGCGAGGATGAGCACCGGTGCCACCGCTCTGTGCTCATCGAACTCATCCGCAAGGCGAATCACTCACGTTGATCAATAAGTCCACTAGGGGAGGGGATACCATGACACGGACATGGCAGATGCTGGGGTTGGGTGGGTTCGTGCTGGCGGCGACGCTGGCCTTCACGTCAGGCACGGCCTTCCCCGTCGAGCAGAGCGAGCAGGGTAAAAGAGAAATGCACGAGCAGATGAAAAACGAGATGCGCCAACTGGAGGACAGGCACAAGCAGGAATGGCGCACGCTCCAAGACAAGTTCGAGCAGGAAAAGCGCGCTCTGCAGGACCGTCATCACAGCGAAAAGGAAGCCTTGCGGCAGAAATACATGGGCAGCAAGAAATGAAATAGTCTTATGGTTGCGCTCAAGACATTGCTTTTCACGATCCTGGTCCCCGGGACGGTGACGGTTCTCGTGCCATATCTCTTGCTCTCTTGGGACGTCCAGATCTACTCCTTCGAGCTCGGCCCCATTCGGTTCTTGGGGCTGCCTCCGATCCTGCTGGGCGCCTTGACCTATCTGTGGTGTGCCTGGGATTTCACCTTCACCGGCAGAGGCACACCAGCGCCGATCGACCCGCCGAAGGAATTAGTGGTGAAAGGCCTCTATCGCTACGTGAGAAATCCGATGTATTTGGGCATCACGCTCATCCTGTTCGGGGAGGGCTTACTGTTCGAGGCGGCGATCCTGTTCCTCTACGCCGGATTCCTGCTTGTGTGCGCCCATCTGTTCATCGTGTACTACGAGGAGCCCACCTTGAGGCGATTGTTCGGAGCGCCATACGAATCGTATTGCAAATCTGTGGCCCGGTGGATTCCTCGCCTGCCGTGAAACGCATTCCCTGCATTGGTCTCCTCCTCCTCGTTTTCTTCACCTCAGTCCATGCCCAAGAAGCTGAAATTCCTCCCGGCGACAATCTGGTCGTCGAAGGCATTCCCAGGGTCCCGGCCACGCTCGCCGAGACGGTGAGCCGGTACACGGAGTTCCGGCGGGCGGCCTTTTTGAGCTGGCACCCCATCAAGCGCGAGATGCTCATCCGCACGCGCTTCGCCGAGACGGTGCAAGTGCACCAGGTCCGGTTCCCCGGCGGGTCCCGCACGCAGCTCACCTTCTTTTCCGATCCGGTCCGGGGCGCCTCGTACCCGCCGAAGGACGCGCCGTGGTTCATCTTCAGCAAGGACACCGGCGGGGACGAGTTCTACCAGTACTATCGTTATGATCTGGACTCCGGCGACGTGACCCTTCTGACCGACGGCAAGTCCCGGAACACCTCCGCCGTCTTTTCGAACTCCGGCGATCGGGTGGCCTATAGCTCCACCCGACGGAACGGGAAGGACACGGACCTCTACGCCCTCAATCCGACCGATCGCAGCAGCGACCGGCTGCTGGCCCAACTGGAGGGCAGCGGGTGGCGGGCTCTGGACTGGTCGCCGGACGACCGTGCACTGCTCGTCCTAGAGTTCATCTCTGCCAACAAGAGCTACCTGTGGCTGTTCGACGCGGCGACCGGGCAGCGCACGCTGCTCACGCCCAAAGGCGGCGCCGAGCCGGTGTCCTACGGCGGGGGACGCTTCTCACGGGACGGGAAGGGGCTGTATGTCACGACGGACCGCGACGCGGAGTTTCACCAGCTCGTATACCTGGACCTCGCAACGAAGAAGCACACCGCTCTGACGGGCCACATCACCTGGGGGGTCGAGGACTTCGACCTGTCGCGGGACGGGAAGTGGTTGGCCTTCGTCACCAACGAGGACGGCGTGAGCGTGTTGCATGTGCTCGAGACGGCGACCGGGCAGGAACGGCCGGTCCCGAAGTTACCCGTTGGCGTCATCGGTGGGCTCCAGTGGCACGCCAACAACAGCGAGCTCGGCTTGACCTTCGAATCCGTGCGCACCCCGGCTGATGTGTACTCGTACACCGTCACCACGGGCACCGTCGAGCGCTGGACGTACAGCGAGACGGGCGGCCTGAACACCGCGACCTTTTCCGAGCCGGAGCTGGCCCGCTGGAAAAGCTTCGACGGGCGAACGATTTCCGGGTTCCTGTACCGTCCGCCCGCACGCTTCACCGGCAGGCGCCCGGTCGCCGTGAACATCCACGGCGGCCCGGAAAGCCAAGCCCGCCCGCATTTCCTGGCGCGGCACAACTACTGGCTGAACGAGCTGGGGGTCGCCCTCCTGTACCCCAACATCCGCGGGTCGGCTGGGTACGGCAAGACCTTCCTGAAGCTAGACAACGGTCAACTCCGGCAAGACGCCTACAAGGACGTCGGCGCGCTGCTGGACTGGATCAGAACCCGGCCGGAACTGGACGCCGATCGTGTGATGGTATGGGGCGCGAGCTATGGCGGACACGTGACGCTGGTGGCGGGCACCCTTTACAACGACCGGGTCCGTTGCCTGCTGGACATCGTCGGCATCTCCAATCTCGTGACATTTCTACAAGGCACCGAAAGCTACCGGCGTGACCTGCGCCGTGCAGAGTACGGGGATGAGCGCGACCCGGAGACGCGCGCGTTCCTGGAGCGGATCGCGCCGGTGCACAATGCCGACAAGCTGAAGAAGCCGCTCTTTGTCGTCCAGGGCAGGAACGACCCGCGCGTGCCACTGAGCGAGGCCGAGCAGATGGTCGCAACCGTCCGGAAGAATGGTACGCCGGTCTGGTACCTGCTGGCCAAGGATGAGGGGCACGGGTTCTCGAAGAAGAAAAACGTAGACTACCTCTTCTACGCGTCGGTGCTGTTCATCCAGGAATTCCTGATGAAGTGAAGCGATAGTCCAAACCCAATTGTTCACCAATCGGTTTAACAATCCACTCGTAATCCGCCTTCAAACCAATCACTGAAAAGGGGGTGCCATGCACGCAGTTAAATCCAACGTGTTCGGTCCAGGCATATGCCTCGTTTTTCTCGCCCTGACGCCCATAGTATCAATAGGGGCTGATCCCGGACAGTTCGGAACGCCGAAAGGTGATGAAGGCACGCGAATCTTCAAAGCCACGGAGCATCCGAACTATAGCGGCCAATTCCGGTTGACCGGGGGAGGCACGGTCTTGGTCGGCAGCATGCGCGACCTCCCACCATGGGATCACCTGGATTACAACGGCAAGCGACTCAATCCGGTCCCCGGCAGGATTTCAATTGAAGTTGATGAGCGGGCCAACACCGGTGTGGTCCTGGTGGAGTTCGTCGAGGGGACAGACCGCTACCGCATTGCCTTTGACCGATTTGCAGGGACCGCTCCATATCAGGACGGCGGGATCGCGACCCGCGTGTATGAGCACGGGGACTCCGGAAACGGCGATCCACTCTATCCAAAGACCTGGCTCTACCTGGCGGGATGGGGCAAGGCGGATGTCTTCAAGAACGGCGACCTCCTGCTCAAAGACTATGCGGCCCACTTTATGGTGATGGAACGGTCCCGGGACCCGAAGACCCACGAGGTCCGTTATCCGATAAAGCGGTCCCTCCCTGGCGGGGAGACCGATCCGGCCGGGATGGAGATCGACCTGTGGGTGCGATCGAAGGACCAGAACACCAAAAACTTCCCGCCCTTTGAGACCTTCATCCATCTGTATTGGGAGGAAGTGACGTGGAGGTAGGGGCGGACCAAATCAGCCGTCGAGCTGACAGAGGCCTTTTTAGCTCTTGATGCCCGTGACTATTGTCAGCAACATCGCGGTCACATACATGAGGCTCAGCCCTGCAAACACTCCTGTCGCGGTTTGCATCTTCCTCGTTGCGGTATAGAAGATCGCGATAAGAGAGAAAATCACATACAACAGCGACCCGGCCGCCAAGGCATAAAAGATTATCGAGAGGTAGGGCGAGACCACGAGGCCGCTTATCACGGCGCCAACGCAAGTCGGCATGCCGGCCACCAAGCCTACAAGGACAACTTCCTTGAAGGGGAGTCTCGACTTTCCTGCTGATGCGATAATGGCGAAACCTTCAGTGCCATTATGGAGCGCGAACCCCCCAACCAGGAGTCCATTCAGGGCCCAGGCCCCCTGGGAGTAACTTGCGCCTATGGCCAATCCCTCTCCGAGATTATGCAGGCCTAAGCCCAGCGCGATCATGTAAGGCAGGAAGAGACGGGAGGATTCCGATCTGTTTCTTCCCTGTTGCTGCTCAAAAGCGACGAGGCCTACGAAGCCAATGAGCACACTACCGAGGAAGATGAGCCACGAAAGAGGGTCTTGCGCTGCCGTACGTTCAACGGCTTCATGCATCAGATCAAAGAAGAGATAGACAAGAATTCCGGTCGAGGTGCCAATGAGAAATCCCTCCCAGGACCGATTCGAGACTTTGATAGCGAGGAGGGCGGCGGCGATCCCGATATAGATCGGGATGACTCCCGCTATGCCCCCGAGCCCGATCAGATGCCACACGTTCTCTAGTGTCATCGCGTCCTATGATCTTGAATTTGATTCTCATTTTATTAAAACTCTACTGCCTTCGTCAAGGTCTTTTTCCTCCCTCCTTACGCCCGGACGGGGGGCAGGACCAGCCCGATCGCCGTCGTCACGATCCCCACCATCCGGCGCAATTCCTTCATCGTGGTGCTCAGCGGCGGCATCAGGACTATGACGTTCCCGAGCGGCCGGATGAGCAGCCCAAGCCGCCTGGCCTCCGCCGCCACGCGCATGCCCACGCGCTCAGTCGTCGGGTAGGGCTTCTTCGTCTTACGGTCCCGTACCAGTTCGATCCCGACGATAAAGCCGAGCTGGCGAATGTCGCCGACGTGCGGATGTTGGCCGAGCAGTTGCAGCAGGCGATGGAGCGCCGCGATCTTGGGACGGAGCTTTTGCAGCGTGCGCTCCCGCGCAATGACGTCCAGATTGGCCAGCGCCACGGCGCAGCCCAGCGGGTTGCCCGTATAGCTGTGGCCGTGGAAGAAGGTCTTGAACTCCTCGTAGCGGCCGAGGAACGCCCGGTAGATACGCTCGGTCGTCAACGTGGCGGCAAGGGGCAGATATCCGCCGGTCATCCCCTTGCTGATCGTCATGAGGTCCGGCTTCACGCTCTCGTGCTCGCAGGCGAACATCCGGCCCGTGCGACCGAAGCCGGTGGCCACCTCGTCGGCGATCAGCAGCACCCGATAGCGTGAGCACAACCGGCGGAGCCTGGTCAGGTAGCCCGGCGGCATCGTGATCATGCCCCCGGCCGCCAGCAACATCGGCTCGACAATCAGCGCCGCGATGTGCCGATGGTGCCGTTTGAGCACGTCTTCCACCGCATCCACGCAGGCCACCCGGCATTGCGGGTAGGTCAGGTTCAGCGGACAGCGGTAGCAGTAGGGCGCGTGGGCTTCGTAGGTCGGGAAGAGGAGCGGCTTGAACCGCTCGTGAAAAAGCGGGATTCCGCCCACGCTGACGGCCCCAAGCGTGTCGCCGTGGTAGGCCAACCCCAGGTGCAGGAAACTCTTCTTGGACTTGTCAGGGCCGCCCCGTAGTTGCCAGTACTGGTAGGCCATCTTCAGGGCCACTTCCACCGCCGTTGATCCATCGTCCGAATAAAAGACCCGCGTGAGCCCGCGCGGCGCGAGGGCCACTAGGCGGCGCGCCAGCTCGATGGAGGGGACATTGGCCAGTCCCAGCAGCGTAGAGTGCGCAATCTTCTTCAGTTGCGCCGCGAGCGCGCGATCCAGCTCCCGCTTGCGATGGCCGTGGAGATTGACCCAGAGCGAGGAGACCCCATCCAGGTAACGGTGGCCGTCGGTGTCTTCCAGATAGACGCCACGGCCCCGTTCAATGATGAGGGGCCGCTCGTGCTCCCACTCACGCTGCTGGGTGAAGGGATGCCAGAGGTAGCGGTGATCCTCCGCCTGAAGCCTCGCGGTGCGGGTCGGGGAAGCCATGAAGATGGGCCATTATAGGGAGGGGAATCGTCTTTGACAATCTGCGGGAAAACTATTATAATCAGCGAGCTTCGGAGTTCAAAAGGACCCCCATTTTGCAGGCACTGATCCGGAACTTTTCCATTATCGCCCACATAGACCACGGGAAGTCGACACTCGCGGACCGGTTGCTCGAATACACCGGGGCCATCAGCGCCCGTGAATCGCGCGAGCAGATCCTGGACGCGATGGACTTGGAGCGCGAGCGGGGGATCACCATCAAGGCCCACACGGTCACCATCCGGTACAAGGCCGACGATGGGAGCGAGTATCTCCTGAACCTCATCGACACGCCGGGCCACGTGGACTTCACCTATGAGGTCTCGCGGAGCCTGGCCGCCTGCGAGGGTGCGTTGCTCCTGGTGGATGCCTCTCAAGGGGTCGAGGCACAAACGATCGCCAATGCCCACTTGGCGATTGAGAACCACCTCACCGTCATCCCGATCATCAACAAAGTGGACCTGGCCAGCGCCGACGTCGAAGGGACCAAGCGACAGATCGAGGACGTGCTGGGGCTGGACGCGCATGGCGCGGTCCTGACGAGCGCCAAAGCCGGAATCGGCACCAAAGATGTGCTGGAGGCGGTCGTGAAACGCATCCCGCCGCCATCGGGTGATCCAGACGGGCCGCTCAAGGCGCTCGTGTTCGATTCCTGGTTCGACAATTACCAGGGGGTGACGGTCCTGGCGCGCGTGGGTGACGGCGCCATCGAGTCGGGCATGAAGGTCTGCATGATGGGCAGCGGCAAGGTGTTCGAGATCCAAGAGGTCGGGACCTTCACGCCGAAACGGGTCAAAGCGGAGCGGCTGGCCACCGGCGAGGTCGGCTACGTGGTGGCCGGCATTAAACGCGTCAGAGACACGCGCATCGGAGACACCATCACGGCGGCCGACAGGCCGACGTCGAAGGCCTTTCCCGGCTACAAGGAAGCCAAGCCGATGGTCTTCTGCGGACTGTACCCCACGGACAGTGATCTGTTCGAGGATTTGCGGGACGCGCTCGAGAAGTTACGGTTGAATGACGCCAGTTTTGTGTACGAGCCTGAAACGTCGCTGGCGCTCGGCTTCGGCTTCCGCTGCGGGTTCCTGGGGCTCCTCCACATGGAGATCATCCAGGAACGGCTGGAGCGTGAGTACACGCTGGAGCTCATCAGCACAATACCCACCGTGGTGTACCGCGTGACGACGACGAAGGGCGAGGTGCTGTATATCGACAATCCGACCAAGCTGCCGGAATCCAACCACATCGAACGGTTCGAGGAACCGTTCATCAAGGCCACGATCATCACACCCGAAGCGTACGTCGGCAACCTATTAGCCCTGTGTCAAGAGCGGCGGGGCACCCAGAAGGGCCTGACCTACCTGAACCCCACGCGGGTCATGATGACGTATGAGATGCCGCTGAACGAGATCGTGCTAGACTTCTATGATCGCCTGAAGTCCAAGACACAGGGGTATGCCTCCCTGGACTATGAGATCGTCGGCTATCAGCCGTCAGACCTTGTGAAAGTGGACATCTTATTGAACGGGGAGAGCGTGGACGCGCTGTCCTTCATCGTCCATCGCCATAAAGCGGTCGCCCGCGGGCGGCAAGTGGCCGAGAAGATGAAGGAACATATCCCGCGCCAGATGTTCGAGGTGGCCATTCAGGCCGCTATTGGCAGCAAGATCATCGCGCGGGAGACCGTGGGAGCCATGCGCAAGAACGTCACGGCAAAGTGCTACGGAGGCGACATCACTCGTAAAAGGAAACTATGGGAGAAACAGAAGGAAGGCAAGAAAAGGATGAAGCAGGTCGGGCGGGTGGAAGTGCCGCAGGAGGCCTTCCTGGCTCTGCTGAAAGTGACGGAGTAGTCGTCCCGTCGATCGAGCCGGCGCCGATCACCGGGTCCCCCGCCGAGGGGGAACGGACCGAGTCCGTCCGCAGCAAGCCTCTCTGGCGCGAGTACGGCGAGGCGATCGTCATCGCCATCATCCTGGCCCTGTTCATCCGGACCTTCATCGTCCAGGCCTTCAAGATCCCCTCCGGCTCGATGGTGCCGACCCTGACGATCGGCGACCACATCCTGGTCACAAAATTCCTGTACGACTTCAAACTGCCGTACTGGGACAGGATCCTGATCCGGTTCTCCGAGCCCCAGCGGGGCGACATTATCGTGTTCAAGTTTCCGGAGGACGAGAGCAAGGACTTCATCAAACGCGTGGTCGGCCTGCCCGGGGACACGATGGAAATCCGCAACAAGCAGGTCTGGATCAACGGGGAGCCCCTGGCGGAGCCCTACGTCCAGCACCTGGACCCGAACATCCTTCCCCACCAGGTCCAGCCGCGCGATAATCTCGGCCCGATGAAAGTTCCTCCGGACTCCTACTTCGTCATGGGCGACAACCGCGACCAGAGTCTCGACAGCCGCTTCTGGGGCTTCGTCAAGCTGGAGAAGATCAAGGGCAAGGCGTTCCTGATCTACTGGTCCTGGAACGGGCAGGGGGCGCTCGCCCACTGGGTCCGCTGGGAGCGCCTGGGGAAGACGATCCAATGAAGACCGACGCCCTGCGGGCCTACATCAAGAAGTTCAAGAACGGGAAGGTCCTGGTCGTCGGCGACCTGATCCTGGACCATTACATCTGGGGAGGGGTCAGCCGGATCTCACCCGAAGCGCCAGTGCCAGTAGTAGCGGTGGCGTCTGAGACGCTCCAGCTCGGCGGCGCGGCCAACGTGTCCAACAACATCAAGGCGCTCGGCGGGCGGGTCGATCTCTGCGGGGTGGTCGGCACGGACGAGGGCAGCCGGCAATTCTTCCAGGTGCTGGAGAGCCAGGGGATCGGGCGCGACGGCATCCTGACCGACCATGCTCGGCCCACGACCAAGAAAACGCGAATCGTGGCGCACAATCAGCAACTGGTGCGATTCGACCTCGAGCGCTGCGAGGTGATCAGCGGCGCGCTGGAGGCGCGGATCACCCGCTATGTGGCGGCGTGCATCCGCTCGGCGTCGGCCCTGGTGGTCTCGGATTATGCCAAGGGCGTGGTGACCCCCCGCGTCATGACCGACGTCATTGCCCTCGCCCACCGGCACAACGTGCCCGTGATCGTAGACCCCAAGGTCGCCCACATCAGCCGGTACAAGGGCGCGACAGTCATCACGCCGAACCACCTGGAAGCCGTCCAGGCGGCAGGGCTCCACGGTGAGGACGAGGCGACCCTGCTGGAGGCCGGGCGTCAGCTCTACCAACGGCTCGGCTGCCAGGCCGTCCTGATCACGCGCGGAGAGCGGGGCATGAGCCTCTTTGAAGACCGCGGGCGGGTCGCGCACATCCCCACCGTGGCACGCCAAGTCTTCGACGTGACCGGCGCGGGCGACACCGTGGTTGCCGCCCTGGCGCTGGCCCTGGCCGCCGGCGCGCCCATGCGGCAGGCGGCGATCCTGGCCAACTACGCCGCCGGGGTTGTCGTCGGCATGGTGGGCACCGCCGCCGTGACCGCCGCCCAACTCGAAGAGGCCATTCTCCATGGGTGATGCCGTGCGACAGCCGCCTCCCATGGCCACCGTGGCCGTCGTCATCCCGGTGCGCTACGGCTCCAGCCGGTTTCCGGGCAAACCGCTCGCGCGGCTGGGCGACAAGCCCCTGGTCCAGCACGTCTACGAACGGGTACGTGCGGCGCGCGGTGTCAGCCGGATCGTCGTTGCCACGGACGACGTGCGCATTCGGGACTGCGTGATGGGATTCGGCGGCGAAGCGATCCTCACAGGGAGCGACCTGCGGACTGGCTCGGATCGGGTGGCGGCCGTCGCCCGCGAGGTTCCGGCGGACGCCTATGTGAATCTCCAGGGCGATGAAATTCCGCTGGCCCCTGGCCTGTTGGAAGATCTGATCCACCCTTTCACCCATTCCGATGCCGAGGTCGGAACGCTCAAGCAGGCCATCACCGAAGAGCGCGAGTTACTGGATCCGAACGTGGTCAAGGTCCTCACGGACCGCAACGGGGACGCGCTGTACTTCTCACGCAGTCCCGTTCCATATCTGAGAGACCGGAACGCCGGGCGCGGCAGCCTGGTGCCGGGCCTGCACTGGAAGCATCTGGGCCTCTACATCTATACGAAGGCGGCCCTGGCCCGCTTTGCCGAGATGCCGTCCGGGACGCTGGAGGTGACCGAACAGTTGGAGCAGTTGCGGCTGCTGGAAGCCGGAGTGCGCATCCGGGTCTGGGAGACCAAGCAGGCCTCGCTGCGGGTGGACACCCCGGCGGACCTTGAGCGCGCGGAACAGATTCTTACACGGGAAGGAGCGCGTCGATGAAAACGTCGCTCGGCCAAGACCTCGCGACTACTGAAGCGCGCTTGGGCCACGGGAAAAGGCCCCGCCCCCGCGGGGCCGGGGCGGGTGGGTGTAACGGTGGGGTGCAAATAGGAGGGAAGCCGGCATGGCGAAATTCATCTTTGTGACCGGCGGGGTGGTGTCGTCGCTGGGGAAGGGCCTCGCGTCCGCCTCCATCGGAAATCTCCTGGAGAGCCGCGGCGCCCGCCTCACGTTCCTCAAGATCGACCCCTATATCAATGTTGATCCGGGGACGATGAATCCCTACCAGCACGGCGAAGTCTACGTGACGGAGGACGGCGCGGAAACCGACCTCGACCTCGGGCACTACGAGCGGTTCACGTCCGTGACCGTCGGGCGGCGCAATAACTTCACGACCGGGCGCATCTACTATGACGTCATCGTGAAGGAACGCCGGGGCGACTACCTGGGCGGGACGGTCCAGGTCGTGCCGCACATCACCGACGAGATCAAGCAATCCATCCGCGCCCGGGCGGACGGCGTGGACATCGTCATCACCGAGATCGGGGGGACAGTGGGTGACATCGAGAGCCTGCCGTTCCTGGAGGCGATCCGCCAGCTTCCCTACGACGTGGGGCGGGAGAACGTCCTGTACATCCATGTCACGCTGGTGCCCTACCTCGGCACCGCCGGCGAGCTCAAGACCAAGCCGACCCAGCACAGCGTCAACAAACTGCGGGAGATCGGTATCCAGCCCCACATCCTCCTCTGCCGGACGGATCGCTACCTACCTCCCGAGCTGAAACAAAAGATCGCCCTCTTCTGCAACCTCCAGAAAGATGAAGTGATCACGGCGAAGGACGTGGACACACCCTACGAGGTACCGCTCGTCTTTCACAAGGAGGGGCTCGATCGCCTGATCGTGGAGCAGCTCCGGTTGCAGCTCGGCGAGCCCGATCTGCGGGAATGGGACAGCCTGGTCCAGCGGATCAAGTACCCCCAGCACGAAGCGACCATCGCCTTAGTCGGGAAGTACATCGGCCTCAAGGAATCCTACAAGAGCCTGACCGAAGCCCTCGTGCACGGCGGCATCGAATCGGCAACGCGTCCGATCATCCACTGGGTAGAGTCCGAGGACATCGAGCGCCGGGGCGCTGAGCGGGTGCTGGCCGACGTGGACGGCATCATCGTCCCAGGCGGCTTCGGCGGGCGGGGCATCGAAGGCAAGGTCTCGGCAATCCGCCACGCACGGGAGAAGCAGGTGCCCTTCCTCGGTCTGTGCCTCGGGATGCAGTGCGCGGTGATCGAGTTCGCCCGCAACGTGGCCGGCCTCCGCGACGCCAACAGCTCGGAATTCGTCCCGGACGGGCCGACCTCCGTCATTGACCTCATGTCCGACCAGCGCAAGGTCGAGGAGAAGGGGGGGACCATGCGCTTGGGTGCCTACCCCTGCGTGCTGGAAAAGGGCTCCCGCGCCCACGAGGCGTACGGCCGCACGGAGGTTCTGGAACGCCACCGGCACCGGTACGAGTTCAACAACGCCTACCGGGACCGGCTGACCAAGCACGGGTTGGTGCTCAGCGGGCTGTCACCCGACGGGCGCCTGGTGGAGATCATCGAGCTGCCGCACCATCCCTGGTTCGTCGCCACGCAATTCCATCCGGAGTTCAACTCGCGTCCGCGCCGGCCCCACCCGCTGTTCCAGGGATTCATGCGGGCGGCCCTGCAGCATAAGGTCGGCGGGTGACCCAGCCCATGCAGACGATCGAGATCGCCGGGATCAAGGTCGGGGAGGGGCTGCCCCATCTCGTGATCGCCGGCCCGTGCGTCATCGAGGACGCGGGCCTGGTCATGGAGACCGCCAAAGAATTGAAGCGGATCACAGGAGACTTAAAGCTTCCCTTTATCTTCAAGTCGTCCTATGACAAGGCCAACCGCAGTTCCGGCCAATCGTTCCGCGGGCCGGGGCTCAAGAAGGGGCTGGAGGTGTTGCGCCGCGTACGAGAGGAGCTGGGAGTTCCCATCCTGTCGGACGTGCACACGCCCGAAGAAGCTGCCGAGGCCGGGCACGTCCTGGACGTCCTCCAGATCCCGGCCTTTCTGTGCCGGCAAACCGACCTGATCGTCGCCGCCGCGCGGACGGGCCGGGTGATCAACGCTAAGAAGGGACAGTTCCTGGCCCCGTGGGACATGGCCAACGTGGTGCAGAAAATCGAGGCCGCGGGCAACCGGCGAATCCTCCTGACTGAACGCGGTGCCTCGTTCGGGTATAACAACCTCGTCACGGACTTCCGGTCGCTGCCGATCATGCGCCGGCTCGGCTATCCGGTCATCTTCGATGCGACCCACAGCGTCCAGTTGCCGGGCGGGGCAGGCACACGCTCTTCCGGGCAGCGGGAATTCGTGGCGCCGCTCGCCCGGGCCGCCGTGGCCGTCGGGTGTGAAGGACTCTTCATGGAAGTCCATCCGGAACCTGATAAGGCCCTCTCTGACGGACCCAACATGGTTCCCTTGAAGGAAGTCAGGGCTCTGCTCGAACAGATCGTCCGCGTGGCGGCGGCCATCGGACGCGTGCCGACGTAGAAGGAGGGGAGGCGGGCCATCGCTCTCTCAGAGCAACAGACCCTCTTGGCTCAGGCGCACGGGCAGCCTGCTCCGCGGAGGCGGGCAGGTCTGCTGCAACATGTGCCGAACGCGATCACAGTCAGCCGAATTCTATTGATTCCTGTCTTTGTCCTCGTCTTTCTGGAACCGACGCCCAATCGCTCGCTGGCCGCAGCGGCCGTCTTCGGCTTGGCGGCCCTGACCGACGCCGTGGACGGCTACATCGCCCGGCGATGGGGGCACGTCACACGCCTGGGCAAGCTGCTGGACCCGATTGCCGACAAGCTGCTGGTCCTGACCGCCCTCTTCCTCCTGGTGGACCAGGATCGGGTTGACGCCTGGATCGCCATCGTGCTGGCCGGCCGCGAACTGGCCGTCACCGGCTTACGGGTCGTCGCCGCCCGGGAGGGGATCGTCCTGGCCGCCGAGACAACCGGTAAGCTCAAGATGGCGGCCCAAGTCGTGGCCATCTTATTGCTGATCCTGGATGAGGCCGTACCCATTGTGCTGAACCTGTATTACTGGGGAACGGTCATCCTGCTCGCGTCGTTGGTCCTCTCGCTCGTGTCCGCCGCTCAATATGTCCGGCAGTTCGTCATGTCCGTGCGTCCGCGTGACAGCGCAAATTCCCGATCCTCCTGATGGGCACAGACCTCGCCTCTTCGCTCGTGATCGGCTATCTCCTCGGAGCCATTCCTGTTGGCATCTTCGCGGGACGCGTGTTGGGAGGGATCGACCCACGCGAAGCCGGCAGTCGCAACATCGGATTTACCAACGTGCTCAGGGTGGCCGGCAAGGTCGCCGGTGTCGTCACGCTGATCGGCGACATGGGGAAGGGAGCCTTGGCGGTGCTTATCGCCCGGCACCTGCTCGGGGCGGCAGGCAGTGATTGGGAGCTGGCGGCAGGCGGTGCTGCCATCCTGGGACACATGTTCCCCGTGTTTCTGCGCTTCAAAGGAGGGAAAGGCGTGGCGACCGCCCTGGGCGTGCTCTTGGCCTTTGACTGGACCGTAGGGGGCAGCTTGCTGGTCGTGTGGCTCATGAGTGCAGCGATCTGGCGGATCTCATCCCTGGCGGCCTTGCTGGCCTTCGGGAGCCTTCCGCTCTGGGTATGGCTCTTCCATCCCAACGCACCAATGGCGATCTTCGCCATCGGCACGACAGTCTTGATCGCCTATCGACATAGTGACAATATCGCTCGTCTCCTGGCAGGCACGGAAACCACAATAGGGGCGAGGTGATCCGTGCTGTTTTTCATGTTCCAGTTAAGGTTTGTGCGGTCTCAAGAGGCAAGTTTCTTGGAACGTAAGAGTTTACATAATCCTTCTTATCCGACACAATGAATCTCTTCCAATCCTCCAACCGGGCCTTCTCAGTCGGCTTAATCGGTCTTAAAGAGGCCTTCATGGCCGTCGCCGAACGGGTTGCCCGCCGGGTCCAAGTGGCCAAGCTCCAGTTCCAAGCCGACGATACCGAGGCACGCCTCCGACAAGCCTACGAGTCTCTGGGGCAATGTCTGTACACAACCCACACCGCTCAGACCCCGGAGACCTTAAAGGTCATCGACGAGGCACTCCCCGTGTGTGAAAGCATTCGAGCCGAGCAACATACCCTCCAAGCCATACGGGACCGGCTGGCCTCCCAATACGAGGACGTCCTCACCGTCCCCTTGATCCGGCTCCACGAAGACCTCCAAGCCGGTGGCGGCACGGTCGAGCGCGTCACCATCGCTCCGGGCATCGGGGCCGATGGCCGGCGGCTTGCCGACCTGTCCTTGCCGGAAAGCGTGGTGATCGTCCTGATCCGGCGGGGCGAGGCGCTCCTGTTTCCCTATGCAGAGACAGTGCTGAAGGCCGGCGATCAGGTCACCCTCGTCGGCCGCCGGTCCGCCATGCCCGTCGCGCTCCAGTCCCTTCGCGCCTGAGCTGCCTCCCGATCACGATCAGACGTTGTAAACGCGTGGGCCATTTGTTAAGATAATAGTGAACTTGTCCCAACCATGAGGAGCGCCCCATGATGTTTCGAGACCGTTCCGCGGCCTATCAGGCTCTCGGAGTTGTTCTCATACTCGGACTCCTGACAGGCACGCCGTTTTCCGGCGTGACCTTCGCTGACGAGCTGACCGGCATCCGCCTGCTCGAGGAAATTCAGAACGTCTTCATCACCTTGGCCGACCGAGTCAAGCCGGCCGTGGTCAATATCAGCCCGGTGTCCGTTTCCACCAAATCGAGCGAAAGCCCGAGGGAGCGAGGCCAGAACAACCCAGGGACAGGCTCGGGGGTCATCGTGGACAAAGACGGGATTGTGGTGACCAACAATCACGTCGTCGGGGACGCCAAGGAGGTCGAGGTGCGGCTCTCCGACAAGAGCAAGTACGTCGGCCAGGTGATCGGCCGCGATCCTGATACTGACCTGGCTGTCGTGAAGCTCACGGCCGATCGGGCGTTTCCCACGGTGCCGTTCGGCGACTCCTCCAAGGTCCGTGTCGGCCAGTGGGTCATGGCGGTCGGCAATCCGTTCTCCCTGGACCGGACCGTCACCGTGGGGGTGGTCAGCGGCCTCGAACGCGACGCCGTCCGGCTGTCCCGCTACGAGGCCTTCATCCAGACCGACGCCTCGATCAACCCGGGCAACAGCGGAGGCCCGCTGTTCAACATCAAAGGCGAAGTGATCGGCATCAACACTGCCATCATCAACTACGCCCAGGGCATCGGGTTCGCCATCCCCTCCAATATGGCGCAACAGGTCGTCAGCCAACTCCGCTCCAAGGGGAAGGTCATCCGCGGCTGGCTGGGCATCGGCATCCAGGAGGTCACCGCGGAGCTGGCCACCAAGTTCGGCATCAAGGAATCCGACGGCGTCCTGGTGAACGACGTCTTCGAGAACGAGCCCGCCGCGCGTGCCGGGCTGAAGCCGGGCGACATCATCGCGAAGGTGGACGGGCGCCGCGTGGAGACGCCCTCCGCCCTGTCCCGTAGCGTGGCCGGGCTGGCCCCGGGCACCAAAGTGGAACTGGAGATCATCCGGAACGGCGATCGCCGCCCCCTGACCGTCGACTTGGGCGAGCGAAAGGAAGAGACCATCGTCGCGTCGATCCCCTCCCCGCCTCCTCAGCCGGAGGTCAGGCTCGGGCTCAACGTGCAGGATCTCACCCCCGACCTGGCCGAAAAGTTCAAGATCAAGGACCAGAGAGGGGTGCTGATCAGCAAAATTGATCCGGGCAGCGTGGCCCAGGAGCAGGGCCTGCGCGAAGGCGACCTCATCAAGGAAGTCAACCGGCAGCTCGTCACGTCAGCGGAGGAGTTCAAGACGGCGGTGGCCCAGACCAAGACGGGTGACTCGGTACTCCTGCGCGTGGTGCGGGAAAATCGCGCGTTCTATTCCGTCCTGAGCCCCAGAGAGAAATAAACCACACCCGCGGCAGGCTCCGCTCAGTGTGCGGGCGCCGACGCTTTGGCCTGCTTCTGCTCCTCGAGAATCCGCGCCGTCAGCTCGCGAGGCACCTCCTCGTACGTCAAGAAATCCATGGAATAGGTCGCGCGTCCCCCCGTCAAGGAGTTCAAGGCCGAGGAGTATTTCAACATCTCCGCCAGCGGGACCGCAGCCTTGATGACGGTGCCGTGGGCCTTCGGCACAGTATCCTGGATCCGCCCACGCCGGCCGTTCAGGTCCCCGATCACCGCCCCCATGAATTCGTCCGGCGTGCTGACCTCCACCGTCATGATCGGCTCAAGCAGGACCGGCGCCGCCTGCTCCATGGCCTTCTTGAACCCCATGGAAGCCGCGATCTTGAACGCCATTTCCGATGAATCCACGTCGTGGTAGGACCCGTCATAGAGGGTCACGCGGAGGTCGACCACGGGAAAGCCTCCGAGGATGCCTTCGTGCATTGCCTCGACGACTCCCTTTTCAACCGCGGGGATAAAGTTCCGGGGAATGGCCCCGCCAACGATCTCATCCACGAACTGAAACCCGGCTCCGCGCTTGAGCGGTTCGAGTTTCAGCCACGCGTCGCCGTACTGGCCGTGCCCTCCGGTCTGTTTTTTGTACTTCCCCTGCGCAGAGGCGGTTTTGCGGACGGTCTCCTTGTACGGCACCTTCGGGGTATGGACGTTCACTTCAATGCCGTATTTTCGTTTCAGTTTCTCGAACGCGACATCCCCATGCAGCTGCCCCATGGCGCTGAGGATCATCTCATGCGTCTCGATGTTGCGAACGAACTCGAGGGAGGGGTCCTCCTCGACGAGTTTGTGGAGCCCCAGGCTCACCTTTTCCACATCCGCCTTGGATTTGGGTTCAAGGGCGAACGATAGGAGCGGCCGGGGCAGCGGGGGCTTGGGGATTAGGAGCGGGGCATTCTCGCTGGTGAGCGTGTCGCCGGTCTGGGTATCCTTTAGCTTGGCGATCGCCACGATGTCGCCGGCCACCGCCTTCTCAACGGGGGTGTATTTCTTCCCCACCGCGTGAAACAGCCGCCCGCCCTTCTCCTTGACATTGCGCGTGGCATTGAGAAAAGCGGTATCCTGCGCGAGCGACCCGGCGTACACCCGCAGGTAATTGAGCCGTCCCATGAACGGGTCGATGATGGTCTTGAAGACGTACGCCGCAAAGGGCGCGCCAGCGTCAGGCTTCAAAGCCACGGTCTCCTTCCCCTCCGCCCTGGTGGCCTGAACCGGATGGGCCGCGGCGCGTTCCACCGGTGAAGGCAGGAGCGCCACGAGGGCATTGAGCGCCTCCACCGCGCCGATGTTTTTCCCGGCGGACCCGCAGAGAACCGGGAACAGACTGCGATTGGCCACCCCGCTTTTCAACCCCTTCAGGATCTCTGCAGCCGTCAGAGTCCCATCTCCCAGATACTTTTCGAGCAGTTGATCGTCAGTCTCCGCAGCCCCCTCCATCAGCTTCTTGCGGGCATCCTCGACCTCCCCGCTCAGGGCCGCCGGCACCTCGGCCTTCTGCCGTTTCCCGCTCCCATCCGACGCGTACCGAAACGCCTCCCCGGTGAGGAGGTCCACCACCCCTTCCAGGGAAGCCTCCTTCCCGATCGGCAGGCTGAGCGGGACCGTCTTGATCTCCAACGCCTTCTCGATTTCCTCGACCAGCGTCGCCCAGGCGGTTCCTTCCTTATCCAGTCCGCTGATGAAGATCAGGCCCGGTAAGGCCCGCTCTGTCGCGTACTCCCATAATTTCTCCAACTCGGTCTTGACCCCCGCCCCGGCATTGAAGACCCACAGAGCGCCGTCTGCCACGTGCGCGGCTTGCTTCGCTTCGGCCTGAAAGCTGGGCGCGCCCGGGTTGTCCAGGAGATTGAGCGCAGTGTCGTTCCAGGAAATCTGGCAGAGGCTGGTCTGGATGGAGACCTTCCGGTGGTGCTCCTCAGGATCGTAATCCATGGCGGTGGTGCCGGCCGCGACAGACCCCATCTGAGGAATCGTCCCGCTCGAACAGAGAAAAGCTTCGATCAGCGTCGTCTTGCCGGCTCCGCCGTAGGAGAGGACGGCAACATTGCGGATGGTATCAGGCTTGGATTCCTTCATACAAAGGTCTCCACATTAGACTGGAAATGGCGCCATTCTAGGAGGGGTCGAGAAACCTGTCAACAGCGAGGAAGACGAGGCGGAGCGTAGCGATAGGACGCTACGCCCGCCTCGCGGGTGTTACTTGCCGGCCACTTTGATCGTGGCGGCGACATGCTTGGGATGCAACTGGCAGTAGACGCGGTGCTCCGAGACCATTTTGTCGATGCTCTCGAGCGGCACGGTGATGGTCTTCTCCTCGCCTGGTTTGATGACTTCCTTGACCTTCATGGTGTCGATGGCAAAGCCATGCTCGGCGGCCAGCGTATTCTTCACCTTCAACGTCACCGGCCCCTTTAGATCAATGGTGCCGCCGCCTTCCCACATTTTCGAGCCGTCCTTCTCCACCGCAGTAAACGTGATTTCCTGCTGGCCCTGAGCCGGCAGAGAGGCCCAGACTACCGCGGCCAGAGTCAGGATGATCACGAGGGCTCGTCTTACCCAATACAAGTTGCTTAGCTGCATCATTCACCTCCCTTATGGTTGATATCGCCCACTGCTGCGGTAGCCTGGAAATGGCGCCATTCTAGAAGGGCTTTGCAGGAGTGTCAACTGCAAGGAACCAGGTGTCGCAGGACCGCGACCACTGCAGTGTTGCGAGACTGCGACGACGCTCCCACAGTTTCTTTATTACGAACCCATTACCAGACTCTTACGAAGCCTTTACGAGCACGAGATATGTTCTCACATGGTTGTGACAGGGCTCCTTCTCGGATAAGCAAGTTGTCCTGACCACAAGGAGGTCACCATGCTTCCAAAAGTCAGAATCACACGGCGTGGACTTGGCGCGATTATCCTCGCGATCGGAGCTGGGCTGCTCATGACGGCTGTGCTCCCGCGGGAGGTCAGTTCGGATCTGTTTGCAGCGCGCGACCCAGGCGTCCGCACAGGCCCTGCCGGCGCGGGCGATAAGCTCTTCGGACTGACCGACCTCGAACAACAGTTGTTTGGTGTGGGTCTCGAGGCCTTTGAGGAAGTTCAGTCTGTCCAGGGCACGATTCCGCAGACGGAAGCGGGGCTCGGGCCACGCTTCAATTTGGACAGTTGCGCCGGCTGTCACGCACAGCCGGCTATAGGCGGGACCAGTCCGGCTGTGAACCCGCAGGTGGACGTTGCCAACAAAGAACTTGCCACCAATGTGATCCCGTTCTTCGTCACGCAGAATGGACCGGTCCGCGAAGCGCGCTTCAAGTTCAAGCCGAACGGCACACCCGATGGCGGAGTGCATGCACTCTTTACGATCACGGGCCGCAGCGACGCCCCAGGCTGCGATCTCGCGCAACCGGACTTCCCGGCCGCCGCCGCCAGCCAAAACCTGATCTTCCGGATTCCCACCCCTGTCTTCGGGACCGGATTGATCGAAGCCATCGACGACGACACGATCCTCGCAAACATGCGGGCCAATCGGTTACTAAAACTATTTCTGGGTGTTAATGGTCGGCCCAACACGAGCGGCAACGACGGGACGATCACGCGCTTCGGCTGGAAAGCCCAGAACAAGTCGCTCGAACTATTCTCCGCTGAAGCTTACAACGTCGAGCAGGGTGTGACCAGCAATATGTTCCCGCAGGAGCGAGATGAGGACCCCGCCTGCCGGTTTAATGCGACGCCAGAGAATACGGCCCACTTCGACGCCACAAATCCCATCGACGTTCCCAGCGACGTGGTCAAGTTCGCGATCTTCATGCGTTTCCTGGCACCACCGACGCCGGTGCCGGACAACCCGTCCATCGTCCTAGGCCGGACGTTGTTCACCGCCGTCGGCTGCGCCCTGTGCCATACACCGACGCTGCATACGGGCAAGAAGGTGGCCACCGGGGCGTTGCAGGACACGGACGCGAACCTCTTCTCTGATTTGCTCCTCCACAACATGGGACCGGGGCTGGCCGATGGCATCAGCCAGGGTGACGCCCGCGGCGATGAGTTCCGCACCGCACCGTTATGGGGAATCGGGCAGAGAATTTTCTTTCTCCATGACGGGCGCACGAGCGACCTGAGGGCAGCGATTCAGGCCCACGCCAGCCCTGGTGATTTACGTATACCACACTCAGAAGCCAATCAGGTCATTGCCATCTTCAATCAGCTCCCAGAATTCTACAAGCAGAGTATTCTGAACTTCCTGCGGGGCTTGTAAGCGTACCTCGCGAGAGGGGCCCACGCCGGGCCCCTCCCCACCCCCTACCCTGCCTCGCTCCTGAAAAAGTAGCCTGTCCCCTTTTCACATTCCCTGGGCAAACAGGTAAGATGCCCAGACAGAATGCTTCAACAGACGGACGAACATGAAAACTTGAGGACAAAGCAGCACCACACCGGTATGGTGTTGATTGCAGGCCTCAAAGTCCTGAAAGGCCTGCTCCTCCTCATCGTCGGCCTGGGCCTGCTCAAACTGGTGCATGCCGATATCGCCACCCTCTTTTCCCATCTCCTGGAATCCCTCCATCTGAATGCCGACTCTCGCATCCTCCACAGTCTGGTTCTGAAGGTAGACGCGCTGCAGCCGCACAACCTTTTCATGATGAGTCTGGTGAGCATGGTGTACGCGGCGCTGCTGTTAACGGAAGGGGTCGGATTGTGGTTCGAATTCTCCTGGGCGGCGTATCTCACCGTTATCTCGACGAGCCTCCTTCTTCCTTTCGAACTCTATGAGGTCATCGAGCGGATTACGGCGCTGAGGATCGGCGTGCTGCTCTTGAACCTTGTCATTGTGCTGTACCTGGTCTACCAGTTGAAACATCACACCTTGCATTCAAGCCACCACACATAGCTCCTACAATGAGCGGGTGACACCAACAGCGCCCCCACTGTGCCCTCCCCGCCCCGTACCACAAAACAGTACCTGACAGCTTTTCTGACTCGCGGTTTAATGGTGCGGGGCGCGGTGGCCATGATGCGCATGCACCAGCGCATGTCCACGGCCCTTGGCGATCAACCAGCGGTTCGCGGGAAACGCGGCAATCCCGGCGAGGACGAGGGAAACGATGAGGCTGACCCAGAACAGCAGGTCAGTGAGCCCGGCATCCATCGCGCCGGGGATGACGACCATCACGACGCTGTCAACGATCTCCATGACCGTGATGGACAGCGTGTCCGACGCGAAGGCGAGCGTGAGAGCCGCCCCTAACTCCATGCCCGTTTGCAGCAGCGGCAGCAAGGTCATCAGATAGCCGAACACAAACGCGAGCACCACCGAGAGCGCGACCGTCGGCCAGTTGCCCCAGCCCAACGCGGTGCCGATGACCATCCCGAGCACCTCGCCGATTGAACAGCCGGTCAGACAATGGGTCGTGGCGCTGAACGCGAGGCGATTCAGGGAAGGCTGACTGGCGCTCTGTGTCGCGTGATCCATTTGCATACGGCGTGCTATTTCATTTTTCCCGGATCCTGGTAGACCATCACATGCGCATACGGAGTCCCATCGAACATGACATAGGCCCCTGACGGATTCGGCGCGGCGGGGAGCATGGTTGCCTTGGCGTCAAACGGCCACATGATCATCCAATGCGGTGGCTCTTTCACGATCTTGGCCCCTGGCTCCTCCTTCATGACCACTCGTCCGTCCTTCTCCCAATGAGACCCGCCTCGCGCCATGTACGCAATGCCCGGTACGGTGTTCGACGGCTTGGGAGCGTTATTCATCAGATCCCCCCACCATTGCTTCACAGCCGCATCCATACACATCGGGTCTGGGTCAGGAAGATTCATCACCGTCGGGATGCAGGTAAAGCCGTTGGTTCCCGGCCTGCCCTCCTTGAGCTTGCCATCTGTGCCAAACACCAGCACAGCGGAGTCCTTCGCGATATGAGGAGGCGCCGCACTGAGTGCCAGCTTGATTTGTTCTTCCTGGGACATCGATGGCACGTCCTTCGCGGCCTTCCCCTTTCCCTGAGCGCTCTCTCCGGCCATGACGAGATTCATCAGGCCGAGACAGAACACAACCACGAACGCCGTCCGAATGATTGACTTCCTCATGGTGATCCCTCCGTTGTCTATCGGTGCCCCGAAAGGCCCCGCCCCGTCTTAGAAAAAGTAGCCTGTCCCCTTGTCCGTTCAATTCATCGTGAGGACGACGCGGAATCGCGCCTTGCCGCTCAACATGCGCTCGTAGCCGGCAGCGGCTTGTTCGAGCGGGAACGTCTCGACCATGGGGCGAATCCCGGTAAGAGCACAAAAGTTCAGCGTGTCTTCCGAGTCTCGGGCGCTCCCTGACGGCCACCCTTGAATCGACCGGCGGTTCCCTATGAGTTGAATGGGCGTCACGCTGATGGGATCGGCAGAGGCCCCGATCACAAGCAATTTGCCGCCAACCCCGAGACCGTCAATGAGCGCCGACATGGCCTTGCTATCCGGTGCCGTTGCGAGAATGACTGAAGCGCCGCCCATCTTGGTCAATTCTTCCGCCACCTTTACCGCATCTGTATCCAGGTATCGGGCGGCGCCAAGCTTCAAGGCTAAGGGTTCCTTGTCTTTGCCTCGGCCAATGGCCACCGTGCGAAATCCCATCTTGCTCGCGAACTGGACTCCAAGATGGCCGAGCCCGCCCAGGCCTAGCACGGCTACCAGATCCCCTGCTCCCGCGCCGCTATGACGCAGACTATTGAAGGTCGTAATGCCCGCACAGAGGATGGGAGCGGCCTCTGCCGGGGATAAAGAGTCCGGAATCAACGCCAAGGCATCTGCATTCGCAATCATGTACTGCGCATACCCGCCGTCATCACTGAATCCCGTGATCCTGAGATTCCGACAATTGATGAAATCCCCACGACGACATGGGTCACAGTGACCGCAGTGCCAGCCATGCCAGCCCACACCGACCCGCTGGCCCTTCTTCCACGCCGTCACGCCCGCGCCGACCTCGTCAATGACGCCGGCCACCTCGTGGCCTGTGACGCGCGGGTATTGCAGCCCCGGCCAATGTCCCTCCTTCACGAACATGTCACTATGACAGATCCCACAGGCTTGCACCTTGAGGCGCACCTGGTTCGTCCCAGGCGCCGGCACCTGTCGCTTGACCACCTCGAATGGGCCGCCCGGACGACTAATTTGCACCGCAGTCATCTGTGCCATCGGCAGGCCTCCTTTGGTAAGAGCAGAAACGGGGACAGGCTGCTTTCTGAAAAGTAGCCTGTCCCCTTTTCCGTTCCCCCATCAATACTGTGACAGCGGCCCATCACCACGGACACACCAGACCAAGAGGGTGAACGTCTTAATGAAGGCGTTCACGCTGCCGTTGTTGAAGTCGCCGCCCCACGCATTGGTAGAAATGTTGGCATCCGTCGTCGCCGCCCAATAGGCGTCCTGCTGGACGTTCAGAAACGGATGGCCTGGTGGTAACGTGGGCCCCGGCGAGGGCACGGAAGGATCGATGAGGCTCGCCAGCTCTTCGATGGACGAGAGCCGCCAGCCTTTGCGCCCGCCGACAGTCTTGGTGGCGCAGAAGCCGCGGGCGTTTGGCCATAATTGCAAGGTGGGGCTCGGCTCCTTCTCCCAGACGAGCCCGGTCTCGTTGTCCCGCACCGCCGCGCCGCCCATGACACACTTAAACCGGCTGGAGTTGCAGGGATCAACGTTATTGTCCGCCGGCAGCACCTTATCCCAGGTTGGCGGGAGCCCGCTCTGATCCCCGCCGCCTGTCGACAGATTGGCGATCTGTTGCGACAACGCGTCATGCTGTGTGGTCTGGGCGGAATTGTGAGCCTCGGCTGGTCCCGTGATATTCAGGTGCTGTTGCGTCTGAGCAGTATCATGGGTGCCGATCTGGCCTTGAACCGCGGTGTGCTGTGTGGTCTGGGCGGAATCGTGATTCGTTATAGCACCGGAGACGCTCTGATGTTCTTGCGACGAGGTGCCATGCTGTTGCATCTGAGCGGCATCATGGGTACTGATCTGGCTTTGAATCGCGTCGGTTGTAGGACTGGCTGCTTCGAGGCTACCCGGGCTCACGAGTGTCACCGCGGCGGCCAGGGTTCCTGCGAGGACCAGGCATTTTCTGGCGTTCCCCCAAAACCGATGTTGGCAATGTGCTTCCATGGTCGTCCTCCTTTCTGATGTTATAGCTAAAGCGCCAATTCGAACCTTAGAACATCTTCGACCAGGAGATAAACATACCGTGGCCTCCTCGTTTCGGTCCGCTGTCCGAACTCCTGAAGACTCCGAAGTTGTAGCTGTAGTTGAGTTCAACCTGCGAGTTCCACGGCATTCCGCTGACAATCCCGCCTCCCAGTGCCGGAAGCGAATCCGTCTGCATTTTGACCGTGCCGGTATCCGTAAAGCGGGGTCGCTCGACCAGCCCAAAGGTCCCGCGGATATACGGATACAGGAAAAACAAGGCTTCATACCGATACGTCAGGTCTGTCATCACGTACCTCCGAGGAAACAATTCAGTGAAGGCGACCCCAGGCATCATGGGAAGTGACAGCGCTTCCCATTCATATCCAATGGGTCGCCCCGGTAAACGGAAGGCGGAAAAGCGGTCCAGATCCTTCCCGATACCGCCATAGGCAGACCAGATGAGTCGGTGCCGCTCACTCTCCACAAGCGGGGCCCTCCCCGCGACGACCGCATACGCGCTCGCTGCAAGATAATTTTTTTCGCTCCGAAAGTCCGGCGCGTCGAAGACCACCCCGCCCCAGTTTTGCCAATGCGCCCGGTGGCCGTACACTGCATCGCCGCCAAATGAGAAGCCTCGGTGCGCCAGTTCCATCAAATTTCGATCGAGCATGTCGGTTCGCAGCCGGAAATGCACGCGCCCCTCATAGGTGTTGCTGGGAACGATGAACCCTGGCGCCGTTTTCTTGGTGCTTTGGAACCAGTGATAGCCGGGCTCATAGGTCAGCGAGGCTTCCAGGGCACTGTCCTGATGTCCCGGAGCCAGTAACTTTCGATACCCAATGCCAAATCCTGCGTAAACATAGTTCCATTGGATCTCGACGTCTTGGATGCGCTGGCCTTCGACATATTCGGAGCGACCGAAAGGCGCGATCAAATTGTTGAAGGTGAATATTGCCTCCCACCCATTCCACGACTTCGGCGCGAGATCGTACCGGACATCATTGAAGACGCCCGAGAAGGTGCCCCGAAAGCGTTCCGTATCCCAGTTATGCGAGACAAAGAGCGCGCCAAAGGGAAGCACCTGGAGCTGGATTGGGCCGTTCGGGATCCATTGCACGCCAAAATTGACAGCAGTGACATGCCGGCGATCGCGTTCCGGAAAATCGATCGGTAGTCCCAACAATTCGGCATGAAATGCTTCACCCGCTAGCGGGGTTCTGGGTTCCTCGCCGTAGGCGGCTGGAAGAAATAGAAAGCTGCTCGCAACGCAGGCGTAGAGCCAAATGGTGAAAGATGCTCTACTGGTCACACGCGCACGCCATTAAGGGGCCCTCTCTAAAAAGTGCCATCTTAGCAAATTACCGACACTTTTTCTTCTGACACGTTCCTCCTGATCCGTGCGACCATTGCGAAATCTGATCCTCTACCCTATACTACAGACCGGCGCAGATGAATCTGGTTAGTCGCACCAAAAACATTCTCCTCAGCCCGAAGCAGGAGTGGCCGGTCATCGACGACGAGGCCACGAGCGTCGGCGGGCTCTACATCGGCTACATCGTCCCGCTTGCGGCGATCGGGCCCGTCGCCTCGGGCATTAGGATGGCGCTCTTCGGAATCAGCGTGCCGTCCATGGGGACCTACCCGGTGCCGATTGGCGCCGCGGTCCGGCAGGGGATTGCGCAGTACGTGATGGCGCTCGTGGGCGTGTTCGTACTCGCCCTGATCATCGACGAGCTCGCGCCCTATTTCAGAGGCCAGGAGAACCGGTACCAGGCGCTCAAGGTCGCCGCCTACTCGAGCACAGCAGTCTGGGTCGTGGGCATCGTTGGGCTCATTCCGGGGCTGACCATTCTCGGTCTGCTCGGCCTGTACAGCCTGTACCTCCTGTATCTCGGCCTGCCCGCGCTGATGAGAGTGCCGCAGGACAAGGCGATGGCCTATACGGTCGTGGTGATCATTTGCGCGGTGCTGCTGTTCTTCGTGATCGGCATGATCACGGCACAACTCGGCGGCGGGCCGGTGATCGAGGCGGGGAATCTGAAGGAAATTCCCTAAAACTCCATCAGGGTCCT